>SDBU01003565.1_pt1 | contig 19694 bp, 28 predicted proteins | sample 2277071 | NCBI WGS metagenome assembly SDBU01 (sample SAMN10397929, study PRJNA504765) | marine sediment metagenome | isolation source: marine sediment core GS08_GC12, 126 cmbsf | place: Arctic Ocean: Gakkel Ridge, Loki's castle | collected 2008 | reverse complement strand
GGTGCAGTAGGATCAGTGGGCACAGTCGGTGCCACAGGAACAGCGGGAACAGCGGGAACAGCGGGAACAGCAGGAGTCGCTGGTGCGTCTGCCTTTGGAGCCCCTCCTGCCAATGCATTTATACCCCCGAGTTAAGGAGACGTTATGGGCCAAGGCTTACCAGAATTTGTTGCACGAGTTCCCTTTGAACCGGTACCGGTATTGGGTTTGGGTGCAGGCATTGGCGCGCTTGAAAAGGTCGTCACGGGCATTGGTTCGGCAGAACAAAAAAAGAATCAAGAAGTGCTTGATACGCAAACCAAGATGCAAATATCTTCCCAGGTAGGTGATCATTTTCGTCAATTAAGCAAGCAGATAGGAGAATCACCTCAGAGCCCCAACAGTGTGCGATTATATGATGCCCAAGCGCTCGCATGGGCTGATCCCTATGTGGCAAGTGTTGATCCAAGATATCGTTCTTACGCCTCCAATGTCACTGTCCACCACTACACCAATCAACGAAATGTCGTTATTGGCCGAGCACATCAAGCGCTTGTGGCGCAAGCAAATATTGCCTTTGATCAAAATTATAATGGGATGTTACAAAATGCTGTTTCACAAGTTAAAAACGGCCATATCCTGCCGGCCCATTTTTCATTAGGTCAAATCACAAGCGCAATCGATGCTAAAGTTAATCAAGGTGAGATGACGGGTAAAAAAGGCGCCAATCTAATTGAAAATGCCCACAAAATAGTTTACACAGCGGGTGCTAATAAAGTAGCTGATGATGCGTCAAGAATCCCGGATGATGGTAAGTCATTAAATAGAGTCGTCAACCAATTTCGAAATAACCCCACATCAAAAAGATTATTTCCTCCTAAAGAGCTCGACGCACAAGCCCTCATAATGCAAACGGCAGGTAAAAGAGCCAATCAGCAAAGAGGTGTTAGTGCGTTAGCAACCAAGAAATTAGAACAAAATCTCGTTGAAATAACAGCAAAAGGATTTACACCCGATCCAGAGGCGGAGGCGTCAGTCAATGAAGGTCTTGGCATTGATGCCGGTGGATTTCAACGAGATTTAGGTATTGCCCGAAAGACAGCCGCTGATACCAGTTCGGTTAAGTTTGCATCCATTCCGGCTAGAAATGAAAAATTAGCTGAATTAACAAAAGAAAATCTATCACCCAAAGATGCGGATGCAGCAACGGTTGAATCAAAAGCAGGTAATAATGCGGCCATTGGTATGATTAAAGCAGGGATTGATAGTTACATTAAAGACCCTGTGGCAACAGATATTACTAATCCACATTATCAACAGTGGTTACAAGGAGAAAAAAATGCAATCGTCACGACCCCGCAAATAGTTAATCCTGAACTAAATCGTAAACAGATGCAAACGTTAAGTAGAGCTGTCCATGCAAGATTAATAAACACGCAACAAACGAATGGCATTGATCCAAAAAAAATTAAAGCGGTAACAAATGATCAAGCCGCTAGTGATAATGCGCAATTACAAGCAAAGCCTATGTCCGATCAACTGCAGATATTAGCTGAAAAAAAACTGGCATTGGGTAAAGCATTTAAGCCTTATTTAAGGCAATTAGGTCAGATTGGTTATCCTATAAATAATCAAATGATTGTGGCCATGGGAGCTAATCCAGCCTCTCGTGCGGCCGTCCCCGATGCCATTGCATCGATGAGCATGACTCCTCAAGAGGAAAAGCTATTGCTTGATAATACTGATAAGGGTAATACATTCCCAAATAAAATAGACAATAAATTGCAAACACTCAGTCAACCCTGGAGTGATTCCTTATCCACACAACCCGGTTTACCTGCAAGTGCAGAAGCGAATATATTAAAGCCAGTAAAAAAGCTAGCGGTGTATTATGCCACTCAAAAAGGCATGAGTGTTGATGCAGCCACAACAAAAGCATGGCAGGTATCTGTTGAAAATAATTATACACAAATAAGCGCTCCCTTTGGAAATCATGGGGCTGTCATACGTTATCCACTCAATCATTCTGTTTCACAAATCAATTCAGCTGTTAATGCAATGATTAGATTTGCCAATGAACACCCACGCCAAACCGATGTCCCTACATTTTTTGGAACTCAGTTTGGGGCCTTATCATTTGCGGCTCGTGCGGATGTATTTCGTAAAACGATTGGTTCACAAATTAGAATTGTGACTAAACCCGATGACAGTGGTCTAATGGGTATTGATGAAAATGGGATTGAAGTGCGATTTCAAGGCATACCTTTAGAAACACCCTTTCCTGCTCTTAATGATCCATCAAGCCGTATTAATAAACAAATACGATCCATAGATAGGAATAAATTCTTTGATCTTAAAGTGGCTTCATTTGCACTTGATTCTGTGGATGATGCAGCCGAACTAAACAAAATACATAATCTATTAGATTCAGAAAAAACCAGTGATAGACAGCGAGAATTGTTACAAAAGATAGGCGTAAAAACAACGGATATAACACAGATTAAAAGGATTATATCTTTAGAACCATGACAGATTTTACCCCAGAAACAGGCTTAGATTATACATCATTAGGTGATCCTCCAACACCTGATGAGAATATAGAAACCGTCCCTACCACATCTACAATAGATGCAGGGGCATTGAATGCTTATAACGCATTCAATCATCAGGGATTCTCAGAACTCGCTAGAACTGCAAAAATATTTGAAACCCAAGAATTAAACCCAGGACGATTTTTAACATCACAGCAAGCTAAAGAGGAAGGATTTACACGACCCGGCCTTACCTATCCAAATGGGGTGAATATTAATGTTGCAAAAATTAAACGTAATATATTTGATGCAGATGCCGAAGTCCAAGCCGAACTCAATAATACAAACAACTCTATACTTGCGTCAGTGAGTATGAAAGTAGGAGGATTTTTAGGGTTTGTTGCATCCCCGACAAATATCATTTCTTTTGGATTGGGAGGAAAGTTAATAGGGGGTCCCGTAGCAAGAGCGGTAGCAGGTAGATTAGCCTTTCTTGAACCTGTGGCCAGCATTGCAGAAAGAGCCGTAACGGGAGGTGCTATCGGGGGAGCTGGGTTTATTCCTGCGGCATTAGCGGAACATCAACAAGAAAAGGAGATGGGAGAGAACCCCACGGCCCTTTCGGTCTTTACTAACATATATAAGGGTGTGGGTTTGGGGGCTCTCATTGATACTGCAGGAGGATTCATCGCACCTATTTTAAAAACAGAACACGCACAAGCCATGAAAGCAGCCTATGAACAAGTCGCTGGGGGGGTAAAAGCAAATATTGTCAATATCATTAAAAATGGATTTTATCAAGCGCGCAATTCTGAAGTTCCAAGAGACAGTGATGCGATGAATGATGCTATATCTGAAGCTAATGAAGGGGTAGAAAAATTAAATGAACAATTAACTAAAGATAAAAAAGCATTAAAAGACCTTGAAACAGGCGATAAACCACAAAAAGTAGATGCCCCTACCCCAACGGCTACTGATTTATTATCACGAGCGCATGAGATAAGACGCATTGAACCGGGTGATCGTACGATGGAACAACACGAGTTCCTTAATAAAATGCCAGATACTGATGAGATTCAAGATGGGTTGCGCTTTAGTGATATACCTGAAGAAGAACGCACCCCCGAACAGGCACAACATCTGGATGATCTCTTAAATGACAAAGAAGCAGAGCTTATAAACGCGCGAAAACAAGCTGAATCTAAAGTGTCCAGAAAATTAAAAGCCAAGGCCAAGGTGGCTGATAATGATCGTGAGAAAAATGATTTGCTCGGTAAGGCCGATGCTATTAGAGCCAGAACTTTAAAAGCCAATAAGCGTCTAAATAGTCTTAAGAAAAACGATAAATTCAAACCATCGGCTAAATCAGTTAAATTAAAAAGAGGCATCGCTAGAAATGAAATAAAAAAATCAGAATTAACAAACAAAATAAACGCAAATCAATTAGGTTTGCAGTCGACACGTGAAAATGCACCACCCGTTGATACAGATTCAGTGAGGGCAGACAGGCACATATTAAATAGCGCAGAAGGCGATAGTGTATATAATGCACAAGAGCTGAAGGATTTTGAAGACACCCAACAAGGCATCCCTAATGAGCTAGATAGCCTACTTGAGGAAACAGATAATCTCATCAAAGAAACCAAACAAGCGGGCATACTGACCGATGAAGATGAAGAACAATTGAAAACGATTGATAAAGATAAGTCACGCGTGAGAAAACTAGGGAACGCCCTCTTACAAGTCTTTTCCTGTTTGGCTGGAGCTTAACAAATGGCCACTCTAGAAAATTGTAAAAGTAAATTAACAGAAGCATTAAAAGATCAGATTACTGATAAAGATGCAAAAGCGTTATTTGATTTCTTATTGCGTAAAGTTGCTAATAGAATGAAGCGCACGAAGGAAAGCGAAGCAGAAGCCTTTGATAAAGCCAGTAAAGAATTCACAGAAGACCTGGATCGATTTCTAAAGATGAAGCAACGAGCCGTAGCGTTAGATGCTATCGCTAGAGCCAATTTTAAAAAGTTTCAAGAACCCTTTAAAAGAAAAGGATTAGCGGCTTTGGCCTACAACGGGGGGATTGAATCAAATGTTGAAGGATCAAGGGATTCAATGGATCTTGATGCACAACAAACTGAAGCTGATTTATTGGCTGACATGAACTTTAAGATGCAAAAAGAAGATGTTTTAACGTTGTTTAACTCTAAATCTAGAGAGCTTGAATACACGCGTGAGATGGCGCGTGAGGGTACCTCAAAGGATCCAGAAATCCGTAAGCTTGGAACCATTATACGAGACACTCAGGATAAGGCCAGAAAGCTGGCTAACAAATACGGTGCAAATATAAGCACTATCATGGATTGGATTGTTGGACAAACACATGATACACAAAAAATGCTCCGACCTACCAACAGTTTCAGGTCGGCCTTCAAATTGAGAATAGATTTATTCAAACAATTTAAAGGTGATTTTGCAAGAATAGGAAAAGAGATCACAGAAATGGGCTTTCAGAAATGGAAGAATTTCACGCTGCCTCTTGTAGATGAGCGGTCATTTGGTGTGCAAGATCCAGATACATGGATGCGGGCCTTTTTTGATAATAAAACAAGCGATAGACATCCTCAAGTAATAAAGGGTGATACGGATTTATTTGCTTTTTCTAAACGAACGGTCGGTCAATTAGCCGCTCGATTATCAAGAGAAAGAAAAATGATACTGAAAGATGCCGATGGCTTTTATAAGTATAATCAAGAGTATGGTCAAGGCACCATCCACGATAATATTACTGATGGATTGCGTAAAGGTGCTAAAAATATAGCCATATTAAAACGTTGGGGACCGAGTGGTCGTGATAATTTTGATGATGAAATGAACAAATTATTAGATCAAAATAAACGCGATAAAAAAATCAAAAAGCAAGTCCGCATGGCCGGCTATGTATTTGATGAGATGGAAAATAAAACCAAACTAAGGCCGGGCGCTGCCGGTAATATTATTAAAGCAACTCAAGCATTTATTTATCTCACACGCACGGGGTCATTAACAGAGCAAGCATTACCCGATATTGCATTAGCTGGCGCTGTCATGCGCGAACATGGGGCGGGGCCATTCAATGCAGCCGCAGACGTATTATCAGGGTTCTTTACCAACTTCTCTAAAAGTGAACGTGAAGAAATAGGCGAAGAATTAGGCGTGTTAACCAATCATATTATTGGAGACAGTTTTAATCGATTTGGATCGGTTGATATGAAACCGGGTCTCGCCTCAAAAACACTTCAATTACAAATGAAATATAATGGCATACAAAAGTGGGATCTATCCTTACGAACAGGCGTGGGTAGTTTTATTGCTAGAAAATTAGCGAAATCAAAAGATCTTGAATTTAATAATTTACCGGCTAATATAAATAAATTATTACCTCTTTATGGAATCAAGAAGCCTGAATGGGATATCATTCGCCGCTTTCCGCTTAAATTGATTGGCAATAAAGAATTTATAACGCCTGAATCAGTGGATGAAATAACAAAGAAAGAAGCGCGTATTCTATTGGGTAAAAAAAGAATATCCGATCAAGATCTCATCGATGCAAAAGCAGATCTCAAGGGGAGATTAAAGAAATATTTTATCGATCAAACGAATCGTGCCCAACCTATTTCTGATGCTAGAACAAAAGCGCTTTTTAATAGAGGCACCCAATCAGATACGGCTTATGGGATGATGGCTCGTATATTCTCAATATTTAAATCCTTTTCAGCACAATCTACCCGGCGTACCTATGGTCGATTCATATTCGGTAGTGGCGCTGATAATCTCTATCAAGCCTTCATTCAAGGAAAAGCAGATATTCATGGTTTGATTGCTTATAGTTTAGACAGTATGTTCTGGGGGTTTATGTCGAATGCCGTTCGGGCACTCACATTAGGTCTTACTATACCGAGTCTAAACCATAAAGAAACCTGGTTAGATGCAGCACTAACAGGGGGTGCTTTAACCATGTATGGGGATTATATGACGGGCCAATATAATAATTATGGGCATACCTTGTTATCTGCAGCGGCGGGTCCTGGGGGTCAATTAGTTAATCAATTAGCAACGACAATGAGCACCCTGGCGCATTTAAAAAATCCTGTAAATGCATTACAAACTTTTCTACGCAGTCCTCCCATACTAAACCTACCTTATGTTCAAACGGCCTATAATCACTTGTTTTACTACCATTTAATGGAGCGTTTACACCCCGGTTATTTAGAGCGTATGCAAAATAGAGTTGAAACTCAAACAGGACAAACATTTTGGTTCCCGCCCGGTGGGTGATATACTATAAATATACAGCATTATTTCAAAGTAGAACCTGTTTTTACGTTGCAGGAATCCGGCTTAACGACCCGGATGCTGTATTACAAAGGAAATTCTTATGACCGTACCAGAACTTATTACCAACGACAATTCGCCTCGATTACAATTTGTATCTACCGTGTCACAAACGGATTTTGTCTATGATTTTGCCATACTAACTGAATCAGATCCAAAGGTTTTTTTAACTCCGTTCGGGCAAGTAGCGGACCCGATTAATATTTTAACATTGGATGTGGATTATACCATACCTGAATTTACCGATACAGGAGGAACTGTTAGATTATTTATATCTCCTGCCGCCGGTTCAATTCTTACCATAGAGCGGGATACACCATCCACTCAACTCACCAATTACGTGACCGATAATTTTACTAAAGAAGCATTGACGGCAAACTTCAATAAATTAACCCTCCTTATCCAACAAGCCGAAATGTTAATTGAACGTCGCGGACTTACCTATATTGAGCCTGAAGAATTAGATACAGGACAAACCATTATCCCCAAACTCAAACAAGGTGAATTTTGGACGGCTAATTCAGTCGGTAAAATTGTTGCAGGCATTCTAACGCAAGACCCAGGCTCAAGTACCCTGCGTGCAGAATTACTCAGTTCAACAGTCTCTGCACCTGGCTCTGGTATCGTTGGGCATAATGATTCCGTGTTAGGTGCAACCACGGTGGATGAGACATTAATTGATTTAAGAACGACTAATCCATTTCTTGAATCATTTACCGAAGGCAATTATATCATTGGTGGAATCATTAATAATGTGAGTTTTCAATCAAACATCACAGCCACAGTGGGTCCTGGTACGGACAAAAAATTTGTGGGAGATATGTGGTATTCAATACAATTTGGCGGTATTCATTCTTCAACGGTTGCTAGAAGTACCGTAGATCAACCCACCTTTACAGAAGCAGGTTATGAGGCCACGCAATCTATTCTACTCACGACTACGATATTAAATGCATCCCCGTCTGCGGCTGATTCGAATACGATAGAAATAATAGTCGAAGGATTTGATATTAGACCCCTGATGGAACAACCCATGACGGTTTCTTTTTTAGTGAGGTCAACTCAAACCGGATTCTATGGTTTTAGTATCGCTAACGTAGGTGCGGATAGATCCGTTGTCAAAGAATTTGAAATAGATGGGCCGTCGTTATGGAAAAAAATATCGTTTGTTATACCCCCTTCTCCGGGTCCGGCGGCGGGCACATGGGATCTTGCAAATGGCATTGGAATGATATTTAGATTCTGTCAATTAGCGGGTTCTAATTTTGTAACGGCTACGACAGATGATTGGATCATTGGTGATTTTCTTGCCGGTCCCAATCAAACTAATTTATTTTCAGGATCAACCGGTAAAACATTTCAAATTGCAGCATTACAAGTCATCAGAGGAGCACATAGTTCACCCTTTGATTTACCTTTTATACAACGAACATTCGGGGAAGAATTAGATCGATTCAGTCGTTATTATCAGAAATCATATGAATTAAATACTATCCCTGGAACCGCAGCGGGTAATGGAGCAGTGACGGGAGTTAATATAAGTAACACAGAGAACCTGGGTCTGCAAGAGTCATTACATTCAAGATTAAGAGCAACCCCACCCAGTAGTGTTGCTCCTGCTAACCTAATTCCTCCTTATGTAGCCTGGTTTTCTTCCTCCACTGGAGCACTAAACAATCTTTTCAATCAATCGCAGGCAAGTGACAATCCAGTTGTAAATACAAATGATGTGGGGGATGCTACTACAGGTCAACCGGTAACACCTGCAGCTGTAGATCTTAATTTCTTAAAAGGCCAGTTTGTTGTTGATGTGAGATTATTGCCTTGATTAAATTAAACGATTTATTAAAAACTATTATTATTCCTACCCTTTCAGTACATGATAGTCTTAGCTCTGAATCAGCTATTAAATTAGTCGCAGGCACAGCGTGTCAAGAATCTGAATGTGGTTTTCATCTCATTCAAGAAGGAGGAGGACCAGCGCTGGGTATCTATCAGATAGAGCCTGATACCGCTCAAGATGTCATAGATAACTACCTTAATCGAAAGCTTGACTTTAAAGACGCATGGGACGGTCTCACACTAGGCATGCACCGTGACTTTATAGATGATGGTTTCCCCTATCAAAACATTGATTTAATAGGAAATTTATATGCCGCTACATTGATGTGTCGACTCATTTATTACCGCATTCCTGAGACATTACCCCCACCTGATGATGTGGAAGGGTTAGCCGGGTACTGGAAACAATATTACAATACCCCTGCAGGCAAAGGCACTATTCAAGAGTTCATTACAAAATATCATCATTTCAAGGTGAATGAACGTGTGGCAGATTTATTAAAGGACAACACATGATCGGATCAATCATAACCGCAGGTCTTAAGATCATCGATAAGATCATCCCGGATGCGCAAGCAAGATCTGCAGCCAAACTCAAACTACTAGAGCTTGAGCAAACTGGTGAGCTTTCTATTATAGAAGCTCAATCGAATATTATTGTATCAGAAGCCAAGAGCGATTCTAAATTAGCCTCCTCATGGCGGCCTCTGATCATGTTACTGTTTGGGGTCATCATAGCAAATAACTACATTCTCTCTCCGTGGTTAGCTGCATTTGGAGGACCCCATATTATGATGCAAATACCCCCTAAAATGTGGACCTTAATTGAAATAGGGCTGGGGGGTTATGTGTTCGGACGATCAGCTGAGAAGATTGCGAGTAAATTTGCTAATTAATATTAATCATGGTCTTTGCCTGATAACCTTTCCTTGTCTCTATTCCAACGCTTTATTAAAACAATAGTATGTTTTAATACATCTACTCGCAGATCTTCGAATTCATAGCTCATAAATAATACCTCTTTTGTGCCATCTTCATAAGTAAATTCATATGCTGGTCCATGGGCGGTACGCAAGAATTCCATATATTCTTTATATACTTGTTCACTTAATGACTCATCCTCTAACACCTTACATAATATTTCCTCTGCTTCATTATATAATTCACCATGTTCCAAGCCACCATAAGAAATTCTTACTTTGGCTGTAATTATATCTTTATGTTTCCTATATTTTATGATTTCGTCGAAATCTCGCCACTTAGACGGCTTCCATTCATCCCTTACTTTTTCTAATTCAAGTTCTAATTGGTCTAAATCAAGCTTAGGCTTATTCATATTTTCCCCTGTTATGTTATCCTTCTTAAATGATAACCGACCTACCATTCAAATACAAACCACGCGACTATCAGAAGCCGTTGTGGCGAGCTATGTTTCAAGAAGGATATAAGCGTGCTGTCGTCGTCTGGCATAGACGTGCCGGTAAAGATACGACTTGTCTCAATATTGCGATTGCTAAATCTCTTGAACGGGTAGGATTATATTATTATGTAATGCCTGAATTACAACAAGCGAGATCAGTCATTTGGAAAGGAATGAAAGATGACGGAAAACCGTTTAGAGAACATTTCCCTCCTGATTTAATAGACCATGTCGATAATAAATATTTGTCAATTACGCTAAAAAATGGCTCAATTTTTAAGCTGGCGGCTACCAATAAATATAATACATTACTGGGAAATAACCCAGTGGGGATAGTATTATCTGAATATTCTCTCCAAGATCCGGCAGGATGGGATCATTTTAGCCCTATTTTAGCCGCAAATGATGGGTGGGCTCTTTTTAACTTTACCCCGCGGGGAGCCAATCACGGACAAGATCTGTTTGAGATGAGCCAGACTAACAAAAAATGGTTTTCAAGTCTTCTCACCATTAATGATACGTATAAAGAAAATGGCGAACATATCATTACGAAGGAAAAATTACAGGAAGAAAAAGACTCTGGAAAACATGACGATTTCCTTAAACAAGAATATTTTTGTTCATTTGAAGCAGGCGTTAAAGGTGCTTACTTTTCATCAGAATTATCCCGCATGCATAGCAATAATCAAATTATTGATTTCAATATTGATCCAGCCATCCCTGTAGATACGTATTGGGATTTAGGATATCGTGATCCCACTTCTATATGGTTCATACAAAAGCGCCGAGAGGATTATATTGCTATCTATTATTATGAAAATGTAGGTCAAAAAATTGCTTTTTATATTGATTATTTAGAACAGTTTAAGAAAAAATACGGCATCATGTATGGCATACATCACTATCCTCACGATGGGGCTAATAAAACCGTGGGCACAGGCGAATCAGCTATTCAGATAGCCATCGAACATGCATCAAAGCTGGGCTATGAATTTAGAAGGCTTCCTCGTATTCCTGACAAGATGCAAGCCGTAGAAGCGTTAAGACAGATGCTCCCGAGAATGACCATTCACAGAACAAATTGTAAACGAGGGATTGCCTGTTTGACTGAATATCACGCGGCCTATAATACGATGACAATGACCTATTCTCATAAGCCCTATCATAACTGGGCATCGCATGGTGTAGATGCCCTCATGGTGTTAGCGCAGATCTTCAGGGAATATCGAATGTCAATTGATACACGCTATCAGGGTAAGCTTAGAGTTAATTTATTTTAGAACAGATCATATCTCTCTTTTAAACTCGTCTTATCATTAAAAGAGTCCCCTCTTTTAGTGGTTCATCGAGATGTACACTTCCATCTTCTGTACAGTGATTTGTAGATCCAATCATATAATCTTCATTCAACTTTAAGAAATGTTTTCGTTTAAATACTATGTATTTTCGTTTTATCAAATACACACTTAAATCTCGGTGATCATCTATTCTAAAGTCAAAGTGAAAATTGGTTTGATTCTTTTGAGCCATATACAGTATGCGTGGTTCAGGATTCCTTAATGCGCGACAGATATAATAAATTTCTTTTCTATTCATAATTGCTCCTTAGTTAAGCTTATTTTAATACATAGGTGAAGAAAAAATTTAATGTTTCCAAAAATAACATACCCAATAAAAACCCCTGAATAGAATATAATTTTAAACGCTTATTAGTAATCTTTTGTTCGGCTCTAAAATATTTCTCAAGGGCTTTCCCAGGGACGTCGTTTTCTAAAAATCCAAATCTATTACGTGGATCAATAGAATGAGTTTTTGCAGTCATATAGTGACCGAAGCTACGTTCTATTCCATGATTTTTTTTAAACGCTCGAATATAATCTCTATAGTGGTCCATGTTTTTTCCAATATTTTCATAGTGATGGACAAGAACATATTCATCCCCCTGCTTTTGAATGAAGAATATTTTTGTAGGCTCAACGTATCCAATATCCCAATAAATATACATAGGTATATATGTATCTGTTGAAATAACATTTATCTTTTCCAGATCATGCTGTCTCTCCAAGACGAATGCATTCATTTTATAAACAGCGTCACTGGGCCAGTTATTCATATTATTTCGTAATATTATACAATACAATCTTTCATCTTTAATTTCTTTACTCGACATCTCCCCAATAGGTTTGAAATTACATGTTAATTTCTTAAAGATTTCACTATCAAAATACCACACCATATCTGTATCAGTTGTCATAAAAATTTCCTACATAAAATAAGTATCAAAGCAGTAACAGAGCTTCCTGTACAACAACCAATACAAAATTTCATAAAACCATACGATTTAAGTTCTTCTTGTAATAATTGAGATTGTTCAGCGTCAGTCATGTTATTAAATTTGTTTTTATCTATCATTAAAATACCCCCTTAATGTAAATTTATTATAAATTGGCGAATAACAGGAATATATGTAGCTAATATAAAGCCAATTGCAAAAGACGATAAACATCCAATAATAAAATAAAATTCAAAACGTTTTTCTTCTTTGATTATCCCTTTGTCCATATCTCTGTCCATATCTCTGTCCAGCTTTCTGTCCATTTCTCTCGACAGAGTTTTATAAGCTTTATGGAGAGCTTTTTCGTGTTCTTGATTTGTCATATATTTACCTATTGTTTCCATTATAACTCGTGACATCCAATTCATTCTAAAATACCCCATACACTATGATTAACCAGCTTAATATTAAGCACAGAAAAAAGAACTGCATCGGATGTCTAGAAAGGTATACCATCATCGAACTCAGATTTCTTTTTTTCTTCAATCTGTTTCGCCGGCGCAGCTCCTTGAGGATTAGCTTCTTTGCTTTGATTACTGTCCGGTGCTTGGCTTCGTATACTTTGAACCTCTTGTTCATCTCGTAATTCTTGTCCTTGTCCTGCATATTGACTTTCCTCTGGTTTCAAAATATATTTCTTAACATTACACACAGTCTTACCGCTTTCAAGCACTCTATTTTCTATAATGCAATCACCGTGTTTACCGATACATTCTTGAGCCTCCAATGTGTTCATTTGAAACCGATGTGTAAGACCGGATGCACCGCAGAAATCCTTAAGTTTCCAAAGCGCTTTTGAATGCAACCAATCAAAACACACCACGTCACCACCCTCTTTGTCATGTACTCTAAGCGTGACTTTGATCATGTCGATATCTGCTCGTGATTTAACGACCTCAGCATTCAATACCTCGAATCGGCATTGACCAGGTATTACAGTGTTTTCTTTTAAGTCTTCGTGATTAAACGTTATCATAATTTTTCTCCATAATTTGTTTTTCTAGGGTTTCTAAAATTTCCGCTTCATCTTCTTTTGGTAATACGTCCCCCATAATGAGTCTACATACTACAAGGTAGTTTCTTGTGTTCATTTCTTCACTCTTGAGAGATATAAGACGTTGTATTATATTTTCTTTGTTTTTATCTTTTATACACAACCTTTTCCGAAGTTGTTTTGTCATAACCGAAACACACGTTCCCATTGAAGCGATCAGCTGAAATTGGTCTCTTGAGAGTACGCTCTGCATATGTTCTGAGAGTGCCATCTCAATATCTTCGTTAACTATCATTTTTTCTTCTCCTTAATAATATCGTCTATCTTTTTATCAAATGAATTTAAATATTCATCCCAATCAAATTCCAATTGTATTATTTTTTCTTTTCGTTTGTTTCTCCTTTTATGGGGTGCTTCTTCTTGTGCAAATTTGAATCTAATAAATGTATTCATTGTTTCACGTCCCACAAAAAATCAGCTGCGATCTACCCGGTTATTTATTAATTTTAATAAATCCATAAGATTTTGATAATAAAGCGTACCTTCCTTTATACTCATAATGTGTTGTATTTTATTATATTCAAATGCAATCGCCTCATTGAATCTTTCTTGACCACCATGAGCTTTCATTAAATCTGATATTTGTTCACTAATATAATCATCCATATTCAGTAGTACGCGATTTAATGTCCTAGGCTCAGAATTTTTTTTGCGTGCGGCCATTACCATTCCTTCTTTGTTGTGTTATCTAATTCAATATATCTAAGCATTACTTGACATATTTTATTATGTGCAAATTTTTTACTATTTGTACCCTCATCATGAAAACGATTCATTTTGGATAGCTCTAGATGCTTATTCAAAAGACTATATGCTTCCTTTTTTGTCATCGTTTCAAGTTCTATTTTTGCAATACCTGATCGTATGCGCTGATGAATGTCTTCAATAACTTTGTTAATTGTTTTGTTAATTCTTTGTGTTCTATCATTCATTTGAGATCCCCTTTGTTTCGTTTTCTAAATTTTCATCAAATATCTCGTCTAATTCATATTTTTTAAAAAGATCAGTCATATCTATGCAAAACTGTTTTACAATGCCATCCCCATCAATCGGAATGGGCATAAAATCCTCGGTTGCATCAGACGATTCTACATTTGTTTTAAATCTCATACATATTTCCAATATCTTTTTACTGGTGCCGGTATTAGGTGACATAAAAAGGCATTTTGTTGCTTTTTTTTCTTTGGGATTTTTGATTTCCACCAGGGCAAACCATAGATACAAACGCTTCTTTCCTAAACTAAGAGCTCCAACATACTCATCAATTCTGCAAATACATTTACAGTCACGCAAAAATGGGTCTTTAAATACATCGTATAGATAGTCTTCTATGCCGTCATACATGAAGATCTCCTCAAAAATATTATCTACCCAAGTCAATGTTTCGTCGCAAAGTTCGTGTGTTGATCTGTGACGCCAACTAAAACGCATATGACACCGGTCTTTTATATCCATTCCTACTTCCTTTTACCTTCAAACACTCTAACAAATATGGGATGAGTTTTAAGCTGAGTCCCTGGATCCTTATGCAGCATCATTAAAATACACACACAAAAATGAGCCTGCATAGGCCACATTTTAGAAGTTATAATGAATTTTGAAGCATCCTGTATCCATTGACCAAAAAAAATATTTTTACCTAAAAAATTTAACTTTTCCTGCAAGGATACTTTGCTTAGCTCCACACTTATCAGAGTATTCATACCCCCCTTTTTTAATTTAATATCAAGCATGGTTTCACCCTCCTCATTATCTATAAGCAAATGAAACGCTTTATCAATTTTTAGCATTTGCTCAAAGGCGAAACACATCAGATCATCCGGATCAAGCCCCTGATCGTAAAATTCATTAAAGTCCATTTTCAATGCATTACCTCCGACATTACCTCAGAGGGCCATTTGTCATTCATAGACGCAGACATTTGAAATCCTCCCTTCCCCTTCAATTTATTTTCTAATTTAATATGAGAATCACATATAATGATCATACAAAAATCCAGTTGTAACGCTGTTAAATTACATTGCATAAAAAAACCGCGCTGGTCACCCTCCCATTGCACACAAAACACTTGCGAAGCAAATAAATTTATCTTAGCATTTAATGATAATTTGTTAAATTCGGTAGATATAATAACGGATAAGTCCTCTTTTACTTTTTTAATCGTGAATAATTGTTTACCCCCACCTTTCTTTTTCAAAACAAACGTAAATAATGGCTCATTTTTACTCATTAAATCGAAAACTTCTCGGGCTTCTTCTATAGTCATTTCTGCTCCTCTTTGATTTTTTCCAACTCCTCTTTACAATACTCTCTTAACAAGAGCGTAATTTTCCACTGCTTCCAAAAATCTACGTCGTCTAATACCACCGCGAGCTCGTTCGTGAGTTCTGGATTATCTGTGTATAGTTTTTCCATGTCATCAATGGTAGACACCATGTCCTCACACCATTCTTTCCTCTTTATTTGTATATATTTTTTCATTACGGGATGGGCTAGAACCAAACACCATGCTGTATCAGTAAGCATCATCAACCCTACATTGGTTATGACTTCGATTTGAGAAAATACACCGGGACGGTATTCTACAACGCAGTCCTCCAATGGTTTAATAGTGTGTTGATTTAAATCATCAACCAATACAAACATGATTCCATCCTTTTTATATTTTCTCTTAAAATAATTTGCGACTAATACACCCACCTCATCTGTTATATGAACTATATAATCATAGGAGGCCGTATCCTTAGGATCAAAATCAGGCTTCATTATCTCAAGTATGGTCATTGCGGCACATCCTCAGCTTTCATTTTCTCAGACAGATAGTCTATGCACTTCTGGATATCTTGGCTCGTCATCTGTGTGAAATCTGATGATTTGGCTTTGTTCAGCCATTTTTGAATCGTTGATTCATCTATATTTAAGTCACTTATAAGAAGGGCTATCTCTTTTAGTTGTTCGTCGTTAGCTAACTCAACCAAGGTAACTTCTTTTTCAAGAATGGGAGACGCATATTTTTTTACAAATAGATCATAGTCAAGCGGGAACTGTTCACCATCTTTGAATCCATCGATACGGGTTTTTTTGACAACACCAACAAGTTCACCCGCAATCTTTTTGGTTTCAATGACAAGATCGAACAAAAACTCAAGCTTCTTATAACAGTCAAAGGTCTGCCCTATCACTACATGATCCTTGTTATAGTCTACTTTAGTATGAGACGTTATGATCACATTCATATCAAGTCGAACCAGCAGTTGACATAAAAGTCGCATTTGGTTGTTTGCTTCTACATAATGTACACCGTGTGCTGTCCCTGTTTTTTTCGCACACACAGCTAACAAATCATAAAATGCATTAGTCAACGGATCAATGACCAAGGTTTTGAAGTCATGTTTTTCAGACAATAGGGACTTAACTTCTTTAACTATCTCCTGATAATCAGAAGAGTAAAAAACATAAGCACCATTTTTAAGTTGTATATCAACATATTTATCATTGTCCGAGCCGTCTTCCGTATCAATAATGTACGGCGTTGGAAATTGCATGGCTGTCCATGTCTTCCCCGTACTCGTGTCTCCATAAAAAAACGCTTTTAATCTTTTCTTAACATATGTTGGTTTTGCTCCACGTAATGCCATGTCTTTTCTCCTAGTTAGTTTGTGTTTTACTTAATAGCGTTGCCGAAATTGTCCATTCAGGCTGTCTCACCTGTAGCTTCATCGTATTGATAATGAAATTCTAATTCGTCCCCATCGCCATCCTGCTGCCCAGTTAACATTGCATAATAAGCATATTGCTCATTAGCACATTCATTGTTCTTTATTTTGACGTAGAGGTCATAACTTTCGTTAAGTTTGTCGTGTGTTTCCATTGTCTTTTCTCCTAGTTGGTTTGTGCGAAATAGGCAGTCACGCCCTATTACAATATATCTTCAGATATCTTAATCCGTGCGTAATGATCAAGATCTTTGTAAAATTCTTCTTTTTTATATTCCTCACTCTTAGCTACTTTATATGCGTCTACAACTTTTTTTATATCGTCGCTGGTAATTAGTCCTTTCCTCCGCAGTATCATCCAGTTGTAACGCTCGTCAAGTTCTTTACGTTCTTCGTCTGTCATGGTCTTTTCCTATTGGTTAATAAAGTCTGTTATATGAGGCTCGTTTTCTTTTTCTGGCTCACCATCCCACCAAGTTGGGTCTTGATGATTAACGGCGAGCGTTCCTAACGTACCCCCTACCCCTTGTTTTTCTCTATCTGTAAAGAGAGTGCTGCGCGGTACGGGGTTTTGTTCTACGTAGAACATAGTCTTTAACACAACTGAAGCAGAATCCAAAAACGCCCTTTCGTTGATGGTAAGATCCTTAATGGGTTTTGTATAAATCTCTCTAGCAAGATGCTGAACCAAGATCTGCTTGTCTTCATATTCAAGATCTTTATATGATTTAACACCTTTAAATATAGCTTCTTTTACTAATTCTTTCGTCGTTCTGTCAGCCATTTTATTTTCTCCTTCGTTAATCGATTATCATTTCACCAGGCGGGATATCGCGTAGCTCAATAACATGAGCAAAAATTTTATATACGATGTGTCTATATGTGCACATACACATTTCGTCAAGAATCTCTATTGCGAACTTGTTGGCGTATTCATCCGAGTTATCTACCCCACGAGTTTTCATCCTATAATCGATATAATTACTCATCAAGTAAGGATGATAAATAATGCTCACTTGAGTTTCGGTTGAATCTCTAGTAAACACGCATTGATCCACATATTCAAAAACCAATTCATGCCATTGTTCCTCGGTAAGATCGTAAGGATATATTCCTTTTCTAATATAATTATTTATTGAATCTCTGAATTTTTTACTCATCGTCTTATGCCTTAGTTTGTTGTGTGCCTCACAACCTGTAAACGTCATGAACGTTAGATAACCTCGCACGCACCGCCATAGCCCTCGCCAGGCCCAAAGCAAACCCCTTCCCTCAATGCTTTGATGTCTTCATCTAAGTTTCGATTATGCATATCCAGAATCTTATCATCAAACAGAAATGATATCTTATCATCAATTCTAGCGATTACTTCATCAAAAAAATGATGCCCCAATTCATAGATTGACTTGCATTGAGCCAGAGACTGTCGAGTCTTAAGCGACTTGACTGAATCAAACACACTCGCCATTAGCCCACCCGCACAAGTGGTTTCTTCTAATAGCTTCCCCCAGTCATAGTAGTTGAGAGACTGACAGTAAGATTCGCGTAGTACGTTCTTATCATCATCCGTCAATATATCGTATGACTCGTTCGACTTAATATGCTTGCATAGAAGATCTAAAAATTTCTTATTCTCTTTTCTAAAGCCTTCATTGTAGTCACTGTGATAGTCATACGTATCTTTAAATGCGGGTGTTTTCATAGTCTTTTCCTTATTTAATATTTAATGTAGTTTTGTTTGTTTCCAAGTGAGCCCCTTCGACCGGTTTCCCATCTTGAAGCGCTTGTTTGATCTTCGTTTTGTCAGCCCGAATCTCAACTCCTAAAATAAAGTCTTCATGCAGATCGTTCGCACTATCAATAATCACTGAGTCAGGAGACTTGCGAAGACTGATCGTAAACTCTGGTCCGGCTATCTTTTGAATGTCACACCGCTCCATGTTTTCTTTAAGATACTCGCGCAAACGTTCATTCTTGTTTTCTTTAACACGACGACGATCTCGCATATCCTTTTCATACTCCTTCATCGCGTTGATCTCTTTTTTGAGGTTTTGATAATAAGCGGCTACGTTGAGTGATTTCAGCTCAACGTCTCCGGCCAATCCTTCTAATGTGTCGTTAACCACATCAGCTGAAAGCTCCTCCTCTCTTTCAAACAAATTTTCGCACGCTTGTAAATAGTCATTCGATACTTTGTATAATGATAACTTCATGAAGCTACTCCTAACGCAAGATCATCAGAGTGACTGTGTTGTGTCTTGCTGCCGGCCAGATCTAAGCGATATTCATAGCTACGTGACTTTGCTTCATCAAATATCTGATCTATCGTGGCAGACCAGTCGGACATTACATGATATCTCAAGAACGTGATAAGCTTGTCTGAATCATCTAATGAACGCGTTTCTATTAAGTTAGAAAGCAATACAACAAATGCATTGTAGTCATC
>SDBU01003564.1_pt1 | contig 19699 bp, 20 predicted proteins | sample 2277071 | NCBI WGS metagenome assembly SDBU01 (sample SAMN10397929, study PRJNA504765) | marine sediment metagenome | isolation source: marine sediment core GS08_GC12, 126 cmbsf | place: Arctic Ocean: Gakkel Ridge, Loki's castle | collected 2008 | reverse complement strand
TCGGGATGGAGCTATCTTCACTGCCGATTGGTACCTCAAACAGCTCTTGCGGGGTAACATCCACCAGGTTGCGTGCGGAGCTACTGACCAGGGAATAACGGACCCCGGTACTTTTGGCTCCGGCGCCCTTGACACGGATGAGTTCGACATGCTGCTCACTATTCCCGCCGGTACTATCATCATTCCCCTTGAGTACACCGTTGTGCTGGAGAAGTTCGGCGCCACAGGTCTTCTCGAGATTCTGTTGGCCTACGGTACGGCCGCAGTTTCTGGGGGTACTGACTTGACTCTTGTTCCGGTCAACCAGAATACAGCGTCGAACAAGGTGAGTAAATTGACGAACAACGCCATAGCGCTGGCCGCAGACGGGGGCACAGCCCTTACGAAGGAAGCTGAAATCTGGCGTGATGGCTTGCAGCTAGTTGAAGATATTGCGGCGAACGACAATGCCGCATGGCCTAGCAAGTTCTCGTGGAGAGCTCAAGGCCCTGGTGACCTTCACATCATTCAGGGTGCACGCACTCTCGCTGCATGGGTTGCCGCGGTTGGGGGTACAGGCTTCCAGAAGTTTGTCTACGCGGAGTTCGAGACCGGCGAAGATATCGGATAAGCCGGAGGAGGAAATCTCATGCCGGCTTTTCGTGAGCCTATTGCTCGTACTCGGGCTATTAGCGGTGCTAATGCTGCCCAAACGGTATCATCTCCCCCCGTTACTAGAGAGAGACGTACTACGCTCTCGGCTGTCTACGTTGCCTACACCGCTAACGTCTCTGTGACCGTAACGGTCACTCTTAACTCTGGTGTTGCCGCGGGGTATGACACTCGCTTGGCCTCTATTGACCTGGTAGCTAATCGCTGGGGTTGGTTTGTACCTGTGCGCCCGTTTCCCCTGGCAGATGGGGATGTAATCGACGTGGCTGCTCCGGCGGGCGGTGCTGGTATTACTGCGGCTGTTCAAATCCTACTTGACCACGAGTACCCGCCGGAAGATAGAGTCGAAGGTAGCCCCCTGTTTGGGCACACAAGGCCCGTTTAATGCCGGTGTATATTGATGGCCGCGACCAGGAACGTGCCTACCGCACATTTGAAGACCTAGACTCCATACTCACTCTTTTAGGTTCTACTCGAACGGTCTTCTTTCCGTTTCTGGCTGGCGTAGGTTCCGTTGTTCAGTCTTACGGAGAGAGTGTTCACGACCTGTCTCCTTCGGATGAAGGAGGTGACGTAGCCTTAGAAGCCGAGTTCATTCCGTACAAACACGCGGGCGGTCTGTTCTCTTACTTCTTTGACCGTTCGGTAAACAACAACCTGGAAGGCGTCGACCACGCAGACTTCAGCGCCATTAGCGGTGGCGTCGATGCGCCCTTTTCAGTAGGGGCCTTTTGCCTACCTCGACTGGCGGGGACACAGCAGACTCTCTTCGCCAAGTATGATGTGGCCGGCGTAGCTCGTGAATGGGCTCTTCGTCTCGATGCCTCGGAGCAGATTGAGTTCGAGTTATTTGACGAGAGCATTGCCGATGCGAACGCGGCAGTCACGGCTCCTGGAGCGACGGCACTAACGTTGAACGAGTGGTCGTCCGCTGTGGCCACCTATGGTGGTCAGGGCGGAGCTCCTGGATTTTCTGGTTCTGCTATGAGCCTGGCTGTATACCTAAACGGTGTTTTGGACACTGGTACTGTCGCCGGCTCCGGTGGGGATGATTACGAGGACATGGAGAACTTAGGTGGCCCCCCGATGGTGGGCTGTGCCGATGACCAAGCAGCTCCTACTTTTGAGTTCGAAGGCAGAATCGCTCTGCCGTTCATTTGTGGGAAGGAACTGTCTGCGGGTGAGGTGGCGCAAATTAACGCCCTAGGACGGCGCCTGCTCGGTCTGACATAGGAGGACTTGATATGCCCGAACAATATGGCGAAGGAAGCAACCCTAACCAGCCCGTTCAGGACTTTAACATCCAAACGCCTGCTGCACAGGCTACAGGTACGGCGAATCCGCCTATTCCTGCTGACCACATGCAGAAGACGCCGGAGTTTATTCAGAAACTCATCCAGCAACTGAATACACTGCGGCAGGAACAGAGTGAGCTGTTTGCTAAGATGTACCCCATGTCTCGTACGATGGGGCCTCCAGCGCGTCCTCCCTATGAGGAGATGGAGGAGTATCGGCGCCAGGACTATGAGTACGACCAGAAGATTTCGGCGCTGAAGCACCAAATACAGGAGTTACGTACTCTCCTGGCACGTCCTGCGCAACACCCGCATCCGGGTGTCGCAGAAGTTCCGGGGCCTACTAGTCCCCAGACGCCGGAGCCGGCTGAAGCAGGAGCGTAGTCGCTTCGGGTACCGTCGATACGCTGCGTAAATAGGAGGAAACATCCATGGCACATTTTAGAACATCCTTAGGGAAACTTCGGGGTAGCTCTGTTGTCAAGCAGCCTGGGTTTACGATGCCCCGTCTCCGCCCGCCGGCTAGTCCTGTTCTTACGGGTGGCCCCCAGCCCATATCAGAACTAGCTCCTCCTGTAACCCGGCCTCTAGGACAGACGCGGCCGCCGTCGCGTGCGCAAGATAATGCTACACGGCGTAGGCAACCACAGGGCTTACAAGACCCCTTTCTTACAGCCCTTGAGCGCCGCCGTTCTCGTGGCCGCGGGGGAAGACCATCATCTTCTTCCGTAAGTGCTGTACGGGGGTAATGCATAGGCCCTTAGTGGCAATGGAGGTGTACAGTGCCTTGGGAGACCCTCCTGATAGTAGTCAACGCCCTAGATACGGCTCTAGGGCTGCTTTTCCTTGCCTGGTGGATTCGTAATCGGAGGTCTTGATGGCTAAGTCCCCCTCGACGGCTCGACGGCTCGAATCAGGCGATTTCGAAGATGAGAACGTCAAGCGACTGTTTTTTGGTGAAGAGCCCCAGGACGAAATCGACTGGATTGAGAGTTTCCTTACTATCGACTCTGAGAAGGGTACGGTAGTGGACTTCAAGTTGTATCCCCAGCAGATTAAGATGGCGCACAATAAGACCGGACGTGACCTTACGGTTAAGGGCAGGCAGACCCGTGCGTCTTCCTACATTCTCGCCAAGAACTTGCGCCGTATGTTCACTAACTGGGGTTTGAAGTGTCTGGTGATGACCCAGGATGACCAGACGACTGCTACGTTTCGAGCCCGTATTCAGCACCATCTCAAAGACTTGGCGCAGAAGGGGTTCCCTTGTGAGTATAGTGACAGCAAGGATGAGCTGGTCTTTAAAGAAACCGAGTGCCGTTACATGTGGGGTTCCGGTCAGGAGCGTACCGCTGGACGTGCATATTGTGTCACACCCGAAACTAGGGTGTTGACGGGAGACCTACGTTGGGTACCGGCCGGAGAGTTGGCGGTTGGGGAAGAAATCTTAGGGTTCGATGAGGAGCCGAGACCGTACCGGGGTGAAGGCCGCCCTGTACGCTGTTATAAGCAGGCTTATGTGACTGCTACTGAGCGTCGTCGCCTGCCTGTTTATGAAATAGAGCTTGAAACGGGCGAGACTCTGCGTGCTACGGATGAACATCGCTGGTTGGTCGAGCCTACTTCTCGAAATGGGGCCTCCTGGCGAAGGACAGATGAGTTGGCAAAGGCTCACTTCCCGCAGTATCTTCTCCGTTATCTTCCTACTTGGGAGTACAGGCACGATTGGGACGCGGGACTATTGTCCGGGGCTTTTGACGCCGATGGTTCTATTTCTCGCGGGGACGGCTCCTCTCCCTTAGCTAGGTTCACTCAGTACCAGAACCCTTTTTTGGCTCAGGTGCAGGCTTCTTTAAGTGCTTACGGGTTCTGGCACGCTTTTCGTGAGGGTAAAGGAACCTCTGAGCCACAGTACAATGTTGTGGTGCAGGGGGGTTACGCCGAAACTCTACGCTTCCTTGGGAGTATCCGCCCTGCAAGGCTACTTAAAAACTGGAAACGTCTAGACCTTTCTCACCGCATGCTTTCACGTATACAGAAGGTTCTAGTCAAGAGTGTACGATACGTGGGGGAGCAAGAGGTTGTGGCCCTATCTTCTAGTAGCCAAACGTACTTTGCGGAGGGTTTTGCCTCGCATAATACGGGGCACATCGTTCACCTATCGGAGTTTGCTCACTGGCCCCAGGAGCAGGCTAAAGACCTCATTGGAGGCATTACTCCGTCTGTTCCTGGCCCGCCTGCGGGGTGGATGGACATAGAGTCGACACCAAACGGAGCTGAGGGTAAGTTTTATGATATGGTGCTGGACTCTAAGCTATACAACCCTCAGTCGCGCTGGTCAACACATTTCTACCCGTGGTGGTTGGAGCCTCGGTACCGTTCCGGTACCACGCCGGGATGTGACATTCTCTATCCTGAGGCGGAGTGGGAAACTTTGCTTCAAAACTACCGTCCGACTGCGGAAGAAGAGGCCCTTGTTGACCTAGCTCAGTTGGATGTTGGGCAGGTTCTCTGGCGCCGTGTTCGAAAGTCGGAGCAGGACAAGACTAATGCCCCCTTCCTTCAGGAGTATGTAGAAACTCTGGATGGGTGCTTCCTAACAGCTAGTGGGAGCTATTTTGCCACTCCTGATGGTATCAATCACCTCGAGCAGTACCGTCAGACTATTAAGCCTCCTAAGGAAATAGTTGAGAGCGTTCCCGGGAGTTCGGTGGGATTTTCCGGCGCCGGACTGCATGTATGGCAGCGCCCTCAGTTTGGCACTCCTTATGCCGTTTGGGTGGACTGTGCCGGCGGCGGTCTTGAGGCTAGTGCGGACTACACGGCCATAGTTGTGATGGATACGGCGCACATGTTCATCGCCGCCCGCCTGTGCATTAAGGCGGCTCCTCACGAGGTAGCCCCGATGGCAGTGGCTATTGCGCAGTATTATAACAAGGCTCTCCTCGGGGGAGAGCGCGACGCCTTTGGCCTGACCTGCGTGCAGAAGATTCAGGAAATTGGCTATCGGAACCTGTGGTACTTCATTGAGCCGGGACAGGCAATGAGTATTCACAAAGCCGTTGAGCAGCCGTGGGGCCACCCCACTCAGATGCGCCAACACATCTTGAACGCTCTTCGGGCGAAGGTGTTTAGCGGTTTGTTTCATACCTCAGACGGTTGGGGAGTGCAGCAGATGGGTGCGTTTACATGGTCAAAGGTAGCGCAAAAAAGGTACGGACTCAAGGAAGCCGGCAAGGGTCAGAAAGACGACCTCGTGATGGCCTACGCGGGGCTCTGCTACATTGCGCCCATTGCGTCATCCCGGTACAATACAAAGCAGAGGGTGACTACGGGGCCAATCCAGGATGATGAGACAGTCACGGTAGGAAAGTTCGGTCTCGTTGTCGACCGCCGTAGTGGCGGAAACGCGCCACGACCGTGGCTGAAGTAGGTAACTAGTGCCAATCGCATCGACAGCACTGATACGCGGGGACAATCAGCTTGACCAGTTGAAGACTGACCTGTTGAACAGGCAGTTTCAGCTCCGCCAATTCTGGAGACCCCTTAGCTTACGCCAGGATTACTGGTGCCAGATGTATACCCTACTTGACGTCCTCCAGCAGTCCAAACCCCTTGGTGTGGCCCGTCGCTTTGTATCGAATGAGCCTCGTACGGGCCTTGACGCTGCTCTGGCTATCCTTACTCGAAATCCGACTAGCTGGCGTATCCCTCTCCGGGGAGCTGAAGATGAGGTCAACTTCTTGTGTGGAGAGGTCGAGCGAATAGATCCCCCAACGATCGGCCTGCGGGACATCAAATACCACTGTCGGCACATCGGGACTTTCTGAGACACCCATGCCTTCTGTGGGTTCACTCAAGGCATCCGCACACCCAGCTAGCAGGAGTGCCGCTGTCACGAAAATGACCCCGAGAAATGACTTTGCTTTCAGTTCTTTCTTCCCGCTCATCTACAATTCATCCCGACACTGCTTTTAAGTGTAGCTGTCTAATAAGCCACTCGGATACACTGCCATTCATCCATAAACACAACGTATGGGCAACTGGCAACGTGCGCCAGCACGCGTTGCCCGTACACCTGATGTTATTGAAGAGCATCTTCTAAAAAAGTCAACTTACTCGCTCCATGGCAGATCTGATATACCCTAATGGGACAGCTATGTCTTGAGACGCGCTCTTCAGCCATCCGTGAAAGCCTAGGGAAAAATTTTATTTCGAATCTCATATTATGAGTCAAAGAGTTAAATTACCCCTGTATTTCTGTGTAACTCAGCGCGGCTCGTATTTGCACCATTTGCGGGTAGGTAAACGGATCGTCAATCAGCCTTTGACCCCACTCAGAGGTGTCCCTTAGATCAAACCACTTGACCTCCGATATGGCGTATTCGCTTGCTGCTTCTAGTTCGGGTTCGTAGCCTGGACTCGCGGTGCCCCCAACTGGCTTGCACAGATACGTCTTCAATCTCTGATACGGTTCCCCAGGTCGACCAGGTTCATCCAAGATCAGCCTGACCACTTCCACATCGAGATTTGTCTCCTCTTTCATCTCTCTCGCCACGCACTCGGTTTCGGATTCGCCATCTTCTATTCCACCACCCGGAATAACCCAATAAGGAGAGCCCCCTTTGAGCGGCATATGCATAATCAGCAGAATTTGATCGTCATCTATGATCGCCCCTTGATATCTGACCACTCGATCCGTTTGAAAATCCAGCATTGGTAATTACCATCCTGATCTTTTCGTATTTCATTGGGCATTATTGAAGTTAGCCAACCGCCCCTACGAGCTCATGCTGATTTTATACAATTCCGAAGTTCGTTCTCCAAATCTGTTAATCCGGAACTCTCTGAAAGCGTAGCGAATTTCCTCCCCCCTCAATTCTTATACGATCATCATCCTGAACCAACCCGCTCGCCCCTTGAAGGATCGACAAATAGTTCACCTCTTGCTCCAACACCCCTGCTGGATTGAGGCACCCCATCTCCGTCACCGCGACTGGGCCGACCCGAAAAACACCCTCCCCCTCCAAGACGTAGTCACCCCCATAGGTGTTGCAACCTGAACTTCCTTCCACCCTGCCGTCCTGGAAACGCAGCGTGATATTAGTACCTTCGATCGGGGCCACACCATTGATCGAAAGGAGCTCCCACACCGCCCCCTCCAAGCCAACACCCTTAGAGCCGCAAGCTGTTAGAAGAAGAATCCCAAGGGCCAAAAGTACGATAATTCGCAAGAATGTTCTCATCCGCTAACTTTACCCCTCCAGAATCTTTATCGCTATGCGCTTGGCTTCGACTGTATATTGGTAGAAACTCTCGATCCAAACGCGCACATCGCTGAAACTCGACTGGCATCAGATAAATACTTATGTATGTCATGATACACCAAGGCGACCGCTACTATGCTAAATCGCTTCGATAGTTTCGGTCACATGGTCTACAATTCAGCCCTGGGAGAGACTGAATGATCTCGGCACATAAACCGGAGTACAAACACCGTGTTATCGTCATTGGAGGGGGCCCTGCTGGCTTGATGGCAGCAGGGCAGGCCGCGGAAGCAGGCGCAGAGGTGCTGCTGTTCGAGAAAATGATGCACCCAGGTCGTAAGCTGCGCATCACCGGTAAGGGACGATGCAATCTCACCAATGTGATCCCCCTAGAGGAATTTCTCCAACACTTCGGCACCAACGGAAGATTCCTGCGCTACGCCTTCTCGCGTTTCTTCAACGATGATTTACTCGCCTTCTTCGATGACCTGGGAGTAGAAACCGTTATGGAGCGCGGAGGGCGTGTTTTTCCGATCAGGAACGATGCGCAGGAGGTAGTTGAAGCGCTGACGAATTGGATATTGAAGCTGAGCGTAAGCATGAGAACTCAATCAAAGGTCGAGGGGCTCATGGTCGAGCAGGGGCAGGTACGGGGAGTGCGCCTTGCCCAGAGCTCCTCCTACTCGAAAAGAAGCTCAAATGACCAGACCGCAAGTCGCACCTATTTAGCCGACAGGGTGATCATCGCCACCGGAGGCGCTTCCTACCCCGGAACCGGATCGACCGGAGATGGCTATCGCATGGCCAAGGAAGTTGGCCATACCATCATTCCCATTCGCCCCGCCCTAGTACCGCTCGAAACCAGCGGGGATACAGCCGCCCGACTGCAGGGTTTGAGCCTAAAAAACGTAATGGTACGCATTCTCATCGACGGAAAAAAGAGCGCCGAAGCTTTTGGCGAGATGCTTTTCACCCATTTTGGATTTTCAGGGCCGATCATCCTGACCCTTAGTAAAGTTGTCGTCGACGCTTTGCGTGACCGCAAAGAGGTGCTGCTCTCCATCGACCTCAAGCCGGCGTTGGAAAACTCAATACTCGATGCTCGCCTACAGAGGAATTTGAATGCCCACGGCAAAAAACAATACCGCACGATCCTAAAGGGTCTGCTGCCTCAAAAACTTATCCCGGTTTGCGTTGATCAAACTGGGATTCCTGCGGAAAAACTGGCCCACCAGATCACCTCACTGGAACGGAAAAGTTTGCTCTCTTGGCTCAAAGATTTTCGCTTTGAGATCAGCGCGCATCGTTCGTTCTCGCAGGCAATCGTTACTGCAGGGGGTGTGCACACGCGCGAGGTCGACCCTCGGTCTATGGAATCGCGCGAGGTTGCTGGGTTGTACTTCGCGGGTGAGGTGCTCGATATTGATGCGGATACTGGTGGCTACAATTTGCAGGCCGCTTTTTCGACTGGGTGGCTCGCCGGCCGATCAGCTGCGAGCAGGTGATATTTCCGTGCTTCAACTGGATTTCCCTTTCCCCCATGCTGGTGATAAGCACGCTTTCGGCGCAGCAGTATCATGACTCAACTGCCAAAAATGATCATCCCCAAAAGACCTACCAGCAGAGGCACGCTCGAGGCCAGCCCCATCCGGATGAGCGTAAACCGCCATCCCAGAAAGGGCAGTTCATATGCGGCGGACAACAACGAAAGACCAGACCAGCTGGTGATCATCGCCAGCGTGGGTCCGATCCCTGCTCCGGCCTGGTACAGCGTCGCGATCAACGGAAACACCACATAAGGCCCTCCAGGCAAGAGGGTGCCTGCGACCTCGCCAATAAAAATCCCCTGTATACCTGAACCCGGACCAATCCAGGCCCGTACAATTTCTTGCGGCGCGAGCTCTTCTACTAAGCCAACAATAGCGAAGGCCACTAACATCAAAGGGATCGTTCGCTTTAACGTAGTCCAGCTGAGGTCGAGTCCGCGCCTTAAGCTTCCATCACGCCTTCGTGCCGCCAGGGTGATCATCAATGCCGCCAGTATGACAAGAATTACGGTCGCCTGGTTCATTCCACCGCCTCCCGCAATTTCGAAAGATGGCGGCCGAAGAGAGCTTCAGCCAGGAAGCCCAGGATCGGAGGTACAAGGAAAGTGAGCAAATAACGAATGATCGTCAGGCGCGGGCCGAGCAATGCAAGCTCCATCGGAATCCTTGTAATGGACCAAAGGTTTTTCGCAATCACAAAGGCCATCAACACGCCCAAACCTGCGCCAGCCTGTAGCAAAGCCCCGGCGATGGGGTAATAGACGTAAGGTCCACCCGGTATAACGCCTCCAGCCAGGCAGGCCAGCAGGATCCCTCGCCAACCCGATCGCGCTCCAAGCCAGCGATCGATGATCTCACGAGAAATAAGGGCTTGCGTCAACCCTGCTGTGAGGAACGCTGCGACCAACAGCAAGGTCACGCTCCATAGGGTAGCTGCACCTCTTCCCAGCCCGCTCACGACGGCGTCCAACCCCCCTTGGCTCCAGGTCGCCCAAGCGAGTAGAAGGGCTACAACGATCAAGAGGGCCAAAGTCCATTGTCTTCTCAAGTATTCCAACAGGCGCATCATTACCTGATCCTATAGTCGCTAAGCGTGAAATTCCATTCGCAGGATTGTCTTTCAAGATCCGGGGGATTGCAAGCCAAAATCAAAAAAGAGCGTTTTGATTCGATGGTAAAGAGGTTGCTGTAGCTATGGCGACCACGCTGATGACGATATCCTTCACTGGAATGGGTTGGACGGATCGGACACATCGAATACCGAAAACCCTACATCGGTTGAGGCGAAGGCGTAAGATCCTGAAACTGCCACACTGTATACGTCCAAACCTATTGTCGAGGCGGGTGGCTCAAAGTCCACCCCGGCATTGCGAGACCCAAACCAGTCGATAGTATGGCTTCGTGCGGGAGGGACGCAAGCGCCTTTCTCACGATGGGCATTTCAGTCGGGGAGGGCTCGACAACTTTTGCCACAACAGGATCGCCTGCGGCCGCTTGAGTTGGGCTTGATGTGGGGAGTGGAATACTGAAAGAGATCTCAGTCGTTTCGACAAGTCCTACATCCTCCAGAACAGCCTCCCATTTCAGGCCGGTCAGAAGTAACAGGCCCATCACTACCGCCAGAAAACTCAGACCAAATAAAACTAAAGGTACCAATAATTGAATATCCCGACGCATCTCACTCGCTCCTAAGCCATAGGTTTGTCGACTTGGCGTTTCCTACTACCAAAAATATAGCTTGGAACGATTACAGGGGTTCAAGGATGAGATTACAAATTAGAAACTTTGGGTTACCTATCGGTTATTGAAACTCTTAGGGTTTGATGCAGGCGTAGGGGTTGTGTGTTTCAAGCTACGAAACATATCGCCAGATCATTTCCTTACGACTAGATCTCCCAACAAACGGCGGGAGGCCTCAGCGATTTCCTCTACAGCAGCGTTAAATACCTGAGCGTTTGCGCGCAGGCGTGCATTATTCAGTGAGTATGTGAGCGCTCTACCGAAGGGCTTCATGGTTTCAAAACTTCTCCGCTCGAGTTGCTGCTCGAGCTTCTCCAGCCGTTCAGACTTTGGTTTTGCAATCACCAAGTAATGGGCCATACCACCTCCTATTCACCGATTCCTGTTTGAGGGGCGGGTTCAGACCGAATGCGTCGTTTGGCAAGATTTCGCCCCATCCATTTAATTTAACCATTAAGATGAAAAATATCGAGACATTCCCCAATGCGTCTTTGGTTAACGTCGGGCTCATGTTGGTTTGACTATCGGTATAATTCTTTCCTAGAAAGGGTGATTTATCTCCCCTGCTGACTCGAAGCGGATTCGCCAGCTTGACTGCAGGGGTTGAGGGATCGTTTGAGAGTGCGAGCAATGGTTGAATTAGTCGAACTTTCCAAAAGTTATGTGGACGCCGAAATAGAAAGGGTTGTCCTTTGCGATGTGAATGTCTCCATCGCACCCGGCGAGTTCCTGGCCATTCGCGGCAGGAGCGGAAGTGGGAAGACCACATTGCTGAACCTGATTGCCGGGATCGATGTGCCTGATTCTGGTCAAGTTTTGATCGACGGCGTCTCAATTCACGACCTGAGCGATAGGGAGAGGGCCTCCTACCGTCGAGACAACATTGGCTTCGTTTTTCAATTCTTCAATCTCCTCCCAACCTTAAAAGTCATCGAAAATATCAGTCTCCCCGCTGAGTTAGCCCGGATCGATCAAAAAATAGCCGAAGAACGCGCCCTGTCCTTGTTGGAGAAAGTGGGCTTGGTCGATCGCGCTGATGACTTCCCCGACAAATTATCCGGCGGAGAGCAACAGAGGGTGGCGATCGCCCGAGCCCTCATCCAGGAGCCTAAGGTGCTCTTAGCCGATGAGCCCACCGGGAATCTTGACACAGCTATGGGAGAACAAGCTCTGGAGTTGATGTTGGAATTGGCGCGTGAATCTGAGCGAACTTTGATCCTGGTCACTCACAGCCGCCAAATTGCCTCTTTGGCAGACCGAACTCTGACCATCAAAGATTGCTTGCTCGTTCCAGAAGAGTTCGACGTTAGAGATGGAGTTCCGCCGGTCCCCAGCGGAACTCTTTGAGGGGTTGGCATGAACCGGGCACTCATCAAAACCAGCTATCGATACCTCATCCGCAGGCCCTGGCAGAGTTTGTTAATGCTCTTGGGGATTGCGCTCGGCGTGTCGGTCGTAATCGCCATCGACCTGGCTAACCAGAGCTCAAGCCAGGCCTTTCAATTGAGTGCCGAGGCCTTGACCGGACGAGCGACTCATCAGATTCGCGGGGGTCCCTCTGGGATTTCAGAAGATCTATATCAACAGATTCGAGTTGACTTAGGTATCCGAACCAGCGCACCCATCGTCGAGGGCGTCGCCACTGCTCTCGACCTCGATCAACAGCCCTTACAAATACTAGGCGTCGACCCTTTGGCCGAATCACCATTTCGCAATTACTTGCTTGATGCTTCTTACCTGCTCCCTGGATTCGAGCGATTTTATACCGACCCTTTTACAGTGATCATCAGTGAGATTTTCGCCGATCGTTACGCTCTCGAGTTGGGAGATACCATCCGCCTTCAAATTAATGGTCGCCTTGAAACCGTCAGCGTGTTGGCAATACTCATCCCCAGAGGTGGTGATGTCGTTGCCGCCCTCGATAACCTGCTCCTGATGGACCTGGCATCGGCGCAGGAACTGACCGGCTCGCTCGACCGCTTGAGCCGCATTGATCTTGTGCTGACCGAGCAGCAGGCCTCGCGTTTAAGTGAAATCCTGCCTACGGGTGTCCGGCTGCAACCTGCCAGCGAGCAGGCCTCAACCGTAGCACAGCTGACCTCCGCCTTTGAACTAAATCTCACCGCATTGAGCTTGCTTGCCTTGGTCGTCGGTATGTTCTTGATTTACAACACCATGATGTTCTCCATCATCCAGAGGAGAAGGACTTTAGGAACCCTGCGCGCCATCGGAGTGACCGATCGTCAGATAGTGGGCCTTATCGCACTTGAGGTATTCATCATTGCTGCGATCGGCTCGATTTCTGGCGTATTCCTCGGATACCTCCTCGGCCAGGGAGCGGTTCAACTCGTCTCGCAGACGATTAATGATCTCTATTTTGTCGTGACTGTGCGTGATATCCATTTTACGCCCGTTATGCTGCTCAAAGGCTTACTGCTTGGAATCGGTGCTTCACTTCTGGCAGCTGGAATCCCTGCCTTAGAAGCCGCGCGTATACCCCCGGTGACCGTTCTGAGGCGCAGCAAGCTCGAAGAGGGGTTTAAGGAACTGATCCCCCAGCTGCGTACCTACGGAATCATGCTAGTTGCCCTCAGCGCATTGATTTTGCTGCTCTTTCCCAAATTACTAGAAGCTAATTTCGGGGCTCTCTTTCTGATGATCCTGGGAATCGCACTGATCGTCCCCTGGGGTGTAGCACGATTAATGCGATTTCTCACCTGGCCGCTTAACAAAGCCCTGGGCGTGCGAGGGAGGTTCGCCGCCCGAAACGTCGTTGCTGCCCTCAGCCGGACCAGTGTGGCCATTGCCGCGCTGATGATCTCCCTTTCGGTGACCATCGGGTTCAGCATCATGATCTCGAGCTTTCGGTCAACCGTCGAGAATTGGCTCGACGTCACCCTCAGGGCAGATCTATACGTCTCCTCCCCAGCCCCCAGAGGGGCACGCCCCAACGCATCCTTGCCCCCAACATTAGCTGAAAGCCTCGCCCTTATCGATGGGGTAGAAGTCGTTGAGACCTTTCATGCTGTGCTGGTTGACAGCCCTTTAGGAGAAGTGCAGCTATCCGTTTCAGACTCCAAGCGTGAACGCGATCGAGCCATCTACCGCTTTGCGCAGGGCTCACCCCAGGAGGTATGGACCCAGGTGGTCGAGGGCGCCGTGATTGTGAGTGAGCCATTCGCTTATCGCTACGACATCGCGCGTGAAGGTGGAGAGGTCATACTCTTCACCGATCGCGGTGAACGCACCTTTCCCGTGGCAGGAATTTACTATGACTACTCTTCCGATCGTGGCACAGTGCTGATGAGCGACAGAACCTATCGAGAACTATGGAATGACCGAGCCATCTCCTCCCTGGCCCTTTACCTGGAGGACTATGCGAGCCTGGAATCGGTCGCCGACGAGGTCAGAAGATCGCTCGTAAACACCGGCTTGCTTGTTCAGGCAAATCGAACGATTCGAACTCAGGCGCTGGAAATTTTCGACCGGACCTTCGCCATAACTTCGGCTTTGCGCATCCTCACAGTCATCATCGCATTCGTTGGGATTTTAAGTTCTCTGCTGGCGCTGCTGCTGGAGAAAAGTCGCCAGGGCGCCACCTTGCTGGCCCTGGGTATGACGCCTGGCGGCCTTGCTTTAACCACCTTGCTCGAGAGCGGTCTCATTGGAGCTGCCGCCGGAGTGCTCTCCTGGCCAACCGGCATGCTCATGGCCCTGATTCTGATTTTCGTCATTAACCTTAGGTCGTTTGGTTGGACGATCCAAATGCAGGTCGAACCCATTTTCTTCTTCCAGGCTTTACTCGTCGGTGTCGTCGCAGCACTCTTGGCGGCGATCTATCCGGTCATTAAATTGCTGCGTACCCCAGTGGCCGAGTCCTTACGCGGTGAATAGGATGACAATATCAGGCGTGAGGCGCTATCTCCCGGTCCTTCCGGTACTTCTTGCTCTCCTGGCCCTTTGGGTTTGGTTCGGGAGAGGTGCGGTTGCCGAAGAGAGCCTTCCACCCGCACTGCTCATCGATGAAGTGCCTGGCGAAGATGAGTTCGCCAGAGCCTTTGCACCACGCAGCTTCACATTTCCGATAGATCATGGACCCCACCTGGGTTATCAAACCGAATGGTGGTACTTCACCGGCAACCTGGAAAGCGTTGAGGGCCGGCATTACGGCTACCAATTGACCTTCTTCCGCAGGGGTCTCAGCCCGGAGGCGACTCTTCGTGAGTCCCCTTTCGCCACCAACCAGGTTTACTTCGCCCATTTAGCGCTCACGGATGTTGAAGGCGATTCCCACGAAGAGGTTGAACGATTCAGTCGCGCGGCAGCCGATCTGGCGGGAGCCCGCGGAGAGCCCTTTCAGGTTTGGCTCGAAGATTGGCGCCTGGAATCGCTGAATGATGAGGGGAGCTCGCTTCATTTGACTGCGCATGACGGCGACTTCGGTCTAGATCTCGAGCTAATCGCACAAAAACCCATCGTCGCCCACGGTAACGGCGGTTTGAGCCCCAAGAGCAGCGTCCCAGGTAACGCCTCTTATTACCTGAGCTTAACCCGTCTCGAGACCGCTGGAACGATCCGGGTGCAAGGAGTTGAATTTGAAGTACTGGGCGAAAGCTGGTTCGACCATGAATGGAGCACGAGCGCGCTGGGTGAGAATGCGCAGGGATGGGACTGGTTTGGGCTGCAATTGAGCGATGGCCGAGACGTGATGCTCGCGCTGATACGAAATACCGATGGAACCATCGATCAGGTCTCCGGAGGAACGCTGGTGGAGGCGGATGGGAAGACCCGCTCATTGGATGTGAACGAATTTGCGGTTCAGGTGTTGGATCATTGGCAGAGTCCTGACTCGGGCGCGGAATACCCCTCCTCCTGGCGGATAACCATTCCGAGCGCAGATTTGCAGCTCACGATTGAACCCTGGCTAAGGGATCAGGAGATGAGCATCAGTCTGGTGTACTGGGAGGGGGCCGTGAGCGTGTCGGGGTCCAGTAAAGGTATCGACATCACAGGAAATGGATATGTCGAGCTTACAGGCTACGCCCAGAGTTTCCAGGGGGTGTTCTAAGGGAAGTTCTGGAATTGGGGATAATTTTTTCTCAGTAACTTCGTAGGTGAGCAAGGAATTGCGTCCAGGGACGAATACTTCCCTTATTCAGAATTGCCATTTCATATTCTGTTGTAGCGATGCTCTGGTAGGGCGTCTAAATTGTAGGTCCCTCTTAATTACAACGTTAGTCCCTGCGTCGCTACGCACGTTCCAAATAAGTTTCGACCTTCCAATACCCAAGGTAACCCTAATCACCCGGTCCAACTTTCACGCTCCACAACAAAATAATGCTCCTCTTCGGTGACTTTCTCCAGCCGAAATCCTACTTTTTTCAAAAGACCGATGGCAAGGTCGAAGCCCATATCCCCCCGGCCACCTACTTCCACTGAACCATAACCACAGGTTCCCACGAACAAACCATCACCCTTTAACACGACTGCCCACGTGAGACCTTCCCCTTGTTCAAATTCGCTCCTAAACGCGCCAATAAATTCAAGCGCTTGCTCCATTTGAGTGAGAGGTTGCTCAAAAAACCACTTCGACACCTCAGGATCGGAGAAGTTCTTGAAAATTCCGTCTGCATCATCCTGGGTGATCTCGCGCAAGGTCAACCGCTCTGTCTCAAGTGTAGGGAAAGTTGAGGGGAAAATAAATTCTGTCATGATTGATTATTCTGCGATGAAAACGTGAAGGATCTCTTCTTCTGCCTCGGGTGCGATGAGCCTCGCATTCTCCCGGATGTCCTCCAGGTGCTCTCGTACTCGCCCTCCTCCGATTCCGGGAGGGGCGTAAACCGTAAACAACGCCCGTTTGGTCTCCGGCCTGATGCGCGTTCGCTGGTCTGGTCCATAGAGTATGCTCGATAAGACCCCCTCATTGTCAGCGATGAGCATATCCTTTTGCTTGACGATCTGCTCCTGTCCATTCAATTTGATATAGCGCTCATGTCCCGAGCCGACATCGATCCGCACCGGCGGCACGACTTCATCCATATCATGCCCCGCAGTAAGCAGTAGGTTCTTCAGTTCGGCCATGAACATGGCTTCTACCAGAGCAGCGACCCTGGGGATCGACTTGCCTTTATGGATCACCGACTCGAGCTGCTGCCTCACATGATAGGTCTTCTTGAAACCTTTGTAGTAAGCTCGATAGGCAGCCAGGATGGGGTGTGCTTTCAACGCCTCTCTGTCAAAAGATGCGAACTTCCTACGAAGTTCATTTACCAGCGCTACTTTGCGCGCTTCAAGCCCCGGATGTTCACGTGGATTGGTCACATATCGAACCACCAGCACCCCGACCGCCGCACCCGGATAGGTCGTCTTCCAATCATCTGATACATGGAATTCCTGCATCAAGCTATCACTCCTTGACCAATTGGAGATAACACACACTGCCCATGCTATCAACACGACTTCGTTTCAAGTCCGCCTCTCGCGCTAAGACCTAATAATAGGTCATCGCGCGGGGTTCCTCCGGCCATCTCTGCCCATGCCCCGTCTCTATTACGTCGTCGCCACTACGTTGGATCTGCAACAACCCTTCCACCACGCACAGTCGCCCCAATCACCAATCCCGCGCTGATCAGCACCAGATTCTTGATGATGTATTGACCTTCCAATGTGGGCGCGTAGGGTATCGCCGTGAATACTTCATGGGGAAAGATCAGGATGGGCGTGGCGGCTCCAATCATCTGTAGCAAAAGGAGCAAGAGTGTCGCCCTCAGAAACTTGCCGCTGAGTAGCCCCAGGCCGATGAGACACTCCCAGGTAGCCAGGATCAGAATAGAAACGTTCCCAGGGATCAAATCGAAGGAGAGCTTGCTGATTGTCCGTACCGCCAGGTCTTCCGCGGGGCTCATCCCGGGAAAGAACTTGAGAAAGCCAAACCAAAAGAAGATGATGCCCAACGCTATCCGCAGCAGTACAACACCATATCGAGCCATCCACTTGGTGATGTCTACATCCACACGTTCGTAAGTCGCCAAAAGGTTTTGCATCCTAACCTCCTATCAGAGCATACGCTTCAAGACAAGTTTAGCCCATTGAACAAACAGAGCAGTACACCTCAGCTAACAGACGTCCTCCCTTAGGTTTGGACCGTTTTATAACTTGTCCCAACTCATACCTCAGGATAATTCCCCTGGCTGCAGAATGCCCCTTGCGCCTTCTCATAGGCCGCAGCGGCCTGGAATACGACCAGGTCCTCGTATGCCGGCCCGACGAACTGCATGCCTGTGGGTACGCCGTTGGAAGCGCGGCCGGTGGGCACCGATAAGACCGGACAGCGGCTGAGCATGTTGAATGGGTAGGTCATCGACCAACCAAACTCCGGGCCCACCACCTGCCCATCAACTTTAATTTCGTCATTAACCGGATCAAAATCGGCTGACAATCCCTCTGTCGCGATGGTGGGGCAAATGAACAGATCGTAATTGTTGAAAACTGCGCTCAAGGAGGCATACATCTCACCCGCAAGCTCCTCGGCTTCAATAAAGTCTTTCCAAGTCACCTTCATAGCGATCTCAGCAAATTCGCGCGAGTAGCTCATCATTTTTTCGTGATCCGTCTCATGGAATAGGCGCAGGTAGCAGCCCATCATGGCGTAGCCCAGGTGGTCCATTGCTGCTTTGCCGCAGGCTTCGGTCCAACCCAAATCCACCTCCTCCACCGTGGCGCCCAGTTCTCGAAAAACACCCAGCGCCTTGAGCGTGTTCTCCCTGACCTCCGTGTCGAGGCGTTTGTAGCCCAGATCAAGATCATACGCGATGCGCAAATCCTTGATGCCGTCCAAGGTTGTGGGGATCACCAGTTTGGGTTTCAAGGAGGCAATATCGAGCGGATGCGGCCCGGACATCAGGTTCTGAAGCAGGATGCAATCGTCCACATTTCGCGCCAGCGGGCCGGAATGGTTGTAATACTCCATATTGAAGGGCGCGCCTTCGGGGTTGCGCCCGTAAGGCGGCTTATAACCCACTACCCCACAGAACGAGGCCGGGATACGAATCGAGCCGCCAATGTCGCTCCCGTTGGCCAGGATCGTCGTACCGGCTGCCAAAGAAGCGCCCGAACCACCGGAGGAACCTCCGGGTGTGTATTCCAGGCTCCAGGGATTGCGGGTCACACCCCACATCTCAGACCAGGTCACCCCGGCGATAGAGAACTCGGGCGTGGCTGTGCGAGCGTGCACGATGGCTCCTGCATCAAGCAAGCGCTCCACCGTGAAGGAGGTACTCTCCGGCACGTAGTCCTGCAGCAAAAACGAGGCGTTGCTCGTGGGCAGACCTGCGATCTCCGATTCGTCCTTGATGGCGGTGGGGATCCCTTCCAGCGGGCGCGCCTCACCTTTAGAATAACTCGCCTCGGCAGCTTTGGCGGCCTCCATGGCCTGGTCGTAATATTTGAACGTAAAGGCATTGATCTTGGGCTCCACTTCTTCCGCCCTTTCAATCACCGCCTGCATGAGCTCTACGGGTGATAGAGTCTTGGCGCGAAAGCGCTGGAGCGCTTCCGTTGCGGAGAGGTAGCAGAGTTCGATGTTCGCCATGTTGAGCCTCCGGTCAGCTGTTCATTATGGGGTTCAGGTGCGAGAAGATTCCCCTTGCGTTGAGAGTAGTTTCGACCAACTGAACAGGATAATCAAGTGAAGGACTGAAGGAATTTTATAGCCTTACATCGTCTTGAAACGCTGATGTCGAAATTCGACCCATTTGTATGTGGTTTTTGACAACATCTCCCCCTGTGAAAAAAATTGGAAGGTGGTGCACCCAAATCGCTATCAGGGGGTCCCTACCGGAATAGGGTGCTCAGCAGGTACATACCATGCCCGATCACCGTCAGGCCCGGGACGAAGAGGACCTTCGCAGTTTCCAAAGCGCTGGCGGGGATGAGGCGTCCCGAGGAGTCGAATTCGGTTGACCCCGGAAGGTCATCCAATAGGACCGCACTGGAAGGGTCTTTGGGATCATAGAGCAGGGGTTCCTGCTCTTCGTCTCTCAGGTCTCCAGGCTCATGCGTTTTCGCCGTGGCTTCCCAGTCATCCCCATCATCCGCCTTGAAAGCAAAGGTCAACTTCAAAACGGGACGGTTGTTGATGTAGGCGTTTGTACCTTCGGTGGAAATTAGTTTCCCAAAAGCGATCTTGCCATCGGTT
>SDBU01003563.1_pt1 | contig 19709 bp, 11 predicted proteins | sample 2277071 | NCBI WGS metagenome assembly SDBU01 (sample SAMN10397929, study PRJNA504765) | marine sediment metagenome | isolation source: marine sediment core GS08_GC12, 126 cmbsf | place: Arctic Ocean: Gakkel Ridge, Loki's castle | collected 2008 | reverse complement strand
GTATACTCTTCAGTATCTTTAATATGTCTAAATTTACACCATACTATCATATTTTTATAATTCCTATGATAAATATTTTAATTTACTAATGAGATGGGTGTATAGATATAGCTGCGGAAGCATAATCACATTTTGGTGTTAGTGCAGTACCAGTGTGTATTCCGACGGGTAATGTATCACAATCAAATGTAGCACCTGAACCAGCACCAGATAAATCAGTAGTAAAATCTGCCATTAAACCACCACTTTCTCCCCCCTCATAAAAACCCATTTGTAAAAATAATCCACTAACATCAGGACCGCATGACAATTCGTAATCAATATGACCACTACATGGACCACCACTTGGACCTCCAACACTGGTCCACACACAATCTTCACCCTGTGTACCAAATGACCCAGGCTCTAATTCGATTATACCATTCCAATCACTACAACATGAATCACCAAACATACTAGATATATGTACATGCATAAGTGGATGGTATGTGCCAAGATCACAGCAATCACATTGAGTACAACAGCACGTCGCACCAATAATTGTTGTTTGTCCCATTATTTTCCCTTACTATTAAGTTATGAAGTCCCTGTAAATAATCCAATATTGTTAAAATTAATATTAGCTGTAGTAATAACAATATTTGCTCCGCTACATTCAACATCTGTAACCACTTCAACAGAACCCGCTTGACCACCAGTAGGACAAGGAGAACATCCACTTTCTACTTCAACAGGAGTAGTATTAATTGTAGTTACACATCCAGCGGTTTCTGAAGTTAAACCAGCACCCATTACAAATTCAGCGGTTGGATTACCATCAACTGGAATGGCAACATTCAATGATAAGTCACATCCAGCAATAGATCCTATTAAACCATTACCAAGGACTATACTATTCCAACCCGCAGTTAAATTACTATGAGATGTATTACAAAAAGAAGCAGAACTGGCACCTAAATAAACTGCAATATTTAAATCACAACTTCCATCTGTTATACCGTGCAATCCTCCTCCTAATGTTAAATTATTCCATCCAAAACCAAGAGAATTATTTGTAATACATGCAGAATTGGCACTAGCTGTTAAATAAGAAGACAATGTCAAGTTACATGCTGCAATTGATCCAACCATACCTTTTCCAACAAGAATACTATTCCATCCGCCAGACAAATTATTAGATGTAATACATGACGCACTAGAATTGGCAAGCAAATAAGCTCCAATAAATGCATCACAATTTGCATCTGTAAACATATTTAATCCAGCACCAGCAGTTAAATTATTCCACGGATTTGTGGTAGTCGTACTTGTTATACAAGAAGAACTATTTGCAGCACCTATAGCAACTCCAACTTCCAAATCACATCCTATTACATTAGCATTAAGTCCATCAGCTAAAATTAAATTATTCCAACCGCCGGCTGTTGAACCATCAATAACACATGCGGTCGATGTAGAACTAGCACCTAAATAAGCTCCAATATTTAAATTACAACTTCCGTCAGTATTAGCATTTAAACCCTCTCCTGCGATTAATGTATTCCATCCATTAGTAGTAGTGGTATCTGTAGTGCATGTAGAATTGTTAGAAGCTCCAAGATAAGCTCCAATATTTAAATTACAACTTCCATCAGTATTAGCATTTAGACCCTCTCCTGCAATTAAATTATTCCATGAATCTGTAGTAGAAGTGCTTGTTATACAAGAAGAACTGTTTGCAACACCTAAAGCTACTCCAAGTGTTAAATTACAACTAGCATCTGTGACAGCATTAATACCACCACCAGCTATTAAATTATTCCATCCCGCACCCTGAATATCATCTGATGTGACACAACCAGATGTAGAACTAATACCAAGATATGTAGCAATTTCAAAATCACAATCTGCAATAACACCTCTTAAACCATCTCCAATTAATAATGTATTCCATCCACCAGATAAGCTATTAGATGAAATACAAGCACTACCCGCGGCAGCATCTAAATATACACCCAGCCGAAGTATACAGTTACTAACACTAGCTTCTAATCCAAAAGCCGCCTCAAGTTGATTCCATCCAGCAGCAGTAGAACTACTTTGAATACACGAACTACTTGTAGATGCACTTAAATAAGCTGCTAATCTTAAACTACAATTCTCATCAACATCAGCTATTAACCCTCCAGCTACTTCCAATGAATTCCAATTACCAGCAGAAACATCTTCTGTTTCAATACATGAAGAACTTGAAGTAATGCCAAGGGATGACGATAGTGTTAGATTGCATGAATTATCTGTAGCAGCATTAATTCCTCCACCGGCTATTAAATTATTCCATCCCGCTCCTTGGATGTCATCAGTAGAAACACACCCCGTAGTAGAACTAATACCTAAATAAGTACCGATTGTTAAATTGCAATTATCATCTGCAACTGCATTTAGTCCACCACCAGCTATTAAATGATTCCATCCAGCAGAAGGTACTAAACAACCAGTTACACATAAATCATTACAACTAACACTTAAATATGCACCAATAGTTAAATTACAATTACCATCTCCAGTAGCATTCAGTCCTCCAGCGATTGTTAAACTATTCCATCCACCATTAATAGAAGTTTGCTTAATACAATCATTAGATCCGGCAGCACCTAAATTAACACCTAATTGTAAATTACAAGCATCATCAACAACACCAGCCAAACCTCCTTCCATTTTTAGATTATTCCAACTATTTGATGTGTCTCCACCAGTTATACAAGCTGTACCATTTTCGGCAGTAGAAGCCGATGATAGTGTTAAATTACAATTATTATCAGTAGCAGCATTAATTCCTCCACCGGCTATTAAATTATTCCATCCCGCTCCTTGGATGTCATCAGTAGAAACACACCCTGTAGTAGAACTAATACCTAAATATACTGCGACTTCTAAATTACAATCTGAAATATCACCACGTAAACCCTGCCCAATACCTAATGTATTCCATCCTTCAGATAAATCGTTACCAGTTACACACGTATCTCCTACAAAAGTATCAAGATAAACACCTATCTTGTAAATACAATTACTAACGTCAGCATTTAATCCAGCAGCAGCTTCAAGTTGATTCCATCCAGCAGCAGTAGAACTACTTTGGATACATGAACTACTTGATGATGCACTTAAATAGGATGCTAATCTTAAATTACAATTTTCATCAACATCAGCTATTAACCCTCCAGCCACTTCTAATGAATTCCAATTACCAGCAGAAACATCTTCAACTTCGATACATGATGAACTTGAAGTGATGCCAAGAGAAGACGATAATGTTAGATTACACGAATTATCTGTTGCGGCATTAATTCCTCCACCAGCTATTAAATTATTCCATCCTATTCCCTGGATATCATCGGTTGAAACACACCCTGTAGTAGAACTAATTCCTAAATATACACCCAAACGTGCTTGACAATCAGTAGCTTGTTCAAAATTTAATCCACCACCAGCAATCAAACTACTAAATGAAACACCTTCTGTACCACTAACACATGTATCATCACCACTACCACTTATACTAGCATTAAGATATAGATCACAATTACATTCGCCACTGACCTCATAAACATTCAAACCTTGTCCATAAATTATATTACTATAATTCTTATTACTAGTATCAGTCAATAGTGTCATTGATCCAGTAGGATAACAAATATCAGTATTATTAGCTATTTGATTAACCGACTCAAGTATATAATATTCACATTGCTGGGGATCATAGTAAGCAATAATATTAGTTCCAGCTTTAGCACATATACCAATCTTATCGGTTACAATAAATTGTGGTGCAGTGCTAGGATTAGTTGGGTCCATTGAATTACCATCACAATCATATAATTCATCTCCCACTATCATTTGTGCTAAACCAGTACTACCAGGACATAAATCCCCTTGTAATTGAGCAACTAAAAGACGATGTTGTGGAATAGTCCAAACAGCACGCTTTCTATCCCAACGTAAATCAATTGGGCCAACCGGCCATGTGTGTGGCTTTCTTAAAAACCTATCTAAAAACTTGCATTGTAAATTAGTGTCTTTAAATATTCCTACAGCCGCACTATTTTCTGTATCAGCTTTGTTTGGTATCGGGCGACCATCTAAGTCATAACCCCATCCTTGCATAAGCATTGGACCACGAAGGGCAAATCCTCTATAGTCATCGGTGTAATCTGAATATGGAGATTGATCGTATACAGTATATGGCATGGTCATTCCGCCAGATCCGGCGGGTGGAGAAGCTCTACGCCCTAGTATATCAATATCATGACCATCATCAGTATCTATTCTATTATTATCTTTTAACCAACTTCTACTTAAATTATTCCCATCTACATCTTGAGTGGGATTCTCAAATGGGTTTAGACTGTTGATTGTAATAGTTTCATCATATTCTGTTGAACCACCTTGTTCATTTACAGGTGGTTGAGATCCAGCAGAAGAACTACTAGCACAAAGAGAGCCTGTTGGCGAAGCATATTGAGGAAGGCTACCGTCTCCATCCATTGAAATTGGTCTGATCAAACCATCAAGACTCATAAATGCTTTATGGTCATATCCGTTTAACTCATTGCCAAATTCAGCCATTTGAAGTGTTTCAATAGGTGTGCGTCGTGAACCCTGGCCGCTAAACGCTCCAGTATTAAAAGTAGTTGATTCTCCAACCAACATTTCATGAGGCGTACTTGCCTTTTCTTTAACACCATCATTATTACCCATCCCGCCAATCACACCACGAGCACCTTCTCGTTGTCTTCGTCTTTGATTATATTGATGACGAAACCGCTCTAAAAACCAACCTCGAATACTACGTTGAGCAGCCATTCTCATATTGCCAATAAATTGTAATCTATTAGCATTATGTTTAGCGAATCTACCAAACTTAGGAGTAAAAGTCCTCATAGTATAAGATGTTTGAACTTGACTTTCACTGACAGATACATTTATATCTGTAATATTTGGACCGGTAGAACCAGTCCATTGTCCACCCATATTGATACTGTATAAAGATGTAGCAAGGGGAGAACCGTCAAAGAAATTATTTGAATAAAAATTACTAGTTGCACCACGACTTTCCACTACACTTTGACCGCCACCTATTACTGCCGAACCAATTTCAGCACCTAAACTATATTGTGGATAACCAGGAACAGTAAGACTGCCGACTTCACCAACTTGCATATTGGTTACTGCCTCTTGAGCAAATGCAAAACCGGCGACATTAAGATTGGCATAATTACCATATTCCCATGGCACCAAACCTTCAACTTGTTCGACTTTTACTTGACCAGCAGGACCACGCCTCCACCATGGCCCATAAGTCATAATATTACTTTCTATACCAATTGCAATAGCATCTGGCTGATAAAATGGAAATGTTGTTGCGGCATAAAGATTTTTTCCACCAACATCTTCTACTGCTTGATTAAATTTGGTTTGAAATGCACCCCCGTCATCTCCCTGTTTAACAACAACAGAATTAATTAGACTTAGTAATTGAGCGACACCTGACTGTGCTTGTCTAACTTGTTGATCAATCTCAACTACAGCACGCGGACTAAATAATGTATTTTTATCAGCATATACCCAACTATCTTCAACTTTGCAACTAGTAAAAAGTTGACCGTTAACCACAATATAACTACGTTGATCTAATAATGTTTTGTCTGCTACACTTGCATCATCAAATCTAACAAAAGCACCAATCTTTTTATCTTTGTTTCTAAAAAATTCCAATACAACAGAATCGTTGGCTACACCAAAATTAGAAACTCCTAATACAGTTGTTGTTTCAGTCCAACCAGCATCAGACGGAGATTCAGCAGTCAATATTTGATAATTATCAATATCTAAACGATGATATGCCGGACCAGCTACTGGAATTGGTGCATATCCATAAGGCACACGAACCTGAAACTTTTTACCATAATACTGTTCTGCATAAGTCCTAGTAAAATTATAAAGATCTTGAATATCTTCACTTAAATCATTATTTGCTGTATTTATAGGGATAAAGAAACTATTTGCAACTGCATTGATTAAATCTCGACCCTTTAAATCTTGATTAGCAAATTTAGCAAAAATCTCACCTATTCTAGCTCTATGTTTAGCTTGGAATTCAGCAGATTCTGCTATTTTATTTCCGCAATCTGTCTCTAAACTTTCACAAACCATTATCCATTCATCTTTACCAACTAGTGAAGCACGTAATTCCATTTCTGTTAAAGTAATTGTTGATCCAAAAGCTGATAATTCTCTAAGTTGAGAGTCTATTCCAATATTTGGTGCTTCAAATTCCCAATCACCATCAACGTCCTGAGTAGGGATAATAACATTACCATTATCATCTAAACCAAAATATGGAAGAATAGCATCGTCAACAAAATTACTATCACTATCAAATGTTTGTTCTACTTGATATAAAGTATTACGAGGACCACCAATAATAAAAGATGAAGTAGTCTCGTTTCTTAATTCTTGCCCATATGTGCTTGTAACTAATCCTGTAGAATCTCCAATAAATGTACTAATTTGACCTAGTGTTGGTTGTGTAGTTCTATTAGCAGTTCTAATTTTAATGAATTTAGCAATACCAGTGTTCGATAAAGAACCATCTTTAATAAATAACAATTCAACATAGTAATCACATCCAGCAGCACTACAAACCTGTGAAATGACATCCATAACACTAACAGTACTACCATTCAATCTCCAATCAGCAGGCATGGTTGGTAGATCAGAAATGTCTAAATAGTATTCACTATATGTACTACCTTCACCTTTAATTAAACCCCACGCACAATTATCACCACCTTTAAATCTAAGTCTGCCATAAGGTGAAAAATTAGTTAATCCTAATGTACTTGCTTTTGGGAGACTACTCATTAACAAGTTCATACCAGTTAACAAAACGCTCCATTGTATACCATTGTTAGTGACAAGGGCACCACCAAATCCTTGTGGAAAACTACCAAAAATAGCCCCATCATCACCATCAGTCGGAGATGTTCCATCATCAACTGTTAAACTATAATTGTTTAATGTGGCAGGAAGAGCAGCTAATTTAATTTGTTGTGCATAAGTACCAAATTTTTCCATTGCACCAAACGGATTAAATACATTTTCTACAGAACCTACACCGCCGGCATATTCACCAATAATAAGTTGAGCACCTTCAAGAATTTGTCGTGGATCAACAATAGTCACGGTATAAATAGGTCTACCACCAACAGAATTGTTTTGTTTCCAGTCTTGAATAATACCAGAAAATTCAAAATCTTCCACGCGGAAATAAACCGGCATTCCTATAAGATCAACATTATATGTTGCATTAGGATTAGTAACAGTAGTGTCGTTGACGTTACGTTGGACACCAGAATATTCCAAACCAGTTTCGACTGATAACCAACGAGCCAAACCTAAGAATCCAGGATCTTTAAATGATTGACCACTAATTTGAGTAAACTTTGTTAATGTACAATCCCAAAACGACTTATCTGCTGCACAATTATCTTCAATTAATTGAACAACAACTTCAGATGTTTGCTGATTCCATCCGGCAGAAGCAGTAAAAGATGAAACACTACAACCTAAAAAGACTGTGTGTTCAACTGGAGTGAAAATTCTTTCCGGGGTACATTCATTTTTAGCCATATTAGATTACACTCTATATTACATCCATATTAGTTCCACTACCACAAGCTCCAGAAGGTACTACACCATTACAGTCTGCAAAAGTCCATGTCATATTTCTAGAATATCTTCCTTTTGGATTCCAGTTTTCAGTATCAGCAGATACAAATACTTGACTTTGAGAGTTGGTAATTTCTTGTTCCATTGGACAAACAATATTATCTTTAACATCTTCACGAGGATTAGTGCTACCAGATCCATATAAAAATACATAAGTACAACCTGTAGATGGTGGCATAACAACTTCAACATTTAATGTGCGAGTCCTTTGGGTAAAAGTATCAATACTTTGTAAAATCGGACCAGCTTGCCTCCCTAATATAGTTAACGATGCAAATACATCAGTAGGATTATTATCAGTTATTGAAATATTTTCAGATAAAGCACCAGTAATACAATTAGAAGGACGATCATCATAGTCATAGTTATATGTAATACTTCCTTGTGATGGTGCGTGTCCTATACTTTGTGTTGAAGCAAATATATTTAAATTCCTATTAGCAACCCCTTCGACAGCAGATTGTGCTCTTGGAAGAATCCTGTCTTGTATACCACTCCAATAAGCAACAGCATTATCATATTTGTTTGAACTAATAGTAAAACGATCAGCAGTCCCATCATTATAATTACGACTTTCTAATCCAATAATAGTTCCTTCAACATTAACAGACGTAATATCGCTTTCTAATGATTTACGAATATTAGCGGTAAAATCTTCTGTTGCCAATCCGGGATAAATTTGAGCATTGCCACTATCTATAATAAGCCAACTTTCAGATACAGAGAAAGTACCTCCTAGCTCATCTACTACTCTAGTCCTCATATGATTATAAGGATTTCCACTAGTTAGATTAATAACACCACTACCAACAACATGAGTATTGTCAATTCCTAATCTATCAATAACATAAGTTTGAGCATTTTTCCAACCCTCTTGATTATAACCACTAGCATAATGATGTACGCCTTGTGCAGATATATCGTGTGTGATTGTTGCAACATACGGACTAGCATCAGTTACATAATCTAACCCGGCATATTGTTTAACAACAGGAACAGCAGTATTTAAGTCTACATTAAAGTATGACTTGCTTTCATCAAATTGAAAATTCCAACTATCTTGTGCTGAAACTACAAAATTTTCTCCAGTACCACTTATAGTAGGAGATATTTCATCATATTCCATCTCAATTGTATATGGAGAAGTAAATACCCAGTTATCCACGCTTTCACTAAAAGAGTGTGATGTTATTCTTGGGTATGCTTCTAAAATTATTGCTCCACCACAGTCAATAAGAAAGCGTAATCCATCAGTTGCTAAACCACTAGTTAAAGTGTCTTGTAATGAATCAATACTTATAATACCACCAGCACCAGTTGGTAATGAAGTAAGAGTACCATTTAAAGTTAAACTAATTGATGGAGATAAATGAGTTTGGTCTCCAGTTTTTATTGGGTTATAATTTAAACTGACCAACGGTACTGGAACAAAACTGTATGGTCCATAAGTCATTGTAACTGATGTTGGCATTATACTACTCCCTCAAACGTTTCACCAGTGAGTTGATTGATATGTTTGGCCAATTGAGTGTTTATAGTGTTAATAACTAATTTTTGTATTGCTGGATTCATTGCATTTAACAATTCTAACCCGTTATGTAAAACTTCAACTTTTATTGGTTTTGTTGATACAAATTCAATCTTTTCTGGAATAACAAGACCAGCTAATTTCTCCATGCTTTGAGCCAGTGTAGTAATAAATCTTCCTTCACCAGCAGCCCCAGCAGCAGCCTGTTTTTCTTCCTTCTCTTTAAGTGCTCTTCTTTCAGCATCAGCAATTAATCTTTTTTGTCCAGTTATTATAAGGTTCATTGCAGTAATTTGTTTTCCAACCAATTCATCAAATTTACCACCCAAACCAGCTTCTAATGGTGCTTGACCGCGAGCTTGACCAGCTAATTTAAAACCTTGGGTCTTGAATAATTGAGCAGTTAATTTTTCTCTTTTTTGTGCATCACCAATAAAAGAGATAGCTTGTTCTATTGCTTTAAAACTAGCACCACTAACAGCACCTAATTTACCCTCTTGTAGTTGTCCAACGCCAATTAAACCTCTTACCAATTCAATTTGTGCCGCCGGACCACCAGTAATTAAACCTCTTGCTAAACCTCTTGCCTGTGTTCTTTGTTGATTAATTAATGCTAATTTTTCTTCAATGGCAGTCAGTTTACTCATGTCGGTAGCTACTAACTTTAATGCTTCCGTGTTATTATTGATTGCCGCTAAATTCTGAGGAGTACGTTCTTCTCCACGTAATCTTTCTATATTTTCTTGGATTGCTTTTGGATCAGCAGCCGCACGACCTTGTAAACCAGTAAGAAATTCCAACTGAGCATTCAATGGTCTAAATCTCTCCTGTAATGTTGGATCTGCACCAAACAATCTATTTCGACGACCTCTTAATCCCACAACCTGTCTAGCAAAACCAGCTCTCTGTGTTATAACTCTTGTCAATGCATCGCCAATTTGTTGCATTTGTTGTTCAAAAGTTTGCGTTGCATTAATCATAGCATCAGTAAGTACACGACCAGCTTCTATACCTGCTTTTGTGAGTTCTGTAGAAAGACCTTGCCCAAGTTTTTGTGCCTGAGCTATAGTATTAAAACTTTCTGCACCAGGGCGTGCTTTTCCAAAAGTTGCACCAATTCTGGCTTCTATTACCTGTTTAACAGCTTCGCCCATTTTACCAGGAAAACCTCCACTAGTAAAAACTTTTTGAACTTCATTTAATAATGTTTGTTGTGGAGTAACATCACCCCTTATTGCACTAGTTCTTGCCGCACTAACAAAGTCTCTAGATAAATTTTCTAATGTTTTTTGTAAAAAGGCAGCTTGTTGAATATTTGCTATTCCTTCACTATCGCCACCAGTAAACCCTCTTATTTGTCCAATCCCTGCTCCAATTTGTTGTGCAGTAAATCCTCGAATATTTTCAAAAACATTTACACGAGCAGCACGCCTAACTTGAGCAGAGCCACCAGCAGCACTTAAAGAACGCCTGAATTCAATATTACTTTGAGCACCAGCGGCACCAATATTTTGACCAATAGCTGCTATAGTTTGAAACTGATCAATAAAGTTCTGCACTTTCCCTTGTGATTGAGATAAAACTAAATTTAAATCAATTTCTTTTTTTCGTGCCTCATTTAATTTATTAATTGAACGCTCAGCAAAAGCATTAATTTCAACCTGTCTCTGCTGTTCTGTTGTAGTTTTTCTTAAAGCATTAGATAAAATTGTTGCTTGTTCAGCACTTTCTCCAAAAGCTAAAGCACTTGCAAGACCTGGACTTTCTTTAATAATTTGTCCAGCAGTAGCTCCACCTTTTAAACTAGCTAATACACGCTCTTGTGCTATAGCAAAAGATGGTGCTGCCTCTTGAAATCGTGCAAAACCCTCCTCTCTACGAGCAGTAAATACAGCCTGTTGTCGTCCAGTCCTAGCTCTTAAATTACCACGCCCACCAAAAATTCCTAATCCAGCTTCTTTAAAACTATCTATTATTGTACCAGCAAATCCTCTTTGTGATGCTGCCTGACGCAATTCTTGTCTGTCCACTCCACCAGCCGCTCCGGTAAAACTACCCAACAATGAAAAATCTGCGGCTAAACCTCCAGCGGTACCTCCAAAACCAAACTTCGATTCACCAACTAATCTACTCTTTTCTAATGCTTTTCCTACTTGAGCAAACCTACTATTAACTCTTTCTAAACTACCGTCACCAGAAGAAAATTCTTTAAACGCCTTATCTAATGCTTCAGTACTTCTAATCAATGATTTTGTAGCATCTGTTTGTGCTTTTTGTTGACCGCCACTTATAGCACCTCCAACACCACCAATAACACCTCCAGCAATAGCACCAGGTATACCACCAAAACTACCACCTAAAGCCGCACCACTAACAGCACCAGTAATTCCACCACGAGTTCCGCCACTAACACCAGCAACATCTAAACCAGTCTGTAAAGCTAAAAGACCTAAAATACTAGTACCAACGCCAGGTTTTTTAAAACGACCACGAATACCACCAACCAATTCACCAGCAGTACGAGAACTAGCGAAACTTGAAAGAGGTTGAGGTCGTCTAGTTCTAGTATTTAAAAATTCCTCAATTCTAGCCTGACGAACACCAGTTCTTCTTTCGACTACGCCAAATTTTCTAGATTGTGAAGCTTCAGTTCCTAATGTCTGTCGTAAAATTTCATCTAAAATAAGAGGATTTTCTCTAGCGGCTCTAGAAGAAATGAGTCCACCATGTACCATTTTAACAGCACCACTATTAAAAGCATCCAATGTTCTTGGACCAAGTTTATCAGTAGCAGCTCTATTAAGAACAAACTCTCCAGGCTCCAACAACGCAGGAACTTTATCGCCACGTCCACTTCCAAGGACTCTACCACCATCCTGTCTACCGATAACACCTTTAACAAAACTAGGTAATACAGTTCCGGCAGCCTGTATTCCCTTTATTGCACCAAAAACAGCTAAAAGAGGTAAAATAGGTTTAATTGCGTCGGCCAAACTAATCAAATTACTAGTTAAATCCAGTACTAACCCAATTGCTAATTTAAAAGACTCAGACTGAACAAGTGAACGTATAAACTTATTCCATTCTTCTCTAACTTGAGCAATTTGTACAGAGATGGCTTGAAGTGCTACCTTTGTATCATCGTTTAATGAATTAACACCTTGTTGAGCAACTTTTAATATTTGAAGTCTCTTATCATACTGTTGGATTAATGGAATAACATTTCTTAATTGACGTATTCCACCAATTTGTTCAACAATACGAGTAAATCGTGGATCAAGCGGACTAATATTAGACAATGCAACAGATATATTATTAATTGCTTCAAACGCACCAACAAATAAACCTTGAGCGTCTCTAACCTGTATACCCAAATTCTCTAAAGCTTGTAATGTTATAGGACGTTGAAGTCTTGCGAAAGCTGTTCTAATACCAGTGGCAATAGCATCGGCACTATCACGAGTTGTCGCTCTAACAGAAGCAAAGGTAGCAATAAATTGGTTGAGTGTTTCAATTGGTGTTTGAGTATCTTTAGACGCTTGAGCAAAAACAGCACCAGACTTTCTAATAGCAGAAATTAAATTAGATGATTCAACAGCAAAACTCTTAGAAACAGCATTAATTGCACCCAACGCTTTTTCTACATCACCTGCCGCTAAATTAAATTGTCCCATAATGGCAATAGCACCTTCAGCAGTAGTAGTAATATTATCGAATGTTGGTGCTAACGTAGTTTTAGCTAATGCTTCAAGAATAGAACGTACTTCATTTGCACTACGACCTGTTTGTGTTAATATACGTGCGGTATTTATTAAAGATCCAGAAGATGCACCAAATTTAATAGATAATTCAGAAATTTGATCTGTTAAACCAGATAGGCCGGAAATACTACGTTCGGTAATTTGAGAAACTTTAATCAATTCACGCTGAAAAACAATAGCTTCAGATGCGGCTTTAGTAACAGCACGAGTAAAACCAAAAATAATTCCAGTAGCAATAACAAATGCAGAATTACGGCGAAGTGCTAAACCAGCAACACGACTATATTCTGCTAATTCACTAGAAGCGGTTTTGGTCTTACGAGCAACTTTCCCCATGCTAGTACCAATTTTATCGAAAGAAGCAACTAGTTTTGCAGAAGAAATATTTAATCGTTCGAGGTTTTTATTGATCTTTTCAAGAGAACGCCCAGAGATACCGGTTGTAGCAATATTAATCGGAACTTGAATTACACCGATTGCTTTTTGTAAATTGTCTTTAATTGTACGAGCACTAGCAACGATACTTGCAGATGTTGCCTGTACATTTACTTGAGCCGTTAATTGAAAACCTTGTGGCATTACATTCCCTTATTATTTCAATCAGCAGCACTATCCGAGTCGTCCGAGTCACTATCCGCTAAATTAATTTTTTTTTCTATAGGTTGACCGTTTTTATCAACAAAAGGTTTCTTTTCCACTTGATAATGTCCATCATCAGTAATAATATTACCATTTATATCAATAATCTGATCTTTGTCATTAACATATTGTCCACGATCATTAACTAATTTTCCATCTTCATCTGTTAAATGTCCGTTCTCATTAATATACCTTAATTGATCGTCGACAAAACCATATTCCACCAAAAATTGATTTTCTGGCAATTTCCTCTCCAAATCATCTCCAATACCAATAGTCAAACTAGACAATTTCTGAGCAGCCAAAAAACCTATTTCAGTAGTTGATTTCTCTAAATAATCATCCAATGAAGAAAATACCCTTTCTTCTTTATTATCATACACCAAAAACGTACAAGCAGAAACTAAGTAATTGAAAGCCATATTATCAGCCTGGCCTTCTACTGTCTCGTTATCCAAAGTACTACGCTTGATAAGCATTTGGCTCATTTGACTACGTTTTTGTTTAATTTCTATTGCCACAGTTCTGGCTTCATCTATACAAATTCCCCCCTCTTCTAACTGTTTTTCTTTCTCTAAAATCTCACTTCGTAATTGACCAAATTCTCTTTCTTTTTCATCTGTCCAAATTTTACGCTCTATCAAAATATCTGAAAGTTGAGCACGAAGAAGAGAGCCAGAATCAAGCATTTCTACAAATGTTTTATTTCTAACTTTACTAGATTCTTTACTATCAGCTAAAGACGGTTGTTTAACCTTATAAGTTTTATCATTTAGTTTAAATTCATCAAAATCTTTACTCATTATTTAATCCTTTCTTAATTATAAATTCAGCCTTATATCTATCCCATGTCATAGTATATTCTGCTATTTCATTTAGAGCAGCACGTAATTGTTTATGACCATTATTTAAAATGTTTGTTCTTACCTCTTGCCATATATCATACCATTCCTGTTCTTTTAAGTCTCTATTTCTATCACTTTTATGTCCCCATAGTTTTCCAAATCCGTCTTCACACGTTGCCAAAGAACCAATTATACAAATTTCAAATTTTTTAGTTAAATTAGCAATAAGTCTTTTTTTAGAATTATTTTTATATTTATCTTCATTACTTCTTTTAGCACTATCATATATTCTACGCAACTGTTCATGAGACATGTCTCTCATTCGATCTTCATTATTATCCATTATTATTATCCTTGTTATTACCCTTTGTTTTGATTTTTTATTTGTTCCAATGCTTGTCTTTGTATGTCAATCTTTTTATCAATAAACTCGTGATCCTTTACTTCACCTTTTTGTTTAATTAATTGTTGACGCTGTTTTTTAATCATACGAGAATGTGGATCATTAAGCAAATTAACATTTTTAGCTTCATCTAAGCTATTAACAGGAATAAATACTTCTTGAGCATTTTGATGCTGTGATCCTATCTGTTTATCAACTTGTTTTTCAGCCATTTGTTTTTTTTGCTCTCTTTGTTTAATAATCAACCATCCATCTAACATATCGTCATTATCAATAATATCGTCAGAAGGACGTTCTGGATGATTAAATACCGAATCATACATTTGACTATGTATGATAAGAATTTTTTGCTCTTCATTTAATTCAACTACATCACAAGAAAACGGATTAGGTTTACCAATTCTCCAATAGGTTTGCCAAACATCACTTCTAGCAATAGTTCTATAGTCACTTGGTGGCAATTTTTGCTTAGACAATTCTTGAGCTAAATTTCTAACAAAAACAAAATTAATATTATCGCTATTAGTAAATAATTGTTTACCATATTTATCATAAATAGTAGAAACTAACAAAAATTCTATTTTTTGAGATTCTGCATTATCTTCCCAAGTAAAAGAGTCTAATACATAACGACGATTGTATAAAGAATTAAGTTGCTTTCTGACACTTTTAATTTGTTTTTGAATTTTGTTAACATCAGTAATCTTAAAAGAATTTTTATATAAATCCACTTTTAAATTATCTATTGTATTATTAAATCCACTAAACTTACTTTCTTCATTAACTTTCCACAGACCTCTTTCAATTAATATGTTTAAACAGTCTTTTTTACGTAACCAGTATTCAAACCTAGTCTCATAAAGAATTCTTTCATATAAAACATGAGATTGATATATTAAATCCAATGAAGGATTCTTAATAATATACCTTTTATTATTAATATCACAAATACGATAATTACTCAGAAGACGTTGAAATAGATTGTGGCATTGATCTTTCCTCATCACCAGTTCCTTTATTATCAGCAATCATGCTTTCAACACGGCCAGTTTGTATTTTATACTTCATTTCCAAATCACTAATTTTTTTATCTTTTTCCTCTATTATCTTCTCTTGTTGTTGAGTAATATTTTGAAGTATATTGAGGTTAGAATACAAAAGACCTATTTGTGTATATAATTGCTGAATTTGAGTTTCATCCATTATTTTTCTCCTAAAAAGTCCTAGAAAATCTTAAAATTGTAAAAAAAATGGCCTGGTGTTACTTGCCTGTCAGGGTATATATATCTTTTTTTTAAGGCTATCGCTCCACAAGACCATTGTATACCATCGTATAAGTTATTATGTTAAATAAGCTGATCTGGCAATCCACCATGCAGCACCAGATGAATTAGGATCTCCACTATGTACAACAGTAAAGTCATTAAAAGTAGTATACGCATATGTTGCAGTTACATTACCACCACCAGCATCACCGCCACCATAGTTTACTGATGATAGCTTATTTTTAGTACCAAGATATATTCTAGTACCCTCACAAGTCGCAAGACGAATTGTACGATCGCTTAAATTACCTAAATCATCGCACGTAGTACTACCAGTTGTCAATATACCCTCTTCTGTTGCAGATACTAAATCACCACTATGAGATGTAACTTCAAATTGTGATGTTACTTCAAGTGGGAAAGTAACATATCGAGTAAATGGAGAACGTCTACCTAATTCATTAATTTCCTCACGGCCTAAATCTGCACTAACAGTAATACTTGAAATTCTAGCACGATTACTATCATTTAAATTATTTATACCATTGACCTGAGTTCCAAAAACATCAAGTGGAATTAAACAATAATCCGGACTAACACCAGACATAATTAAATTTTCTTTTCTATTTACTCCACCGACACCTATTGGTGTATGATCATTGTTAGCAAATTCACCATCTCCAGGAAATGACATAGAATTTTGTCGACCAGTAGCAATTGGATTAACAACGTTAGAATCTAATTTCCATAACCTATCATTACCTACAAGTGTCACATTTTCAGCAAATATATCATCTACTGTAAAACTATAATTTAAAGATGATACGAACATGCCAGAATGTTCAACTATTTGAAGTGCAGCCCCAGCAACATTATCGGCCGTATCATCAAAAATTGACATAGCAACTTTACATTTTGCAGAAGATCTTCCAGAAAGAGTTGGAGAAGGTCCGGCATCAACAGTAGCTAAATGATAAAGTAATGGTTGTCCATCTAATACTTTGCTAGCAGTTATTTCTACATCAGGAATTCCTTCAATATTTTCATAAATGGCAATTTGACCATATTCAAAAACTTGTGTTAAATTGAAGTTAGTAGTCATACCTACAGACTGAACACCAAAAGCGGCCTGATATCCACCTCCAGTTGTTATACCCTCAAATCCTAATTGTTGTATTGCATAAAAAATTCTATTATTAGCCATTAAAAGTCTCCTTTTAAACTATCTTACTAAATCTTTATTTTAAATTAGCCGCTTTATAAATAATACACCGTATTTTTACAAAACAGCCATATTGATTCTCATTGTCATTCTTACAACACCGGCATATAATTGAGTGTGCGGGGTTTCAATATTAGATACCACAACGTTAGTAAAATCACACATTTTCCATCTATATCCACCATTACCAGCCGTATCAACTAAATTTGGATACATTTTAGTACCAACACGCATACCACGATGATCCAAAGGAAAACCTGTTGCATCTGCCGTATTATCAGTACTATATAACCAAATAACTTTGTCATTTTGTAAACGGCACACATCTACCAATTGATTTCTTTCATGGCGACTTTCAGCAATAGTATGAAATAATACATCTTGACTTATTATTTGCGAACTATCACCCAATTGATAACCCATAGAAGAACCTTGTGGTACTGCTTCTAAAACAATAGCTGGTAATTGAATTCTATGTTGTCCACCAATTTCCCATTCGCCTGCTATATCTGTTTGTACAAATTGAATATCATCTGGTCTTAAAGATCTAAATTGCAAAGCATTCCACCATGGAGCAGAATCAGCTCTGTAAACTTGTACATATCTATAACTATAAGAACTAGTCACAGTAGAAGATGTTGAAACAGCAGTATTAAGAACAACCCTCCCTAACGGATAATCTACATAAAAATCGGTTTCCGCAACACTATTAATATTTATAGTTGGTGTATGCTGAGGATTTTTTAATAACTGCCAAGTACCACCATTGCCGCTACCTGTTGGAGGAACACTATTATCTGAAATAAAAGAAGTAGTAGTATTAACAGAACGAAGATAATAATCTGTATTAAAACTTACTCCAGTTTGTCCTGCAACACGCAACAGATCTCCAGACTGTGCTATATCAGATCCGTCATTAAGAGTTATTTGATGCCCCGTTGGCGTCCATACTATTGTGTCTATGGAACCGGTTTCATTTGGTACAACATAATTAACACCAGTTTCCCATACCCAATCTTTTCTGTTACCCTGCCATACTTGTCCATCAGTGTAAGAATCGTCATCAACAGAGCGAAGTATACTAAAATCTCCACCAAAAGCACCAGAGGTAGGTATGTCTACATCTGTCCATGCACCAATGCCTAGCATGGCCCAGTCAAACCATAATTTTAGATTACCTTCTAATTCTGACATTAATAAGGTGTCACCGATATTGTCTATAGATTTAAAAGAGAGATGGTCTTCGCATGCCATTAAAGTTGTTTTTGAACCTCTCTTTTAATAATTGATATAACGTCATCAGAGATATTATCTAATGATTGTGTAATAAAATTATCATTGGGTGAATTAGGCTTAACTTCAGATCTCCAAACGGCACCATCCTTTTTTCTCATAATTGCTAAGCCGGTTCTACTACTAGAAGGGAAAGAGCCAAACTCAACAACATATCCTACTACGCGGGCTTCATCAGCGGCGGTTAACAACCACTCAAGCCATGGAATAGGTGGAAATCTAGTATGTGTTAATAAATTTGCAGGTGAAGAATTTAAAACATCACTATAATCTTCTATAACTATGCCAAACTCTAAACTACCAGTAATTCTATTACCAAAAGAATGAATGGCATTCCCCTTGACAAACATATGATCTATCCAAATATCAATTAATACCTCAAATCTACCTTGCGGAGAATCAACACCTAGTGCACCGCGAATTTCTTCAACATGAATAACTTCTTGTACAATAGGATGTGTTAAAACAGCTCGTTTGAATATTGCACCAACAGCTTGCCTAATTGGTTTCTCGGCTTTGACAAAAATATCCTTGTAATGTTCTGTTATAGCTTTAGATATCTGTTTAGCTATTTGATCGACGGATTCTTTTATAATAGCCATAATTATTCAATTGGTTGCCAGGTTGTAATAAGATAGCGATCACTGCCAAAACCTATAGGATTGGGTTCTCCATATCTTTCAAATCTATGATGAACATATGAATCTAAATCTGTATTTAATAAGATATATTTTGCCTTTTTGATTGCTGTAATCGTATTAGCCAAATTTGACATAGATTGACAAAATCCAGACTTGGCTAATGTTCTAGCTTCAATACCTTGAAAACCAATCCAATCCTTGTATTCCCACAGTATTAGTAGATTAATACTTTCGGTTTGTTCATCAGGAATTTTACCTTGCCCATAACACACAGGACAATTGCCAAAAGAAAAGGGTTGTGGTCCACCCGACTGATATCTGTTTGAAGATCTGCCGGTG
>SDBU01003562.1_pt1 | contig 19714 bp, 34 predicted proteins | sample 2277071 | NCBI WGS metagenome assembly SDBU01 (sample SAMN10397929, study PRJNA504765) | marine sediment metagenome | isolation source: marine sediment core GS08_GC12, 126 cmbsf | place: Arctic Ocean: Gakkel Ridge, Loki's castle | collected 2008 | reverse complement strand
TAATCTTACTTCTGGTGCTACACAGTTCTTTACATTCGCTAATGTATGGTTCATCCTGTTGGGTGTTTCTGTATTGATAGGAATTGTAATAGGCCTTCTTGTTCTTGTAATGAGGATTAGAGGAGTTGTAGGCGGTAGTGGATTCTCTAATTAAGTTTAGAAAACTCTGATTACAAATTTGAAAAGATAGAGAAACTTTAATTCTTTTTTATCTCTCTCTTTTATTTTTTTTTCTTGTTAACAGAATGAATAAGTTTATAAAAGGATAAATCTTATTTTCCCTATGGGTATTGGAGAGGTTATAAGTAAAGCAGGAATTAATATTGGAGGTGAAGGAGGTTTTGAGATAGGGAAATTATTACTCAATCTTGTAATAGGGGGTTCTTTTTTTGTTTTGGTAAGTTTAATGATTGGGGGCTTTGTAATTTGGAGATATTATAAAAAACAATACAATAAAAAAATACATATTTTTTCAGAAATAAATGGTGCTACTTGTCCTTATGGAGATGATGTAGCAAAAGAAATAATTTTGCCAAACACTTCTATCAGGGCTTTTCTTCTTAAAAAAGGAGGTTTGTTTTTGCCAAGACCTTCAATACAAGTAGGAAAGGATCATTATTGGTATTTTATAAGAGATGATGGAGAATGGATTAATGTTGGCTTAGGAAATCTAAACAAGGAATTAACAGAATTAGGAATAAAATATAATCATACAGATATGCGAATGCAGAACGCTTCTCTAAAAAAACTTATTGAAAAAAATTATAAAGGTGTTCAATGGTTGAAAGAGTATGCGCCTTTTATTGCTATTGGAATTTTACTTGTACTTCTGGGGATAGGTGGATTCTTATATATGTATGGGGCTAATAAAACAGTTGCAGGTCTTGATACAGCTATTATCCACATGGGAGAATTAGCCGAAACTATAGGGAAAATGCTGTCTAGCGTGGATAATATAAGATCTGGTAGTGGAATAAGAGAGGTTGTATAATGATAATATTTGTAGTTTTAGGTTCAGTATCAGGCTTAGTTACAGGGGTTATTTTAATTCCAAAAATCATCCAAAAGAGAGAAGATAAAAAATTAAATGGTTATTTGGATAAGATAAAAAAGCAAAAATTAAAGTATAGAATCAACGGCAAAGAATTTAAATTTTTAGAGAAAATAGAAAAGCAGCTTGAGAAAAATAAAAAGAAAAAAGAAAAGGAAAAGAAAAAGCCGATAGAAAAGACATCATTAATTAAAACAATCAAGGGAATTTTATTAAGACTTTTGATAAACAAGAAAAAATGAAAGAAGGTTGTGGAGTTTTATTTAAACTTGAAAAAGGAAGCGGGATAATTATCTGTGGGGAAAAAAGACCTGATGGGAATTGTTTTTTATGTAAGAGGTGTTTAAAAGAAAATGAAAAATAAAGAAAGAAAAAAATCATTTGAAGAATTGAGCGAAGTAAAAAAGATAAGGTATCATTTAGCATTATTAAATAATAATTTAATCACAAATCATGCTGGAATTTCAATTATACTTAGTATTGCTCTTTTAATATCATTACTAATAATTTCTTCATTACTAAAAACTCCAGATAAATTAGTTATTTTTTTAATAGCTTTATTTGGTTGGATTTTTCCAATAGCAATTATTACGCGTTTCTTAATTATTCAACAGATATTAAAGAAAGAGAGGGATAATTTTTTAATCAAATGGAAAAACAAAAGATAAGCCAACAAGAAAAAATATTAATGTGGACGATTGCCTTACTTGTGCTTGGGTATTTGATAATTGGTTATTTGGTATTCTGGGGATTCAATGATTATAAACAATGTTCAGGAAATCCTTTTACATACGGTGCAAAAAAAATGGAAGGAGATAGTCAAGGAGAATTATTATGCACTTGCAGATTTTCAAATTCAAACTACGCCCCTTTTTATTTTAATAATGAAGAGGTTGCTGTTTTGTTGGATAATCTAATTAATTAAAATGCCAAAACAAATACACATCCAAGTTTTAGTAGATAGTGAGGACACTTGCCACACATCTTTTTATTTCAAAGGCGCAACTGTTGGGCAACTATCAATGATAAACCATGAGTTAGATATTTTAAAACAAGAAGTAATCTCAAGAATTAAGGATGCGCCAAAAGATTATGAGATTACAGATTTTGGAGATGGGCAAGCTCCTTAGGATTAAAAGTGAGAGTTAGGAAAAATTAATTAACTTTGTATAATCTTCTTCAATATCTTTCTGGACTATGTGAGTATAAATCTGCGTGTTTGAAATGTCTTTATGCCCCATCAACTTTTGGACTCTCTCTATTTTTATCCCTTTGTTTAATAAGTGCGTGGCGAAGCTATGCCGTAGGAGATTTGGGTACATGTTTTTGTTCAATGCTCTCTTTCCATAGAGTTTTAATAAATCTCCCCATCTATGTCTGCCTATATTGAATAATGATCTGTTTTGGTCTGCATTTTCTTTAAATTCAACATCCACTATCCAATTATTTAACCTTAACATTATCTGGTATGGAACTAGCACAATTCGCCATCTAGAGCCTTTCTCAACGACTTTAAGCTTGCCTATGGGCTCTGACCCTAACCTTACTGAATTACCCCATTCTTCCCAATTAAAATTAAAAGGCTTTATGGAGATTAATCCTGCAACCCTAAGCCCACAATAAAAGCTCAGCAAAAGCATTAACTTATCTCTTTCATTCTTGAATGTTTTTTCTATTTTCCAGACTTCACTTTCTGTGATAACCTCTGGGAGTTTCCTTGCCCTAACTCCTTTGACCTTTGGAATTTTTATCTCCAGAATCTTATTAATTATTTCTTGGCCATATTCTTCTTTATTCTCTAGGATGAACTCCATGTAATTTTTAAGAAAGGCTTTGACGACGCCATTATACTTAAACTTCTTCATGAATCCATTAGCCCTGTTTTTGCTCAATAAGTGAGATGAGCCAAACCGGTCATAATAAAGCATGTAATTTATAATAGAGGTAATTGCTAACCCCCTAGATTTAAACCAATCTATAAATTTCTTTCTCTCCTCTAAGTCTATATCTTTTGTCATTTTAAAACCATAAATCCATATATAGCAGCGACTATAATAACAAGAAGAATTATGAATTTAAAAAACTTCTTGAAGAACTTAAACAAGCTAGTCTTCTTAAGAACTCCAAAATAAAAAGCAACAATGATGTAGGCTCCTAAGATTATTAAGATAATTTCTTTAATCATTTTAATTAATAGTTAATCGGTGAACGGCTTTTCTTTTCTTCTTTACTTATGTTTGAACTTCCCCATTCTTTTGTATGCAATTTCCTCTTTACTTTCCTCTCCTCAATGTAATTTCTTCTTTGTTTTCCAACATTTTTTCTTGTTATTGGTCTTCTAAACTCTTCTAAGTTAAAACCATGATTTGAATATCCTCGTTTAAAATCAAAATTACTTAAAAGATAATCAACTTGAATCTTTTTTACAATCAAATAAAGATTTATTTTTTTTAAAACAATCTCCACATCTTCTTTTTTCCCAAGAGTATATTCATAACAAGCACATCTCATCTTACTCTCTTTCTTCTTTAAATATATTCTCCCAAACCCAGTAAAATTTTTTATCTTAGTCAGAACATCTAAATTAGTTGAGTAAATTCTAAATAATGTTTGAAAAGAAGTACTTCTAGAATTAAAGGTTACATGAAGATTTCCGTCTGCATCAAAGTAACCAGCTATATAATTCCAGTCCATTTCAAGTTCCTCTAGGGTGCACAGCTGCCATAGGATCATAAGGAATAGTTCTAATAACTTTTATCTTAGTCTCAAGAGGGGTGACAGTCCCTAAGTTCTTTGTGTATGGTTTATATTTTTTCCCATGTTCACTTGTCAAATAATATTCTTCTTCAACCTTATCTGTTTTAGGCTGTACAATTTCTTTCTTATATTTAGAGCCGTGAGGTACCCCTACCTCACTCTTTTTCTGTGAGGTACCCCCTGTTTTTTGTGAGGTAGGCTCTCCTTTTTTGTGAGGTACCTCACTCACTTTAGCCTTTCCAAGCCTTAATTTATGCCTGCATTTAGTACAAGTAATCATAGAATTATCGTCTGTAAACTTCCCTTTGTATTCTCGTTCATGATTGCACTTTGGATTATAACACTTTATTTTCATGAGGTAGTGAGGTAACCTCACTTTTTAAACCTACCTCACTATGAGGTTACCTCACATTTAACTATATAATTAATTGTTGGAACTAATTGATATAGCTTGATCTAAAAATTTTGAGGCTTAGAAAATTTTAAACCTAGTAACATAATACCTATTATGTAGACTACAAAGGGAGCGGTTAATCAATTCTTATCTAGAATTCTAAAAATTATTATGGACTTCGTTACTAGCCTTCTCCATCGGTTTAATCTTCATTACACGAATATTTTCATCATGTCCAAGAGGATCTTTCTTCTCTTTTGTTTTTCCTTTCAGTTTCTTATCATAGTGGTCAAGGTAATAAGCAAGCCTCTCTTTCTCCCCAGCGTCTCTAAGTCTAACATTTATTAGGTTTTTTACAGAGCTTAACTTTAATTTATTTGCTAAGCATATCTCTTGAAGAGCATTGCTACCAATATCGCCTTCTTTTAATCTTGTTATCAATCTATCGTAGAAGTCGTCGCTGTCCTGCTTCATCTCCTCTTCGTAAACAGCCTTTCTCTTCGTGACTTTAACCTCTTCATAAAGCAACCTCTGTTTAGGTGTTAAGTCTGGAAACCTAATGTAGCCTCTAAAAGTTGTGAGTTTGTTATACTTTGGTTTGAAATTTGGATTTTTCTTTTTTGATTCAGACCATCTCTCCTCAATCTTCTTATTGTATTTAACATCCCAAGCATCATCAGAATATAAATTTCCGCTATTGGCAATATGCACAACTCCCAATCCTCTCTCTACAACATGGATGTGAATTTTTATTAAGTCTCTCAAATCTTTATCAAGACTATAAAAGTTTGGAACAGCAAGGCCATAAATATTAAAATTATCTCTATACATGTTAATCATTTGTATTAAGAGTTTCTGGTCGGCATCAAAGAAGTTTCTCTTATAGCCAGTTCTTATTGCCTCGTCGTCAAATATACAACCAAACTTATTTTTCTCTAATAAGTTCATAACATCTTTTCTAGAATAGATTTGATGATTCCAAGCCTTGAAAGGTTTAAACCTTGAAAAGAATCTAAATAGCAAACTTGATTTTCCATTTCCCCTCGCTCCACTAACAGCAATAATAACATCAAATTTATTCTGTTGCCTTTGTTTAGATATATCTACTAAATCAGTAATTGACCAAATGAGCCTCATTTTAACCTGTGTTTATTAATTCATCCTTTATCATTCGCTTTGCAGCTGCAGGATCAAATTCTTCTTTATGTGTGAATATTAAATCATACTTGTTAAGAGGCTCGTTAATTTCTGCTTTTATCTCAATCACTCTCTCCATAGCCTTATCATAATCTTCTTCAACAACTTTAAGTTCTTTAGTTTTATTTCTTTGATTTTGTTTATACTCAAACAAGACAGGAACAACCTTCCAAAATCTCTCTAGCTCTTCCTTCAATTTTTTCATCTTATCCTTGTCAGTTGTTTTTCTAATCGCAAAACTAGTATTATTAATTATCAACAACAAAGTTTTTATCAGCCTCTTAAATCCTCTAATCTTTAGAACATCTGTATTAACATTAAAATTAAGTTCGTCTATGAAATCAACAAAACCAAAAGTAGCAATAGTCTCATATTCGTCTGCTAAGTATAATTGCTTCATAATTTTTAGCTTTGAATAATCAGCTGCAACGTTCCAGTTTCCAGTATCTGAGATTTCTGATTCCCCAAAAGGCTTTTTTGGCATACTATTTAAAGATAGACAATCTTTATAAAGATTATTAATCTCTTAATTCCATTAATATGGAGAAAGAAAAATTAAAATCTGTGATAATTCTTATTTTTGGAATAATAATATTTGGGTTAATTATTTATACTTTTCTATCAATAGAAAGTTATTCTCAAGAGAATTATATTTTTAAGACCATCTTGAAAGCAGACAATGATTTTAGTAAGATTTCAATAGTCATTCAAAAGGCTGAGAGGTTTTATGATGAAGCTAGTTATTCTTATGAAGATGGAAATTATAATCTTGTAGAAAGTAATTGTAGATTATCTAGAGAATATTATTCAGAAGGAAGTCAAGGGTATAGAAAAATAAAAGCAGAATTAAAATCAAAAGAAATAGAAGACAAGTTAATTTATATTTATTTCGATATTCTTAATTCAATGATTAAAATTACTGATAGTATGTTTGAGGCTTGTGAATATTTTGAAAGTGCTTCTAGATATTATAATATGGAAGATTATGCTATGGGTGGTGGTGAAATAGATTTTATGAGTAAAAAAATAAGGGATCATGATGAAGAAGTTGAGATATACAATAATCTTCTAGAAGAATTTAAAGTTGAATTAGAAAAGAGGATCATAAAATAAACAAAAGTTTATAAATATCTAAATCTTAAAAATATTATTAAAAGATGGTGGAAAAAAAACCTATTCCATTTGTAGAAACAAAAGGTCTAAATATTTCTTCAAGTGAAGCTAGAGCTTTACAAGGGGCAAGTCCAGCACAGATAGAACAAGCAACACGATTATTAAGGACTGGACGGGCTGGGGCTGCAAGAGGGGATGTTCAGCTAAGCCCCATAGTCAACGCCCTCTCTGCTTTAGGTATTGGAAGTTTTGCAGCCCAAAGAATTCAGGCACAAGTAATAGAAAGGGCAAGGCAAGAGAAAATAAGAACTAAAGAAATAGAGGCAGAAAAATTAAAAGCAAGAGTTCCAACTCCTGCAATTAAATCTATTAGTCTTCCTTCTGATGTTAAAAAAACATTAACTCCTACCCAAGAGAGATTTATAAAATCTCAAATTTTATTAAGAAAGATTGGAACAAGGTTTAGTAAATTACTTCCAGAAGAAGGTGGACTTGGAGGATTATTTACAAAAAAGAAACCCCCAACTAAGTTCATATTGGAAGAGAAGCCATCTGAACCATCAGCACAAGCCACTCCAATTATAACAGCCAGGGGAAAAACATTCTTTGAAAATTTGGGAATAAATCCTAATTCTAAAAATTCTAAAAATTTAAAAAAGCAAGTTGAAAGAACGCAGTCTTTATTCGCTGGACGTGTAATAGATCAAGGAGAAGCTAAGAATAGAAATGATAAATCTCTTAAAGATTTTCAAAAAACAGAAATAATAAAAGGGATTCCTGCTAATGTTGCTCTTGGTGCTGGATTTGCTTTACTGATGGCTGTTCCAGTCGTTGGACAAGTTGTAGGAGTGGCTTTGGGAGCAGATTTAATTTTAAAAAGAAAACAGATTGTTGAACAATTTGCAGAATTTCCATTAGAAACTACTGCCTCTTTTGCTGCTTTTGCCGTTGGAGGTGTTGCTACAAGCAAATTTATGGGAAAAGTTACATCTTTAAAGGCATTAGAAGATAGTGGTTTAACTTTTGTTGTGGAGAAACCAGTAGGGATTAAGAAAACTCCCTTAAGCAAAACTTTCCCAAAAGAAATAAAATTCAAGATTAATGAAAAATCTGTAAAAACTTTCGCAGAAAGAACTCTAAAGAAGAATGGAGTTGATTTTAATAAACTAAGTAAGATAGAGCAAAACTTTGTTACTGGTCAAATAAAAGCATTTGTTAGAAATAACCCTGCAAAGTTAATCCCAAAAGCAAGACAGCAAGCATTAAAGAATATTAAAAGAAGCAAGTTAAAAAAACTGATTAGAGATAGATTAGAAGGAAAGTTTGATGCTGCGATTGATTTTAAAAGAATAAAAAGCAGAAAGGATTTACAAAAATTATCTTCATCTCAAAGATTATCTTTAAGAAGATTTACAGGGAATTTGAGGAAGGCAGAAGTATTAAGAATTAAAAAAGCAGTTAAGGAAGGAAGAGAAGAAATTCCAATAAAAGAGGCATTAGGAAAAAAAGGTATGAAGGAATTATTAGAGAGATTGGAAAGACAGATTAGATTAAATCCAAAGAAATTTATTTCTAAAACTGGAAAACTAACATTAAGGAAATTGACAAAAGCACAAGAGAAAAGAGCAATAGGTAGGGCAACTAGAAAAGGAAGGAAAAAAATAAAAATAAGTGAGATTCTTTCTAAAAGTCAAAAGGCAGAACTTCTAAGCAAAATTAAGAAACAAATAAAATTAGAGCCAGAGAAATTTATCCCAAAAGTTAGAAGAGAAGCATTAAAGAAAATTCCTAAGAAACCTAAGCCTCTAACTTTCAGAATTGAAAAGCCTCTCGTTAAAAGATTTGATACAATCAAATCTGGAAGACAAGTTCTAATTCAAAAGCAAAAGCAAGTTCAGAAACAATCACAGAAGTTAAAACAATTTGAGATTATTGATCCAAAAATTTCTGCACTTCAAATATTAGCCTTAAAGAAATCTAAACAATCTAGTAAAAGTAAATCAGCAGTTAAATTAAAGCAAGCCCAGAAATCTACTCAAAAAGTTATTCAAAAAGTAGAGCAAAAACAAAAGGTAGTTCAGAAACAAATTCAAAAACAAAAACAAAAACAAAGATCCAAAGTAAAAGATACTTTAATTCAAATAGGAAAACTAAAACAAAAATTAAAAACAATACCTAGAGGAAGATTAAGATTTGGACAATTACTAAAACAAAAAACAAAATTAAATCAAAAATTAAAACAACAGCAGAAACAAGTTCAGAAACAATCGCAGAAGAGCAAACAACTATCTAAACAAGTTTCTTTATTCAAACAATCATTTAATCAAGTTTCTCAAGCAACAGCACAGATTCAGAGAACAAGAATAAAACCAAAATTAAAATTAAAGGGAGAGCTAGTTCAAAGGAGAGTTCCTAAACCAATTATTTTTAAGAAAGCAAAAAAGAAAGTTGTTAAGAAAAAGCTTCAACCTTCTTTTAATGTATTCGCTAAAAGTAGAGGAAAATTTGTCAAGTTAAATACTCAACCTTTATCTAAAGCAGGGGCGAAGAGGCTAGGCTCTAAAGTTGTTGATAATACTCTCTCTAGGACATTCAAATTAAAACCAACAGGAAGAAAAAAGAAACTTGGAAAAGCAAAGGGAACGTTTAAAGCGCAAAAATTTAGACCTAAAATAAGGAAGGGAAAGAAGGTAGGAGTAAAACATACTTTCATAGAAAAATCTCGTTTTGCAATCGATTCTGTTGGTGAAAAGAAAAAATTATCTGTTAAGAGATTTTTAGCACAGCAACGTAAACCTATTCAGAGAAAATCTACTAGTGGCAGAAGCAGTCCAAGACCCATGCCTATAAAAAGAAGGTCTACATCAAGAAGTAGAAGACCTGCACCATCACAGGCTCAATTAAAAGCTCTATCTTTAGGACGGAAAAAGAGATTGTCAAACTTAAAGAAGAGAAGATAAATAATACATAAGTTTATATAGTTCTTATGTGTATTATGTGTATGAGAATAGACATAACAATACCTGATGAATTAGTAAAAAGAATCAAGAAATTAAGAAAGGGAGTTATGGAAATAAATATTTCTAAAATATGTTCTAAAGCAATTAAAAAGGAATTAGACAAATTAGAAAAATGACTTTGACAAGGGAAGAAGAGAGAGAATGTAAAAGAAAACACTACTTAGAAAATATTGAAAGATATAAGGAGAATATGAGGAAATATTATCTAAATAACAAAGGAAAAATTAAGGCCACTACCAAAAAATATGCACTAGAAAATAAGGAAAAGATTAGAGAAAATCATAAAAAATATCGTGATGAAAACATAAATAGAATTAAACAACTTGGAAAACAATGGCGTGGGGAAAACGCAAATAAAATAAAAAAGAATCGTAAAAGATATTATGAAGACAATAAAGAAAAATTGTTGGAACAACAAAAAGAATATCAGAAGCAAAATAGGGATAAAGTTAAAGAGAGGAAAAGAAAATACTATCTGGAGAATATTAAAAAACACAAAAAAGAAGGCAAGAAATGGCGTGAAAATAATAGAAATAAGATTAATGAACAACAAAAATTATATCGTGAAGGGAATAAAGAGAAAATTAAAGAAACTTCTAAAAAATGGAGAGAAGAAAATAAAGAAAAAAGGAAGGAATATGGTAAAAGACATCGTGAGGAAAATAAAAAATATTATAAAGGATATATGGCAAAATACCTCAAAGAAAATAAAAATGTTATTAGAAAAAAAGCAAAAGAACATAACCAAAGACCAGAGGTGAAAGAAAGAAGAAAAATTAGTGGTAGAATATATAGAGAAGAAAATCGAAATAATATTAAAGAACTACTAAAAGATTATTATCTAAATAACAAAGAAAAAATTAAAGAAGTAAGTAAAAAATATCGTGAAAATAATAAAAAAAAATGTGATGAGGATAGAAGGAAGTGGCGTGAAAATAATAGAGATATTTTTAATAAAAAAGCAAGAGAATATATGAAAGAAAGAAGAGAAAGAGACTTAAATTATAGGGCTAAAGTTTATCTAAGAGCAAGGGTTTGGATTGCTTTAAGCAAATATACTAAAACAGGTAAAATAAAACCTGCTGATAAATATGGAATTAATTATAAAGAAATTATTGAACACTTAAAACCTTTTCCTGAAAACATAAAAGAATATCATATCGACCACATCAAACCTTTATGTAGTTTTAATCTTGAAGACCCTAAACAAATAAAATTAGCCTTTGCTCCAGAAAATCATCAATGGCTTACTATCAAAGATAATCTATCTAAAGGTGGAAGGTATTGAAAATAAAAAGGAAGGTTTTAAAGTATTAATGATTTGGGGAAGTGCAATAGTTGAAGATGAATACGAAGAGTTGCTGAAGAATCTAGTAGGATAAATTTACAATGAATAAACAATATAGAATTTGGTTGGACACAACTTTTAGAAGATGTGGGTCATGTTTTAGGACTTATCCTAAATTAAATATCTCTCCAGAGATTATTGAAGATTTAGAAAAAGCAAGAGATGAAACTCTTGATGAATCGATTAAAGAAAAACTTAGAGAGTTTTACAAGTTAACAAGAAAAAGATAAATCTTGAAAAGGAAGGTTTTAAATAATCATGAACATGTAATTATTATGAATAAAACATGGAAATTCTAACTAAAAACAAAAAAGAGAGGAAATGGTCTGAGTATGAATTAAGGTTATTAATAATAGATGAACTTTCTTTAAATGATGAGGAATAGGAGAAATAAATAATGGTTAAAGAAATTATAGGACAAAGAATAAAGGAAGATAAAAGAAAAAAATCAAAAGCTAAAAGAAAATTAGATGAGAAAAGATTTAGAAAACAACAAAATTTAAAATGACAAACTATATAAAGTTAGAAGGAGGTGGAAAGATATGGCATTTACAGTAATCAGATTAAAAAAGGGTGAAAAAAAAATATTGCACCCAAAGCAAACTTTTGCAGGGGCAACAACAAGAGGTTTTACTGGATTCTCAAGTAGGAGAGAAGCACAATTTGCGATTAAGGTTCTTAGGAAAAATAAATCTTTAAAAAAAGGTGTTAGATTAAAAGTTGTAAAAGTTTAACATTAATAAATAAAAATAGAGGAATAGATAATGGAAGATGCAGAAAAAAATTATATACAAGATTTAGAAAATAAGAATGCTCAAAAAGATAATAAGATTAATGAACTTTCAGGCTTTGCTAATCAAACAATCTTTAATCAGAATCAAGACGGCAATCTAATTATGTGGCAGTTAGAGTTAGACAATATTCTAGAGAGAGTTGAACATTTGTTGAAGGGAGATATTATCAAAGATGATGGTCAGGGCAACCTTGTCTATACCACTCCTGAGGATACAAACTTAATTATCTTAAACAACTACGGAGTACATTTAATAATGAATGTCTGTTCTTTTTACATTAATAGAAATACAATTTTATCTAATTATGGCTGGGATAGAATCAAGCAGATCCTATTTGACCTTGGGAATGAATTAGCAGATGTGGTTTATATTAATTATGAGAAGATGGGCTTAACAACTATTGAAAAAAAGTCTAGGTCTGAACTATTAATTTTAAATGTTCTTCACATGATAGAAAGTACTTATAATAGAGCCATTGGCGGAGAAGAGAGAGATAGCCTGAGGAGAGGGGTTGTTGTTACAGAACATATAGGGCAAACTCCATCGTCTCCTTATGCAATGAAAAAAGCCAGAGGCGGTTTCTGGAATCCTAAGAACTGGGACATATAGAAAACTATAAAAAGGTTGTTTCTTTAATTTTATTGCTGTTAATTTGGTCTGTTGTTTGTGGGGGAGCAGAGGGTCATACTCGTTACCTAATACCCCCCTTGTTAAAATTGGCTCAGAGGCTTGCTGTGAGAAGACTTCTCTATAGATTTGATATATTGTTAACCCAAAATTAATGAGGCATAATTAATTTATTTCCCTTCTCCAAATTCTCCTTGATTGTTAGCCATTGATGATTAGTTGGAGCAAAAGCTTTCTTAATCTGTTCATGGTTATTGAAATCAAATCTGCTTAAAGGAATGATGTGATCTATATGATAATTTTCTATATCCTCTGGGAATGGTTTAAGGTGTTTTATAATCGCCTTGTAATCAATTCCATATTTACAAGAGGCTTTTATCTTACCTGTTTTTGAATATTGTTTGAAAGCAGATCTGAGTAATGATTTGCTACGGTGTTTAATGTTATATTCTTTATCATCATAATATCTTAACTTTCTTTCAACATTTTTTTTATCCTTCACTTCTTGCACCTGCCAATATTTCTTTTTTCTAATCCTAGTTCTTTCTTTAACTTCTGGTCTGGATTCATACTCCTTTTTTCTTTCTTTTGTCCTTACCTTAATTTCAGGTCTAGATCCATATTCTCTTGTCCTTGCATTGATTCTTTCTTTATTTTTATGATGATACTCTTTTCTTTTTTGATTAATAATTTCAATTTCTTCTTCTGATTTACTCTTTCCATTTAAGATTTTTCTTCTTATAGTAAATATTGAATCTGGAGAAGGCATGCTTGGCTCAATGTCAATGAAAAGTTTAAACCCCATCTTCCTTAAAACTTTTGCTAGGTAGAGCCATATGTATCCTTGTTCCCTTGTTTTTGGATTCTCTTTCAGAACTTCTTCATATACCTGCATTAGTTTCATTGTATCAAATTTCATAGTTAATCTCTTTTCATATTCTTTCAGGGATTTTAGACATTCAACATTTATATAGATTCTCTTTTGTTTTTATTAGTTCGGAAAATGGTGGTAAAAACACATGGCGAGGCGGTCGCCTCGCCCGCGCGCGCAATTAATTCTCTGAGGCGGAAAATTGGGTACCAACAAACATTAAAGAAATAGGTACCTAAAAGTGAGAGTTTGAAGGATGTTGAGCGGTAGCGAGCCTTTGAAATGCTCATGCAGATTAAATTCCGAACAGATAGTAAAACACTAAAAAGAAATAGGGATTTTAGGCTGAAAAATTAATAAAATACTAAAAGGGAGATATTGCTCTGATTCTTGGTTGTCACTATTAAATACTAAAACCCTAAAAAAGAGAGATACTAAAATACTAAAAAGAGCAGGGGGAGTTGAGTGAATTATTTTAGTACTTTTTGAGAGGGTTTACTTAAGAAGGTTTTTTCTGCAAATTTGGGTCAACCTATATACTATATAATATAAATTTTTATAAATGATATATATATATATATAGATACTAAAATACTAAAAAAAGCAAAACATAGTAAAATAGAAGACCTATAAAAGTACTAAAACTTTTCAAAACTTCCTCCGCCAATTCGTTAATTATAAAATAGTAACAACTAGTAAAATACTAAAAAAAGCAAACCGAAAGGTTTTTAAACATCTTCTTCTTCTTCTTTTCATGGAAAAACAAAATGTTAAATGTCCTAAGTGCAATCACAAGTTCAAGACTAAGAGCAAATTAATCTTAGTCTGTTGTAACAGTTGCGGAAACAAATTCAAGAGAGAAGAGAATCTCAATCAAGATAATGCTCCCACCTCACAACCAACTAAAACTGAGCAGAGGGATAGTGAGGATTCTTTTGCCCGGGGTAGGGAGAAAGCATCTAAGGAGGGAGAACAATGAAAAAGAAAACAAAAGAACAACTAAAAGCTAGTAAGAATCTGGACTGGATATTGGCAACAGTAATGGCTTATGTATTAGGCTTTTCATTCAAGGTCTCAAGTATTGGATGGCTTAAAAGTATTGGAATTGTTTGCATAGTTGCAGGTTTCTTATCTTCATTGTTGTTTGCTGCAATGCTTTATTTTAAACATAAGGATAAGGTGAATGAGTTAATGAGAAAATTAAGGAAAGGAAGTTCAGAAGATCCTAAATTAAACAAGGCTCCTTATCAGAAATGGAAAACAAGACAATGAAAACATATCTCTTCACAGATGCAAACAGAGAAGAGGTTTTAAGGCTACTCAGGACACGATCATACACAGGAGTTAGGAATTACTTACAACAACTCCCAGAAGCAAAATCACAATCAAAAATCACTTCACAATCTCAAAGTTCAAATCCTGAAGAAGCAGGACATAATAACGGCGCAAAGGAGACTTCAAAAAACTCCTCAGCCAATAAGGACAACGAGCCGAGGGAGAAGCAGAACAAGCCTGCAACTCCTTCTCATACTTCTAAAGAGAAGGGGGGTTTAAAAATCTAATGAAAGCAATAATAAAATTAAAAAGATTTAATAGGGAATGTGAGACCTTAGAAAATTTAGATGTTCTACAAAGAAAACTTCTTGAATTGAATAATGGGGAAGAGGTTGTAATAACTTTTAAATTAAATGGAGAGCAAAGAAAAGGTATGGGGGATATGGGTTATAAATTTGCAGAGAATCTAGTTGAGGGTTTAAGATGATTGAAGAAGTTAATGGTTTTTTCAAACCAACAAAGATTTCTCACAGAGAAGAACAACTTAAAGAATTGGAAGAAGTGTTTGAAAGATTTGAAAACAACCAAGCCCCAAAGAATATTTTATGCTATGGATTTACTGGCTCTGGAAAAACATTCTGCACAACAGAGATAATTAAAAAATACAAAGATAAAGTTTTATACATTCCTTTTCCTTCAACAGCTCACGGAGTTCTAAAATCAATTACAGACATAAACTATAACACAAGAGAGAAGCAGAGGTTAGAGGCTCTTGAAAAAATAAAGAAAGAAAAGAAAATAATAATCATTGATGAATTAAATTCTATGAGAAGGGTTGAAGAGATAAGATGGTTATTAGAGGATTTAAAATTTATATATCGCTCTTCTCCCTTTCCTCTAATTCTAATCACAAACAAAAACCTTTATGAAATGCAAAGGGTAATTCCTGATGATGTGAGATTAACCATGCACTTTAACGAACTTGAGTTCAGGCCATACAATCCAAACGAGTTAAAAGAAATCTTTGAAGACGGCATATCTTATTTAAATCTTGGACTTCCTGAAGGTTTTATTGAATACCTTTCTGCAAAAATAAACAAAGATTCAGACGGCTCAATAAGGACTGGTCTTTTTGTTTTAAGAGAATGTGTTGAAACAGGAATCTTCACTAATGAAGAAGTTGAGAGGATTCTAAAAAAAATCCAGAGGTCAGAGTTTGAGGATGTTATTAAGAAACTTCCAGAACAAGAGAAGAGATTTTTAGCAACTATTTTATTCATAACTGACGACAACAAAATAGAAATCCCAATTTCTTTTCTATTAAAGAAAATAAAATCTCTTATGCCTCAAAGAATATCTCAGTTAATCCTCACTTTAGAATCTCAGGGGATATTAGTCAGGACATCTTCTCCATTTGATAAAAGAAATAAAGTTATAAAATTTATTAGAGAGGACATTCATAAAAAAACAAGAGAGACAATAGACAGCATGGATATTGCTCCTCTATATTGAAAATGGACATGTTAATTCAATTTCAAACTCGTCAGCAGGCAAGGTGTTTTGTACGGCTCCTTTCATTGCCCTCGTCATTGGGGGTGTCTGCTGATGATTATAATTTAAAATGATACAAGTAGAACAAGAGCCAATCATCCTAAAGTGTGATGGATGCGGATTTCAAACAATGATCTGGCCACATGAGGCATTAAATAAATGTCCTAAATGCAGTTGCGTAATGTTTCAGATTTTGGAGGTTATTTCATGAGTGATAAACTTGAAGTAACAATAACTCCAACAGAAGAGGGTTGGGAGGTTGAAGAAAATAAGGAGGCTGAGGCATGAAGAAAATTATAAATCATAAGATCTATGCGGTGGTTGATGAACAAGGAACTATCTTAGATAAATTTGTGAATAAGCAAACAGCAAGAAATCACATGCCAAGATTAAAATTAACTAAACATGAAAAACTTAAGGTTGTAGAAATATGAAACCAATAACATTAATGCAAGCTGCAGAAGAAGTTTTAATGGAAAACCCAAAGACAAGACAGAAGGGTTATCTCTGGCTTTATCTTGCGCAAGTTCTAAGGAAGATGGGCTATAAACTTTATATTGATATTGAGCCAAGCATGCCTTCTCCAGATTCAATGCTAACAGAGAGGAGAACAATCTTACATAAAAGAAATAAATTTAAGGAGGATTTTGTTACAGAGGAAGGAGTATCTTTTGAACCTCCAGTTAATCAGCAGTAGATTCAAATGGCGTTCAAAGATAAACAAATTACGCTTTAGTAGAATAAGATGAAAAGGAAAATAGGATTAATACAAATTGATGGGAAGATGCCTAACTTGGCTTTAATGAAGTTAGCTAAGTGGCATAGGGATAAAGGAGATGAGATTAGAATAATAGATTTGTCTTCTCTAAATATTGATGAGTGGTATGGATCTAAAATATTTATGGGTGGTTCTGGATATGATGTTAAACAAAAACTTCCTCCAGAAATAGAAGCACAAGTTCCAGACTATGAAGCTTTTAATTTAGATTACTCTTTAGGTTTTACTTCAAGAGGTTGTATAAGAGATTGTGGATTTTGTATTGTTAAGGAGAAGGAAGGGCTACAACATGATGTTGATATGTCTTGGATTAAACATGAGAAAGTTATTTTATGGGATAATAACTTTTTAGCTTCTCCTAAATGGAAAGAGAAATTACAATATTTTATTGATAATGATTTAAAAGTATCTTTCAATCAAGGATTAGATATTAGATTAATTGATGATGAGAAAGCAGAGATGCTTTCCAGAGTTAAATATTATGATAGAAATTTCTCAAGGAGATGTATTTATTTTGCATTTGATAACATCACAATGAAAGATATTTTTATAGAGAAAATGAAGATAGTATCCAAATATATTAAACCTTATAAGATAATGGTTTATTTCATTGTTGGATTTTATTCTTCTTTTGATGAGGATATGGAAAGATTTAAGATAATGAGAGAGATTGATGTAGATCCTTTTGCTATGCCTTTTAAAGATTGTAGGAAAGATCAAAAGATGTTGGACTTTTGTAGATGGGTCAATAAAAGGATATACAAGAGTTGTAGCTTTGAGGATTACAAAGGGAGGAAGTAATACGCATTAGTTCCCTTTGTCGTCCCACTCTCCTTATAAGGTTCAATAGGAGAGTTCGCAATACACCAAAAGGTTTATATAGTTGGTTGATTTACTAATAACATGAAAAAGAAATATTGTCAATGCAAACATAGAACAATTAATTCCCATTGGATTGCTTTCTTGATGGGGAATAGTGCTTACTGCACAAAGTGTGAAAGGTATCTGCATTCTAAAATAGTTATTAAGTTATGTGGGTCTTCTCAACCTGGAAGATTAGTTAGGTATAAAGATGATTTAGAACAAGAGCAAGTTTATTGGAAGGATAAAATAAAATGAGACCAACAAAAAAGAAAGGTTCAAAAGTGAAGGCAAAACCATTGCCAATAGAAGTTAGTAAAGAAGAGTTTAGAGCAATCCAAAAAACAATTCAATACAAACCAAAGAAGAGAAAATACTTTATTTCTAATCTTCTTGCGTGGGGAAGTGGTTTAAGAATTAGTGAGGTCTGCAATTTAAAGAAATCAGACTTTGATTTTACTGATGGAACTCTAAGAATAAATATGGGTAAGAATTCTAAAGATAGAATTGTTGCAATTCCAAAAGGATTTACAAGATATGAATTAAAATGGATTCCAGTAGGAGTTAAGCCAAGAGCATTACAAAAGGAATTTATTAAGGCGTGTGAAGAATCTGGAGTTAAGAAGAAGAAACCAAAGGTTCATTTCCATTCATTAAGGCATGGATTCGCAACAGAATGTCTTAGAAGTGGAATGACATTACCAACTATTCAAGGTTTATTAGGACATGAAGATTTATCCACAACAGCACTTTATATTAATCTTATGCCGAAGGAAAGAATTAAAGAATATCAAGAGAGGTTTTTAAGTAGAGAATGAAAACAATAAAAGAACAATTAGAAGATTTATATTTTTCAGGAGATTGTGAAAATTGTCAAGAGAACTTGAAAGAAATTAAAAAGATTTTAGACGCAAAGAGAGGTAATTCTGTTCAGGAGGAAATAAAATGACAAGAGAAATAAAATTTAGGGCTTGGGGAAAAACAGATAACAGAATAAAAGATTGGAAGCAAATATTAAAATGTGGATTTGAAAATATATTAATTAATGATAGTTTTTATGAATTAATGCAATTCACAGGATTAAAAGATAAAAATGGCAAAGAGATTTTTGAAGGAGATATTGTTGAGTTTAGATATTGGGAAGAAGGAGAAAGATTACAGGATATTATGGTTGTTGAATTTGAAGATGGAAGTTTTAATGCTTGGAATAAAAAAGGTTTAAATATAGGAGATTTTAAAAATGAGATTGCAAATGAGAGAATTGAAGTAATAGGAAACAAGTTTGAGAATCCAGAATTATTGGACGCTTTAGAGATAAATGACGGAGAGCAAGGGAAATGACAGAATACAAATGTAAAAAATGCAAAGCAGTTTTCTCTAATAGAAGATCGATAAGAGAACATATAAAAAATGTACATTGGATTAAAAAGGATTTGAAAAGTTTTTATGTTGAAGATGAGAATTTGTTTGTGAGCAAGAACAATCCTTTTTATAGACTTGGAGATAAAATAATGAAAGTGTTTAGAAGATGAACAAAAGAAAATTATTTAAACACCCAAATATTTAAAAACCTATGGTAAAGAGAGTGTTTTTAATTAGTATTTTTCTTTTTATTTTTCTATTGGTTAATGCAGTTAATGCAGCAGAATTTGGATATAACACAATAGAAAATCCTAATTCATTCTTTGGGGAGGTTGAATTTGATGGAGGTTGGATGAATGGGGGATGCACAATAAAAGAAGGGAATTTATCTTGTCAGAGAATAAATGTTTTTAATATGACTTCTTTGAATGTTACAAAACAGAACTTAACTATCCTTGAATTTTTAAATATCAAAGGAGATTTTATGGTTGATGAAGGAGATAGTTTTTTTGTAGATAGTAGTTCTGGGAGAGTTGGGATAGGAACAAGTAGTCCATACTCAGGTTTACATTATCAAGGAGACATTCTTTATTTAACTCCTAATGCTGGTACAGAGTCAAATGATAATATAACAATTAAAAATTATGCAACCTCAAATGCTACGCATAGTGGTGCTCCAAATATTATATTAAAAACAGCTGATATAAGTGGAGCT
>SDBU01003561.1_pt1 | contig 19726 bp, 19 predicted proteins | sample 2277071 | NCBI WGS metagenome assembly SDBU01 (sample SAMN10397929, study PRJNA504765) | marine sediment metagenome | isolation source: marine sediment core GS08_GC12, 126 cmbsf | place: Arctic Ocean: Gakkel Ridge, Loki's castle | collected 2008 | reverse complement strand
GCCTTTAAGGAAATGGTGGATAAACACCCGGGGACCGCCGGGGATTATACATTATACCTGGTCGGGGGCGTGGGCCGGGATATCCGGCACCTGGAGTATGTGGAAAAAATAAAAGAGGCCAGTAAGGATTATCCGGTAAAGGTCATCACCAATATGGAATGGGACAGGCTTGTGGACCTGTTCTCAAAATCATATATATTCTGGCATGCATCCGGCATGGGTGAAGACGAGGAGGACCATCCTGAAAGATTTGAACATTTTGGGATCACAACTGTCGAAGCCATGGCTGCAGGGGCCATCCCGGTAGTGATCAATAAGGGTGGACAAAAAGAGATAATAGACAATGGCCGTAATGGTTTCTTTTTTAACAGCTGGCAGGAGCTTGAAAATATTACATTAAAAATAATGAAGGGTGAAGTGGATACAGCAAGGATAAGCAAAAATGCCGCCAGGGATTGCAAAAAATTCTCAAATGAGAACTTCGAAAAGAATATGCTTGCTATAATAAAGGATGCCATATAGATATCATATTATAATACTGGAGCCGGATTGGATATAAGCGTAATCATAGTCAGCTATAATAGCCTTGGATTTATAAAAGAATGCATAAACAGCCTGAGGGATGATATCCGCACGGGTACAGGCAAAAAGATCAGTTATGAGATAGTAGTTGTGGACAATGATTCCAGTGACGGGAGCCTGCAGTACCTCTGCAGGCAGGCAGAAGAAAATAATGACATCATTATTATTGAAAATAAAAATAATGCTGGTTTTTCAAAAGCCTCAAATAAAGGCGCAGGGAAAGCTTCAGGCAGGTTTTTACTGTTTTTAAATCCTGATACCAGGATCCTTGAAGGTAACTTCAGGGACCTGGTGGAGTTTTATTCCGCCAAAGAAAAAAGCGGCAGGGTCGGGATAACCGGGGCAAAGATAAAAAATATTGACGGCTCCCTCCAGTACAGCTGCAGGTCATTTCCCACCCTGGCCAGGCAGTTTTTTGAAAGTTATTTTCTGCAAAAGGTCTTTAAAAAAAGCAGGATCTTTGGATCTTATTTTTTAAGCTGGTGGGACCACGGGGAGCCCAGGGAAGTGGATTGGCTTTCAGGTTCATTTATGCTGGTAAAAAAGGATGTTTTTTTAACTGCCGGCGGTTTTGACCGGGATTATTTCATGTACAGCGAGGACAGCGACCTGTGCTTAAAACTTGCAAGAGCCGGCTTTAAGAATTATTATTTCCCTCTATCTGTCATCGAACATGCTGATAGCGGCATTGCTTCAGCCGATGGGCCGGGCAGGGAAGCAAATATCTGGAAGAGCAGGAGGCTTTACTTTTTAAAAAATTACTCAGCCCTTCACGGCAGGGTGCTGAGCATGCTTTATTTTAAAGGAGTAATAAACAGGGTGGTTCTTTATTTTATTTTATCCATTTTTGGCTCCCGGAAGAAAAACAGGGAGAGGATGCTTGTATATATCCGCGCACTGAAGCATTATTTTAGATAATAATAAAGACAGTAAGGATTTATTTTGAAAAGCAGAAAAAATAAAAAGGTCCTGGGCGGTGTCAGCTTTATAACGACTGTATTCAATGAGCAGGACAGTATATGCGGTTTTCTTGAGAGCCTGCTCTGCCAGGATGTCCTGCCTTCAGAAATAGTAGTGGTCGACGGGGGGTCCACCGACAGGACATTTGAAGCGGCTGCGGGATTCTTTAAAGAAAAAGCAAAAGATATGGACCTGACTATTGAGAGCATATTAAGCGGGAACATAAAACATGTGTCAAAAACCGGGCCGGGTAAGAAGACTTCTGCCATAAAGGTCAAATTGATAAAGAAAGCGGGGGCAAATATCCCGGCGGGAAGAAATACAGCAATAGAAAATTCATCAGGTGAAGTAATCTGTGTGAGTGATGCAGGATGCCTGTTGGATGAAAACTGGGTAGAGCAAATATCCGGATATCACAGGGAAGATCCCGCAGATATTATTGGGGGGATGAATTATCCTCTCTGCAAAAACTTCCTGCAGAAGTGCCTGGCTGCCTGTATCATGCCCGCGGCCGGGGAGGTCGATCCTGAAAACTATATGCCCTCTTCAAGAAATCTTAGTTTTAAAAGAAAAGCCTGGGCCGAAGCTGGAGGCTATCCCGAATATATGGACCATGGTGAAGACATGAAGTTTAATTTTAAGTTGAGGGATAAAGGAAATATTATAAGATTTAATCCCGGAGCTATAGTCCACTGGGAGATGAGGGAAGGCTTTGTCCAGATATTTAAACAATTTTTCAGGTATGCAAAGGGAGATGCGGTCGGCAGGATGTATCCTTTCAGGCATCTTATAAGGTTTGCATCAATTCTTATATTCTCCGCCATAATATTTGCTGCGCTATATTTTAACCTGTGGATACTGGCAGTTCTTATTCCACTTTTCGCAATTTATGTTTTTAAATCCTACAGGAGGCTGGCCGGCAGCCGCCGGGAAGCAGAAAGCTGCCGGTTTCATGGATTTGGACGGATATCCTCTGTTTTCCTTATACCCCTGCTGCTCATATATATTGACTTCGCAAAGGCCTGCGGTTATATTTTTGGCCTTTCTAAGAGAACTATTATAAATGAAAGATATAAATATTAAAATAATAGTTTGTAGTTATTTTTAGAAGTATTTCAATAATTTAAACTTTATTTTATAATATAATAGAGTTAATATAATTTAATCATTTTATTATAGATTTTTTTAATTAAATGTGAGATAATAATAGTCAAAGTTAAATGAATACATTATTTGAGATAAATAAAGGCAAAATAAAGCTTTAAAGAATTAGCATAAGGAGTAAAAATGGTATACGAAGATAATATTAAAAAAATAGATACTAATGAGTTGAGGGTCAATCTTACAAAATATCTGACCGAGAACCATGGTGATACTATATTTATCACCAGGTATAATAGGCTGGTAGCAGAGCTCAGGGTCTATACTGAAGAGACAAGAAGAAAAACAGAGCTCAGGATCGCAAGGAAAATGCTTGAAGCAGCAGAAAAAGATAAGAAGTAAGTAGAATAACTGATATTAGTATTTAATTAAAAAATAGCACAGCATTTCTGTGTAAATGTATGTGCTATTTTATTCTTTAATGCGAATCTTATTGTTTCCTCTGCAGGGAAGGCGATGGAGTCGATCCCGAGTTTTACCAGTTCGATCTCAAGCATGCTTTTGCCGGGACCCGGCTGCCTGGCACAGCCAAAAGAGATGGGAAGATCCGGATCCAGGTGTTTTGCATGCTGTACCAGCCCGGCCACTTCATCATCACGAATATCCGGAAGGCCAAAATCAACTTTGCTGGATGCTTTTTTAAGCATGGCAAATACCACCGAATCTACCCCGAGCTCTACCACTTTTTCTACTGCCTCAAATTCACCCCGGATCCTGCCATGGTCGATTCCGACTATTATATGGGGAGAGGTCTTAAGTCCCGATCTTTTCAGGGTCCTTATGGTCCCGTAATAGTCTTCCGGAGTCCTGTCTCTTAGATTATAGACATTCTCAATGGCATTCTGGCTGCTTATCACATTTATTAAAACACCATCGACCCCGGCATCTGCCAGGCCCTGCGCCATTCCTTCAGTGACAAACCCGGCATGCACATATATTTTAAGCAGGCTATTTTCTTCTTTTATCTTTTTTATACCCTCAAGGACATTTTCCAGCGGAAGCACCCCGTTTTTATCAAAGCCCCCGCTGACCAGGATGCCTTCAAGCTGGCCATTACTATATTTTGATACAATATGGGTCAGCTGGCCGGATGTCCGGGCTTCTAACATCCCCCCGAGCAGGGAGCCCCTGCAGTGTTTGCACTGCAGGCTGCATCTGCTACCGGTGATGCTGATATTTAAAAAACTGTTTGGAGTATTTTTATAATAGTCATTTATATATGTTTTAGAACCGGGGACCGAAAAGATCAGTGGTTTTTTTGATGCCCTGCCCCTTAAACTTTTAATCACAGTATGCTCTCGATCTGGGATCTTATGGTCCTTTTTTCTTCTTTATCCGGGGCATAAGGATAATTCCTGAAAGTTTCTGAGGGCCTTTCATTTGCCAGTGGGCGGTTACAGGCGGCAGATTTCCCATCCCGGCCCGGGCACCCCGAAGTCATAAAAGCAGTTCCATCGTTTATTATTTCCTCCAGGTCCTGGTTAAAAGAGATGATATCCCCATTACTGAATTCCATATCAGCAGGAGTGCAGCTTTTTTCATTTATAAGGTAGGCTGCTATCTGGATCCTGCGGTATGAGGCAAGTTCCGGGCGCTCCATGTTCCCAAGAAGGCTGCCTGTTTCGGGAAAAAATGAAAATAGATGAGTTTTTGCTCCTATCCCGTGAGCCCTGTGAATAGTCTCCACCATCTGCTTTTCTGTTTCACCAAGGCCTGCGATCAGGTGTATTCCAGCCTTAAATTCCCCGAACACCTCTGTGGACCATTCAAGGACCTTCCAGTATTTATCCCAGCTGTGGGGCCCTCCGACACCGCTGCCCCTGTATTTTTTAAAGAGCTCTTCTGTTGCAGTGTCGAGTGCGACTCCGGCCATATCTGCTCCGGATTCTTTTAACTTCCTTAAAATGTCCCTGCCGGATATTATTGTAGGCGATATTAAAAGGCTTATGGGCAGGCCTATTTTTTCCTTTATCTTTTTTGTGACCAGGACAGTATCTTTTACTGCATCCGGATGGGTGATCATGGAGATGCATATCCGCTCAAAATAATTTTTAAAGGCCTTTGTCCTGTTTATTATTTCATCCAGCCTGTATACGGGCCATTTGACCCTGATAAAGGTTTTTTTACCCTTGCTATCCTGCGGCCTGATCTTTGAGATCCCGCAGTAGGCACATCTTCCAATACATTTTTCACCGTAGACAAGAAGCAGGTTCAGGCCGGTCAATTTTATCCTGTCCTTAAAGCTCCCATTTTCCAGGCCCAGGGATATTGCTGCAGCCAGGCTGGTCTGTACATATTCCGGGCTGTATTGCTGTTTTTTCTTTACGCTGGTATCTTGAAGCATTATTTTACCTGGTCCCTGCTATCATCTAAAAAAATTATTATAAATATACATTAATAATAATATATTTTAAAGGGTCACCGGGTCACTATAAATAAGTAATTTTTTCATATCCATGCCAAAAGAGAAATTGGATTAATGATAATTTATGATAATATTAAAAAAATGAAAGAAAAATTCAGATTAATAGATACGGGGTATTTAACTGCCGCAGAGAATATAGCCCTGGATGAGGCGATGCTCCAGGCCAGGGAAGAGGGCCATGTTCCTGATACCATCAGGTTTTTAAGCTTTAAACCCCATGCAGCGCTGGTGGGCCATTTCCAGACTGTAGAAAAAGAGTTAAGAGAAGGCTTCTGCCGGGATCATGGAATCGATATAAACAGGAGGATCACGGGCGGTGGGGCCCTGTACTGGAACAGTAATGATGTGGGATGGGAGATCTTTTCAACAAATGGAGGGCCCTTTAAAGCTTCAGGCATTGAAGAGTTTTACCGGATCTTTTGCACGGCTGTAGCCAGTGGGATAAACAGGTTCGGGATCAGGTCCAGGTTCAGGCCGAGAAATGATATAGAGGTAGAGGGTAAAAAAATATCAGGTTCCGGGGGAACATCACTTAAAGACGCCTTCCTGTTTCAGGGCTCGCTCCTGGTCGACCTGGATATAGACATGCTGCTCAGGTGCCTGAGGGTCCCGGTAGAAAAACTAAGTTACAGTGAGATCAGCTCACTGAAAGAAAGGATCACCTGGCTTTCCAGGGAAGTGGGCCGCCTGCCTGCGAGAAAAGAAATAATAAATAATATCTTAGAGGGTTTTAAGGAATGCCTCGGCATTGAAGTTTACAGGGGTTCCCTTTCAAAAAAGGAGAGGGAACTGTTCAAACAGAAGATAGGGTATTTTAGAAGCAAAGGGCATATATACAGGATCAGGGAAAAAAGGAGCCAATATTATCTGAGATCGATGGTCAAGACTGAGAAGGGAGTCATAAAATGCTCTGCTAATATTGATATTAAAAGAAAGAAATTAAAAAACCTCTATTTTACAGGGGATTTCTTTATTTATCCGGGAAGAGCCATCTTTGACCTGGAATCAATACTTAAAAATATACCGATTGAAAACGGCAATATATCTAGAATAGTAAGTGATTTTTTTAAAAATTATCCCGGGCCGGTCTCGGGGGTGGACCAGGCGGATATCAACCGGGCGCTGGCAGGATGTTTTTCAAAAATAAAATATAAAGATTTTAAGATCCCCTTAAAATATTATAATGATATCTATACTGTCAATTCAGAATTCTCAGCCAGTAATAAGATCGAGGTCTTGCTCCTGCCGTACTGTTCCAAACTTCCGGATTGTAAGTTCCGGTACAGGGAAGGCTGCATTCTATGTGAAAAATGCAGTACCGGTGATGCTGTGGCAAAAGCCCAAAAATATGGGGTGGAGACTATCACTATTGTGGATTATAAGCATCTCCACCGCACCCTGGCCGGCTTAAAAAAAAGGGGAGTCAAATATTTTGCCGGCTGCTGCTGTGAAGCATTTTACCAGAAGCACCAGCAGGACTTTGAAAGGGCGGGCCTTCCGGGGATCCTGCTTAATATAGAAAGTACAACCTGTTATGAACTGGGGAAACAGAAGGATGCATATGGCGGCAGGTTTGAGGGTTTTACAAATTTAAAATTGGATCTTCTGGAAAAAATACTCAAACTTATGACTTAAATATAAAGACTTTAAAGTCAGGTCCGGGACCATGCTTGAAAAAGAAAATAAATCCAGGGGCTCATACCACTCAGATGTCCTGGTAATAGGGGCGGGCCCTGCCGGGGCAAGCCTGGCCCTGTTTTTAGCCGGGAACAAAATAAATACTATTCTTGTCGATAAAAAAGCCAGGATCGATATTCCCGTCAGGTGCGGCGAGTATGTCTCCGGGAAAGTTGCCGGGCTGTTTGATTTTCCTATTTCCGGCATCAATAATGAAATAGGTTTCATGGATACATATATCAGGTCAACCCCGGCAGCCGGCACCCGGGCTCCGGGATTTATGCTCGACAGGGAAATATTTTTAGGGGGCCTTGTAAACAGGTTTAAGAAAAGCGGCGGCAGGTTTTTTAACAGGACAAGGATCTGTTCATTTAAATATAGGAGCCCGGAAAGCGCCGGAGGCAGTGCTGCCCGCCAGGGGATGATTTCTGTAGTATCTGCCGGCACTGGTGGAGGCACCGGAAAAAAGATAAAAATAACTTCAAAAATAATAGTGGGTGCAGACGGCCCGATGACTGTGGTGGGAAGGTTTACCGGCAGCTACCCGGGGTATTTTTTACTGGGACTGCAGGAAAATATAAAAGTAAAGTCAAGGGACCGTTCCCGTACCAGTGTATTCTTTTATCCCTTTTTAAGTCCCGGGTATGGATGGATATTTCCCAAAACAGGCAGTATAAACCTGGGAATCGGCTTGGAGGGATATAAATACAGCAGTGGCGGCAAAAGCAGCCGTAAAGATACTGCCCCCAAAAAAGTGCTGGCAGCCTTTAAGCAGGAGCTGGTCAAAAGCGGCCTATTAGATACGGGGGATCAGGGGAAAATAGTTTCGGGCCTTATTCCGGTCTCAGGAATGGTCAAAGATCCAGTATTTAAAAACTTTGTCCTGGTCGGGGATGCTGCAGGACTCTGTAATCCCGTGACCGGGGCCGGGATCTATAATGCCGTATATTCATCAAGAATAGCTGGAGAGATAATTGCAGGAGCCATTGCTTCAGGCAGCCTGGAAGCACTTGGCAGGATCAGGGATGAATACCGCAGGGCCCTCGGCCGCAGCCTGGACAGAGCCCTGGATAGAAGGAAGCAACTCTCCAGGATTGATAAAAATAGTGGCCCGGAAGAAGATTTTGACCTTCTTATTAAAAGAAGCTGGGTAGCTTTCAAGCAATATTGGAAGAATTGATATGATCACGGGCCTCACGGCCCGGACCATCAGATTTTAAATAATGATAAAAACCTCCGGGATATTATAAGATCTTTTCAACTGCTTCAATTATATCTTCTTCCTGGGGTGTGACTGCTTTTTCAAGTATGGGTGCAAAAGGTATGGGACAGTCTTTTTCTGCCACCCTGTATATGGGGGCATCCAGGTATTCTACTGCAAGCTCACTTATTCTTGCTGATATTTCAGTCCCGGCTCCATTTGTTTTGGCCCCATTATAAGCTATTACTACCTTGCCTGTTTTCTTTACAGAGTCTATTATTGGATCCATATCAAGGGGGACCAGTGAGACAGGGTCTATTATTTCAATACTTACCCCTTTTTCTTTCTCTATTTTATCTGCAGCTGCCATTGCCTTATGTACCATCTCGGAGATTGCGACAATTGTAATATCGCTTCCCTTCCTCTTAATATCTGACTTACCCAGCGGGACCAGGTATTCTTCTTCAGGTACTTCGCCTTTCATGTCATACAGGACAAGATGTTCAAAGAACAGGACAGGGCTGTCATCCCTGATGGCAGATTTTAAAGTTCCCTTGGCATCATATGGCGTTGAGGGGCATACGATCTTTAACCCGGGTACATTCATGAACATGCCCATCACACACTGTGCATGCTGGGCCGCCTGGGAAAGCCCCGCGCCCATGGCCATTCTTATAACAACAGGTATTTTTAGCTGGCCCGCTGACATATACCTTAATTTGGCCAGTTGATTGACGACCTGGTCCCCGGCACAAAATATAAAGTCATCAAACATTATTTCAGCAACAGGCCTGAGCCCGACCATGGCTGAACCGACTGCGGTTCCGACTATTGCTGCCTCAGAAATAGGAGTGGTCCTGACCCTGTCGCTTCCAAATTCATCCAAGAGCCCCTGTGTTACAGCAAATGCTCCTCCGTATTCAGCCAGGTCCTCACCAAAAGTGACTACGCTCTTGTCTCTTTTCATTTCTTCCCTGTAAGCTTCTCTGATCGCTTCCCTGAATGTGATTTCTCTCATTATTTCCCTTTCAAGATAAATTTGATCAAATTATTTTAAGGCCGCCGGCCGTTTTAACCGGCTGCATGGATCAGGCAAAAATATCTTCGGTCACTGTATCCACCGAAGGGCCCGGACTCTTCCTGGCAAAATCTACTGCTTCCTCCAGTTCTTCGGCAAGCTGCTTTTTTATGCCTTCAATATCTTGCTTGTCCAGGATCTTTTCGTCGATAAGCTTTTTGGACAATCTTTGGATTGGGTCCTTTTTCTTCCATTCCTTTACTTCCTCTTTGGTCCTGTAACCTTCGTGGTCACCAAGGTGGTGTCCCTTATACCTATAAGTCTTTGCTTCAAATAAAACAGGGCCCTTGCCGTTCCTGACATCATCGACCACATCATCTATCTTGCTGTATACATCAAGCACATCCATGCCGTCTGCCACGATCCCGGGAATATTATAAGCAGCTGCCCTGTCAGCTATATCCTTGACATTCAAATGCCTCATGCCTTCTCCCTCGCATTTAAAAGAAAGTGCATAGTAGTTATTCTCTACTACATAGATGACTGGGAGCTTCCATATGGAAGCAAGGTTCAGTGATTCATGAAAACTTCCGGTATCGGCGGCCCCGTCACCAAAAAATGATACGACTACTTTATTATTTTTCTGGACCTGGCATCCATAACCTGCACCTGTTGCAATAGGGATCCCGGCCCCTACTATTCCATTGGCACCCAGTATGCCTATAGATGCATCTGAAATATGCATTGAACCGCCCCTGCCCTTGCAGTAGCCCGTACTCTTTCCATAAAGTTCTGCCATCATATATTTTATTTCAGCTCCTTTGGCGATCAGGTGCCCATGGCCCCTGTGGGTCGAAGTGATATAATCCTCCTTTTTAAGGTTCAACATCACCCCGGTGGCTACTGCCTCTTCACCGAGATAAAAATGCAGCCACCCGGGAAGTTCCTTTTGCTGTTCAAGCTGGACTAATTTTTCTTCAAATATCCTTATTTTAAGCATTATGGTGAGCATTTTTACCAATAATTCCCTGTCCATTTTACCTCCTGTTATAATATTGATCTTTGGTCATTTATTTAAAAATACCCGAAAACGGTATTTATATATAAACCCTGCGGGCCTAAAATATTTTTCCCCTGAGAGGCGGCACAGATATTACAATTCTGGAGCAATGCCAAAAATGGCTTCGACCAGGCCATCAGAAAAATTGAGGTATCTATGTTTAAAGCCTTCCGGGATGATAAACTGTTCTCCCTCATCTGCCTCAAAAGTCTCATGGAGTACTGTGGCTTCACTCTCACCCTCTTCATAGACCTGTATCGTCAATCTGCCTTTTAAGACAAATAGGACCTCATCACCTTTATGGGTCTCAGGGTCAGAATGAATTCCCTGTGGTATCTGCAGCTTGCCGAAATGGCAGAAATCATTACTGATAAAAAAGGACATCAGGATATGATGCTTGCTCCCATGGATCAGGTTTAACCATTTATCTTTGGGTAAAAAGATCATGCGGTTTTTCTTTCTTGCTTCTTCCCCTTCCATGGGCCATTTTCCAAGATTATCCAGGTCATTATTCATTTTGGCCCCCTTGCTCCTCTCCTTTGAAATAAACAGGCTTGCCTTTAAAGTTCACATCGACATCTGACCAGGCTTTAGGGGCGATGACAGTGATCAGCCTGAAATTCTTTTTACCGAAATTAAATCCCTGGTGCCAGGTGTCTTTGGGGATTAAAAGTGCATCCCCTTCTTCCATCACGATGACTTCACCGTGGACCGGGTCAAACATTGTAGCCGTGCCTTCCAGGCAGTAGTAGCATTCATCGCCGGCATGGATATCGGGGGGTTCAAACCAGCCGCCGGGTTTTACCGAATATTCTGAAAAGTATAATCTATTGGTGTCTGCATATACTATCACGCTATTAGGCTGGTCGCCTTTTCCATATGCTATTTTTACTGCCGTTTCCCTGGTTATCTTGGTGGGCCTTTTCTTATCTGAAGGGAAAGGTAAGTTCCCCATCCAGTCAGGAAAATTTGAAGCTTTATCTTTGGATTCTGCCATTTATACCTCCATTTACAGTTTAAAAAAAGATACTAAAAATCGACCTTCACGTACATATATGGAAAAATAACTACAGTTTTCAAATTGTTGCATAAGTATATCATATAATTCTCCAAATATTTTTAAATTATTCTGGCTCCAGGCATTTTTATTGCTTTACTATTTAAATCTGGCCTGGAAATCAATATAATCATTAATATCTGGCTTTGCTGCCGCGGAATGCCGTCATCAGTTGCAGTAAACAGCAGCCGGGCCCTTACTGTAATAGTATATATAAGGATAAAACAATATGTATAATATACTGGCAATAAATCCTGGAAGCACATCAACAAAAATAGGGCTCTTCAAGGGGACAGATCCCGTCTCTTCAGATGTAATAAGGCATGATACAAAAAAGATCCAGGAGCTTCCCGGTGCTATCCAGCAGCTGGATATGCGGCTGGATTCGATCAACCGGTTTATTGAAAAAAATAATATAGACCTCCAGGATATTGATTTTTTTGTTGGGAGGGGAGGATTTCTAAAACCTCTCAAGAGCGGTCTCTATAGTGTCAATAAAAAAATTCTCGAAGATCTGAGGGAAGCAAAATACGGGGACCACTGTTCAAACCTGGGCGCAATAATAGCGGACCATTATGCAAAAAGATTTAAAAAACAGTCATATATCATAAACCCTGTCAGCGTTGATGAGCTGGATCCCGTGGCAAGAATAAGCGGGCATCCCTTAATCGAGAAAAAAAGTGTCTTTCATGCATTGAACCAGAAAAGGATCGCCAGGATCCTATCCAAAAAACTCGGGCAAAAATATGAAAGATTAAACCTGATAATCGCGCATCTCGGGGGAGGCATAAGCATAGGCCTGCACCACCGGGGGAAAGTAATCGACGTCAACGATGCATTAAACGGGGAGGGCCCCTTTACACCCCAGAGGTCAGGTGCCCTGCCTGAATTAAGTTTCCTGAAATATGTTTTAAAAAATAATTTGAGCCTTGAAGAAAGCATCAGCATGGTCTACGGAAAGGGCGGCCTGTCAGCATATTTTGGGACCAGTGATTTTGAAAGCCTGATGAAAAAATATGAAAAAGGTGATGATGAAAGACTGGTGCTGGTAATAGATGCCATGGCTTACCAGGTCTCAAAAAGCATTTCCTCGCTGGCGGCGCCCGTTTGTGGAAAGATCGATGGGATCGCCATAACCGGGGGATTGGCATATTCAGGGACCTTCACTGATATTATTCTTCAAAAAATAAAATTCCTGACAAAAAATATTTTTGTATTCCCCGGCGAGGATGAATTAGCCGCCATGGCTGAAGGGGTCCTGATGGGGGTAAAAAAAGAGATCAGGATCCTGGAATATAAATAAGGGCCTATCTCCTGGATAATTGAAATCTATTTTTCATCTTTTTTACAAACTCTTTTAATTCATCCAGCGGGGCGTGCCCGCCAAAAATTATTTTATGGAGGCTGCTGAGCAGCGGCAGTTCATCTATAAAATCATCTTTTAAGCTGTTTACCCATTTAAACCCAATCTTCAATGCCTGGTAACCTTCAGCGACTTCACCTTCTTTGTACATTTTTTTATAGGCTTTCAGGGGGTCCGAACCACTGCCGACAAAGTCCCCGTATCTTCTGTTTCTCCCTGAAAGGGAAGCAACATAAAAATCCCCTGTACCTGCCAGGTCAAAAACAGTTTCGGTCCTTCCACCTGCAGCCAGGACGATCCCGGACATTTCGATCATTGCCTGGTTGAACACAAATGCATTGAAATTGTGGTACATCCCCTCACTTGCAGAAGTCTTGAAGATCCCATCACAGAGCCCTACGGCAATAGCAAAAACATTTTTGAATGCAGAAGAGACTTCAACACCGATAATATCGTCAGTTATGGTCACAGGGTAATAATCTGTTGCAAAATCAAACGGCAGGTTCCACAGCTTGCTGTTGCTGACCCCATAAACGCTTGCTGTAGGTATTTTGTCTGATAATTCGACTGCCTTGACGGGCCCGCCGATAGTCGTCCATAGAAGATCCCTTCCCGGGAACTTCCCGGCAAACAGCTCTTCAGCCGCCTGGCTGGCCCTCTTGATCGTCCCACCAGATTCAACGAGCCCCTTGGTAAGCTTGTAGAAATAATGTTCTTTTTTATCTATATTATCGAGGAGCAGTTTAAATACAGGGACAAATCCTTCGCTTGTCACCGCAATAAAGACCATATCGACATCTTTCACCGCTTCTGCCAGGTCATCTGAGTAAAAAAGATCCACCGGGCCGGGCAATGCTTTTTTCAGTTTTGGATGAAACCCTTTCTTGCATGAGTCCAGTATTTCATCATCCAGCCAGGTGCCCCATAGATTTACTTTATGGCCGTTTTCAGTTAAAGGATATGTGATGGCGCTTCCCATATATCCTGCGCCCAGTACAGCTATCTTATACATCAGTTCCTCCAGAGATCATTATAATATTTAATATGCCGGATGACTTTAGGCCCCATTATCTTTAAAGATACTGGAACCGTATATCAGTATATCGGCCCCGCTTTCAATTGCCTGCCCGGATGTTTTATCATTTATTGAACCATCAATAGAAATCGAGATATCCAGGCCCTTGCCGGTAATCGATTCCTTTATTTTCTTTATTTTCTTCAGGGAGCTGCTGATAAATCCCTGCTCGCCAAAGCCTGGATAAACACTCATGACAATAATATTGTCCACCAGTGGGAAATACTTCTCAAACTGCAGGGCTTTAATATCAGGATCAATAGCAATAGAGGAGAGTACTCCCCTGGCTCTTATCAAACGGAGGTCCCTTTCCACGCTGTTGCAGGCCTGGGGGTGAAATGTAATGATATTGCTGCCGGCATCAATAAACATTTCAATATATTCTCCCGGGTTTTCAATCTCCAGATGAGTGCCAAAAGGAAGTTTCGTGATCTTTCTTAAAGATGATATTATCTGGGCATTAAATGCAAAGTTTTTTACGAAGTGCCCGTCCATAATATCAAAATGTAGCCCGTCAAACTTCATATCTTCTAATTTTTTTATTGCCTCTCCATAGTTTGATGCATCTGCAGAGAGTACCGAACCATATTTTTTTACCATTGCCTGCAATCCTTGATACAGATAAATATTTTAGAATTTTCAAACACTCAGTTTAAAGTAACTCATTTGCTTTGTAAAGGAATCAGGTCACCTGGATATAGCCAGCCTGGTCCCATATTTTTTATTAAGGAAGAAAAATAGCAGTGATGTAAATATGAGGGCCAGGACCAGCCCGGCCAGGATCACATAAATTGTATAATCCCTGCCGATATTTTCTGCAAAAAACCCCAGCACAGGCTGGAATATCATCATGCCTATTCCCTGGATAAGCAGGATAAATCCGATTATCGTACCCGCAGAACCAGGATTTTCACTGACCGGTATGGACTTTGCCAGGGGGAAGATGCCTGCCAGGAACAGGGCCTGCAGCATGAGAAAGACCAGCTTTACTGAAAGGGACCGTGATATGGTGACGATTGAAATGCATATGACTCCAATAATAAAGCCCACAAGGATGATCGTGATCTCATTTGTTTTTTTAAGCAGCCATTTGGTCATGTACAGGCCGAGTATTGAAAAGATCCAGTAAGACGACAGGATTATCGAACCCCAGGAGACCTCTATGCCGAATGCCGTAAAATATGTTGTGAGCCAGGCAGAAAGCCCGAATATTGATCCTGCATAAAAAAACAGTACAAGGCTGGAAGTAATAATAATGGGATTTTTTATAATAGTAAAAAAGCTTTCATTTTTTTTCTTTACCAGGGAAGCCGGCGCATCATGCTTTTTTACCGGGGCGACCCTGTAAAACAGGACGGCCAGTATTATAAAAAATATAGAGATAGGGATAAATGTTAATCTTGGATTGATCTTTGTAAATAGTGATGCACTTATAAATAAGGGCCCCATGACACTGCCGGCATACCACAAAAGGTTCAGCTTCACAAATATAGGACTCATATCCTTATGATAGAATTGGGAGACATATGTATAGACCGAAGCATCGAGTGCCCCGTATCCTGACCGGATAATCATCAAGTACAATATAAAGAGCACAAAAGTAATATGCAGGCCGAAAAATAAAAGCCCGGCCAGGATCAGGATGAGCCCTGTGATCAGGATCTTTTTGGTGTCTATCCTGTCCCCGAGCCTTCCCGATAAAAAACCTGCGAGGAGCATGAATATAATCCCGGCAAAGAGAGCCATGCCTATCAGGTCAAAACCGACCCCGAGCTCATCAGCTATTATGGGAATGATGGGATCGATCGAAGAGGTAGCGATACCGAATGTAAAAAAAATAAAATAAAGTACGGTCAAAGCCTTTTTTTTATTTATTTCCATAAAATTTTATTTATAATAATACTCACAAACATTATAATAGCAGTGAACCTTAATAAAAAGAATCCAAATATGAAAACTTATAAAAACCTGGCAAAAAATGAAAAATTAAAGATCTACAGGACAATGAAGACGATAAGGCATTTTGAGGAGACTGTAGAAAAGCTTATCAAGCAGGACCTGATATTCGGGAGCGTGCATTTTTACATAGGGCAGGAAGCTATAGCGGCGGGTGTCTGTTCATGCCTGAAGAAGCAGGATTATATTTTAACCAGCCATAGATGCCACGGGCAGTGTATTGCCAAAGGCATGGATCTAAAGAAGATGATGGCTGAACTGATGGGAAAACAAACAGGCTACTGCAGTGGAAAAGGAGGATCCATGCACCTGGTCGATCCCGGGTCAGGGATGATGGGGGCAAATGGTATTGTAGGCGGAGGGATCGCCATAGCTACCGGCATGGGGTATGCCTGTAAAAATTTTGAGGATGGGAAAATAGTGGTTTCTTTTTTCGGGGATGGGGCAATAAATACCGGTTCGTTTCATGAATCCTTAAATCTTGCTTCTGTCTGGAAACTGCCGATGATCTTTGTCTGCGAAAATAATCAATATGCGATATCCATGGATGTAAAAAGATCTACTCCCATAAAGGACCTTTCAGAGAGAGCAAAGTCCTATGGAATAGACGGGTACAGCATTGATGGAAATGATGTCTTTGAAGTCATAGGAACCACGCGGGAATGCATTGAAAGTATTAAAAAAGGCAGGGGCCCCTCCCTGGTGATCTGTAATACATACAGGCAGAAGGGACATTCCATACACGATCCCAGGATATACAGGACGAAGAAAGAAGAAGATTCCTGGAAGAAGAAAGACCCCATAAAGAAATTTGAAAAAATACTGATGGCAGAAGATATACTTGATAAAGGCGCCGTGGCCCGGATCGAACTGGAGATCTCAGAGGAGATGGATTCTGCAGTAGATTTTGCAAAAAAAAGCCCTAAGCCGCGGTTGGAGGAATTATACAGGGGTGTTTATGCCTGAACAAAATATAAAATCTTTACAGGTGGTAGGATATTGATCATTAATTTTGCTGAAGCTATCTCAGCAGCAATAGCAGAAGAAATGCGCAAGGACCCCCATCTTACGATCATAGGAGAAGACATCGGGAGGCATGGCGGTTATTTTAAAGCCACAAAAGGGCTTTATGAGGAGTTCGGTGAAAGCAGGGTAAAGGACACGCCGATTTCTGAAATTGCCATTGCCGGCACTGCGATAGGCTCCTCCATGCTTGGATACAGGGTGATCGTAGAGATCAGTTATGTTGATTTCCTTACGATCTCATCTGAACAGATCGTCAACCAGGCCGCAAAAATGCATTATATGAGCGGGGGAAGATTAAAGGTCCCGGTAGTCATCAGGACGCAGTGCGGGGCAGGGATAAGAAATGCTGCCCAGCATTCCCAGTGCCTTGAATCCTGGTTCATGCATGTCCCCGGCTTGAAAGTAGTCATGCCGTCCACCCCTTATGATGCAAAGGGCCTCCTGAAGTCAGCGATAAGTGATGATAATCCCGTGATCTTTATAGAGCATAAAAAGCTGTACGGGATGAAGGGAGAAGTGCCCGAAAAGGATTACAAGATCGAGCTGGGCAAGGCTGATATAAAAAGAAAAGGCAATGATATGACAATTATCTGTTATTCATATATGACACATATTGCAATGGAGGCTGCCGGTATTTTAAATGATAAATACGGTATCAGCTGTGAGGTCCTTGATCTTATGAGTATTTCCCCTATGGACAGGGACCTGGTCTTTAAGTCAGTAAAAAAGACAAATAAAGCCGTGGTACTGCATGAAGCCTGCCGGCAGGGAGGTGCCGGAGGGGAGATAGTATCTATCATCCAGAAAGAGGTATTTGACCACCTGGATCATCCTGTGCTGAGGATTTGCGGGCCGGATACCCCTGTACCGTACTGTCCCGAACTTGAGGACCATTTTGTACCTGGTCCCCACAGGATAGTAGAGGCAATATTGGAGCATTTCCAGATCTAGGGATATCATTTATTTTATAAATTTTTTAAATGAAGGAGTAAGGCGATGAAAAGGATCCTGTTATGTACAAATCCCAAAATGAATATGGGAGTAGAAGAGACACTGGATTATACAAGAGGATTAAAAGAATTTGTCGATGCCAATTTGGATGAATCATCGAAAATTGATGTTTTTATTATTCCGGATTTCCTGGCCCTGCACGGTGTGTCCGGGCTGATAAAAGATTCCAGGCTGGAATTGTCCGCCCAGAATTGTTTTTATGAGGATAAGGGTGCCTATACCGGTGAAGTAAGCCCGAAGGCCCTAGTGGACATCGGCTGTAAATATGTATTATTGGGGCACCCTGAAAGAATAATCTACGGCAGGGAAGACCCTGAAATGATCAATAAAAAAGTCAAAGCCTGCCTGAGGAATAAATTGGTACCGGTGGTGCTTGTTATAGAAAAGGAGAAAAAACCCCGGCTCGAGCAGACAGTAGATGCCATGTCCAGCGACCTGCTGCCATATTTTAACGGCATTGCAGGAGAGGATATAAACAAGATAATCATAATATATGAACCGGCATGGGCCATAGGCACCGGCAGTGCCGCTCCAATAGGCCACACCTATGAGGTCCTGTCTTCCCTGAGGGAGGTCCTGGATAAAGAATATGGTCCTGGGACCGGCGATAAACAGATATTCATGTATGGCGGCGGAGTGACACAGGATAGCGCAAAAGAGATCATGGCCCTGGATAATATTAACGGCATAGGCATGGGGAGCGCGGGACTAAACCTGGATTTTTTTATTGGAGCAATAAAGCTTGCCATAGATATTCAGAAAAACCAGGTTTAAAAAACAGGCTATTTAGCCGGGGAGACCAGCAATATATTTAAATGATCCTTTTGGATTTTTATTGGCTACAGAGTCTTGTATATGGCATTTAAAATAAAATAAATGCTATTGGCCCCTGCGTCTTCATAGCCGATGCTTCTTTCACCAAGGTACCGGGACCTTCCTTTAGTCGCCACCAGGTCCTTAGTGGATTCTGCGCCTTTCTTTGCTGCCCTGGACATATTACCAAAAGAGTCTTTTATAGATAAATTTTTTTCTGCTGACTCCTTTAAGCTTTCAACAGCCGGGTATAAGGCATCCACCATTGTCTTTTCTCCAGGTTTTGCCCCACCCAGGGCCATTATTTTATTCAGGGAGTTTGAAAACATCATGTAAAGGTCCTGCAGGACGACACTCTCTTTTGCACTGTCGATTGTTTTTCCCATTTCAGCAAAAAGGGTCCCAAAGATCGGGCCGGCCACCCCGCCGATGGTCACGATCAAGGTCTTGCCGGTTGTTTTAAGCAGATCCGAAATATTGGACGGGTCCTCTGACTTGATCTTATCCATCACATTTGAGAATCCCCTGGCGAGTGTTGTTCCATGATCCCCATCACCAATAAAACTGTCCAGTTCGGAAAGATGTTTTTTATTTTCCTGGATAACATCATTTATGGCTTTAATAATTTTTTTAAAATCTCCTAAGTCAAGTTCTTCTTTCATATATTCTTTCCAATGGTCCAAAATTTATAAATAATTGTTATTTTACTTCCTTTTGGACCGAAATCAAAATAATTTAAAAAAATTATTGGCGAACCTGCCAGATAATCAAATGAATTAAAAATTTAAGGATTAATTTTTTTTTAAGTCTGACCGTTGACATTTGCCGTTTTAGTGTAATAATATGATAGTTCGGAATTCATTTAAATTTATAGCAATTTTTTTAATGTAATAAATAAATTGGTGGAAAATCCATAAAGTCTCTTTTTAGTTTTTGTACTGTAAATTTTTTTAAAAGTGAAGCCAAAGAAAGGAGTGGGCCATCGGCAAGATAGAGGTAGGCGATGTTTGGAAAAGACAAAGATGAATATGAAGTTATTTAAAGGAGAAAAAAATGAAAAAGTCATTAATATGGTTTCTGGTAGTAACAGTGATTGTTTCTTTAGTTGCTGTTCTTAGCCTGGCAGGCTGTAAAACAGAAGCCCCAACAGCTGAAGAAGCTGCACCAGCTGAAGAAGCTGCTCCAGCAGAAGAAGCTGCTGAAGAGACAAAAGACCTGTCTGAATTAGACATCGTCTTTATTGTCAAAGTTGATGGAATCGCATGGTTTGATACAGAGCGAGCAGGCCTGGACCAGGCTGCCGCTGATTACGGATTTAATGCGACAACTGTTGGACCCCCG
>SDBU01003560.1_pt1 | contig 19728 bp, 15 predicted proteins | sample 2277071 | NCBI WGS metagenome assembly SDBU01 (sample SAMN10397929, study PRJNA504765) | marine sediment metagenome | isolation source: marine sediment core GS08_GC12, 126 cmbsf | place: Arctic Ocean: Gakkel Ridge, Loki's castle | collected 2008 | reverse complement strand
GTTCCCTGAGTCACCACTATTGATTCTGGCCCAAACTCGTCCTTGGTCTTGAGCAGCTTGTCAGCGACAGTATCCAGCGCCTCATCCCAACTGATTCTCTGCCATCTATTCTCCCCCCTTGCCCCCACCCGCTTAAGGGGAAACTTAAGGCGATCAGGATGGTACAGGAGCTCCACCGACGCCTTGCCTTTAACACAGATATATCCATTGGAAGTAGGGCACTCCGGGTCTCCAGTTACTTCGACTACCCTACCGTTCTTCATGTGTACCAGGAGCCCACATATGCCATGGCACATCCTGCACGCCGACTTGACTATCGTTTCGCCTTCTCTTTCCATGATCTGGAACCTACCTTTGTCTTTCATTTAGTTGGTCTCTCGACGTTCTGATTGGCTTTCGGACACTTAGTCCGGGATTTCCCATATAGACTATCGTGGCTATGCTAAACCACACGCTCGCTGGCTGTCAAGGTAGAGATTGTTTGGCAACCTGTCCAGATAACCAGTTGCAGGCCATGCGGTTTGTTGCCACAATCATCTTGAAGGGAGCGATAGTTCTACCTATTGTCCGAGCTCCGCTGGAAGTGAGGAGGGCGGTATGTGGCTTCAAACTAAATTGATGGAGCTTTTTACCACGCACCCCAATATGCTCAAAAGAATAAAGCACTTATCCACCCTTGTTGTTTGATACCTGGCACGACAAAATTGCCGAGTTCTCGATTTTCCCTGACGATCTGCAGCCACTAGATTAGGAAATTTGGGGGGTAGACAAACACCTTGATCTGTTGTAGACTTTTAGAAAACTGCTTTTGCCAGTTGATTACCGCCCAAGTTCTCCTCTAAATAGCCAATACCAACTAGGGTCAAAAAGGACCAGGCAGTGGAAAATACTACGGACACCTACGGCTGGGATAAACCCGGCGACTACGGGGATGGAGCACAGTGGCAGGATACCATCCACCTGCTGAAGCTCATGCAGAGTGATTATCAGGGAGCCAGAAAGCAGCTGGAGAAGGTGAGCCATGCTCTTGCCGAAAGAGAAGCCGTAGTCAGCCAGCGTCTTCAATATGCGTTGCTGTCATCTGGGGGCTTTCACACTCTGTGCCTGGTGCCATACGGGACTGAAACCGCAATCAGCCTAATGGGCAGAACCATCCTCGGAGAGGTAGCTCCGCCTGGGGTTCTGCCCGGGTTAATGCGCCTTGAAGTGCGCTGCCTGGGCAGATTTGAAGCCCGTTCGTCATGGAAATCGGTTGAGCGGTGGCAGAGCGTGAAGGCGAAGTCGGTCTTCCAGTATCTTATGACCCGGCCCAGGGAGCCTGTTATCAAGGACGTGCTCATGGAGACTCTGTGGCCAGATTGTGACCCCCGGGCAGCCAGTAAGAACTTGAAGGCAGCCACGCATACTCTAAGACAGACGCTTCGCCGCCTTTTTGACAGGAAGGAAAGCCTCCCTAATGTTCTTTTTCTACAGGGTAGCTACCTGATGAATCCCGAAATTGACTTGTGGGTAGATGTTGAGGAGTTCGAGCAGCACTGGGTGCTCGGGCGGCGCTTGGAGAAGGAAGGGAGATTGGGGGAAGCGATACGGGAATTTGAGCTGGCTGAGGCGCTATATCGGGGCGATTATCTCGAGGATGAGCCCTACGAAGAGTGGACGCTACTCCGTCGAGAAGCACTTAAGGATACCTACGTAATTATCCTGGGCAAACTCGCTGACCACTCTATAGAAGATGCTGATTATGAGAGCTGCATTACCTATTGTCAAAAAATTCTGGCTAAGGACCCCTGCCGTGAGGATGCCTATCGCCGGCTAATGCGCTGCTACTGTCGATTGGGACAACGAAACCGTGCCCTCCGCTGGTACGAGATCTGTCGCCGCACTATCCAAGCTGAACTTGACGCTTCCCTCGACCGGGAAACGATCACTCTGCATCAGCGGATCCTGAGAGACGAAGCCATCTAAGAGACCACCCTTGGCCGTCTTTTCATTTGGCCCCTTTATGATAGGCAGTATCTGTCTCACAACCCCTTCTCCAGTCAGAATTATTCTTCATGGTCACGCCACCGTCGCTCAACCAAAATTAACCAGGATTTTAACCAGCTTTGTCGAACGCCAGAATCTTACAATGCGAATGGGCATGAGACGATTTACCAGACTAACCAATGCCTTTTCAAAGAAGATTGAGAACCTAGAATATGCCGTAGCACTTCACTTCATGTATTACAACTTCGCCAGACTGCATAAGACGCTGGCTAATCCCTACCCTAGAACACCAGCAATGGCAGCAGGGGTAAGTAATCATATTTGGTCATTGAAAGAAATAATTACTTTGGTTGATTAATATAGTTATATTAATCTAAAGCAACCACCAACTAGTTCTTGTGTTAGCGGTATACGCTCGTCAACTTCATCCAGTAAGTCATCATGTGGGGTATCTCCGTGTACCAAGTACACAATGATACCCTCTTTCTTAACAGCATTAACAGCAGGAACGAAATCACTATCACCTGCTACAAGGAACACTTCATCAATCATATGTTTTACAGCAAGTGACATTAAATCTAACCCAAGCATCAAATCGACTCGTTTCTGTTCAAATATCGGTGTTCCATCTATTCTATTACCACGGAAAGCTAGCCGACCTATTCTGACCTCAAATCTTGAAGTGCGTTGTAACGCTCGGAAGAATCCTTGTGCCCTACTAAATTTTTCACTTTGCTCTACCGTCGGGTGGCGGTCTTGATAAGGTAGGCAATGATAATAATAGACACGTACTATTTCTTTATCCGTTCCTGATTTCTCAACGATGACATTTACCAGTTTACGATAATCTATTCGACTACCCTGTCTTTTGTTATCAAGTTCACGGTCTAGATATCCACCATCGATAAAAAAGGCAATACGGTGCATTATGTACCCCCCCAAAAAATACATCCCCGACCTCTGTAACCCTCAAAGAGAATACAAACGCCGGGGACTAATACACTTCCTTGCGAACTCTATTATATCACATTGCCGTTTGTCAAGACCTATTTTAGCTTCAATTCGTGCCTATTTTCAGCAATCTTCAAATTGACTTGACCATAGCACACTTTTATTATAGCATAAAACAACTTTTACATCCAAGGAAGCATGTTTCCCCTAAAAAGTATGGATTATTTTACCCACTTTCAAATTGACCCACTACCCGGCAATCTCGAAACTTGACAATTGAGGCCGATATGTGGTATAAATAAAGCAGGTCCACGTGGTACTGAGTTTGACTGCGGGAGGTGGAGAATGAGACTTCACGCGGTATTAGGGGTATGGCAAGTTGACAGTTAGGCCCTGCCGCAAGGCAGGGCAGGCGGAGCTCGAACTCGGCTCTTGAAAATGAATGGAGGTCAGTTCCGTAATAGAAACGGAGAGACCTGCTGCGGTGGTGAACACTGCAACTGAGTCGGGCTTGAGTGGATAACGAATCCTAATGGAGGGCACTTCTGGCTAGAGTGCCCTCCATTTTTTCCCCACACTATCCTGGTCGGCAGTGATTATAGACACTGGTCACCCCATCAAACCCTTGGTGGCTGCTTTCTTCAGACCATACTCTGCCGCTTCCACGCTCAGCCATGCTGAGCGTCACCCGTGATTCGGTTACCTGGATGGATTCTTAGTTATACCTGGCGTATACTTAATCTATGTTTAACAGAACCGACGGGTGGTAGCCATGGAGATAATCCCTGGGGTATATCAGCTTAGCGGCCTGTGGGGCGGTGGCGTCTTCGGTGCCAATGTATTTCTGCTGGTAAGTGACGGCCTGACTCTAATTGATGCCGGGTTCAGGGGTAGGACGACACACATCCTCAAAGAAATACGGCGGTTGGGCTACTCTCCTTCTGATGTAACTAGTATTATCGTCACGCATCATCATGCGGATCATGTTGGCAGCCTGGCGGCACTGAAGAAGGTAACCCAAGCCAGGATTGTGGCACATCCTTCTGATGCTCCCTACATCAATGGCCGGTTACCACAGCCAGGGCCAGCCAGGCCATGGTGGCTGAATAGGGCCTTGCTTCCTCTCTACCAGTTATGGAAAACCACCCCGGTAGACGTGGACGTACTGGTCAACGATGGCGATGACCTCCCAATACTCGGCAGCACCAAGGTATTGCACACCCCCGGTCACACACCGGGGAGCATCTGCCTCTTTGTGCAACACAAACGGCTGGTCATTGCTGGCGACCTCCTTGCCCATCGCCGTCGACTGAGCCTACCGGCAAAAGCGTTCACTGTTGATATAGCGCAGGAAATCCAGTCAATAAGGAAAGTAGCCAGTTTAGATTTTGACGTTATTTGCTTTGGTCACGGCTCACCTATTGTGCATCAAGCCCGTGTTGCCATAGCTCGCTTTGCTGAAATGCTTGAGCGGAAGCATCAACAAGCAGGCTAGACGAATTCGGGGAGGGCATCGCTACCCTAGAGTCCGCACCTTCCCCTCTGCCAATGTATATGTGGCACAATCTGAAGTGTGAGATAAAATGGGAGTCACCAAGCTTCTAGGTAAGGACGATGAACCAATCAGACATGGTCATTAATTTCACCATTCTATTGGGAGCGGCTTTGGTTGGGGGGATGATAGCCCATCGGCTGCGGCAGCCGGTGATATTGGGTTATCTTATCGTCGGGGTCGCTGTTGGGCCCCATGCCCTCGGCCTGGTCGATGATTTGCAGCTGATTGAGGCCATGGCTACTATCGGCGTGGCCTTATTGATGCTGACACTGGGGCTGGAAGTCTCCTTAGCTCAGTTGAGACAGCTGGGTAAGGTGGGTTGGTCCGGTGGCATAGCTCAGATCCTGATCACCTTCGCTTTAGGTCTAATTGTTGCTCACCTTCTATTCAAGTGGTCTCTATCCCAGTCTGCCTTATTTGGGCTGATTATCTCACTCAGTAGTACCATGGTCTGCCTCAAAATATTGATGGAGCGGGGCGAACTGGATTCAATGCACGGGCGGATCATGATTGCCATTCTTATTCTTCAGGATATTAGTGTCGTCTTGATGATGGTAGTCATGCCCATTCTGGGCGAGACAGGGCAGAATTTGCCCCTGGCTTTGGCTATGGCCATCGGGAAAGCTATCCTATTTGTTGGGATAGCAATTGTGTCAGGAGTGTGGCTGCTTCCCTGGTTGATGGGCAGTGTTGGCGGAGTTCGGTCCCGGGAGTTATTTCTACTAACCGTTCTCGTTCTGTGCCTGGGGGCGGCTCTGGGCACTCAAGTTCTCGGGCTTTCGGCAGTCTTTGGTGCCTTCTTGATTGGTTTGGTCCTCCGCGAGACAAGGTTTGCCCACCAGGCTCTGGCTGAGATTACGCCGTTACGGGACATCTTCGCCGCTCTATTCTTTGTCTCTTTGGGCATGCTGTTGAACCCGAGGTTCATCGCCGAGTACTGGTGGCTAGTAGCGACAACGGTAGCGCTTATTGTCTTTCTCAAATTCTTTGTTGTTTTTGGCATTGTCCGATTTTTTGGCTATAGCGGGGGTGTCGCACTTCTGGCCGGTGCTGGCCTTTTTCAGATTGGAGAGTTTAGCTTCATTTTGGCGCAGGGGGGAGTCGATATGGGCATCATCACAACCCAGCATTATTCCCTAATCATTGCCAGTGCCATAATTACCATGCTATTGACGCCATTATCTATGGGGCTGGCTTCGCGTGTATATGCGAAATTAGTGTCGGTGCCGAGAGGCAGAGAGCCAGAGGCGAAAGGGCTTACTCCACTGCCCGTACCCGAGCCAGACGAGGCAGGGATACCGGTAGTGATTGCTGGCTTCGGTAGAGTCGGCCAGAACGTCGCCCAGGGCCTACAGGATGCGGGGATACCTTACACCGTTATTGAGATTGACCCTGAAATTATTTTTACTCTGCGCTGCCGCGGGACAGCCTGCATCTATGGCGATGCCAGCAATGACCATGTCCTCTCACAGGTCCAGCTAACTCAGGCCAAGGTCCTAGCGGTGACCTTTCCTGACCCGTTAGCGGTTTTGACAACCGCAAAGAGAGCTTTGATGATCAATCCCAAGCTTAAGATTGTGGCTCGGGTTCACCGGGCAAGAGAGGCCGAGTTGCTCAAGAAACTGGGCGTGGTGGGGCTGATAAGTCCGGAGTACGAAGCCAGCCTCGAGTTCCTGTCTAGGGTCTTGGCTGCCTCTGGCTGGGCAGAAACTGACATCAAGCAGGCTCTGGACGTAATGCGAGCCGACCAGAAAATCGCCGAATTTAGCACCGACCAAGAGGGCTAGTGAGACGATTACCCCCAGTTTTACGTGGTCTGCGGCGACCGTCAGGTTAGCCGCCTCCTCATTTTCGTCAGTCCAGCAACCGAGATGGTAGCCATGCCACGGTTTTTTAAGCTGGAGCTTGGGCAATCCTTCTCCTTCCCAGATTCTCATTGCCCGTTCCATGTATTCTTTCTTGGGAAGCCCCAGGGGCATGTATGGCCACTTCCGGGTAGCATCGATCAATATCGCTGAAGCGCCACTGGGGGATGGGAAACGCCTCTCCGAGACGGGTGCGCCGGGGGGATAAGCGGAAGGGTCGAGACCGGGGACTCGGTGACTAATTATCCGCACATCCCGATGTGGCTGCATTGAGAACGATAATGCCCAGTTAACAGCATCGGGGTCCCGGGGGTCAATATCTTCATCGACGACTATTGCCACCTTGGCCAGTCCCGGGTCATAATCGGCGACGGCATTCAATACCTGCCACGGGTCCCACGGCGCTGCCTTCCTTATCTGAACGACACAGAAATTTCGCCCACCGCCAGAGTAAGGAAAGGCTACATCCAGTACTCCGGGGATGTAACACTCGTATTTGAGGTACCGGTACAGTTCCGCCTCTCGGGCTACTGCGCTCAAGATATTGGATTCATTGGGAGGGTAGCCAATAGTATTGGCGACAAAGATAGGGTCTTGGCGGTGAGTTATGCAGCTGATTTCCAGAGCCGGTTTGTATGACCCCTCCACTTCATATACGTAACCGGGGTAATCACCGAAGGCACCCTCCGGTAATTCGTAATCGTTGGAAACCTCGCCCTCGATCACGATCTCGGCAGTGGCCGGGACCTCAAGGTCTACCGTCTGGCACTTAACCAGCCGAACCGGTTCGCCGACAATCCCACCGGCGATAGTCAACTCGTCAATCTCATAAGGCACTGGCGCCGACCCCACCAGGCCGATATTTGGGGTGACACCGACAACGATGGCTATCGGCATCCGCATCCCTTTCTCCCGCCATTTCCTGAGGTGGACCGACCCGTGGTGTTGGATGCCAATGGCCAAGCTTATAAGCCTGTTATCAATGAAATGCCCCGAGTAGGTGCCGACATTTCTTATCTTTGTATCTGGGTCCTTGGTTATCATCTGGTTTGTGGTTCGGATTGTCCCACCAAATCCAGGGACCTCAGCAGGGAAAGCCAGTTGTCCCAGGCCGGAACTGTCCAGCTCATCCCCGGTAACAATTAGGTCATGTACCGGTCCGGTCTCGACAATTTGCGGTTCAATAGGGGATAAGATGGCACCGCACCACTTCTGGTTTGTCTCCTCCGGCTCGCACATTAAGCCGAGAGCCAGAATCTGCCTGGAGGGGACCTGTCCTCCAAGAAGAATATTGTGGAAACCTTCTCTGGTGGGGTTGGTGCGCTTGCAGTCGCTGTTTGGCCGGACTAGAATGAGTTAAGAGTTGGCAGATTGGGATAATGATTGACATTGATGGCTCAGCCAAGGCGGGAAGCGGCACGCTGGTGCGATACGCGATAGCCCTCTGCTCCCTGCTCGGTGAAGAGCTGCACATAGACAATATTAGGGCCAAGAGGGATAAGCCGGGGCTGCGTCCTCAGCACGTTGCCTCGGTGATTGCCTGTGCCCGAATGTGCGGTGCCCGCGTTGAGGGGGCAGTAGTGAACTCCCAGGAGATTACCTATAAACCAGGCGGGAGGATAAAGGGCGGCTACTATCAGTGCGAAATCGGCACCGCTGGCTCGACCACGCTGCTGGTAATGACCCTGCTCCCTATTGCCCTCTTTGCCGAAGAGGAGACTACCTTGAGAGTATCCGGGGGACTCTTCCAAGACTTTGCCCCATCGGCTCACCACTTGCAGCATGTATTATTCCCCACGTTGGCCAAGATGGGCATCCAGGCAGAGCTGGAAGTAATTCGCCCCGGTTACGTCCCCAAGGGAGGCGGCATCATCCAGGTCAACATCAAACCGGCAAGCGACGGTATCAAGCCTCTACGGCTGCTCACCCAAGGCAAAGTAAAGCAGGTCACCGGCATCGCCCTTTCGTCCCATTTGAGAGAGCAGAGGGTCAGCCAGAGGATGGCCGAACAATGCCAGAAGCTCCTGGGCGAGAAGGGGTACCACGCCCGGATTGAGACTTTTGATGATGAAACCGCCTTGCAGGCAGGAGCTAATCTGGCTTTGTGGGCGGAGACCGATTCTGGTTGCTTGCTTGGTTCTGACCAGGCCGGGCGGAGGGGGCGCCGGTCCGAGGATATTGGCCGCTATGTGGCTCGAAGCCTGTTAGAGGACTTGGAGGCGGGGGCCACCGTGGACAGGTACCTGGGCGATCAGCTGATTATCTACGCTGCCCTCGGTGGGGGAGCCACAGAATACACCGTACCACGCCTTACCGAGCATGTGGATGCCAACCTCTGGCTGGTGGAGAGGTTCGGAGCTCGAACCCGACTCGAAGAGAATACCTTGCACATAGAGGGGCTGAATTATACCGGGCAGACCAAGACGAGCTAAGTTGAAACTGATGTCAAGGAGTGGGCCTTCTGGGTAGTGTATCATTTTGGAATGCTTGAGCACATGAGGTCAAACTTGATGCAGCCGCCGAAGTCGAAAGAAAGCTCAGCCGCCTGTCTCAATAGCGCCGGGTGCATTGAGCCGTTGGTCTCCCAGCAGATGCGCAGAATCCGGCCCTTGTTCCTTTCTAGAGCCAGCCGGGAGGCACGAAGGGCATGGGGCAGTTGGGGTGATGGGTCACCACCAAAGTAGCATATACAGGCAGTGTGGTCATCGACTGCTTGAGCCAGCTCCGAGGCATCGACCTTGCTCTCCCCCGTTGCCGAGTAGCGATAGTGCCAGTTCTGACAGAACAGGCACTCGAAGGAGCAGGCCTGATAGAAGACAGCCAGGTTCCTGTAGCCATATTCAGGTCCTTGAGAATAGGCAAACCGGGGGTAACCGGCCCCGGTGCCACCAGGACAAACCCAATCGGCTACACAGTTGGTGGGCAGGGCATCATAGTACCAGCTGACATTGCCCTTGCTAGCGGTGGCACCGACAAGTCTATTTTTTCTGGTGGTGCGCAGCCCGCAATAGCTCCTGCCATCTGGCGGGATACGACATTCATTGAAACATAGCTGGCACGCGAGCCCATCCTCGGCCCGGGGAGATCAAATGGCCTTCTCGCTGCACGGTGGGCTTTGTCAATGAGGGGGAGAAGCCGGGCAAAGTCCGTACGAATACAATCCGGGCATAGCCCGAGGGCTTGCGAAATCAGGCCGGACTCCCGGCCACAATGCTGGCAAACGGTGGTCGTCCTGGCACTCGATTGCTGACGAATTATCCCCATTCTGGAGCCTTGAAAGAAATTGCTCATGTTGCAGCGGTTAGCCTGCGCTTTCGTCCTCTTAGAAGCCGAAGCCAAACCTGAAGCTAGCTACCTCGTCTCACCTTATCCCCCACTAATTCTACCTAAACCGGCCTCCATCAGCAACAAGCGATCCCTTCGCCGGCAGCCAACACCATGGAGGCTGTGGTAAGACAGCGGGCTTCAGCCTCCTTGTTTAGCTTCGACGGGCATGGTATAATCGGCTATCAAAATAGAGGAGCATTCCATTGAATTCTCACCTAAACAAAGACAGGCAGCACACTGACGATAATGTTCCCCCGTACCGAGAGGTCAAAGGCTTCTTCTATGGCTGGGTAGTAGTAATGGTATTGACGCTGGTAATGACTATGACTTATGGAGCGCAATTCTCCTTCAGTGTATTCTTGAAGCCCCTGTCAGAGTGGTTTGACTGGACGCGAGCAGCGACGTCAGGAGCCCTGGCAACCTCCCTGTGGGTGAGTGGTTTGCTTGGCATTCTTATGGGGGCACTAACCGACAAGTATGGACCAAGGATCGTAATTGCAGTCGGTGGCTTGTCGGGTGGTCTAGGTTATCTGCTAATTTCGCAGACTGATGCTCTTTGGCAGCTATATGTCGGCTTCGGTGTCATGATAGCAGCAAGCACTGGCGCTACCTGGACTCCGATTACGGCAACAGTTGCCAGATGGTTCAATGAGAAACGGGTTTTGGCATTAGGCATCGTTACCGCAGGAATTGGGGTAGGACAAATGCTGATACCCCCTTTGGCAGCACTCCTCATTGAAGGATTTGGCTGGCGCACAGCCTATATTATTATGGCAGTGACGGTTGGGGTTATTGTTATCTCGGCAGCGATACCGGCAAGACGTTCTCCACAAGATATGGGGCTGTTACCTGATGGCAAAACCGGAGTGGGTAGCACTGCAGCCAGGAAAGATGCACCCACAGGACCGATGGTAACAAAGGAGTGGTCGTACGGAGAAGCAGCACGAACACCAGCATTCTGGCTACTAGCAGCCATTAACGCCGTGGTTGCCGCCACCCTTTACATGATAGGTATGCATATCGCCGCCCATGCCACAGATATAGGGATAGCGGCTACTTCAGCCGCCGTCATCCTGACTTTTTTGGGTGGTAGCAACATCTTATCTAAACTGGTAGGGGGTGGTATTGCTGCCAAAATAGGAAGTAGATATACGATTTTCCTGTTCTTGGTCCTTGAGACAATTGCCCTGTTTTCTTTCGCTGGGATAAGAGAGCTATGGATGTTCTTTGCCGCTGCGGCGCTTTTTGGCTTTGGACTTGGTGGCACCGCCCCACCACTTGCCTCAATAGTGGCGGAGTTCTTTGGGGTACGGTCAATAGGGGTAATCATGGGGCTCATCGGCGTTGGCTGGGCCGCCGGCTGTGCCATCGGGACGGTTTTGGGCGACTATATATTTGATATTAGTGGCAGCTACGCCTTGGCTTTCTTGGGAGGTGGAGTAGTCGCCGCTATCGGGGCAGTGTTCACCTTGCTCTTACGAGCACCCAAGCGCTAGCAAACATACACCGGTAACGTGGAGCTGGGTGTTCGTTTAGCCTCTAGTAATCCCACCCAGCCAGCCTTTTCCTTGTTTGATTTGGCGTACGGCTCAGTAGCCCAACCGGAGGAAGATCAATCCCTGATACAGGTCAACACCCAGAAGAACATCAAACACCCCATAGAGAACTGCAGTGGTGATCACGGCAAAGATGATGGCTACCAGCCACCTTGTGCCATGCGTCTTCATATAGGAGAAAATAAACAGCGCAATCGCGATCACAAACCCAAACAACGAAATCCCCACCAGGAACCCTACTATCCATCCCCCGGCTATCAGGTAGCTGCGGGCACCAACCCCGGCCTCGGCCCCGGCCTCGGCTTCATTCCCACCTCCAACCTCGTTCCCCGGCTTAGCCTTGGTTCCCAGCTCCCGACTCAATTCTACCGCTGCCAGAATGAAAACAGCGCTGCCAAACAGCAGCGGCAGCAATTTGGACTCGAAGTATTCTAAGCGCAACGACGATACTATGAATGCCAGCGCGATTACCATAATCGCGATCAGGGAGTAGGAACTGGGTCTCAGCTTCATACCGGATTAACTCCTCATCTTGGACCGGCGCTTAATCGCCTTGCTTACAGGACTGTAGAACAGGATGGTGATGAAGATGACGATTAGAACCAGGGAGATGGGTCTCATGAAAAACAACGGGCCTCCCATATCGAGAGCCAAGTAAAGGTAGTATTCGAAGAGATGTCCCAGCATATAGCCTATAAACAGCACCGGTGCGTTGAAACCTAAATTCATCAGAAACAATCCCAGCCCGCCAAAAATGAGCAGCGCGAAAAGATCAGCCAGCCGCTGCTGATAGGCAAAAGTGCCAACGAACAAAATAGTCAGGATCAACGGAGCCAGAATGCGGCTGGGAATGTAGGCCACCTTCGCCAGATGCGAAACCGTCGGCAGACATATAACCACTCCCATCACATTAGCCACCGCGATAACCAGGAGCAGGCTGAGTGACAGGGGCAACTGCTCCCTTAGCATCGCCGGACCGGGCTCCAGACCCAGCATCATCAGTCCTCCGATGAGTAGCGCCATAATGGCGCTGCCAGGAATACCCAGAGCCAGGGTGGTTAGTAGCGCCCCACCGTCCTTGGCATTGTTGGCGCTCTCAGGACCGATAACACCCTCGATGACGCCGGTGCCAAACTTCTCCGGATACTTTGAGCTTTGCTTGGCCTGACCATAACATATCCAGATGGCGGCCTCAGCACCTATCCCCGGTATAATCCCAATGAAATAGCCGATTAGGGTCGAGCGCAGCCACAGCCACCGATGACGGAACACATCTTTCATCCCTCGCCAAACATCGGCCATCCCGGCGGTGACTGCAACTCCCCTGGCAATAGTGCCACCTCTGGCAGCGAGATTGGCGACGACAGGCATGCCAAATAGCCCGAGGGCAACCGGTATCATCGGCACCCGGTCATAGAGATAGGTGACGCCAAAGGTAAAGCGGAACACTCCGGAAATAGGTTGAAATCCAATAAACGAAATTAGCAGACCGAGACCGGCACTGATCAGACCCTTGGTCATGCCGCCCCGGCTCAGTGTGGCAATAAACGCCAGGCCAACCAGGATGATAAAGACCATATCGGCGTGGGTAATTGCCATAATCATGGGAAGAATCAGCACAACCATTCCCAACGCCAGGATTACTGCAGCTACCCCTCCGGCGGCACTGCTCATCAGGGCTGCCCCCAGGGCACGCCCCCCCTCGCCCCTCTGCGTCATCGGAAACCCATCCAGTATCGTGGCGGCATTAACTGGAACACCAGGTATCCCCAGTAACACGGCTGTTATCGAGCCGCCAGTAGTACCGATGGTCATAGCGGCCAGCATAAAGGGGAGGGCTTCCTCGGGCTGTAACACAAAAACGAACGGCAGGAACAGGGCACACGCCGTCATCCCGCCGATTCCAGGGATTATGCCAAATATGAGCCCGACGATAACCCCGCCCATCATCCAGAGCACAAAAGATAAATGGGTGAAGTTTGCCAGGGCGCTACCAAATGCCTCTAGTACCATCCCGCCTTAACCCTTAGTTGCGACGCTGTAACTATCCCCGGGGAAGCGCCCCTACTTCTAAAGAGACGCTTCCCCGCTGTCTCTTACTCCAGCTTAGAAACTCGCTTTGACACCACGCCCACCGGCAAACTACTTTGTATATTTGGCCACTAATTGGCCCATACTTGATAACGTCTCTTTCATGGCACCTAGTTCGTCCACCTTGGCCTTCATCCGTGCTCCCAGGTCCTCTCCACTTATCGGTGGTGCCAAAACCACATACTGCAACTTAAATTGCTTTTGAGCGCCTGCGTCACCATAGATTTTCACAAAGGTGTCGCGAATGAACTCCAGCCTGTCGTCGGGCACACCCGGGGGAGCAACGAACAGTTTGCCTAGGGATGACTCGGCCGGGAAATCGATAACGAAATCACACAGCGGCTTCATTTCTGGCGGGATCTCGACCAGCTCGGTGACCGCCGGCACGTCAGGACAGATATCCTTATCCCTTTCGTAGTCCAAGATAAGAAATGGTGGTTTCATCCAGCCTTTCTTGACGTACTCATTATAGCTAGCATATTTGTTTGAAAGGCCGGTCAATTCCCCCTTGGCGGAAGCCAATGCTGCTTCAGTCTGGCCCTTGAAGCCACAGATGATCTTGGCATCCTCCAGCTGGAATAGCTCAGCAACGACAGCTTCTGCCCAGGTGATGCGATTTGTCGGCTCCTGCGAACCGAACTTGAGCCCCTTCGCCTTCTGCAAATCAGCCATAGAGTTATAGGGCAGGTTGGCACCGATACCAAATACCAGGTTAGAAGCCCGGCAGAACCCTCCAATATAAGAGAGCTTCTTCACATCGTACTCAGCGCCTGGCCTGTCGTAAAGCACGGGTGACAGTACAAATGTCGCATTACTAATCCCGATGGTAAGCCCGTCTGGCTTTGCGTTAGAAACGAAATTGAGACCGACCAAGCCGCCGCCACCGGTCACATTCTTGACTATCGCCGGACCACCGGCATAGTCCGACCAGTAACTGGCAAATACTCGAGCAACAAAGTCAAAACCACCGCCAGGGCTAAAGGGAACTACAATAGTGACCGTTTTGTCCTTGTAGAAATCAGCAGCGCTCACCGGCTTTGGCGGCGGTTTGGGTGGGGGCGTGGGTGCCGGTGTCGGTGGCGACGGAGGCGCCGGTGCCGACGCCGGGGCACAGGCACCTACTATTAGCGCCAAAACCACAGACACGCTCAATAACATACTTAATACTAATCTTCGCATAGTAAACTACCTCCTCCAAGTTAACTGCTACTTTATGGGATAATAACCAACTGCACTACATCTCCCACCCCCTTCCAATGATTTCTTGCCGGGCTGGGTCACGCCCTCAGCCTACCGTGCCTCTAGCCGCCGGCTAACTACCTGCTCGAGCTAAGCTACGTTTCGAAGTCCGTTAGTTTTCTGGCCCAGCTAAAGCAAAGGTTATACGATTAACCCACCGCTGTCAAGTAACGGAGCTCCGTTTCCAGACGAATCCTGTCTCAGGGCAGACCATTTGGAGGAGCTAGGCTTCTGCCCGTCTCTTTGCCAGTTTTTCTCCCGTTTGATAGTACTCTCCCTTAAGGGCAAGCTCGGCCTCTTCCTCCAGCTCCTTTGTCCAGTAGCCGAGCGAATAGCCAAACCAGGGCATCTTGACACTGAGTTCAGGCAGTCCTTCTTCCTCCCAGATTTTCCTGGCCCGTTCCATGAACTCCTTCTTCGGCAGAGACACCGGGGGATAGTCCCACTTTCTGGTGGCGTCAATCATCATTCCTGAAGCACCAACGGGTTTAGGGTAGGATAACTCCTCCGGGTCCGCCGGCGAAGCCGCCGAGTAGTCCATGGTTGGCACTTTGCCCATGGTAATCCGGATATCACGGTGGGGCTGCATCCGGTAAGTCACCGCCCACAACACTGACGCCAGGTCCCGCGGGTCAATGTCATCGTCAACCGCTATTGCCATCTTGCACTCCGTTGCACTGCGGCCCACGGCGCTATTGAGAGCCTGCCACGCCTCGGCATGACGCATCTTTTTTAGCACAATCACCACGCAGTTGGCGCTTGTCATTTCGTGAAAGGCAACATCAACAATGCCCGGTATACCGCAATCATACTTCAGGAACTTGTAGTATAGCGGCTCACGCCCAATATTCTTGATCGTGCTGCTCTCGCTGGGAGGAAACTGGCTGATAAAGGCATTATAGGTTGCGTTCTTCCGGTGAGTGATGGCGGTAACCTGGAAATACGGTGCCATATGTTCGACTCCCATATACCCGGTAAACTCTCCAAACGGCGCCTCTCGCTCCTGGAACTCGGTCGGCGATATCCCCTCGAGCACTATCTCCGCCGTAGCCGGAACCTCTAAGTCCACCGTCTTGCACTTCACCAGCTCTACTGGCTCGCCGGCAATGCCCCCGGCCACGGTGTATTCATCGGTGCCATAGGGGAGCTTGATCACGGCAGTGAACCCGATGTTTGGTGTTGCCCCGATAACAGCGGCCACTTCAAGGGGAATACCTTGACGCCGGCACTTCTCCCAGTGGGTGCGGAAGTGCTGAGACAGCATAACCCCTATCCCCGTTGCCAGTTTCCCCTTTATCATCCCCCGGTAGTTCCCAGTATTCCTTATCCCCGTCTCCGGGTCCTTGGTTACCCAGTTGGCCGCAGTCAGGTACGGGGCGTTGTCAAAGCCTGGCGTCGAGATCGGAACCGGAATCTCCTCTAAACCACCGTGCTCCAGGAGATTGTCTCCCACATGTACCTCTTCGTGGACAGGGCCAGTCTCAACCAGCCTGGGCTCGATAGGATGAAGTTGCGCCTGAGTCCACCTTTCCATAATCTCTTCCGGTTGGCACATCATGCCCAGGGCATAGATTTCTCTGGAAGCGGCATGGGAACCAACAAGGACAGGGATATTATATTTCTTACCCCTGGCATCGACCACGTTTTCAAATAAGAATGCCTTCCTCTCACTGTCCGGAAGCCCCCGAAACTGCCATCTCACCAGCGGCATGAGCTCCGTGTCCTTGTTTATTTCTCGCTTTATCCGGACTAGCTTACCATTGGCTTCCAGAACTTCTATATGTTCCCTTAGCTCTCTGTAGTATGGCATTGGTTCACCTCCTATTTTCTAACTAGCCCTGTCATGCAACGGGGAAATAATGCAGGTAGCTAACAAGGGGCAAGTTGCCACGGTGATTATCATGCCAGAAACGCCCTTTCTTTTCAATCGGCTGCGCTCACTCCCTCTAAACCTTAGGTGTGCCCGGTCTGGTATCAATCCGACCACGGCGTTTCTTGCACGGCATTCCCACCAGCAATCCGTCCCGAGGAGATGCACTCACCCAGATTGCCTCCCCCCTGGTAGAGATGGGAGAAGAAGGAGCCCAGTTCACCAGCAGCGTAGAGCCTAGGGATCGGCTTAAGATAGACGTCCAGGATTTGTTGTTTGCCGTTGTGGGCGGGGCCTCCCTGAGTGTTGGTAATAATCGGCCATACCTGGGCCGCGTAATATGGGGGTGTCTCTATTGGTGTCATAGAGGAAGGAATCCGCCCCAGAGGGTCACTGCCAGCTGCCACCCTCAACGAGTATCTTGTTTCCGCCAATTTCATTGATGCCGCCATAGAATGTTAGTTGTACCACCGATTCTCCCGGGTAAGGTTTAGTTTGCGGTCGGCACTTTCGCCATTCTCAGTCCAGCGCAATAACGGACAAGTGGCAATAGATGATGAGTAGCATCGTAATCGGTTACGCTTTCTATACAGCTAGCCTCCGCCTCATGCTAACCAACGATAACGAGAAAAACAGGGCAATTAAGAAAACAATCAGGGCAAGCGCCCAGAGAAGGTCGAGCTGAAATTGTCCGTTGATTAGCGCTCTAGTAAGATGAACTACTGGAGTCAACGGTGCTATCCAGCTCAGAGTCTGCACCACCTCGGGAAAAGAGGTGAGGGGAAAGAACACCCCGCTAAAGAAGAACATTGGCGTTATAAACAGGGTGAAATAGTAATTGAAGCTGTAAATAGCTGGGACAATAGACGTAAATGATATGGCAATAGCGGCAAACATCACGCCTTCCAAAAAGGTGACTATCGGTATCAGCAGTGCCCAGGGTGAAGGCACCAATTGGAAAGCGGCGGCAATGGCTAAGATAATAGTGCCGGTCATCAGTGAGCGTGTCGCTCCCCAGAAGATCTCGCCGGCGGTGACATCCTCAACGCTCAGCGGAGTGGCAATGATGGCGTCATAGGTTTTCTGATACTCCAGACGAACGAAGCTGCCGTAAGTGCACTCAAAGCTGGCACTGAACATGGCATAGCTGGCGATGATGCCGGGCGCAATGAATTCAATGTACTCCTGACCGTCAACCAAGCCGACGTATGCCCCCAGGCCAAAACCCATAGCCAGCAGAATGATAATTGGTTCCGCCACAGAACCGGGTGCTTCTGAATGCCATAGCCGGAAAAAGACATCTCGATTGCGCTGCCAGACTCTAATAAAACGCCAGGAGAAGGGCCTCATTGACGACCTCCGGCTACGCCACTACAACTTAGAAGAAGGGTTTCACTCAACCAAAGACCTCCCCGTAAGTCGGAAGAAGACATCCTCCAATGTAGCCGGCCTCTGCCGGAGACTCTCTGGCGAATCCACTAACTCGGTAATCGACTCCCCAGCCTCGCCATGGAAGACGTGAATCTTGCCCCCGGCATCCTCAAAGTCGAGTGCATGACTTACCAGCAGCTTGATCGTCTTATCCCGTTCTTCTGAACTTACCTCAATTTCCCACAGCTCCTTGCCCACATATCGGGAAATGAGCTCCTGGGGTGCATCAAGGCTCAGGATTCTACCTTGATGCATTATCGCCACTCGATCGCAGAGAACAGTTGCCTCTTCCATGTTCTGGGTGCACATAAGCTGGGTAACACCCTGCGACTTCAGCTCGGTCAGCTTGTGCCAAACCAAGTATTTGGCTTGAGGATCTAGACCCAGGGTCGGCTCATCAAGAATCATAATTCTGGGCATGTTAATCAAGCCTCTGGCTATCAATAAGCGCCGTTTCATTCCCCCTGAGAGCTGATTAATCCGGCTATCGGCCTTGCTCTCCAGTTGAAACAGGGTCAAAACTTCCATACTGCGCCGGCGGGCCTCATCTTTAGGTATGTCAAAGTATCGGGCGAAGGTCAGCAGATTTTGAAGCACGGTCAAGTCCGGGTCAAGATTATCTAACTGCGGGACTACTCCCAAGATAGCCTTCGCCTCACGGGAATGAGCCTTCAGGTCCTTACCCAGCACCCATATATCACCTTGGGTAGGCGGTGAAACGGCGGTTATCATCCTGACCAGAGACGTCTTGCCGGCTCCATTAGGTCCCAGTAGCCCGAAGCATTCACCTTCTTCTATCTCCAAATCTACGTCATCTACCGCTAATAAGTCTTTAAACCGCTTGGTCAGATTCTTAGTCCTGATAATGACCATTGATACTCCCAGTACATCATACCAGCTTTAAGGGGTACCGACAATCCTGTATGTTTATCCCGCCTGGCAAGTGCGAGATGGATTAGGGACCTATCGCCCTGACCCGCTTCCCTTATCAAGGGAAGGGAGAGTGTAGGTGAGGTTAACAAACAACCTCAAAGTGAAGAAGTTGCCTGCCCTCCTTGCTACAGCTAAGCGTTACGGGTTATTATGTCAGGGTAGACAATGCGGAGCCCGAGATAGGTCAGAATGGTGTATAGAAGCTACCAGGGTTTCAAACTGACCCCGGTATGGGTCATCATCGGGGTAAACTTCCTGCTGTTCTTAGTAACCTATATGAACCGAGAGCTTGTCTTCTTTCTTCTTGGGTTACAGCCGGCAATCTTCCTGCTTCAGCCATGGACAATAGTGACCAACCTGTTCATTCATGCCGGCTTCGGGCATATCACATTCAACATGTTGACCCTCTATTTCTTCGGGACATATTTGTCTAGATTGGTAGGTAATAATAAGTTTCTGCTCGTTTATTTCGGCGGAGGTATACTAGGCAATATTCTATTCATATTTCTAGCACTACTTGGTGGCATTCTATCTATACGCTTCTTGGGATCGCCTTTTTCCATAGCTGTTGGTGCCTCGGGAGCCATCTTCGCCCTGGGCGGAGCACTGGCCGTGATGAGACCTAAGCTCAGAGTGTTTGTATTCCCGATACCCGTCCCTATATCCCTTTGGTCAGCAGTAATCGGAGCATTCCTTGTACTCACCCTTCTCTCCCTTCTCCTGAACATAGCATGGCAGGCACACCTCGGCGGCCTAGTTTTTGGTCTTGTAGCTGGCTATATCTTTAGAAAGAGGCAGCGCCTTTTCTTCTAGAGCCTCTTGCAAAATTCCCTTAAACCTGTCCGGGGGTTGGTGAGAAAGTTCCTTGCCATAGCGTATTTTTACGACCATACCCCCAAAATCGGTCAAATACCCCGCAAATTG
>SDBU01003559.1_pt1 | contig 19738 bp, 20 predicted proteins | sample 2277071 | NCBI WGS metagenome assembly SDBU01 (sample SAMN10397929, study PRJNA504765) | marine sediment metagenome | isolation source: marine sediment core GS08_GC12, 126 cmbsf | place: Arctic Ocean: Gakkel Ridge, Loki's castle | collected 2008 | reverse complement strand
TCCTGGCCCAGGGCACCCTCTATCCCGATGTCATCGAGAGCGCATCTTCAGGAAGTAAGGCCTCCGCCAAAATAAAAAGCCACCATAACGTTGGCGGGCTGCCGGCCAGGATGAAGCTGAAATTGCTGGAACCAGTGAGAAACCTTTTCAAGGACGAGGTGCGCCAGGTAGGGCTGGCGCTGGGCCTGCCCGAAGACATGGTGTGGCGGCAGCCCTTCCCCGGTCCGGGTCTAGCTATCCGCATCATCGGCGACGTAACCAGGGAAAAGCTGGAGATACTGCGCGGTGCCGACTGGATTGTAATGAACGAGATTAAGAAGGCAAAGCTTTACCGGCAACTGTGGCAGACCTTCGCTGTACTCACCGATGTCAAGAGCGTTGGTGTCATGGGGGACTACCGCACCTACGGCTACCTGGTGGCGATACGGGCGGTAACCAGCGACGACGCCATGACCGCCGACTGGGCGCGCCTCCCCTATGACCTGCTGGCCCAGATTTCCAACCGCATCGTGAACGAAGTGCCCGGGGTAAACCGGGTGGTCTACGATATTACCTCCAAGCCCCCCTCAACGATAGAGTGGGAGTAGAATTGAATCAGGCACGACCAAAGCTATATTACGAAATTGGGGAAACAAATCGTGCCTGTTCAAGCGTGAATTGTTTTTGGTTAAATGATGCGTAAGATGCTATAAAAAATCTGGGGAAACAATTCGTATCTGATTAGCTTCGATATTTGTTTTTCTAGTTATGTCAACAAGAGAGTGGGAGCAAAGCTCTAAAATAGTGATGAGCCAACGAATATGGAAGCACTAGGTATTATAGGATTCTTAGCTCTCATCGCCGGCATTATAATGCTGATAGTCAACGCTATTAGAAGAAAGACACTCAAGATATGGGGGATAATTGCTGTACTGGGTTTGGCGTCCTTTATCGCAGGCGTTTCCCTTTCCGAACCTGCTACACCAACCCAAAAACCTGAATCGGCTCAAGATATTAGTGTTCCGAGACCTGTAAGCTATACCGTGGTTGAAGAAGAGGACATTAGTTTTGCTAATACGATTAGGAAGAGGGTAAAAGTTGCTACCGATGAAGACCTGACTAAAGAAGAAATAGAGCGGGTTGCCAGCGACGTAGTCAAGAACATAACAAATCGTGAGCGGGTGAATGCTATTGTGGTTTTCATATTTCATTATAATGATGATTACACATGGTTAGCTCGCTTTGCCGTAGATTGGGCACCCTATGGAGATTGGGCACAAGCCAAGGAAGTCAAGACTGGAGAATATAAATATCACCAATATCGATATAGAGAAATATTGGGGAGGAGCCCCCCACCCCTGCTTCTAGAACCACCGCCAGCGCCTGTACCAGCGCCATCACCTGAGCCAACACCAACACCAGTACCTGAATCATACCCTATGGTAGAGGTTGATTCCTATCCAGCAGGTTCTGCCGAAAGAGCATTCGCAGAGTTTTTAACTGCATGGAAGGATGAAGATTGGAACAGAATGGCTGAATTTACACAGATTACTTGGAGAAGCATTGAACCAAATCCTGCCCAGACAATGTGGGGCATGTATGAGGTCAAAGACCTATTAGGAGCTGAAATAGTCAACGTAAGCAAAGTAAGTGATTCCTGTATTGATATAACAGCTACCATTTATTATAGAATCTCGCAGGTCGAAAAGAAGAATATTACAGGCAGGGTTATTTGTGAGATTGCACCATACACACCTAATCCAGGGGGGGACTGGGGAGTAAATCCCGACTCTACATTGAGGGAAGAGTAGCTTGAAGGGACAAAACCCCAAATATATACGGGGAGTTCTAGAGGGGTGAAACCCCTCTCACATATTCATCCCCCTCGCCTTTGAAACCTCGTAAGGAGAGGGGGATACAGGGGGAGAGGTAGATAAAATATAAAATGGGATTGCTTCGCCCGATAAATCAGGACTCGCAATGACAGATACGGAGGTAAATTAGATAAAAATACTGGTTGTTGGGGGCGGGGCCAGGGAACATACCTTAGTCTGGAAGCTGGCCCAAAGCCCTAAAGCTAAAGAGATATATGTCGCCCCGGGTAATGCCGGCACGGCTCAAATCGCCCGTAATCTGGATACTAGCGCCGGTGATATAGCAGGGCTGGCTAAGACGGCTCAGGAAAAGGGCATCGAGCTGGTCGTGGTCGGACCGGAAGCGCCCTTAGCTGAGGGCATTGTTGACCACTTTCAGCGCCTGGGCATTCCCATTTTTGGCCCAACCAAGAAAGCCGCCGAGATAGAATCGAGCAAGGTGTTTGCCAAGGAACTGATGCAAAAATATAATATCCCCTGCGCCCAAAGTGCCAGCTTCTCCGAGTACGCCCAGGCAAGGGAATACCTCGAGCAACAAACACCTCCGATAGTGGTCAAGGCGGACGGCCTGGCGGCGGGTAAGGGAGTCACGGTAGCCGATTCCATCCCGCAGGCCCTCGACGCTCTGACTAATATCATGGAGTCCAGAGCCTTCGGCGCTGCTGGCGACCGGGTAATTATTGAAGAGTGCCTTTCCGGAGAAGAAATGAGTGCTTTTGCCTTTAGCGATGGCAAAAGCGTTGTCCCGATGGTCCCGGCCTGTGATTACAAGCCAGTATACGATGGCAATCAGGGCCCCAATACCGGCGGTATGGGTAGCTACAGCCCGCCACATTTCTTCAATCCGGCACTGGCTAACACGGTAATGGAAACCATCATGGCGCCGACAGTAAAGGCGCTGGCTCAGGAAGGAAGACCTTACCGCAGCGTCCTTTACGGGGGGTTAATGATTACCCGCGAAGGACCAAAGGCACTGGAGTTCAACGCACGATTTGGTGACCCGGAAACCCAGGTCACCCTGCCCCGACTCAAAACCGACCTGGCAGACATTATCCTGGCAGTGATTAACGGCAACCTTGACCGGATAGACGTAAAATGGAGCGATGATGCCTGCGTTGGGGTGGTGATGGCATCAGCCGGCTACCCGGGCAGCTACCAGACAGGATTCCCCGTCACCGGTCTGGACAAACTGGACAAAGACATTATGGTGTTTCAGGCTGGAACCAAAGTAGGCTCAGACCCGGGGCAGGTATTAACCAGCGGCGGGCGGGTGCTCACCGTGGCCGCGATGGGCAAGACCCTGGCTGAAGCCAGAGAGAAGGTTTACCACAATATTCTGCGAATTCACTTTGAGGGCTGCCACTACCGTAAAGATATCGCTCTATATTATAATGAAGAGTCAAAGAGAGGCGAAGCCTCTCTTACATAATTGATTACCCCTCTCCTTTGAAGGAGAGGGGGATACAGGGGGTGAGGTAGATAACATGCCATTAGTCGCCGTAGTTATGGGCTCAAAATCAGATACCGAAGCCGTGCAACCGACGCTGGATGTCTTAACGCAGCTTGGCATTGATTACGAGGTGTCCGTAATCTCTGCCCACCGCACCCCGGAAAAGGCCAGAGAGTACGCACTGGCCGCCCGAAGCCGCGGGATTGAGGTTATCATTGCTGCCGCCGGAGGAGCCGCCCACCTGCCCGGAGTTCTGGCCAGCTGGACTACTTTACCGGTCATTGGCGTGCCCCTAGCCAGCAGTGAATTGAAGGGAATTGATGCCCTCTATTCCATAGTTCAGATGCCGGCGGGTGTACCGGTAGCCAGCGTGGCCATAGGTACCGCCGGAGCAAAGAATGCTGCCTATCTGGCAGCCGAAATCCTGGGCCTCAAATATGATAAAATACGGGAGGCCTGCGAAAAATATAGAAGCGCGCTACAAGGGGACAACCAATGATTGAGCGATATTCCAGACCACAGATGAAGAGAGTCTGGTCAGAAGTGAGTAAGTTTTCCAAGTGGCTTGAGGTTGAGATTGCGGCCTGCGAAGCCTGGGCCGACCTAGGCGTCATTCCCAGAGAAGCGATACCCAAGATAAAGCTAGCCCGGGTTAACCTTACCCGCATGGAGCAGATTCTCCAGGAGACCCACCATGACATGACGGCTTTCCTTGGTTCGGTCGCCGAGAGCCTGGGGGATGAATCACGCTTTGTCCATCTCGGTCTCACCTCTTCCGATGTCATTGATACCGCCCTCAGCCTGCAGCTGGTGGAAGCCGCCAACCTACTAACTCAGGGTATAAAGGAACTCATCTCGGTACTGGCAGAAAAGGCAATACAATATAAATACACACCGATGGTAGGCCGCACCCACGGCATTCATGCCGAACCACTCTCCTTTGGCTTAAAGCTGGCACTATGGGTTGAGGAAATGAAACGCAATTTAAATCGGCTCAATGAAGCGAAAAAAGCCGTCGCGGTGGGTAAGATTTCTGGAGCGGTCGGCACCTATGCGACACTATCCCCTCAGATAGAAGAGAAGGCCTGTGCCAAATTGAAGCTCCAGCCAGCCCCGGTATCCAGCCAGATTCTACAGCGCGACCGCCACGCTCAATTCGTTACCACCTTGGCCCTAATCAGCAGCTCTCTGGAGAAATTCGCCACCGAAATCAGGCATCTGCAGAAAACGGAAACCCGAGAAGTGGAGGAACCCTTTGGCAGCAAGCAGACCGGCTCTTCCGCCATGCCCCACAAACGGAACCCGGAGCTCTGCGAACGAATCTGCGGCCTTGCCCGGTTGGTAAGGGGCTATGCCTTAACCTCGATGGAGAATATTGCCCTTTGGCATGAGCGTGACATCAGCCACTCCTCAACAGAACGCATCATCCTGCCCGACTCCTGCCTGCTGCTGGACTACTCTCTCGCCGTGTTCATCTCGGTAATGAGGGGGTTACAGGTCTACCCACGGAGGATGAATCGCAACCTGGGGCTGACCAAAGGTTTAATCTTCTCCCAGCGAATAATGCTCGCCTTTATCGACAAGGGGCTCAGTCGGCAGAAAGCGTACGAGCTGGTCCAGCGCAACGCTATGAAGGCCTGGAAGGGGAACAAAAACTTCCTCGGTCTGCTGAAGGCGGACGCCGAGGTTACCGCCGTATTACCTCCCGAAGAGCTTGAGCCACTCTTCGATGAGCAATACTACCTGCGTTACATACATGATGTTTTTGAACGGCTGGGTCTAACGGAAAGACAGTGGAAAAATAAGTCAGCCAAGCCCAAACCTGATGAACTGGCTCCCAGAACAATATGAATTCGGTGCCCTCAGTCCTGCTAAATGCTGACCTACCCCTGCCCCTGTTCAAGCGGGGCAAGGTGCGGGACAGTTACGACCTGGATAACCGGCTGCTTGTTGTCACCACCGACCGCATCTCAGCCTTTGATTCGGTCTTGCCCTCCGGTATTCCAGACAAGGGCCTGGTACTCAATCAGCTCTCCGCTTTCTGGTTTGAACAGACAACAGGTCTAATATCCAACCACCTGGTAGAATTAGTGAGCGACCCCAAATACCTCGATGCCTATCTATCTGAGGAAAGCCGCTTTCCTTATCCCGCCTACCTGTCAGGGCGGTCAATGATAGTGAAGAAGACCAGGGTCCTCCCGATTGAATGCGTGGTACGCGGCTATCTTTCCGGCTCAGCCTGGGCGGAGTACCAGGAAGATGGAACTGTTTCCGGCCTCCCCCTGCCGGAAGGCCTCCAGGAAAGCCAGGAACTGCCCCAACCGCTGTTTACCCCCACCACCAAGGAGGAAAGCGGGCACGACCAGCCACTAAGCATGGATGAGATGAAAAAACTGGTAGGCGACGCGCTGGCGGAAGAAATGGAGGAGAAAACCCTGGCCGTCTACAGCTACGCACGTGGCTACGCCCTGTCCCGGGGTATTATCATTGCCGACACCAAGATGGAGTTCGGGCTGGACGGAGACAAACTCATGCTGGTTGATGAGCTACTCACCCCGGACTCGTCCCGCTTCTGGGATGCCAGCCAGTACCAGGTGGGAAAGTCCCAACCCAGCTACGATAAGCAGCCGGTCAGGGACTGGCTGGTCCAGTCAGGGTGGGACAAGGAACCACCCGTCCCCACACTACCCCAAGAGGTCATCGAGGCCACCACCAGAAGATACCGGCAGGCCTACGAGAGGCTGACGGGTAGGAGGTTGATGCATTGACATGGTATCCAATTCTAGAAGAGGGAGGATAAAAGTGCAGTGGATGGGAACATCTGAGTGGCTTCAAAACGTTAAAGCAGTGCTTTTGCAAGAGGGTTTTAGTGGCACAATGCTCCAAACTGTCAAGCCAGGGCAAGTATTCGGACTTGTAAGAAAAGATGATAATAATGTCTGGCAGATCCATGTCCGAGGTTTTGATGATGGAAGTTTAGAAGCTGAAATAGAAATCTCAAATGACTACTTTGAGCACCTTGATGACACGTTTAGAGGGGAGGCAACATCGGAGCTGAGAGAAATACTCGATGCTTATCATATTCCCTATGAATTGAAGGGAAGCCTACCCCAAGCGAGTGTGATCTATCCTCCAAAGCAATTGACTCCGTGGAAACCAATAGTAACCATTGGCGCCATCCTAACTTTCATGATTTTGCTAGCTCAGCAGAAGAAGCGCCGATAAAGAACAGCTAAACCTCCAACAAGTCCTTGGTACTGGGCAGTTCCCCCTTAATCCGCTCGTCAATTCGAGTAGCCGCATCCAATGCTCTGCCTAAAGCCTTGAAAAGTGCCTGTAAGGTTTGTGTCAACGCCAGTCATTTAGCTGACTTGAAATCATTATAGGCGATTCTTCTTATGCTATTTACCCCAAAAGTACTATGTAAATAAATCGGAGCTGCGTGTAACATAGTAATTAGCATTAACCATACTCGATTGGAAGTGATTGAAAATATGGCACTCCAGGCACTTATGAAAGGATATAGTGGGGAACTAAAAACCCGGCTTGCTCAGAAGCTTTTTCTAGATTCTGAACGATATCATGTCTTCAACAATATCATCATTCAATCAGAGTCTAGGTCGACTCAGATAGACCACGTTATAGTCTCAAAATACGGCATATTCGTTGTCGAAACTAAAAATAAAGATGGTTGGATATACGGAAGCTCTAATGATGAACAATGGACCCAAGTATTCTATCAAAAGAAATTTAAGTTTCAAAATCCCCTATGGCAGAACTACCTTCATACAAAAAGCCTTGCAGAGTTTCTTGGAATCGGCCACGGTAAGATGCACTCCGTGGTCATTTTCTGGGGTAAATGCCAATTCAAAACTCAGATGCCAGAAAACATATTAAACAAAAAGTACACTGGGTACATCAAGAATAAGAAGCAGATATTATTATCAAACGACGAAGTAAACAGAATTTGTGATAAGCTAATAATGTTGCAGTATAATACACCATTACTTGCCGGTTGGCATCATGCGAATTCGATTAAGAAGCGATACGATAGTTCCACCACATGTCCAAAATGTGGTGGCAGTTTGCTGGAACGTACAACACATACCGGGAAAGGAACGGGACAAAAATTCCTCGGTTGTAAAAATTACCCACGATGTCGCTACACAAAGGAATTGTAATCACGCACTAATTGCGTAGTCAACTAGCTCCAGCCCTTTTAGCTGCGCGACAACATCGGCATATCTGCATTGACGTAATCATAATGATAAATAATAAGATAGAGAACAAAGATCGCAAGTACCTCGTACCATGAAAATAAACAGACAGTTAAACCTGAGGGATTAGCTCCTTCTCTCCTCTTCTTATTAAGATTTAACATTCTGAGTCATTGTGCAACGCTAACTGGTCATCACATAGAGTGCTCCATTTTGTGCAACCACTGCCGGACTCATAATATAGCGCATACTAGCTCTCGGCTGGAACTACAGTTTACAACTGGCTTAACTCTCTAACAAATCCTTGGTACTGGGGAGTTCCCCGCTAATCCGATGGTCAATGCTGGTAGCTTTGTCCAGTGCCCGGCCTAAAGCTTTGAACAATGCTTCCGCCTTGTGGTGGTCGTTGATACCATAGACCACCCTGGCGTGGAGATTAAGCCTGGCTTCGATGGCAAATGACTCAAGGAAGTGACGAATAAGGTCGGTAGGAAACCCGGCCATATCATTATCACTAAAGGGCAAATCTAAAACAGTATATCCCCGGCCACTGATGTCCACCGCCACCACCGCCAGCGCATCGTCCATCGGCACGGTAGCGTCACCCATGCGGACGATGCCCCGCTTCTCTCCAAGGGCTTCAGCAAAGGCTTTACCCAGGCAGAGGGCCACATCCTCTACCAGGTGGTGCTCGTCATCACCCTTAGCTGAAATCTTTATGTCAAATACTCCGTGCTGAGCAAGTTGAGCCAGCATATGGTCAAACATCCCGATACCGGTATTTATCTCCCACTGACCGCCCCCATCAACATTAAGCTCCAGGCTGACGTTGGTTTCCCTGGTCTCTCTTTTAATCATGGACACTCGATTAGCCACCTGTCTCCCCTCCTATTTCTCGTAGTGCTTTAATCAGGGCATCCGTGTGTTCCGGTTTACCCACGCTGATACGGATAGCATTCTGCAAAAACGGCTTGTTAAAGTAGCGAACCAGGATACCTTTATTCTGCAGTTTTTGATGAAGCTCACCGGCCTGCCCCTTCAGCACCGGGCAGAAAATAAAGTTAGCCCGGGAGGGAAAAGGCCTCAAGAATCCAAGCTTCTTTAATTCAGTGAAAAGTCTTTCTCTTTCGGCAACGATAGCTTTTACCCTGTCCCGCAGGTAATCAATGTCCTTCAGCGACTCCCGCACCGCGATTTCAGCCGCCACGTTGACGTTATACGGCATTTTAATCGCCATCAGGTAATCAGCAATCTTGGGCGGGAAAACACCGTAGCCAACTCTCAGCCCGGCCAGCCCGGCCCACTTGCTGAAGGTACGCAGCACCATCAGATTATCATACCGGCTGACTAATGGCACCACCGTCTCCCCACTGAATTCATAGTATGCCTCATCAACCACCACCGGCAGCCCGGTATCCAGTATTTCCAGTATATCCGCCTGCGGAGTAATGTTTCCGGTAGGACTGTTGGGATTGGCCAGAAATATTAGCCTGGTCTTTTCGCTTATGGCTGCTTTTACCTCATCAACGTTGACGGCAAAGTTTTCATCACGGGGCACCTCAATCACTCTGCCACCGCATATCTCCGTACTGAAACGATAAACGTCAAAGGTGGGAACACAGTTTATCACCTCATCCCCAGAGCCAACAAATAAGCGTACGATGAGGTCGATTAGCTGGTTGCTGCCGCCGCTGGCCACGATACGCCCGGCACTAACGCCGGTATATTCCGCCAGCAGTCGCCGGAGTTCTGCCTGCCCGTTATCAGGGTAGATATTAATATTCGGATAGTCTGCCAGAGCCTGCCTTACTTTCGGCGAACAGCCATAGGGGTTTTCGTTAGCATCCAGCTTGATTATGTTCTCTACCGGAACCTCAACCTTTCCCTTCAGCGTCTCTGGCGAGGTGCTGGGGGAATAGCCGACAAAAGCAGCTAAATTAGAGCGGATTAACCTCTCTATGCCGGTAGTAGAATCATTGTTAGCCACCAGGACTACCTCCCTATTTCAAGCCCTCCAACCTCTTCTCGACCGCCCGGGCATGAGCCTCAAGCCCCTCGGCACGGGCAATAGTTATTGCCGCCGGACCCAGCTCTTTTAGACCACCCTCGTCTACATTAACCAGGCTGGTAAGCTTGATAAAATCAATGATATTAAGCGGGGAGCTGAACCGGGCACTACCCCCGGTAGGCAGCACGTGGCTTGGTCCCGCCACATAGTCACCCAAGACCACCGTTGAATTCTTCCCAGCAACCACACAGCCGGCATTGGTTACCTTATCAATACAGGAATTCACTTCTTTCACCGCCAGGTAAAGGTGCTCCGGGGCATAGAGGTTAGCCAGCTCTACCGCTTCATCTATACTATCAACCACGGCTATTATCCCATTGCTTTCCAGACACTGTTTAATAGTTGCCTTACGAGACAAATCAGCCATTTGCCGCTGGACCTCCCGGTCAACTTCATCCGCCAGCTTCCGAGAAGTGGTTACCAGAATAGCCGAGGCCAGCGGGTCATGCTCCGCCTGCGCTAAAAGGTCGGCGGCGCAATACTCGGGACTGGCCGTCTCATCAGCAATAATTAACACCTCGCTTGGTCCCTGCAACCCATCAATGTCAACCGCTCCGTAGACCAGCTTTTTGGCCAGGGTGACAAAGATATTGCCCGGCCCACAAATCTTGTCCACTTTCGGAATAGACTCAGTGCCAAAAGCCAGAGCTGCCACCGCCTGCGCCCCACCGACGCAGAAAACACGGTCGACCCCGGCGATATCGGCAGCGACCAATGTCGGTGCCGGGACTATCCCCTGCCCTCTTGGCGGCGTAACCAGAATAATCTCCTTCACCCCGGCTACCCGCGCCGGTATGGCCGTCATCAGCACCGTTGAGGGATAGGCAGCCGTGCCGCCGGGAACATAGATACCAACACGCTCCAGCGGACGCATTAATTGAACCGCGCCTGAGCTTTCCCCCTGGTGCCAGATACGCTCCTTCTGTTCCCGGTGGAAGGTGCGTATTCGCTCCGCGGCCAGCTGAAGTGCGGATAGCAACCCGGCATCCACTTGCTGGTAAGCGCTGGCTACCTGCTCCTTACTCACTTCCAGTGAAGTAAGCTCTACCCCATCGAATTGCAGGGTATAGCTGCGGAGCGCAGTGTCCCCGTTGGTACGCACTTCATCGATAATCCGGCTTACCGCTGGCTCCAGTTCGCTCCGGTAAAACCCGGTCAGGTCTTGCCGCGATAAAATTACCTTCGCTGCCGTAAAACCGTCAATGATTCTCAACTTACGTCCTCCACGGCACGGCACAGGGTTTCCGTAATTGACTTTATTCTTTCCCGCTTCGCGGGATTGGTTATACTGCCGGCATTACCCACCAGAATAGCAGTTGATTCAAAGAGAGTGTCAATAATCTTCAGACCATGCCGGGCTATGGTGCGCCCGGTCTCGGTATTCTCGATGAGCAGGTCAGCATCCTCCGGCAAAAAAGCCTCACTGGCCCCCCAGGTGGGAATGACCCGGTACATGCCGAGGTGGTTGTCCCGGGCGTACTTGTCGGCGATGTTGACATACTCGGAAGCCACCCTGAGCGACAATGAGCGCTCAGCACTAAACCGCCGCAGGCTATCCGCATCATCCACCGATAGTCCCTTGCTGACCACGGCGACTACTCTTACCCGGCCGAACTTGAGACCGAGGAGTTCGATTACCGGGCTGGAGGGAAACTGGTAAAGATGCTCCAGCAACCAGTCTTTACCGGTAATCGCCAGGTCAAAATTCCCCTGGGCTACCTGAAGCGGCATATCCTGAGGTCTGATTACCTTAACCATTACCTTATCCAGGCTGGTGGTGGGACGGCGGTTGCCCGTCGCTGACGGATAATCGTCAACCTGAATACCCGCCCGGTTCAAGAGACTAATGGTGGGTTGTTGCTGGTGTCCATCGGGTAAGGCCAGCCGTACTACATCACCAGCGACCTTAGCCGGGGGATACTCACCAGCCACCGCTGAGAATCTCGGCCCTTCAGCCGAAGGCGGAGTTTCCTCGCTGACCACCACCCCCCGCTGAATAGAGTCCAGTACCTCACTCAGGTCTTTTGTCTCCCAGCTTTTCTTATTGGCGATTAGAAAAGTGCTAAAACTGAGGACGTTACTGATTGGCGCAAGTCCACAGTAACGAATCTCTTCCTCATTATTGCCCGCAACCAACACCAGGTCGGCACTCTCCGGGGGGTAGGCCTCGGCTGCCCCCCACAGGGGAAAGACACTAAACCTCCTCAAGCGTAGTTTAAGGGCAAGGGACTCAGCCAGATTGGGATATTCGCTGGCAATACGCAGCACCCCTGACCTTGCCCATAGCTTCTCGGCAGTAATCACACCCTGCGAGTTACTGGCTGACAGATACAGTTGACCCGCTCCGTATTCCAAATTTCTCACTTTAACCAGAGTCGAACTGGAATACCTGGCCAGAAGCTCCTCTACCCAGTCCAGCCCGCAAATCCCCAGGTCGTAGTTACCCACGGCAACCTGAATGGGGATATCCTTCTCATGAAACACCTTGGCCGTGAGATGGGGAAACTTCCGGGATTTGAGGCGGTACAGACGTTCCGACGCCGTGTAGCCGCCCAGTCTCCACCCGGCTCTGCGGAGCAGGCTGGCGGTCTCACCTAACAGGCGTCCTTTAGGCAGGGCTATCCTTATGTGATTGTTTATCTACCTCACCCCCTGTATCCCCCTCTCCTTCAAAGGAGAGGGGGAGGGATTAGTTTTGAAGGGGCTTCGCCCCTTCATACTACCCTAAATTTTCATGTTTCTTTTCCCTAGCTAGCTTGAGCAACGAATCCAGCTCTGATCTCTCCCCCATGAATTTTACGGGGGATGCTAACCCTACAACGGTTATCTCAAGGTGCTCCGTTCTTACTAATATTGCACCTACGATGCAGAAGACTCCCACTGCGATAAACAACAGTCCAAGTAACGATAGGAAATCCCAATAGAACAGCCCGAAGAGACCCACCACAAGAAACACAATACCGGGGATTATCACCACATAATACCTTTCTTCCTTAAAGCTAATACTTGAGATGTGGTCGTAGTCATAGTCTGTCACAGTACTACCCTTCTTCACAATCAATCTCTTGTTTGAAGCATACGCAGTACAACCGCTCAGTTTGAATGACTTTTGAATGACTTCATCTTCTACCATGAAGTGCTCAATATCTCTATCCACCTTCAACGACCTGATCCCCTTCCAGTTTAGTAGACTATGCCATAATACCCTTTATCTAGATTTCATCTACAGTTTGGTACTTGCTCTTAAGGCTTAAAATCTTTGCCTTGTCCCTAGTAATAGTGCAGCTAGAAGCACACCTATTCCAAATATCACACCAGCGCCAGTATTACCGCCACTTTTCGCTTCGCATCTACAGGAGCACTCGTCTGTGGGGGGATTTTTCTCAAGTTGGTATTGAGAATAACCTCTACAGGTCTGAGAGCCTTCAGCAGGGACTTTTAGGTCATAGAAAGGAACTTTACACTCACATGCGCATTCGCCTTTTGCATGATCATCTAAACAGAGAAATTTTACCCGCTCCAAGGGGGTCAAATCTTTAATCGAATCTGTGGTAACATAACTTCCCCTTCGGAGATATCCAGATTTATAAATCCCCCCTAAATTTCCCCGACTTGTGCTATGCCAAACTTTAATTTCTCTCACGGAACCTCATTCATTTTCTGTAATAATTTTATCACCTCATCCGCAGTTTGCCTCTCAAACCTTCTCTGCTCAACCAGGTCATTTAAAACAAACATCGGCGCTTTACTACGAAGGTCAAGTTTCCACCTCAGGTCAGCCGGCTCCTGGGCCCCCAGGTCAAGCTCGGCCACGTAGCCCGCTTCGTGCAGACGGCGGGCCACCCGAAAACCTTCGTCGACCACCGCTGGTTCTGCCTTAACCAGGATTCGCGGCGCGGGAGACCCGGCCAGAGCTTGCGGTGTTATCAGGTTCATCAGCTGGTCAAAGTAAAGGGCAAAACCTGAAGCCGGAACGTTATTTCCCCCCAGTACCGGAATAAGGGCATCATACCTCCCCCCACCACCGACCTTCTCGCCACCGATAAAGAGCTGGAAAACCATCCCGGTATAGTATTCAAAGCCCCTCCCGGAAGCGATGTCTATCTGGTAGTCATACCCCAGAGCCTCAAGCAGCTCAACAACATCGATGAAATTATCCAGCGCCTGTCCCAGCTCAGGCATCTCAGCAGCTGCCACCGTCTTCAAATTCTGGAGCAGCCCGGCTGATTTCCCTTTCAGGTCCAACAATGCGTTCAAATCACGGCTCGGCTTGTGCCTGCGGGGCTTTACCTCAGCCAGAGTCTTCACCTCACCATTTAGAATACGGTCAAATACCTCATCCCGCTCTCTGGGACTCAGACCGAGTTTTGCCAGCAACGCCCGGATAAAGCCGGCGTGCGACAGCCTCAGTTCCACCCCCTTGAGGCCTAACCGACCCAATACCTCCAGTGCCAGTGTCATCAACTCGACGTCAGCTACGGATGAACCAGCACCGATGAGTTCCGCACCACATTGCCACTTCTCCCGCGTCTCCTCACCCGTCCCCTCAAAGATAAAAACGTTGGTCACGTAAAAGAGCTTGGCCTGCCCTTTTTCTTCCATGGCATCAATATAGAACCGGGCTACCGGAATAGTACCATCGGGCCTCAAGACCACCCTCTCCCCACTCCAGCCATCCCAATCAAGGAAGGAATAAACCCTGCCCAACATGCCAGGGGTAAGCGTCCCGGTGGAGGTGAAGAGGTGCAGATACTCCAGTGTTGGCGTCCTGGCCTCCTCATACCCCCATCTCAGGCAACAGTCCCGGAATGCAGATTCAATCAGACGAAACCTGACCATCTCCGGGGGAGACAGGTCTCTAGTTCCCTTACACCTCTGGACTCTCATAGATATCGCACCTTAAACGTAATTACGCAAATTCTACACCAATTTACCTGGCTGTTCAACTAGCCAAGCACCAGATGTACCCGTCACGACTTGCAATTAACCCGCCAATTAATATAATATGATATAATTCCATTGATGGACCTTTAATAGGGGAAGTGGGGGTGTCATGTTAAAAACTGTCCGCCTTCTGATATTATCCGTGATAGCAATTCTCTCCGCTGCCGCCATCAACGTGCAGGCGGCCAGCTCCAGTATATGTGTTCTCCAGGTTGAAGGAACCATCAACCCTGTCCTGGTCGATTACGTTGAGCGCGGCATCGAGCAGGCTGAGGAAGATAATGCCGTAGCCTGTATTATCCAGCTGGACACACCCGGTGGTCTGGATACCGCCATGCGCGACATTATAAAGGAAATAGTTAATGCCGACGTACCGGTGGTGGTGTACGTCTCGCCAGCAGGAGCCCGGGCCGCTTCCGCCGGCGCCTTTATTACCATGGCCGCTCATGTTGCCGTCATGGCGCCAAACACCTCCATTGGTTCCGCCAGCCCGGTGTCCATAGGTGCCGAGGGCGAACAAGAAATGTCAGAAACGATGGAGAAAAAGGTGGTCAATGACGCCGCCGCCTATATCAGAAGTCTCGCTCAGAGCCACGGGCGCAATGTGGAATGGGCAGAAGACGCGGTGAGGAAAGGTGTCTCCGCCACCGAACAGGAAGCCCTGGAACTCAATGTCATTGATATGGTCGCCCCTAATCTTGACACCCTTATCTCTCAGCTTGACGGTAGAGAGGTAAAGCTGCTTGATGGTACCATGGTCACCCTGAATACCGAGGGTGCCACTATTATATATATTGATATGAGCGTCATTGAAGACTTCCTCTATACTATTGCCCACCCCAATATTGCCTATATCCTGTTAAGCCTGGCCATGCTGGGCATATTCGTTGAAATCTCCAACCCCGGGCTTATTTTCCCCGGTATCGTCGGCGGAATCTGCATGCTGCTGGCCTTCTACTCGCTGGGCATGCTGCCGGTAAACTATGCCGGGGTTCTGCTTATCGTTCTCGCTTTCGGGCTCTTTGTTGCCGAGGTTTTTACCACCGCCTTTGGTCTGTTTACCGCAGGGGGCATAACCGCGCTGATTATCGGCTCCCTAATCCTGTTTAAGGGAGGTTCTACATTGTTTCAAATCGACCCGTGGCTTATCGCCACCGTAGTCATTATTATCAGCGGTCTCTTTGCCTTTGTCGTTAGCCATGCAATCCGTGCCCACCGGCGGCAAGCAACTACCGGCAGGGAAGGACTAATTGGAAAGACGGCTACCGTCAAGGTAGCTCTGGAACCTGAGGGAACCATTTTCTTTAAGGGTGAACGCTGGACCGCAGTATCAGAGAAGGGTCTGGTGAAACCCGGCGAGGAAGTGATTATCACCAGGGTTGATGGCCTGATACTACGAGTAACCAAGAAAACGACAGAGGAGATAAACAAGTGAGCCCAGTTGTTATCGGCACAATTGTTTTGGCAGCGCTCCTACTTATGCCGAAATCTTATTTCCTGGGGGTTTCCATTGTTTGAAATAGACCTGAGTTGGTTCCAAGTAGACCCGTGGCTGAACGTCCTGATTGTGACTGGTATCGTTGCCTTTCTCGCCGTGACAATCATCTGGGGAATTCGAGCTCACCGGACGCAGGTACTCGCCGGCCGGGAAGAGCTGATAGGAAAGGCCGCCGAAGTCATCACCACCCTGAAACCGAAAGGAACTGTTGCCATTCAGGGTGAACGCTGGATAGCAATAGCAGAGAAGGGTCCGGTAAAACCCGGAGAGGAGGTGATTATCACCAGGGTCGATGGCCTGAAACTGTGGGTAGTCAAAAAGAAATAAAGGAGGTAAGCAAATGGAAGGCATAGTCCCAATTATTGTTGTTATTGTAGCTTTGCTGATAATTCTCCCCATGGCGGTTAAGATTGTCCAGGAATATGAGCGGGGCGTTATCTTCCGCCTGGGACGGCTGGTTGGAGCCAGAGGTCCTGGACTGTTTTTCATCATTCCCTTCGTTGACCGGATGGTAAAGGTAGACCTCAGGGTGGTCACCATGGATGTCCCGTCGCAAGAGGTGATTACCAAAGACAACGTTACCGTCAGAGTAAACGCGGTAGTCTACTTCCGCGTGGTCGACCCCGAGAACTCGGTGGTCAAGGTTCTCGACCATATCAGGGCTACCTCACAGATAGCCCAGACGACACTGCGCAATGTACTGGGGCAATCCGAGCTCGATGAGTTGCTGGCAGAAAGGGACAAGCTCAACCAGTCGCTACAGCAGATAATTGACCAGCAGACCGACCCCTGGGGGGTAAAGGTCAGCACCGTGGAGATTAAGGAGGTTGAACTCGCAGAATCAATGAGGCGCATGATGGCGGCCCAGGCTGAAGCGGAGAGAGAGAGACGGGCCAAAATCATCCATGCCGAGGGAGAGCTTCAAGCCTCGGAGAAGCTGGCTCAAGCGGGAGCCATTATTGCCCGAGAACCGGTCACATTGCAACTTCGCTACCTGCAGACGCTGACCGAAGTAGCCTCAGAGAAAAACAGCACCCTTATCTTCCCGTTACCGATTGACCTTATCAGCATGTTTATGAAAAAAGGTAGTAAAGAGTCCGATAAATAGATACGCAATTCAAAGAGGTTAAGAGAACAGCCCTTTAAGAAATGAATCCGGGGCCTGCCCCAAGGGGCAGGCCCCAACGGATAATGTCTAATCACGCAGGGTAACATCTCCCGCCACAACCCTGCTCACCCTCCCGTCAGCCTGACGAAGCAGCAGGCTGCCGTCCCGGGCTACTGATTCCGCTATGCCCTCATACCTGGTTTTGCCCCAGCTCACGGTAACCCTTTTGCCCAGCGTTACCAGACTATCCCGCCATTCCTCGTAGATAGACCCCCCGGCCAGTAGAAACAAATATAACCTGTCCATTTCAACCAGCAATTGCCGTACTACGTCCAAGCGTGACACCTCTCTGCCCAACTCCGCAGCAAGGCTGGTGGCAACCGGCAGAATCTCAGGAAAATCGGCAAGGGTAAGGTTAACGTTCACCCCGATGCCGATAATGCTGTAGCCCACGATATTTCTTCTCACCTTGCTTTCAATTAGAATCCCACACACTTTTCTATCACTGATAAGGATATCGTTGGGCCATTTTACCTGCGGTTTCAAGCCGGAGACTACCTCAATACTGCGAACTACCGCCAGGGAAGCCGCCATGATGAGCGAGGGCAGATAGGCGACCTCGGGATAGAGGATAACGGACAGGGCGATACTGCCTCTGGGTGACAGCCAGACCCGCTGCAGACGACCCCGGCCCGCGGTCTGCTCATCGGCAACAATAACCGTTCCTTCGGCGGCTCTCTGTTCCGCCTCCCGCCGGGCTACCTCCATGGTTGAAGTCAGGCTGGGATAGTAGATAACCCTCTGCCCGATAAGATTGGTGCCCAAATCACGGGTGATAGCGGCCGGTGATAAACTGTCTTCCTTCATTTTTATCCCGAATTTCCTACTCCCCTCATCACCCAGCCTCTTCCTCATCACCAATGATATCCCCGATAACAAGGAGCTGTAGTCCATCCTGCCCGATGACAGTAATCTCCTCGCCCATACCGACATCGCCGTGCGCCGATTTGGCGTCCCAGAGTTCGCCCTTAATCCTGACCATACCGCCCGGCGCTAACCGTCTTACTACCTTGCCTTTACTGCCAACCATGGTTGGCAGACCAACCGCCGGTCTCATTCCGAGCGCCCTGCTAACCACCCGGTACGAGATAATCGCATAGGTAAGTAAGCCCACCATTAAGGCAATCAGCACGGGCAGGGGGAGAACAATATCGAATTGAGGCAAAACAAAAAGGACGATAATCACCAAAGCGACTTCTTCCAGCAGCGTGCTAATGATGGCAAATATCAGCCGGACATTCATCCTAGTGCTACTCCCCCCTCAGATTATAGCAGGAACCACCGGTCAAAGTAGCCATCCGATACTTGCACCAGAAGCCCGGTTCCATTACAATTGACTCGCTATTATCTTTGCAGGTGGTTATGAATTACAAGAACTGGATTTTCGTCGCTATTTTGTTATTCGTCGCCAGTATGTTAATCGGGTGGGCTATGCCCGGCGACACCACCAGTCTCCTTGCCGAAGACATCGCTGCCCTGCAAGATTTAAGCAGTATGCTGGCTTCGCTTCCTCCGGCGGTTATGGCTATTATCATCTTTGCCAAGAATGCCGTAGCCCTGCTGCTAAGCTTTGTCCTCAGCCCAATCCTCTGCCTGATGCCCCTCCTGGCGCTAACCGCCAACGGCGCAATTGTAGGTTTAGTGTCCGCCATGGTAATAGAACAGGAGTCTCTTGGCTTTCTACTAGCCGGGCTGCTCCCTCACGGCATCTTTGAACTCCCCGCATTTATCATGGGTGAAGCCGCCGCCCTCAGTTTTGGCACGGTGGCAATAATACTCATAGTGAAGAAGGAAAGCAGAAGTGTACTAGTGTCTACTGTCAAACAGGATGTAGGCCATGTATTACTGGCACTTGCTTTGTTTTTTGTAGTTGGTATTTTCCACACCACAATCATAGTGGCACTTTTGCAAAAGCAAACAAAAGATGTAGTTATGGCGAATCTTAACCGGAACTTCAGGTATCTGATGATAGCACTGGGTCTTCTCATACCCGCCGCCCTCATTGAAGCCTTTGTCACGCCGCTCCTTCTGGGAATAGACTGACCACACAAGAAGCCCTATCCCCAGGTATCATGGAAAACAATTTCCGCCAGTTCTTTTCTCGGTCGCGGATTGGGTTGCTGGTCAGGATAACCGAGGGGGGTCATCGCCACCACACAAAAGCCTTCCGGTGCCTGCAGAATGTCAGCCGCTTTCTTAGCGTCAAAAAGCCCCACATACACCGTGCCCAGGCCCAGTGAGTGGGCTGCCAGGACCAGGTTCTGCATAGCCAGTGCCACGTCAAACATGTACCAATCGCCCTTATCCGTTGACGGTTCCCCGTGGAAATAACCTGATTTCCCCAGCTCAGCACAGGCGACAACTACCACCGGAGCGTTTCTCATGGCCTCATCGGCGGCGTTTTTAGCACCTGACTCAGAATGAGAACGCAATGTATCCGCCAGCCTGATTTTGATACCACTATCTCGTACCACAATAAATCGCCAGCACTGGGTATTAGTCCAGGATGGCGCCCAGCGAGCTGCTTCTAGAACCATCTC
>SDBU01003558.1_pt1 | contig 19739 bp, 15 predicted proteins | sample 2277071 | NCBI WGS metagenome assembly SDBU01 (sample SAMN10397929, study PRJNA504765) | marine sediment metagenome | isolation source: marine sediment core GS08_GC12, 126 cmbsf | place: Arctic Ocean: Gakkel Ridge, Loki's castle | collected 2008 | reverse complement strand
TGCTGCAGAGAGGGGTGAAGGACCGCTACCGGCTCTACGATGTCCTCACCCAGGCGCCTACGCCCCAGCATCCGGTCAACAGGAAGACGCAGGATGGGCTGGTCCTGCTGGGCTTTGACACGGACGGCGAGAGGCCCGGCTTCCTGCACCTCACGCTCTATTGGACCCTCGAGCGGCCCGTCGACCGCGAGATCGAGCTCTTCTTTGACGTCATGGATGACGCGGGCCTGCGCCGCAGGCGCCTCCTGCGGCCCTCCTGTTACCTTATACATCCCGTCCGGGCGTGGGAACCGGGCACGTATGTGCGCGAGGAGCACTATCTGCCGCTGGCGGAGGTCGCCTCGGCGGACGCGTACTCGCTGCTGCGCCTGGGGGTCAGCGGTTACAGGTCGGGCCGCGCCCTGCTCGACGAGAACGGCGACGACTTCAAGGGCATCAACATCGCCAGCTTCAACTGAGTGAGACTAAAAGGCCTGGCCTTTAGTCTCACCAAGGTGATCACGTATGAATAAGAACGATTTTACAGCGGTGCGGTGCGACCTGTGCGGGGCGGATAATTACGAGCTCGTCTATAAGACGTACGAGGGCGACCTCGGCGCCCTCGAGGTGGATTACAAGATCTCCGACCACGGCGGTGTCCAGGCGGTCCGGATCGTGCGGTGTCGCCGGTGCGGCCTGATCTATGCCAACCCGCGGCCCCGCGCCGCCTTCCTGGCCGAGAATTACCGCTCGATGGAAGACCAGGATTATGTGGAGCAGGAGCCGGGGCGGCGCCTGGCGGCCCGGATGATCCTGAAGAAACTGCGGCGCTTCCAGCGCCGGGGCCGCCGGCTCCTCGATATCGGCTGCGCCGCGGGGTTCCTGCTCGACGAGGCGCGCCGGGACGGATGGGAGGTCGCGGGCGTCGAGCTCTCTGAGTGGGCCGTCCGCTTCGCCCGCGAGCAGCTCTCGCTGCCCCACATCCAACAGGGGACGCTCCAGGACGCCGGCTTCGAGCCGAACTCTTTTGACGCCGTCGTCATGACGGACACCCTCGAACACCTCTTCAGCCCCCGGGAGGTCCTGGCCGCGATCCGCCGGCTCCTGAAGCCGACGGGGATCCTGTGCCTGAACACGCCCGATATCGACAGCGGGGTGAGCCGCGTGCTCAAGGCCCGCTGGTGGGGCGTCAAGCAGTCGCACCTCTATTATTTTAACCGGCGCACGATGAAGCGGCTGCTGCGCGAGACCGGATATGTCCCGGTCCACTTCGGCACGCACGCCCGCTCGTTCGCGCTCTCCTATTGGCTGGAGCGTCTGGGCCGCCACGACCCCCGTTTTAAGGGCCTCATCACTTTTGTCCTTAAGAACAAGGCCCTTGGCCGTCGGCCGGTCACCTGGGACCTCGGCGACCAGCTGGAGGTGGTGGCGCGCAAGAGCCGCCGCATCGAATATCTCTACGAGCTGGAGACCGAAGAGCGGCGGCAGGTCCGGTCGGACGCCAAGGTGGTCGTCGTCCTGCCGGCGTACAATGCGGCCAGGACCCTGAAGAAGACCGTGGCCGACATCCCGAAGGACGCGGTCCACGAGATCATCCTCGTCGACGATGCGAGCCGGGATGATACCGTGCGCGTGGCCCGGGAGCTCGGGCTGACCGTCTTCGTCCACAGGAAGAACCGCGGCTACGGCGCCAATCAGAAGACGTGCTACAAGAGGGCGCTCGAGCGCGGGGCGGACATCGTGGTGATGGTGCACCCCGATTATCAGTATGACCCGCGCGTCATCCCCGAGTTGATCGAGCCCATCCGCCAGGGCCGCGCCGACGCCGTCTTCGGGTCGCGCATGATGAAGGGCGGGGCGCTGCAGGGCGGCATGTCCCTGTGGAAGCATAATGCGAACATCCTGTTGACGGCGCTGGAGAACGTCGTCCTGGGGGCGTGCCTCACCGAGTACCACTCGGGGTTCCGGGCCTACAGCGCCAAGTACCTGCACGCCGTCGCGTACCAGCTCAATTCGGACAACTTTGTCTTCGATACGCAGATCATCGTCCAGGGGATCACGAAGAACCTGAGGATCGAAGAGGTCCCCATCCGGACGCGCTACTTCGACGAGGCCTCCTCGATCCGCTTCTGGGCCTCTGTCTGTTACGGCCTGGGCATCCTCATGACCCTGGTCAGGTACAAGATCCACAGCGGCGGCCTCATCCGCCTGCGTCAATTTAGATAACGACGGCCGGTGTCCCTCCGGCATCACGCATATAAGAAGGAGGTTGTTTTTCGTGGAGAAGTGGTTTGATATTTTTAGGCAGTCGCTGCCGCACCTCAATATCCTGCTGCTCTTGGGGGTGGCGCTCTTCGGCGGGACGGTCGGCGGCCGTCTCTTCCAGAAGATGCGCATTCCCCAGGTCGTCGGGTACATGGTCATCGGTATCCTGCTCGGCGTCTCGGGTCTGAAGATCATCGACGAGCAGACGATCAAGGCCATGCAGCCTTTCAACTATTTCGCGCTGAGCCTGATCGGTTTTACGATCGGAGGCGAGCTCAAGAGGAGCGTCCTGGCCCGTTACGGCCGCCAGTTCATCATGGTGCTCTTTATGGAGGGCATTATGGCCTTTGTCTTCGTGGCGGTCTTCGTGGGTGTCGTGGGCACGGCCGTCTTCGGCAACGCTCGCCTGGCGTGGGCCCTGGGTCTGCTGTTGGGTGCCATCGCCTCGGCGACGGCGCCGGCCGCCACCTCCGAGGTACTGCGCGAGTACCGCTCGCGCGGTCCGTTGACGCGCACCGTCCTCGGTATCGTGGCGCTGGACGACGGCCTGGCGCTCATCCTCTTCGCCGTCGCATCGAGCCTGGCGGGTTACCTCCTGGGCAACACCCACGAAGGGGCCCTGCGTATCTTCATCCACCCGCTCTATGAGATCGGGATGTCGGTATTGCTGGGCGCGGTCGCCGGGTTCATCCTGAGCCGGCTGCTGAAGAAGTACACCGAACACGAGCGGCTCCTGGCTTTGTGCGTCGGCGCGGTGCTCTTCGTCTGCGGCCTGGCCCTGGCCATCCACGTGGCCATGCTGCTCGCGGCGATGACGCTGGGCGTGATCATCACGAACACCGTCTCGGAGCGGGGCAAGGACATCTTCAAGCTGCTCGAGGGGTTTACCCCGCCGATCTACGTCCTCTTCTTTGTCCTGGTGGGGGCGAAGCTCAACGTGGCGTTCCTGACCCCTGCGGTCCTCTTGATCGGCGTCGTGTATCTGGCGGGGCGCAGCCTGGGCAAGATGGTCGGCGCCCGCTGGGGCGCGACCGCCGCCGGAGCGCCCGATGCCGTGCGTCGCAACCTGCCCTTGTGTCTCTTCAGCCAGGCGGGGGTGGCTATAGGCCTCTCCATCCTGGCGAGCCAGTACTTTCCCGGCGCCATCGGCCAGATGATCGTGATCATCGTCACGGCGACGGTCTTCGTCCTGGAGATCGCCGGGCCGTACTTCCTCAAGATCGCGGTGAACCGCGCCGGCGAGGTCGGGCTCGACATCACCGAGGAGGACTACCTGAGCTGCACGAAGGTGCGCGAGATCGTCGATGAGAAGGCCGGCGGGGTCAGCGAGGGGACGTCGCTCGACCGCATCCTGCGGCTGTTCAGCGACACGGCCAACCTGTACTATCCCGTCGTCGATGCGCAGAACCGCTTGACCGGCGTGATCAGCGTCGACGGCATCAAGAACATGATGGCGGTGACGGGGTTGAGCGGTCTCGTCGTGGCCGAAGACATCAAGGAGCCGGTCATCGCCACGGTGAGCCCCGGGGCCAGCCTCTTTGAGGCGCGTTCCATCATGCGCGAGCACGCCTTGGACTACCTTCCCGTGGTCGCGGCGGACGGCTGCCTGAGCGGCATGATCGAGCACCGTCAGTTCAACAAGCGCATCGCCGCCCACATCATGGACCTGCAGCGCCAGGCCGACCGCCTGGAGCGCACCGAAAAATAGGACGGACACTATTTATCCTGGCCGCGGCCGGCGGACCGGGCGGGGCTTCCTCCTCCGTCAGACGAAGTTTTTCGCCGTGAGACTAGAGGCCAGGCCTTTAGTCTCACCGGCGGGTGGGCGAGGCGGCTCGGCCCGGACGCGCGAGCGCAAGGGGTCCCACGGGGGGGCGCGGAAGCGCCCACGCCGAGTTTGGATGACGAGCGGCGCGGATGGGGCGGACGCCTCGGACAGGACCCGCCGGCTTGACATCGTCCTTGTGAGGGGAAACGGTCGCGCCGGCCGCCGGCAAGTGTCAATAGGGTCAAGAGGGGAAGGTTGAGATGCAGAAGGTTTCGTGGCGTTCGCGGCTCGAGGGCGCCCTGTCGAGGGATTTAGGCAGCGGTTCGGGCATCGCGTGGGTGGCGATGGCGGTGGGTTGCGTCACGGCGGCGAAGCTCCTCGTCTCCTGGTGCGTCATCGGCACGAACGACGCCATCTACTGGATGGACTTTGCCGACGTGATCCAAAGGGCGGGCTCCGTCCGGGTATACGCCATCCTGGGCCACTACAACCATCCGCCGCTCATGTCATGGCTCCTGGTGGGCTTGAACGTCGTCAAGGCGGGGACGGGGTGGCCGTATCCGTTTCTGGTGCGGCTGGCGCCGATCTTCGCCGACGCGGGGAGCATCTTTATCATCTGGTCTCTTCTGCAGCGGCGCCGCCATCCGCACGCCCTCGCCTTGACGCTCGTCTGCTGTTTCAACCCCTTGAGTTTTCTCATCAGCGCCTACCACGGCAACACGGACCCCGTCTTCATTTTTTTCATCCTGCTGGCGGTCCTGCTGGCGGAGTCGCGCAGGACCTTCTGGTCGGGTCTGGTCTTCGGCCTGAGCTGCTGCGTCAAGATCGTGCCCGTCATCTTCCTTCCGGTCTTCTGGTTCTGGCTGCGCGGCCGCCGGGAGAGGACGGTCTTTTCGGGCGCGGCGCTCGTCTTTCCTCTCGTCGTCTTCGTGCCCACGCTGGTCCTCGCGCACGGCCCATTCTTGCATAACGTCTTTGAGTACAGCGGGATCAAGGGGATCTGGGGGATCGGACACCTCTATCTCGAGATCATGGCCGCCTTGGGTTTGCTGCAGCGGATGCCTCAGCTGGCGGATATCTTTTTTCTGCACCTCGTTCCTGTCGCCCTGTTTTTCTTCTTTTCCGCCACGCTGGTCTTTTCGTGGACGGTCATGGGCCGGCGCCGGGCGGATCTGATCGACGGGTTGTTTTTTGTGACGGTTCTTTTTCTGATCTTGACGCCGGGCTTCGGCGTCCAGTATCTTTCGTGGCCGGCCTACTTCGCAATTTTGACTCTGCCGGCCCTGGGCACGGCCTGGGTCCTCCTGGCCGGGGCCTTTCTTTTTCGGGTGTACGCGTATTGGGGAGGTTTTGTCCCGCCGTACTACGCGGATTCTCATAAGATGGGGCAGTGGACGGGATGGGACCGCGTCTTCGACCTGGTCCTGTGGGCGCTTCTCATCGTGCTGATGAGCGCGTTTTTAAAAAAACGGCGACAAACGGAAAGGACGGTACCATGAAGAGAGCGGTGTTGTGGGTATGTGTGGTCTTCCTGTTCGCGGCGGTTTCTGGTGTCATGGCCGAAGAGGAGGGGCACGATAAAGGCATGAAGCACGCCAAGATGGCCGGCCACCCCATGAAGGCCATGATGATGCAGAAGATGATGCAGAAGGAGATGGTCGCGACCTCCGACGGCGGCGTCGTCGTCCTCGTCGGCAACAAGCTGATGAAGTACGACAAGAACCTGAACCTCAAGGCCGAGGCCGAGATCAAGATCGACAAGTCGGAGTGGAAGAAGATGATGAAGCACTGCCCGATGGGCAGGAAGGGCGAGGCCGAGGCAGAGGAGGCTGAGGTCGGTGCCGAAGAGCCTGAAGCTTCAGACGAGGACGCATCGTAGGCCGCGCCTTCGCAGCCGTTAGATAAACAGGACAGACACCATTAAATAAATGGTGTCTGTCCTGTTTATCTTATTTACTGTATTTCTGCCGCAGGGGGCGCGGGAAGCGGCGCCGCCGCGCCTCTGTCGCCCTGAGGGAGAGCAGGGTGAGGAAGGGCATGAGGAAGAAGGCCGCGGCGCCGGCGACGAGCGTCCCGGCGATGATGATGAGGCCGAACCGCTGGGTGGGCGGGAACTGGGAGAAGAGGAAGATGCCGAAGCCCATCCCCATGATGAGCAGGGAGGTCAGGACCGGCTGCCACAGGTCGCGCTGGACCGCGTTCCACAGGAAGGCGCCGGTGTACTCCGGGCCGCGCAGGCTGCGCCACCGCTTGACCATGTGGATCATGGCGTCGATGCCCATGGCGATGGCGACGTTGATGGCGGGCGCGGCGATGACGTCGAGCGGCACGCGCGCCCAGCCGAGCGCCCCCAGGACGATGGACGGGACGATGCCGATGGAGATCGTCATGGCCAGGCTGGTGCTCCAGGATTTTGAGATGAGCCAGCCGATCACAAAAAAGAGCAGGAGCAGGCGCCCGAGCCCCTTGACGAGGCTCGAGGAGACGAGGCGGGCCATGTGTCCCTGCAGGACGTAGACCCCCCCGAGAAAGTCCGGCACGAAACCGTTCTCATCGACGATCTCCTTGATCTCCCGGACGATCTCCTGGCGCGGCCGCGCGCGCCCCAGCTCCTTCATCCTCAAGAAGAAGAGTCCCTGGCGCCTGTCTTCGCTCACGAAGGTCTTGGCGATCTCGTTGTACCGCGGGCTCTCGAGGATCTCGAGGAGCCACCCCCATGTCAGAAAGAACGCGAAGGGCGCGCGCTTGGCCTGCGCCATGAGGACGGGCAGCGACAGGACCGTGCCGACCGAGGCGTGTTTCTCCAAAGCCTCCTGGAGCTCCCACATCCGCGCATAGTTGCGGGCGGAGTGGAGGATCTCTCCGGTCTTCGTGCGCACCACGATGATAAGGGGGCTGCTGCCGCCGTTGCGGTCGATATACTTAAGTCCTTTCGCGATCTCGCTTTTTCGATTAAAATAGGAGAATATGGACGGGTCGCTCTGGATGCGCCGCAGGCCCGGCAGGGTGACGAGCAACAGGGCCGTGAGTCCGATGACGACCGCTCTCTGTTTTCGCCGGATCATCTGATAGGCGGCCTTCTGGATTTTCTCCAGGGCCGTGTTGTCCCGCAGGCTGCGCCGGAGGGACCGCAGGAAGACCGGGTAGATCACATAAGCGGCCGCCATGGCGATGACGGATCCGAAGGCGCCGGAGACGCCCAGCTCCCGCAGCGGTTTGGCCGGCACGGTCAGTAGACTTAAGAAACCTACCAGCGTCGTCAGCATGCTCCAGAAGGAGGGAGATAAGGTCTGGCGTATCGCCTGGTCGACCGGGTCGACCGGTGCCTCAGTTGGGGTACGGACGATCTGTTTCCAGTTGAACGTCAAAAAGACGATGTGGGATAAGGTCAGGATGAACGCGATGGTCATGAGGTTGGCCGTCAGTAGTCCGATCTGGATCTTCAGGAGGTTGGCGACCAGGAGCGTCCAGACACCGGAGCAGAGGCAGCTGACGAGCGTACCGGCGAGGATCCTCCACGAGCGGAAGACCAGGAGGATGACGAGCGCGAAGAGGCTGAAGGCGAAGAGGCTGAAGGTCTTGAAGTCGCGCCGCAGGTTGCGCTGGATGACCTGGACGATGTACGGGGCGCCGGAGAGGCGCAGGGTGAAGTCTTTTGCTTGGGCCGCGCGCAGGATCTTTTCGATGGCGGGGATGAGGGCCTTGGAGGCGCGGCCTTCCAGGAGCACGATGAGGTTGGTCGCGTTTTCGTTGTCCGCGACCAGGAGGCGCCGCCACAGCGGGCTCTCGAGGGCATCCCGGATGTTCTTCGGGCCGTTGGTCACGCTCAGGACGCTCGTGACGCCCGAAAGAGAAGCGATGTCCCGCGTCAACTCGTCGATGCGGATCGAGTAGAGCGCCGTCTTGACCGGCCCCTCGGCGCTGACGATGAGCTGGTCGTCGCGCCGCTGGAACGTCTTCGCGATCTGTTCCTCTTCCTGGTACTGCGGGTCGCTGCTCGAGAAGAAAAAACTGCCGCCCACCCGGGGCGTGAGGTTGCCGAAGCGCATCAGGACGAAGAGCGACAGGAGGGCGAGCGACACGAAGACCGCGATCCGCAAGCCGATATAGCGACGCGCCTTTTTCAGCATGAGGCGATTATAGCATTGTTTTTCGGTAATTACAAAAGTTCCGAAATCGAAAGATGAGACTAAAGTGAGACTAAAGGTCAGACCTTTGAGTCTCAAAAAATGAGACTCAAGGGTCTGACCTTTAGTCTCACTTTTGGGGAGGGATATGACTAAGGATACGATGGTATTGTACGGGAAGAACTCGGTGCGCGAGCGGCTGAAGGCCGACCCCAGGAGCATCCGTAAGGTCTGCATGACGCATGACTTCGCGCACGAGGACGTCAAGAAGCTCCTGCGTTCGAAAGGCGTCGAGGTCGAGCGCCACACGGCGAAGGAGCTCGTGCGGATGCGGCCGCAGAAGGACCTGCAGGGGATCGTCGCATACGTGGAGAAGTACCGCTATGCGGCGCTGGAAGACGTCCTGGCGCACAAGGAGACGACGGTCGTCTTCCTGGACCGCATCAATGACCCGCAGAACCTGGGCGTCATCATGCGCGTCCTCGCGTGCTTCGGCCGTTTCGCGATGGTGATCCCGGAGTTCAAGTCGTGCGAGGTCAACGAGACCGTCGTGCACGTCGCGTCGGGCGCCGAGAACTACGTGCCGGTGGCCAAGGTCGTCAACCTCACGAACGCGATGCTCAGCGCCAAGAAGGCCGGTTACTGGATCGCGGGCGCTGTCGTGGACGAGGCGGCGCAGGACATCAATAAGCTCTCATTGCCTTTTCCGCTGGGGCTCGTCCTGGGCTCTGAGGGGGAGGGGGTGCGTTACGGCATCGACAAGCATCTGGATATCAAGGTGCGCATCCCCATGGCCGGGGCGCCGTTATCTTTTAACGTGGCCATGGCGTGCGTCATCTTCGGCTATGAGATCACGAAACAGAGAGGGGCGTCTTCATACTTCCGCGGCCATTAAGGCCGCGGATGGGTTTGGCCGCTCAAGTATGTCGCTAAGAGTTTAGGAGGGAGAGCTCCATCCCCCCTCGGGGATGTCGCCGGGAAAGAAGGAGGGAGAGCTCCATCCCCCCTCGGGGATGTCGCCGGGAAAGAAGAAGGGAGAGCTCCATCCCCCCTCGGGGATGTCGCCGGGAAAGAAGAAGGGAGAGCTCCATGAAGAGTCTTTTTGAGCTGATTTTGGAGGCCGGGATGTTGAAGAGGGTGGGCCGCTCCGGCTGGTCGGTGCTGGGCATCAGCCCGGCCGAGTCTGTGGCAGACCACAGCTTCCGCTGCGCGATCATCGGCTATGTCCTGGCGCGGCTGGAGAAGGCGGATGTCGCGAGGGTCTTTCTCATGACCCTCTTCGGCGACCTGCAGGAGGCGCGCATCACCGACCTGCACAAGATGGCCCAGCGCTACATCGACGGTCCGGCAACCGAGGACAGGGTCTTTGCCGAGCAGATCCGCGGCCTGCCGACTTCCTTTCGTAAGGAGCTCAGCGGCATGCACCGGGAGTACCGGCGCCAGAAGACAAAGGAGAGTCTGGTCGCCCGCGACGCGGACATCCTGGAGTGCCTGATCCAGGCCAGGGAGTATGAGGAGCAGGGTTTTCCTCAGGCGAGCCGCTTCACGAAGAAGGCGCCGGTTTTTTTAAAGACGAAGAGCGCCAAGAAGTTGTGGCGCATGGCCAGGAGCAAGAACACGCACGCCTGGTGGGTCAGGTTGAGCACCTTCGCCCGCTAGAGAAGGGGTCGGCCTTTGGGCTTGCAGGAACCCGCGTTTATTGTTATCTTAGGTAAGGGATAAGCATTGAAAATGCGCAACTTGGGGAGTTGAGACATGAGTCCGTACCTTTTTAAGTCCGTCATCTTCGATTTGGACGGTGTCATCACGAACACGGCCAAGGTCCACGCCAAGGCCTGGAAGGCCGCCTTTGACGAGTACATGCGCCTGCGCGAGAAGAGGGACAAGGAGCCCTTCCGTGCGTTCACGCATGAAGGAGACTATCTGCCTTATGTGGACGGCAAGCCGCGCTACAAGGGGGTGCAGAGTTTTCTTGAGTCGCGCAATATCCATATCGGCTTTGGCGACCCGTCAGACGTCCCGGGCAAAGAGACGGTCTGCGGCATCGGTAACACGAAGAATAAGCTCTTCGGCGAGTCCCTGCAGCGCGACGGCGCCGAGGTCTTTGCCTCGAGCGTCGAGCTGATCGAGAAGCTCAGGGAGGCCGGGGTGCGCGTGGGTGTGGCCTCCTCATCGAAAAACTGCAAGTCCATCCTCGGATCCGCGGGTCTCGGCGATCTCTTTGAGACGCGCGTGGACGGCGTGGTGTCGGCCGAGCTGGGCCTCAAGGGCAAGCCGGAAGGCGACATCTTCGTGATGGCGGCCGCCAATTTAGGCACGCAGCCGGGCGCGTCCGTCGTGGTGGAGGATGCCATCTCCGGCGTGCAGGCCGGCCGCAACGGCGGCTTCGGTCTGGTGGTGGGTGTCGCCCGGGATGAGAACGAAGAGGACCTTTTAGTGAACGGCGCCGACGTCGTCGTGAGGGACCTGGCTCAGATCACCCCCGCGTGGATCGAGGCGTGGTTTAAGAGAGAGCCGTTTGCTTTTTTTGAGGCGTGGAAGGCCGTCACCTTGCCGCCCCTCGTTCCCGATCCGAAGGCGCACGCAAGCGACGTGTTGATGAATCCCTGCTATAGCCGGCTGCCCAAGGAGGCGCTCTCCGGGAACAAGAAGCTCGTCTTCTTCCTTGATTATGACGGGACGCTGACGCCGATCGTCGATAAACCGGAGCTGGCCGTCATCTCAGAGGAGATGCGCCAAACGGTGGCCCGGTTGGCCAAGGCTCATACCGTCGCCATCGTCAGCGGCCGGATGAGGGAGGATGTGGAAAAGATGGTCGGCATCAAGGACATCTTTTACGCCGGCAGCCACGGCATGGACATATCGGGGCCCGGTCTTTTTCTGCTGGAGCCCAGGGTAAAAGAGACGGCACCGCTCGTCGAGAAGGTCATCGCGACCCTGTCGAGTGATCTGGAAGGCCTGGAAGGCGTCCTGATCGAAAAGAAGAAGATCAGCGTCGCGGTGCACTACCGCCTCCTGAAGGATGAAAAACGGCTTCCTGAGATCGAGGGGCGTGTCCGGCAGATCGTCGACGAGAACAAGGCGCTTCGCCTGATGCACGGCAAGAAGGTCTTTGAGATCCTGCCCGATATCCCGTGGGACAAGGGGCAGGCCGTACGGTGGATCATGGACGCCCTGAAGGTCTCCTGGGAGGGGTCTTCGGTCGTCTATATCGGCGACGACGTGACGGATGAGAACGCCTTCCGTGTGCTCAGGACCCGCGGGACGGGGATCCTGGTCGCCGAAGGCCCCAGGTCCAGCTGCGCGCACTTCCAGGTCGCCTCACCCGATGATGTAAGGAGCCTTTTTGAAAAAGTTATCCGTCCTTGATCTCGAGCATGCCGGGAGGCGCGACTTCGCGTCTTCGTGGAAGCTCACCTACATGACCTTTCAGCCAGCCAAGGAGGCGCTGCGCGAGGCCCTGTGCACGCTCGGCAACGGGTACTTCGGCACGCGGGGCGCTGCCCCGGAGTCCGACGCCTCGCGCATCCATTACCCCGGCACCTACATCGCGGGCGTCTACAACAAGCTTCCCACCCATATCGCGGGCCGGACCGTCATTAACGAAGATTTTGTCAACGGCCCGAACTGGCTGCCCCTGACCTTCCGCGCCGGCGACGGCCGATGGGTCGTTCCCTCCGAGTGCAGGCTCCTGTCCTACTACCAGGCGTTGAACATGCGCAACGCGGCCTTAAACCGGCGCGTGCGTCTCCAGGACGAACACGGCCTCACCTTTACCGTCGAGATGCGCCGCATCGTCAGCATGGAGCACCGGCACCTGGCGGCGATGCGCTACGTCATCACCCCTGAGGACCACGACGGGGTGATCACGGTGCGCTCCGGCCTCGACGGCAACGTCCAGAACGCGGGTGTCGCGCGTTACCGTCCGCTCAACGGCAGGCACCTGAAGGCCGACGCGCAGGGCATGGTCGACCCCCGCACCGTGTACCTCTTCGTCAAGACCACCTCGTCGCAGATCCAGATCGCCTTAGCGGCCCGCACGCGCTTCTTCCGGGGCGAGGAGGAGATCGAGCCCGCCAGCCACATCGTGCACAAGGGGGGCAAGGGGGTCTACCTGGATTTCAAGGTCGAGGCGCAGCGCAACCAGGAGATCGTCGTCGAGAAGGTAGTGGCCCTTTATACGTCGCGCGACACGCACGTCCCCCATCCGCGCCAGGCCGCGGTCGATGCCGTCAAGAAAAACTACCGCTTCTTCTCGCTCTACGCCGGCCACAAGCGGTCCTGGCATAGGCTGTGGAAGCGCTTCGATATCCGCATCGAGGGCGACGAGACGTACCGTCGCATCCTGCGGCTGCACGTCTTTCACCTGCTCCAGACGGCCTCGCCGCACAACGTCCATATCGACGCGAGCGTCCCGGCCCGGGGCCTGCACGGCGAGGCGTACCGCGGCCACATCTTTTGGGACAACCTCTTCGTCATGCCCTTCTACAACTGGCACGCGCCCGAGATCTCAAGGGCCCTGCTGATGTACCGGTACCGGCGCCTGGCCCAGGCCCGGCGCAATGCCAAAGAGGCGGGCTACGCGGGTGCCATGTTCCCCTGGCAGAGCAGCGCGACGGGCGACGAGCAGACGCAGATCGTGCACCTGAACCCGATGTCGGACAAGTGGGGGCCGGACCACAGCCACCTCCAGCGCCACGTCTCCTTTGTCGTGGCCTATAACGTCTGGCGCAACTGGAAGGACACCGGCGACGCCGAGTTTCTGGCCGGGTACGGCGCCGAGATGATGCTCTCCATCGCCCGGTTCGGGGCCAGCCTCTGTGTCTTCGACGAGCGCGACGGCCGCTACCACACCGAAGGCCTGATGGGGCCCGACGAGTTCCATGAGAGGCTGCCCAACGCCTCCCGCGCGGGCTTCCGGGACAACGCCTACACGAACTTCCTGATCGTGGCGACGCTGCTCAACGCCGTCGAGATGCTCGAGGCCCTGCCTGAGCCCCAGCGCAGGGAGGTCCGGCACAGTGCGGGGGTCGACGAGGATCAGTTGAAGCGATGGGACGACATTACGAAGAAGATGCACATCCCCGTGAACAAGGACGGCATCATCAGCCAGTTCGAAGGGTACTTCGGCCTAAAGGAGCTCAACTGGGACGCCTACCGCAAGAAATACGGCAACATCCAGCGCCTGGACCGGATCCTCAAGGCCGAGGGCAAGTCGCCGAACGCCTACAAGGTGGCCAAGCAGGCGGACGTCCTGATGATCTTCTACCTCTTTTCGCTGCGCAAGATCGCCTCGGTCTTCCGGCGGCTCGGCGTCCGCTTTACCGACGAGACCCTGAAGAAGAACTATGATTATTATATCAAGCGCACGTCGCACGGCTCGACCCTGAGCAAGGTCGTCCACTGCTACGTCGCGCACCTCCTGGGCCGCGAGGGCGAGGCGTGGCAGTGGTTCCTGGAGGTCCTGAAGTCCGACATCTACGACACGCAGGGCGGCACGACCCCGGAGGGCATCCACGCGGGCGTGATGGCCGGGTCCGTCTATATCGCGCTCAAGTGCTTCGCGGGCCTGGAGCTCTTTGACGAGCGCATCGTGCTCTCCCCAAGCCTGCCGCGCGATTGGCGCGAGGTCCGCTTCCGGCTCCTCTACAAGGGCCGCTGGATCACGTTCCTGTTGAGCCGGCGCCAGGTCTTCATCTACATCCAGGGCCCGCGTGGGAAGCCGTATCCTCTACCCTTCGAGATATACGGTAAGCCGCACCGCATCGTCTACGGAAAGACCCACAAGATCTCCCTGCGCCGGGGCCGCCTGGGGGCGGTAGCGGGCGCGGCGCCGCAGGCGGTCCAGGAGAGGGTCCTGATCGTCGACGGCGACATCATGCGCTCGACGGTGCTGCGCACACGGCTGGAAGATTTAGGATATCTGACCGAGTGCGTCCACAGCGCGCCGGAGGCCCTGGCCGTCCTGAAGTCCGGGTGGGTGGACCTGATCGTCATGTCCGTCGTCCTGCGCGGCGCCGTGAGCGGTTACCAGCTGCTCAAGGAGCTCAAGGCCAGCCGTTCCTATGGCCGCATCCCCGTCCTCATGCAGAGCCAGAAGGCGGGCATGAAGCCGTTGTTCGAGCGGTTGGGCGTCGCGGCGTTTCTCGTCAAGCCCTACCCGGTCCGCGACGTCCTGCGGGAGGCCAAAGTGATCCTCGAGAAGGACCGTCATAAAGGAGAGACAGGCCGTGAAAAAAGATAAACAATTCTTTTTAAAGGAGCTCTCGGCGCGGCTCAAGGCGATCAAGGCCAGAGACATCATGACGCCGGAGGTGGCGACGATCCCCGAGGACGCGACGCTGGCCGAGGCGGCGAAGGTGTTGCGGCGCCGGCGCATCAGCGGCATGCCGGTGACGAACAGGCAAGGCAAGGTCGTCGGTGTCGTCACCACCAAGGACCTTTTCATCGTCATGGACATGATCGCTTCGGGTGAGGCGATCGAGGACGCCGCGGCCGCGCCCTTCAACCCCACGGTCCGGTTCGCCATGTCCCGGCTCCTTGAGAAGGTCAGTAAGAACACGCCGCTCGACGAGATCATCGCCCTCGTCAAGTACCGCAACCTGTACACCGTGCCCGTCTTCGAGGGCGCGCGGCTCGCCGGGGTGATCGGCCGCCGGGACATCTTCAAGGTCTTTTACACCACGGTCAGCGATATCGTGCGCGCACAACGTCCGTAGTATCGGAGGTCTTATGCCGGTCCAAAAGAACAAGGGTTTTGACAACGAAAAATACCTGAGCGAGCAGTCGGCCGCCATCGTGGAGCGGGTGGCGCAGTTCAACAACAAGCTGTATCTGGAGTTCGGCGGCAAGCTCATCTTCGATTACCACGCCGCGCGCGTCCTGCCGGGTTTTGACCCGAACGTCAAGATGCGCCTCCTGCAGAAGCTCAAGGACAAGGCCGACATCATCCTGTGTATCTACGCCGGGGACATCGAGCGGCGCAAGATGCGCGCCGACTTCGGGATCACGTACGACGTGGACGCGATGAAACTCATCGACGACCTTAAAGGTTGGGACTTGAGCATCCGTGCGGTCGTGATCACGCGGTTTGACGATCAGCCGGCGGTCAAGCTTTTCAAGAACAAGCTGGAACGGCGCAAGGTCAAGGTCTACACGCACAGGGCCACGAAGGGGTATCCGACGGACATCGACCGCATCGTCAGCGACGAGGGCTACGGCGCCAACGCGTACATCGAGACCAAGAACCCGCTCGTCATCGTGACCGGCCCCGGCCCGGGCAGTGGGAAGCTCGCGACGAGCCTCTCGCAGCTGTACCATGACCACAAGAAGGGGGTGCGCAGCGGCTACGCCAAGTTTGAGACATTCCCCATCTGGAACCTTCCGGTCAGCCACCCGGTGAACCTGGCCTATGAGGCGGCGACCGCGGACCTGGGCGACTTCAACCTCGTCGATCCCCATCACCTGCAGGCCTACGAGAAGACGGTGGTGAATTACAACCGGGACGTCGAGGTCTTCCCCGTCATAAAAAAGATCCTGGAAAAGATCATGGGCAAGGACGCCGTCTACCAGTCGCCCACCGACATGGGCGTCAACAAGGCGGGCTTCGGCATCGTCGACGACGCGGCTGTCCGCGAGGCGGCCAAACAGGAGATCATCGCCCGGTATTTTCGTTACTCCTGCGAGTACGCCATGGGGTTGACCGATAAGGAGACGATCGAGCGTGTCGAGCGTCTCCTGGAGGGGTTGTCGCTCAAGCCGGAGGACCGGCGCGTGGTGGAGCCGGCCCGGCGCGCGGCCCGGGAGAGGCGCAGCAAGGCGATGGACATCATCTTGTGCGGCGCGGCGCTCGAGCTGGCGGACGGGACCATCATCACGGGGAAGAACTCGCTGTTGATGCACTCGTCCTCGAGCCTCGTCCTGAACGCCATCAAGAAGCTGGCGGATATCCCGGATAAGATCCACCTCTTGTCGCCGCAGATCATCGAGATGATCGGCAAGCTGAAGCAGGACGTCCTGGGCGCCAAGACCGTGAGCCTGGACTTAGAGGAGGTCTTGATCGCCCTGAGCATCAGCGTCGCGACAAACCCCACGGCGCAGGAGGCGATGGGAAAGCTTAAAGAGCTCAAAGGCTGCGACGTCCACATGACGCACATGCCCACGCCCGGCGACGAGGCGGGGCTGCGCAAGCTCGGGGTGAACCTCACGAGCGATACAAACTTTTCGACGTCAAGTCTCGTCAGTTTGAGGTAAGATAGGTATTGGGAGAGGGAGCGGAGGCAGAATCAAGGGGGCGGGGCATGAGTCAGGGGGCGGTCAGGTGGCTCTACCGGCAGTTGCCGGATCTGGTGGCAAGGGGTGTCGTCAGCCAGGAGGCGGCGGCCAAGATCAAGGAGCACTTCGGGGAGGTCAAAGAGACCAGCCGGACGTCGCTCATCCTTTTTTTCTGCGGGGTCGTCGGCGCCCTCTTCATCGGCCTGGGGATCATCCTCCTTTTGGCCCACAACTGGGAGAACCTCTCGCGCACGACCCGGGCCCTGCTCTCCTTTGTGCCGCTCCTCCTGGGCCAGGGCTTGGTGCTCGGCGCCCTGCTCAAGCGGCCGCCTTCGGCCGCGTTCAAGGAGGCCTCGGCGATCTTCCTGAGCCTCATGGTCGCCGCTTCGATCGCGCTTATCTGTCAGACCTATCATATTCCCGGCGAGACGGGCGCCTTTGTCATCACGTGGATGCTCCTCATCCTGCCGCTCGTCTACCTGCTGCAGGCCTCGCTGCCGGCCGCCATCTATCTGATCGGCGTCACCTCATGGGCCGGCAGCCACTGGAACGACCCGGGCCGGATGCTCCTCTTCTGGCCCCTGGCCGCCGCCGTCGTGCCGCATTTTATCTGGTCGTTGCGCCGCGAGATCTACACCCTGCGTTCGACGATCCTCTCCTTCGTGATGATCTGCTGTTTTTCCATCGGGGCGGGCTTCAGCCTGAGGAAGGCCTTTCCGGACGCCTGGATCGTCGTGCTCCCCGCTGCCTACGCCATATTCTATCTGCTGAGTAGCCGCCGGTTTGACACGGCCGCGGCCAACTGGCAGCGGCCGTGGCGCGTGTTCGGGGCCATCGCGCTCTTCGTACACGCGCTCCTGTTGACCTTCCGTTTTGTGTGGGAGGAGTTCGGGGGACACGGCCTCTACGAGATGGGCAGGCAGTTGGCCGAGGCGGGCATGTCGGTGCAATATATCATCACCGCCGCGCTCATCGGCGCGGCCGGGTGGCTCTTCCTGGACAGCGTGAGACGCCGGGACACCCTAGCTTCCTTATTCGGAGCCCTGCCGTTCCTGGCCATGGGCGGTTATTGCCTGAGGGGCCAGCCGGCGATCTTCGCCCTGGTGCTTTTCAATGTGTACCTCTTTGTCTTGAGCGTCTGCCACATCGTGATCGGCGGCCGCCGCAGCAGCCTCGCCACCCTCAACATGGGCATGCTGATGCTGGCCGCCCTCATCATCACGCGGTTCTTTGACAGCGATATCGGCTTCATCCTGAAGGGTCTGGCTTTCATCGCCGTCGGTATCGGGTTCCTGGCGACGAATATCTGGCTGGCGCGCCGGCCGGGAGGTGTGCGATGAAAGGAAGGATTCTGATCGGTCTCTTTTTCTGCGTCGCCGCCGTGCAGATCATCACGCCGCTGTCGATGATCAGGAGGCAGGAGGCTGTCTTGAAGGAGGGGGTCCCCTTCAAGTTCAAGACCGCGCCCGTCGATCCCTTTGACGCCTTCCGGGGGCGCTACGTCGCCCTGCGCCTGGAGCAGGAGACGGTGCCCCGGCCCAAGGGGTTCACCCTGACCCGGGGTCAGGTCGTCTACGCGCCCATCGCCGTCGACGAGGAGGGGTTTGCCGTGTTTCCCGAGGTCCTGACAGAGCGGCCCGCCGGCGTCCCGTACATCCAGACAAAGGTCAGATACCTCTCCCACGATAAGATCCACCTGGATCTGCCCATCGACCGCTACTACATGGAAGAGAAGGCCGCGCCGGTCGCGGACCGGATCTATTGGCGGCGCCGGGGGCGCGACCGGCAGGATGCCTACGCCGTGGTCAGGGTCAAGGACGGGCAGGCCGTCCTCGAGGCGTTATATGTAGGCGGCCGGCGCATCGAAGAGGCCGTCCGGGAGGAGTTACAGAAACAGCAGAAACAGGATTAAGCAATGTGAGACAAAAAGGCCAGACCTTTTTGTCTCACGAAAATGAGACACATAGGTCAGACCTTTCTGTCTCACGAAAGGAAGAGGCGTGTCATACGAGATCGTTTTGTTGGTCGTCACGGCGGCGTCCATCGGATTTTTCCACACGCTCTTTGGTCCGGACCACTACGTGCCGTTTATCGTGATGGCCAAGTCGCGGCGCTGGTCCGTCCCCAAGACGGGGCTCATCACGCTGCTGTGCGGGATCGGGCACGTGGGCAGCTCGGTCGTGCTGGGCCTGCTGGGCGTGGCTCTGGGCATCGCCGTCCGGAAGCTCGAGGTCTTTGAGTCGGTGCGCGGGGAGTGGGCGGCGTGGGCGCTCATCGCCTTCGGGCTGGTGTACTTCGTGTACGGCGTGCGTCAGGCGGTCCGCAACAGGCCGCACACGCACCACCACGCGCACGCCGACGACGTCCCCCATGAGCACGAGCACGTCCATCAGGAGGCGCACGCGCACGTCCACGACGAGGCGCTCCTGGCCCGGCCGGTGCCGTGGGCGCTCTTCGTGATCTTCGTCCTGGGCCCGTGCGAGCCGCTCATCCCGCTCCTGATGTATTCCGCGGCGCGGCAGAGCGCCGCCGGGATGGTCTTGGTGGCGACGGTCTTCAGCGTCGTGACGGTCGCCACGATGCTCGGTATCGTTTTGCTGGGCGTCTTCGGGTTGAGCTTCGTCCCCATGCGCCGGGTGGCGCGCTTCTCCCACGCCGCGGCGGGGTTGGCGATCCTGATGTGCGGCTGCGCCATCCAGTTCCTCGGCCTGTGATGAAAACACTTTCGGACTTGGGGCGCAGGCCCCTAAAAAAAGGAGGGTGCCATGCAGGAGAAAGAGATAGGCTCGATCACCCACTACTACGGACACCTCAACGTCGGGATCATCGCGCTCACGGACGGCCTCAAGGTCGGCGATACCATCCACATCAAGGGGCACTCCGATGATTTCAATCAGGCCATCGATTCGATTCAGATCGAACACGCCAGCGTCACCGAGGCCAAGGCCGGCGACACCATCGGCGTGAAGGTCTCGCAGAAGGTGCACCCCAACGACAAGGTCTTCAAGGTCATCGCGTAAGTCGACCGAGGATATTCTCCGGGAGGATTACAATATGTTGTTGTTCCACTACTCGGGGATATCGGAGGCTGGGCAGCTCGGATTGCCGGTGCCCGGCCCATTCATTCTTTAGCGGGCAGGACGCCGTTGCGGGGCTTGAGCGATCGTTGGTCCGCAAGGGGTTCCACTATGCGGATAAAAATTCATTTTGATCCTTCGACGCAGACCCCCCATGGGCGGGTCTGCGTCGAAGGATGTCGCCCGAAGGGCGGCAAGAAAGGGACCGCGGGCATGCCCGCGGGGCTCCATCCCCCTTCGGGGGATGTC
>SDBU01003557.1_pt1 | contig 19743 bp, 29 predicted proteins | sample 2277071 | NCBI WGS metagenome assembly SDBU01 (sample SAMN10397929, study PRJNA504765) | marine sediment metagenome | isolation source: marine sediment core GS08_GC12, 126 cmbsf | place: Arctic Ocean: Gakkel Ridge, Loki's castle | collected 2008 | reverse complement strand
TGGCGGTGCTCCAACTACCGCAAAATCATTTCCATAAACACTTGAATCCTTAAAAGTAGCGGCCGTTGCTGGGTATCTACTAAATCCAGCCAAAGCAAGGACACAACAGCTATCAGGTTCGTAATATAAACCTGCTTTTCCAGCTCCTAAACTGGGATTAGGATATGTCCCTGATAGGACACCGCCTGCGGAGTCCCCCTCTATCATAACTCCAGATGTTACTCCCGTTCCTCCATTTGTTTCAGCTAAAGTCCCTGTTATCTCAGTCGTATCAGCCAAATCTACTTTTGAATAAACAGGATTGGCTGTTCCTTTAGTTTGTAAGAATTGTCCCGATGTCCCAACCGCAAGTCTTGCCCAATTAGTGCCATCAAAATAAAGCAATTCTCCCTGTGCGGCAGTCCCAGCATAAGTAGGTGCGGTAACCCAGGCAGTACCATTGTCAGCGTTTATTGTATCTTCTGTCGTATTATAAACTATCCTTCCTTGAGTGCCAGCTACAGGAAGCGAACTTAATACCTCAAAAAAACTATATCCAGATTTGGTGTTTACATTTGTTAAAGCTCCATTGATTACAGTTATTATATTGTTAAAATTGCCGTTTAGATTATTAGCATTTACCTCGGAGTCCTCGCCATAATCAAAGTATCTGTATACCGTATCGGCTGAGGAAGTTCCCATTATCCCCAGAAAAAGGAATATTGCAATAATGTATTTTCTCATCATTTTCTCCTGAACTTCTTTTTTGTTGCCACCGGGGTAAATGAACGTAATTCCACAAGTTCATCACTTGCCTCTTTATCAAAGGCAAACTGTATTTCCTTAAATTCTCCCAGACTTTGTAATGGGAATACTTTCCTTGCCACTTTTGCACTATCTAAGACAAAGGGTAGAGTTTCTGGCAAAAAAGGTGAACCTCCAGCCAAATTTATTGTCCCCAAAGACTGCCAAGCCTCACTGTCAACATTGGCGAATACTTCCATATCGTAGTTTCCCGAAGACTCCGCTATCACCTCTAAAGCATCTGGAGCCTTAAATAATTCGGGACTCTCAAAATCAAACGCTTTCGACTCAAAACGGAAATGAACCGCTTGGGTTGTCGGGCCTGATGCAAGGATATTTGTTACTACCGGCCCGGATGCCTGGTCATTATTCCCGTAAAACGCCCTCAATACCCTTCCGTCAGTTGAGTCTATGAAATACAGTTTATTGTCAAATATCTGCCAATCCTCTACGTACCAACCGGTTATCAGATACCAAGCGTTAGTTATCAAGTCAAAGACTAAAACCGTGTTATTGAATAATGAAGTCCCTGTCGGCAGAGCCAAAAGATATTTATTGTCAAAGAATACCGCCGCCGCTTCATTTATGTATGTCCTATTTATTGTTAAATCGCCTGTGCCGTCGAATATGTCCTGTATCGGAGCGGAGATGAGCGATGTCTTTATCTTGTCTAAATCTGTCCTTATGAGTGAACGAACCCCTATCGGCTCGCTTGATAGATACCATTGGTCATTCCCCACCATAGCCACTGTCCTGGGTGCGATTAAACCTATGTCTTCGACAATGGGCTGTAGCGTCCAGTCAACCAAAGGTGTGGTTCCTGAGATGTCCAAAACCCAGACACTTCTCTCTTTATAAATTATTAGTTCATTGAGCTTGAATGGCTTTAGGGCCTGTATCTCTTGTCCGTCGCCAGTATTTACTTTGAATACATCACCAAGAGTGAACTTGATTGGCTGAAGATTGTTGGAGAACCAGACCCAATCGTGTTCAATTACACCATTGGCTAAAAATAGATAATTTTTGAACCAAGAGCCGTATTTAGTTACGGGCGGAGAAGCATCTATATCTAATCCTTCTGTGTATATCGTGCCGTCATACCAAGGAGGCCTGTCAGTGCTATTTAATATAAGAAGGACTTTATCCGCCTGGACAAACTCGGTATTCAATCCGACAGTCATAGGGCTTGTGGGATTTACCGTTACCCAAGAGGCAGAGGTAGAGGAACGCAAAATCGTTCCGGCTGATGCAGTCATCAACAAATCATTGGTCGCATCAGGAGTAAATCTGCCTATTCCAGTCCACGCTGTATCTGATAAGTCCTGGGCGAATAAGGTAACGCCCTTTCGTGTGGAGAGCCTTCCTCGTCTATTTAGAATAACATTTTTGACCAAGACTCCCTGATTAGCCTCGATGACATTCGGGAGGTCAAATGAGTTCATTCCTCGGTCGAACTGATTTATGTGAATTCTATATAGTTGATTATCTTCTTGAGAAAGAGCAGATGTTGCTGATAACGAAAGTATTAAAAGAGCTAAAAGTAATTTTTTCATTTAACTCCTATGACTTTGAGCCCATACATTTGTAATCTTATGCTGATAGTCAGTTCCAAGCCTTGTTCCTTGCTTACTAAGTAAAATTTGCAACGCTTCTTGCGCTTTTTGCCAGGCAAAATTCGCCTTGTTATCGTCTTTCTCCTGCTTTAGAGCATAACCATATGCGTCGAACAAAAGATACCTGTCTGCATCTATAAAAGGATAATCATAATCATTTACCATCTCCGAGACTGTCTTTTTATAAAGTAGTCGCATTGAATATGCGTCATCCATTAGCCCAAGTTTCATAATTATATGCCGTGATACTCTTTCATTTGGGGCAAGTGTGTCAAGTGTAGTTCCTGTTGAGTTGGCAAGTGTTATGTAGCCTGTTGTATTTGCGGATTTAGAGAGATGAGTTATCTTGTAAAATGTTTTTGTTCCAGCTTTGAACGATGTCCCTGTTAAAATAATACTCTCGTAGTCTTCTATCAGATGGGCAGAGTCCACATAGCCTCTTACCCTTACTACTGTGCCGTTATCCTCTGTGCTTGAACTCTTTGCCTTTACAGTATCCCCTGATGTTGATATAGGAACCCTTACGCCTTCCATTCCATAAAGGCGGTATTTATCAGGTGGGCCTTCTACTGCGTCTGCTATATTGGCGATATTTGAGTCAAAATATACTTCTTCCACATCGGGATTTATCTTCTTGTCATTTGTCAAGTCATATAATCTGAAAGGTTTATCAAAGTTATTCGGTAGGGGATAATCGCCTGTTCCGTCTACTGTAGTAAAATTATATATCGCCTGAAGTTCAAGCCAAAAATCGTATATCTCCGCCAGGAGTTTATGCGATAATTGAAGCCATACGCCTATCTTTGTGGCGTAATCTGAGTCATCCTCCCGTTGTGCAAGACGCTGGGAGTTAAGTTTAAGTTCGCCGAAATTTTGCATAGTTAGTTCTCCATTATTGAAATTAGTTGTGGTCTTGCCGCTACCACTATCCGTTTTAATCCATTATCCATAATGTCGTTTACCTCTGTTGAACTAAGGTCATCATCAAATATAGCCGCATCATCTAAAAGACCGTCCCAATAGCCACTGGGACCACCGCCAAATTCTCCAAGCCCTATTTGAACAGCGTTAGGTGTGTCTATGCTCCCAGTAGTATAAGCGTCTGGATTTACTGGTGCATTTTCATCTAAAACGCCATCTTGATAAAGTCTTACATCAATATCATTATAAACCATAGCAGCGTGATGCCAACTCCCATCATCCCAGTCGGTAGCAGCACCTTCGCAAGTATACGCATCTGCATTGACTGTGCATCGCATAATATCAGTAGCACCTCTACGAGCAAGACTATATTGCATATCTCCAGTGCCAAGAGTCCCTTTATTTATAAGAGTGCCAAAAGACTGTGCCGTTTCTGTTTTCTCCCAACAAACCAAACTTATCTTCTGGTCAGCACCAAATATGTCGGTTGATAATCCGTCTGCGTGTGTCAAGTATTCGGTATCGTCTGCTTCAAAATCCCTTGACCAATCTCCGAATTTCCTATCTGCGTCTTGAGGAATGTCGCCACCCGTTTCAATCATAGGATTTCCATTGCCACTCTCATCAGTCTCATTCCCATCATCCTCCATAAGCCAAGCACCTTGACAATTTGGGTCGTCTACTGGGTCTCCTGTAAAAGCCCAGCAGGGATTATGGGCTAATAGGACTAATAGACTGAGAACCGTCAGTCTTGATAAGTACTTCTGCATCGATTACTCCATCTCCGTCGGTATCTACATTTATTTTCAAATCTTTGGTTGTAGTTGTCGAACCCACTACTGTTCCTAAGTGGTTGGCGATAATATCATCATTGACTACTGAAATATAGGTGTTCCTAAGTAAAGATTTTGTATGTTGTTTAACATCAAAATCAATTCTTGCCTTTATCTGGGTATCGGTCATTCCTGCAAAGTTGATAGCATTGTAACGAGAGCAAAAGACATACTTCCCCCCTATTTTAGGGTAACGGCTTTCTACTTCCACTCCATCAACTTTATATTGCGTCCAGACACGGATACTCCCTTTAACATCCTTGTCAATGCTTACTATCTCTCCTATAACGTCGGCGAAGGCAAAAGTTGTCAGTAAGCAGAAAAACAAAGTTAAAATAAATTTCATTTTAATACCCTCCTATAATTGTGATTTTCAAATAATCTGGTGTGCCTAAAGTAAAATCATAATAAATCACCTGTGTGGTTGTTACGGTTGAGTCTGAAGCCGTTGATAGTGTGCCAGTATAAACATTAGTTCCTGCGGTATCCGCTGAGAAATCACATATTTGGGAGTTATTCCCTCCATCAGCATCTCTTGCGTGTAAAGTAATGCTTCCTAATGGGTCATCACTCCACGCTTTAATTGAAGAAATTGTAAATGTTTCAGTTGACTCATTTGACCACACTGCAAGCAAATCAGAAGCATCTAACTGGTCGGGTTCTGTGATAGTGAATTGGATTGTTTTTGAGCCTGAAAGATTATTTGAGGTTACATTTCCGTTTACTGAAAGTCCATCTCTAACAGTTATATCACCATCAGAAGAATTTTCTAAGAATTGAGTATCTACGACTACAGCTGAAGCCGTGCCAGTAGTCGTTATTAGATTATCAACTGTTACATCGGAAGCCGATATATTAGCACCAGCAACAGACCCTCTTGATACAACAGAATAAAATGTGTCTATTTCCGAGGTAGTAATTCCACTTGTTGTGGCAGAGGTAAAATCCTGCGTTCCTGTCCAAGTGAAAGTATCTCCTTCATTAAGTTCTGTGGCACTAATTGAATCATTGGGAACAGTTATTCCTGTTGTAAAAGTAGGGGAAGTCCCGAATACCCACTTGCCTGTGCCTGTCTCATCAGATACTCTGCCTATCCAGTTGGAGGAAGTCGTCTCGTCTATGTTTGAGTAGACGTGATTGTGGGAGTCATCATCAACGCTAGGTGCAGCCCAAGTATTACCTAAATCTCCACCTGGAGTTGTTCCTACCACAATCTCAGCAGTTAAAGTAGCATTTGCTGTTCCCACGAGATAATCGGCATCTGTCGGTGCTCCGCCCCCAGTCCCATTAGAAGCAGCAGTCAATCTTCCGTCGGCATCTACGGTCAAATCAGTATTAGTATATGAGCCTGCCGTAACTGCTGTTGACTCAAGTTCAGTCGGGCCTATCTCTCCTGTCTCAATAGTTACCGTGCCATCATCAACAAGTTTGTGGAGTTTCTCATTAGTAACTTGCTCAGTCCTTGAGAAAGTCTTGCCCCTTGTCATATCGGCTGAGTAGGCGTAACTTGGGAAAGAAACAATTAGGATTGTTAAAAGTATTTTCTTAAACATTTAAAACTTCCTCCGAACTGGTCTGAGAGATATTGTGTTTGCTCGAAGTATAGTAAAACTCTTGGTCTTCTCTATTACTTCATAACTTATTATAAGCTGAACTCTCTGCCCCTTCTTTACGCCTACTATATCAGGTGCTGCGTTCTCCGCTATATCAAAAGTCGGGCTATACTCTGCAACTGGGGCTAGTATAACTATCGTCTTGGCCTGTGCCATTAAAGCCTCGCAGTCTTGTTGTCCAAGAGCTTAATGCTTATTACCCTTACAGTCTTGATTTCCCTCTCGTTGCCATCTTCTTGAAACTCAAGACGTTCTGCGTCAATTTGAGCTTGCATCAGCAATTGGCCTTTGCTTCCAAGTTCTAATTGATTGACAATGGGAAATTCATTATTGCTCAAAACAATTTTCGGTTTCTTTTTTAGGATGACTGCTCTTGATTCGTAAATTTTATTCTCCTTGCTTTTTTAATAATTATGTGATATACTTATATTAGCTAACAGGGGACAGTATTTTTTATGTCTAATCTGGGTAGTAAGTAAGGTAGAGAAATATAACTGTTTCTCTGTTAGCAACCTGAAAACTACCCTTTTTATATGGGGGATATTATGCCTAAAGGAATAAAAGGATTTCAAAAGGGACATCCTTACGGAAAAAGATTTAAAAAAGGAATACGAAATAATCCAAAAGGAGAATTTCAAAAAGGACATAAACCTGCTATTCCATTTAAAAAAGGATGTAAACCCACTCACGGGTTTAAAAAAGGGCACATACCTTATTGTAAACTTCACCCAGAATGTATGCCAAGAGGTAAAAATCATCCTAATTATAAAGGCGGAAAAATTATAAGAGAAGGATATGTCAAAATTCTCCAACCATCTCATCCAAGAGCTAATTGCAATGGATATGTCAAGCATTCTCATCTTGTAATGGAGAAAGTAATAGGTCGGTATCTTAAAACAAAAGAACAAGTTCACCATAAAGGCATTAAATATCCTATTGGTTCTATTGAAAATAAACAGGATGATAGACCTGAAAATCTTCAATTGTTTAAAAATGAGAGCGAACATCGTAAATTTCATTGGGCATTAAAAAAATAATTCTTTAGTTGTCCTCCTCCCAGCCTGTCAAAGTTACCGATACTCCGCCCAAATCCGAATCAATCAATATAGTCTCTAATGCTATACCCTTAAACAGAAATCCAGCAGGAGAAACTGTCGGAGATGAGGCCAAGACATTAAGAGTTACAATAGTGTCTGAGGCCTTCAAGGTAACTTCTTGGGCGTCTTGTGTGGAAATAATATAGCCATTACACACAACACTATCGTAAGTTGTCGGAGTCCAAATAGTCGTGCTTGATTGTGTTCCATCATAAGTTGCCTGTTTTATTATCGGCGTATAAAGCCGAGTGGGTTTCTCCTGCGCATAGACAAGGGGTGCAATCAGTAATCCGATGACAATTAAAACAACAGCCTTTCTCATTCTATCCTCCTTATGTTATTTGTTTGATATTGTCCTGACGCTCTTGGTCAGTCAAATCATCATAGTTTGATTTATGGACGTTCAGTCCACGTTGCCTTCTCATATCACTATCATCTTCATAATGTTCCGAGCCGTCGATGTCATCGAGGATTTTTTTTCCTTTCCACCACGATGGAATTCGGCCTGGTCTTCCTTTTCTACCCATCTTTCCTCCTTATACTTCCGTAAAACATTCCAAAATAAAGAACCAAAAACATTCCGCTTACCGCTATATGTGATAAAAAGTTTCCCTGTGCATTAAGTAAATACGCTAATAAACAAGATGAATACAATATGACTTCCTTAGTTTTTTTTGCCCTTATAAAATCAATCATAATGCCGAATAGAAGCAATAGAAACACCCCGAAGCCCAGATGCCCCAGCTCAAAATGCAGTTCCACGAAATCATTGTGGGCGTGGGTGAATTTCTCATTAGCATAATTAAATTTATGTCCTGTAAGTTTCTCGGGAACATAGGGGAATATCTTCTCAAAATTCCCGAACCCATATCCGTATAGTGGATCGGTAACAACCTCAAGTGCTTTTCCGTTTTTGATTATCTTTATTTTTCCTTGAGCAACGGACTTTATGGCGTGCCTCCATACTGAAAATCTTGTGCCGAAATCTGCCGCATGAAGCCTATCAACTTTTAGAAAGAATACCGCACCCAAGATTGAGACTATGGCAATCGAAACAACAAAGAGTTTTTTCTTTATGAAATACAGATAAAATAATCCTGATATAATTCCAGCCACAAAGGCAAAGGACGACTTTGATATAATAAGCCCAACAATCGATAACAATGCAAGCGGTGGAAAGAACCTCAAAGCCACAGGCAAAGTCAATGCGAAGAATGTTCCCATCTGGTCTGGAGAACCAGAGAAACCTACCATTTCATTTACTCTACCAGCAAACTTGGACTTAAAAATCGGGTCTAAATCATAGGCCTGCATTATGAGCCAAGAGAACTGAATTAGAACAAGAGCCAGTATAGCGATTAAAACATACTTCCTGTGCTTGGCATTAAACTTGCTTACTCCATAAGACGCCAAGCAACATAAGGACAGTTGGGTTAAAAGTACCATTGCCCTTGATGACATCCCCGTAACGAAAAAAGCCGACAAAAAACAATATCCGACAAGGATGGAGAGCCACTTATTGAAGTCCCACAAGAACACACTTATCGCTAAGAACAAGAAAAACAAAAGTCCCACATACTGGCTGTTCCATACTGCCGTCCCAGGCAGAGGGATAACACCCGATAATGGAATTAAGATTACTGCCCCTATTGTAAGTATCAGAAACTTTTTCATATTAAATCTGGGGGCGGGACGGAAAGTCCCGCCCCCAGAAAACATTACTTATGGTTAATCCGTCTGTTGTCCAACAGTAGGAGCAGAAGCAGCTCCACCCCAACTGACAATATTGGGACTTGCTCCCCGTCCTATCACTGCATCCGAAGCAATCCGCAATATGCCATCGTAGTCAATATAGAGATAAAACACATTACCTGCTGTGCTGGTCATCTCTATATAACCGGGGAGACCGGGGTCTACAATAGCTGATGTCCCGTCTTTATTTAATCCCCTGACTCCAATGTTGGTAAATGTTGTTTTACCTTCAGATGAAGTCCCGTCTCGAGAATTCTGAGCAGAAGAAGGGCTAACCATAAGTAAAATTATGCTTACTACTAACAAACTTAAGCCTAATTTCCTCATAACCTTTCTCCTTGTTTATGCTCCTTGCGAACCATAAGTTCCCATCCAATGGGAATAATCTACTGAAAATCTCATTCGAGCCAAGTGCTTTAGATTAGTAGAATCAAAATCGGTGCCACGTTTCAGCGCACCAAGTTTAACTCTCCAGAAGAACTTAAGCATATGCTGGCCTTTCTCTGCCAAAAGAACCCACATATCAGTATCCGTTAAATAATGAGCAACGAAATACTGCAAGTCCTTCTTATCTAAAGCGTTGACTTCGTTATTTGCGACATAGGGCTTATATTCCGACCCTAACAATTCTTCCGCTATATTCCAGCTGTCAACCGGAACACCCAGCGTTTTTGCCTTCATAGGCCTTTTTAAGCCTCGCTCATCCACAAACTTCTCGACGGCTGTCAAACCGGCAGTAAGCGAAGTTACCGACAAATCAGCATCGGTAGAAGGCTTATTTGCCTGAGTTGATCCATCAAGATTCGGATGGGCCGTAGAGAACAAAGGCACACCATCAAAACCATTTGTGCTGAAACCATTGTTGAATATGTTAAATGCAGTTACCTCAACGGTCTCGATTGCACTTCTGTTCAATGCTGCGGGCAATTTATTGAAGGTCTGCGGTGTTTGCAAGTTATCTTCAATAGCTTCCTCGGTAATCTCATAACCTAACGCATAAGTAACGTGTGTATAGGTCTTTTTGATACCGGGAAGTATAGTGTCGTATGTAGCTGCGACACCCTCAGCTTTTTGCGGCATAGCGGCAAAACCCGACTCATAGCTGTCAACTTCTGACTGCCTGGTCGAATTTAGCACGTTAAATACCGTGCGATACTCTTCACCCCAACTTGTCAAACCATCCTGATACATATCATTGAGGTTGGCGTCAAGAGCATCGACGATTTGTGCGCGTGTAATAGCCATTATCTATCTCCTTTGCTCTTAATTGACACCATTAGTCATCTGGAACCAGTAACTCGTTCCTGGAACAACGATTAACTCAACATGTGTTCCCCAAGCATTCCCAGGTACATCAACTTTACCGATAATCTTAAACGGCTCATCCGTGCCAGCAGTGCCAGTTATCTCGTGTGCACTTCTAGCAATAGTTGTATTGCCACCTGTTGCAGTCAGAGTAGCCGCCGCAAATAGATCGGTAGCAGCTAATGAGCCAGCCGTTTGTGCTCTAAACTTAGAGTCCGGCAATGCCAAAGCCACGTAAGCATATCCGCCAATTGATGCAGGCAGATATTTTGTAGATACAGAACTACCGTGAGTTCCTATTGTTACTCCGTTTGTATCTTCAATGCCTACGCAAGCACCAATCATAGCGTCATCATCGCCATCATTAGCTGCTTCGACATTTCCACCTGATAGTGCTTTCATCCAATCACCGACGAAAACTCCATCAGCTTGGCTGGCATAAATGGGGAACCGAAACACAGGAATTTCAGACCCATCCAATCTTCCGGCGGGAGTGAAACCCATTGGAGTATCTCTATTAGCCATAATTTATCTCCTTATTTCATTCCTAATTGTTTTTTTGTCAAAAGACCCTCTGTAGGGTCTCCACCTTCTACTTTCCGCTTGACAGCGTCTATTGTTTCATTGGCAACTTTTTGCTTATGAGCCAATTTCTCATCGTGCAATTTCTTGGGCATAAATGCGAGTATGGTATCACCCCGACGTAAAAATCCTTCGGTAGTCAACTCACTCTCTTTTATGCCAAGCCCTAAAAGATGCGTCTTTGGGCAAAGCTGCCATCCGCCTTTATCAAAGAGAAGATTACCGGTCTTGATGGAGATATTCTTTCCACCAGACTTTCTGTCATCTCTCAAAAAGCGATAAGCGTAATTCGGGTCTTTCTTGGTCAGGTAAAATGGATCTACCTTGCCGTAGAAATCCCGTACTATCTCGACTGTGTATTCTTCTTTCTTCTCAGTCGTCTTTTCAGGTGTAACCTGTTTCGGCTTCTCAACCGTATTAGGAACTTTTGTTAAGTTTTCCATTATCTCATCCTCACTTTCTTGGCCTCTTTTGCTTTGGCAATTGCCTCAGCATTTGTATAAGCTCGGCCAGTTTTAGGATTAAGAACATCTCCCCTCGTATACATATCAATCGCTGTCTGTTCCTCATCTACATTAAAGGGGACTTCTTTCTCCTTTTCTTTTCCGCCTTTCTCGCCAGGTGCAGCAGTATCTTCAAGACCCAACTCACTGCTCCTGTCGATATGCGTGTTTTTAGTTCCGAGGTTCTTATTAGCCTTCTTTAACGCCTTCATAAGTCCCCCCGTAGTTAATCCGTATCCATCTGCTACAAGTTCTCTCCACTCTTTATACAGTGGATTATTTGAGTCATAGTTAGGATGCTTCAATCCAAACTCAGGATGTGTGGCCAATACTGCTTCAGCATCCTCTGCCTGTGATTTTTTGAGAGCATCAGCTTCTTGCTCTTTCTTGAAATCACCTTTTACTCTAACAACTATTTTTTCCTCATTTCTCTTGGCTTGATAATCAATAGCCGCCTGTTCTGTTATTGTATTTGCCCTTATTTGTGCGGTAAGTGCAGCGTCGGTAAAGTATTTCTTGCCAGCTATTTCTGTTGTCTCGTTCTCATTGCCGACTACTGTTGTGTCTTGAGAGGTAACCTTTTCTTCGGCATCTTTGGCTTTTTGTTCTGCTTCCTCTGCACGCTTCTCAGCTTCCTCAGCTCTTGCTGTTGCCGCTTTTTTCTCACCCGTAAGTTGGCCTATCCTCTTTTCGGCACGACCAGCGTATTTAGTTTTAAGCTCACCAAGCTCAGTATTCTCTTGTTCGGTCTTATCCTGCTTGGTCTTCAGTTCTTCAAAGCGAGTATCATCTTTTTTCTCTTGTTCCGTAACCTGTGTTTGGTTTGGCGTTACCATTGTATTCTCCTTTCGTCTTATTAGACGTGTTTTTCCATTAACACTAAATCGCCTTTAGCGGTTGCCTTTATCTGGTCGGCCTCAACTGCCTTTATCTTTTTCCAACCTTCTTTCTCTTTCTCAGCTTGCCTATCTGCCCTGAAAAGATATTGGACTAATTTCTTTTGCTTTGGTTGCTGTGTCTTCATCTGTCTCACCTGCCTTTCTGATTGGGATTTTATCTCCTGATTTTAGACTTACCTATCTCCCTGTCCCTTTTCTGGCTTCCCCTCATCTTATTCTTTCTGGCTCGATTCATTCCCACCTCCTAAACAAAAAGCCCGCCAATGATTTCTCACTGACGGGCTATGATTTATAGCTACCGAATTATTTAATTATCTTTGGTAATATTCCTTACCGACTTATTGAGGCCGATGTTCATATTTGCGATTGAGCCTTCCTTCCAGTTCACCTTGAAATCTATATTGCCAGTAAAACGGCCTTCTCTCAGCTTCTCTATTTCCTTAGCCATAAACTCAAGATAAAACTGGGTATTCTCGTCGGTCATTTGAGCATCTCGTTATCTTTTAAGACTTGATAAAGTCCGTTGCTCATTCTTTTTACTTCTTTCTCTTCTAATTCATTACCATTATAAATATCATCTATACAATGTAAAACTTCGTGTAAAAATATCTGCTCTTTTCTTTCTTGATGCAATTCATTGCCACTTAAATCCTTATCTTTTAATCTGATTTCTAATAAATCTAAATCCGATTGACCATCAACATCTGTTCGTTCTTTAAACTTATAATTTCTTATAACTTTGAATATATGCCCACCTACTTTTAAGGTTTCGGGTATGTTCATACTTTCCTTTTCCCTCCTCTTGATATATTCTTCAATGCGGTAGCGATAGCGATACGTTCACAATCGGCCTGTTTCTTTCCGCCTTTAAGACAACTGGCCAAAATGTTATTGGCTATCTTGGCACCTCTTGATGATTGCGCTTTACCCATACCCTTCTTATGCTTCTTAAAACTTGCTCCTGTCCACGGCATTTATTCCTCCTTCTTTTCCATTCCTTTTATCTCATCAACCGCATCATATATCTCTTGTAATGCGGCGCACTTGCCTACAAATATTTCCCTGTTATTGGAGCAGTTAATCGCCTTCACTTCCATTTCGGCATTGCCATAAATGGGCTCTAATATCTCAATCTTGAAATCAGCCCACTCCTGCGACTTGCTGAGAAAGACCTGCAGCCTCTCTCGGCGTTCCCTCCGCTGTTGCTCCCTGAATAGTTGTTCCTGAGACACCTTGACCTCCCACCGGCTGTACCGGTTGTGGTTGCGGCAGACCACCCATAACTGTCTGCCTTGTTACTAAGTTTCTTAACATATCCACGTGCTTTCCGATATGCTCTCTTGTAATCTCAATCACCTCATCAGGCAAGCCGGGTCGCATAATAAAATCGCTATGCACCCTGATATGATTGATATGGTCTTCCCTTTCTTCGGGTTCGCCTATATCCCCCTGCATAAATCTTGCGTTCTCCTCCTCCGGCGTCTGCACTACATCGGCAGGAACTGCTGGTAAAAAGGCAGATATTCCAACCTCATCAAGCCCGTCCAAGAGCCATTTGGTTATTGCGTGCAGGGACTGCATACCTTGCTGGGTTTGTGGATTAAAGAATGGATTAGTTACCATAATTCTATATATTGCTAATTTCTTGTTTATCTCTAAGGTCTTGTTGGCGTTTAAAATATTGCCGGTAAACTCAAAATCGGGAATTGCATTAAGGGCGAAATCAGTCATACTTATTTTCCTGAAATCCCACTGTGGCTCACCCTTGCCTGCCCCGGTTATCCGCATAAATTTATTAGGAGGCATATTCGCCTGATATAATAAAAACCATTTCTTGAGGATGTCTTTAAGCGTTCTTAAACGTCGTTTGATAATAGCATTCATCCTGACGTTCCCTTGAGCCACCACAATCTCGGCCTTCTTTGCTGGGCCTGTGGGATCAATTGTGCTTTCCACTCCTGCTGAGAAATTACTTATACCAAACATCACCTGTGCCTGATTTTCCACTCTCTCAATCATTGCAAGCAAAGAAACATCTGGCGGAGGTATCTGAAATATAGACATACTGCGTGGGTCGGATGTCGGATAGGCAAAGCCAGCCTTTATCTTAAAAGGCTCATTGCGCCTGTTTCCTGTTGGAGCAAACCATATAGTAGGATTGTTGGCCTGAACCGTGCCGAATAAGTATTGATTGTGCAGGGCATCGGCTGATTTCTGCATAGAGTCTAAGAACTCCATTACGCCTATGCCTTTAAGTCTTCCCTCATCATCGGGAATGAACAAATCCAATGTTATAGGGCGTATCTTTAAGGGGAACCTGTTCTTCCTCAATGAGCATAGTGTTTCACTTTTTAACTCAATTATGCCGATAAACTCATCTTCTAACTCCTCAAATTGCTCATCACCTGTGGCCTGTCCTTTGTCCTCTTTTAATGTCTGTATTCTTAATCTGCCATAAAACTCTCTAAACTCTTTTTCTGTCTTGGCTAAGGGGATTTCATTGCCGTCTGTGTCCTTCTTGGCGTCTTCCATTATGGCCTCAGCCATTCCCCATCCGCCTATTTCACTAAACACGTCATTATAAAAAATGCCCTCTTGTTGCCTGCGCATTACTTCATCTGCGGATAGGTTTATTCGTCTTCCCTCCCATTGGGGTATTTTGTCGGCTGTTGCGGACTTTGGTATGAAGTAGTCCTTTCGTGAGAATACTGTCAATCTTGGCCCATTGTAGAGCAATTTAGGCACATCACGCTCTTGGGTTACAACTTCTCCAATATCATCTAACAAAGGTTCGTCAGGATTGGCGGGGTTGGTAACAGGGGTGATTTCAAGTTCTGTGCCGTATTCTTTAACCCAACTCATTATGTATGGGCTTTCTCCATTCTTACCGGAGGCGTGAGATAAGCGGTCAAAGCTCTCCTCAATCTCTAACTCGTGCTTAACAGACCAGTTGGCGAAAGTGTCCAGCTTCTCAACTTTAGGAATATCGCCTTCTTCTGTGGGCAGAACTCTGACAATATCTTTTGGCGAGAAGAACACATTCATCACATTGGCGTGGATGACCTCGAGCATTACTGTTGATAAGGGTGTTCTGTAATTGGGCGTGTCGGCATCATCTCCAGACCGAGCATTTCTGACCATATGCCAGACATCATCCCACTCATCAACTCTATCTGAAACTTTCCTATGATGTTCGACATTGTCTTTGAACAGCTCGCCGATATGCTGTCCGATTATCTCACGCTGTAAGAGGTTCAGCTTGATGAGCTTCTTTTTGTTCTTCTCTTTGACCTTCTTTAAGAAGTCCTGCTCGTTGAGTTCGTTGATTTCTTTCTGCTCAACTGGTTCAGGCTGGATAATACCTAATTCATCTTGAGGGGGCATAACTTATCTCCTCTTGCGATTAAGAAATTGACTAAGCGACTGTATCGGGCCTTGTGTAATAAGACCTATCTTCGCCTTTTCCTGCTTGGCTTTCTCTATTGCTCTAAGTTCTATGATGTCATAACTCAACTGCTGAACGATATGATCAAGTGTGGGAATATGCTGGGTCTTGTAAACAAACTCAACAGTCTTATTGCCGTCTTTCTCAACAACTTCTGCTTTGAAGATTAGTTGGGGATATTTCTCTTGGGGATTGTTATTACTCATCAGCAATCACCAATCCAATCACGTCATCTACTTTCACCAAAGTTTGTGTCTCTGTCTCCCCAGTAGCATTGAAATCAGTTCCGATATACTTTGACATAAATATAGCATCGCCGACCTTGATTGACTTGCGCTTCACAAACTCATTCACCTCAAATAAGGCTTTAAGAGCATCACAGTCTCCATCACAGGCTTTCTTGGTCAGGCTCTCCACAATCTTTTCGGCATTGTTAAGTATATGCTGGTCGGAGAATGTAAGTTCTGGGACTTCCACTACATCGGCTAAGTCGGTGAATAAGTTTTGAGTTGTCTCAGGCAATATAATGCCACCTTTAGTTTTACCGTCTTGAAGAGTAGTTGAAACTTTTCTGCGCTTAACTAATAATGTATCTTTGAATGGAATTATTTTAGGCATTCTCTTTTCCCTCCCTACTCCGTTTTGGAGTTATCTGTAACTCACTCCTTGCAAATCCCCCATCTTGCCTATAAAATATCCGTACTCTGCCATCATAAACATATCCGCCAAGTCAGGACTTAGCAATCCCCTAGCCATCATATCCTCTTTTGTCTCTATCTGGAAGCGTCCCAAGCCATCGGGTTTCTTAACTTTAAGAGAACATAACTGGCTCTTTAACTTATCAAATATATGTTGTGGAATATACTTTAGCGAATACATCCCTTTCTCAAACTTCTTGGCTACCATCAAATAAAACTGTGTCCTTAAATTGTGAAAACGCATACTATCCTGTGCCTTAGATGAATAGCCTCCGTGGAACTCTAAAGGGTTCAAACCTTTATACTGTAAGAGTATATCCCCAACTCCTTCTCCCATTCCATCACTATCAATCACGATTGTATTGGCTTTCTTGCTCTCGTATTTAAGTTTAACCTTTTGTGCTGTCATTGTGATTGGTATTTGGTGGAATATATCAACCTCCATTAGCGTATGTCCTATGCGGTATCCTATCACATTCTCAGATTGTCCGTGTTTTGAGGCGACATCGTTTGATACTATCCTAACAGCATCCTCCGGCTCATCAATCTCAATCTCTCGTGCCTTATCAACCCAGGCCATTGAGATTAAAACATCCGTTCCCTCTTGCGGAAACTCACCCAACACTCTTGCCTGATATAATGGGCTTGCTTCGCCCCATTCATCTTTTCGTTCATCAATCCATTCCTGTGTTACAAGGCCAGGTATTTTGCCATTTCTATTCTGCCAGTCAACGCACTCCTGACACGATATTGAAATCTTATACCATAAGGGTGATGAGAAGCAGTTAAAGAAATTCCCCTCTGGCGTTAATGGATTGCCTATTGCAAGTATCTTTGATGGATGCAAGCCCTCTATCGCCTCCCAAATCATTTGAGGAACACCCAAAGCTTCATCAATAATAACTAACAGATTAGGCGAATGAAAACCTTGAAATCTATTCACCTCATCAGTTGATATACCAATAGCGAACCACTCATCATTCATTTTAAGCTCAGTCTTGAGTAAATCACCGCCAATAGGCTGAGATGAAAGATGATAGAGTTTGGCGATTTCTTTCCAGAGGATATTCTCTATCTGATTGAATGTGGGTGCTGTGATAATTACTTTGGAGGGATAATGGGATAATAGAAACCAGAGAATTATCTCAGAAGCAATGCGTGATTTGCCTACTGTGTTTCCTGAACGCACTGCTACTCTTGAATGGTCTCTTATGGCAAACATAACATCCTGCTGTTTCTCCCACAATGTGCTTCTAAACCAAGTTGATGAAAAATAAGTAGGATCAGCTCGGTAGTCTGCTTGTATCTTCTTTGCCATCTGGTAGTTTGATGGCCTCTCCATTGTTACGGTAGGCGTCATTCACGAACTCCTTGAAGTTAGTAAAATGGAAATGGCGAGATTGGTCAATAAGGGGTTTATCACCTTCAATCTCTGTTCGTGCTTCTCGGATAAGCTGAGCAATCATTCCAATATTGCGCTTCTCTATCCGTGATAACTCATTGCCATCCTTATCATAATGTATCTTATCAAGACGCCAAGTAAATGCCTCATTGATTGCATCTCGTAATAGATTGAGGCGGTTTACTTTTATGGCAAGAGGATGTTTCATTATCCTGCGTTCAGCTTCTCTAGTAAGGCGTGCTATCAATTTTTTCCACTTTGGAGCTTTAAGATAGTTCTGATAAATATTCTGTACTGAAAGCGTTACGCCATATTCTTCATCAAAAATGTCTACACATCTTTGAGAATTATAACCTACTGCAAGTAAAGCACATAACTCTACTTGTTCTCTACCGGATAGCTTCTGTTCGCTTCGTTTGTCTGGCATTTTTTAAACTCTCGTTAAATCCTTCATCCTCATATATCCCCACCTTAAAAGTTTGCTCTTTCCCCTTTAACAACAACAACTTAGTAACATCCGCCAACTGCATACCATCGGTTACTAAATATATATATGCCGTGCCATCGTGGACATCAAAGTTAAGATTGGTCTTGCGATGCTCAAAGTGGGCCTGAAAAGAAGCAATCAGTTTAAGTTCTTTGCTCACGCTTCACCATCTTGAGCAATACATATACCGGGGCAAGAAACTGCCGGTGCCTAAGTATAGCCCCATACCTGCTGACAACTGCTTGTGAGTTCTTCGTTATCTTATGCGGCCTATCTTTTGTTTCCATAATAAAAAAACCGCAAGATAAGGTAAATTCCTTAGCTTTGCGGCTTCTATGTGGTGGATTGCGAAGCGTTAAGCTTATTTGTATTTAATTGTAATCACTATGAAGTATATATTATAATTAGAGGCGTGTCAAGTTATTTTTTATAATTAGTCATTAAATCCTAGTTTCTGGAACTTCCATTCTCCATCACAACTATCCCTTCCAAAACCATCTGAAGTAGCAATTCCTTCTTCAGAAATGCATATCCAAGTAGTTTTAATGGGTAAAGCAAAGAACTTATAAATAACTTTTAATTGATACACAAACCCTGGATGCCATTGCTTTAATAGTTTATCATAAATCATTCCACACATTCTTGAACCATCTACCTCAACAGTTCTATGGATTAACTCAAAGAATGAAACACACAAAAGTATCCCTATTAAAATCCCAATAATTATCTTTCTCATATCGCATCCTCCACTTTATCTTTCTTATTTCCAGTCGCACGAAAATCTAATTCTATACCTGCGTCCTTAATAAATGTAAATCCCACAATTTCGGCTTTATGAATTATCAACTTGAGCGGTATTTTGGAATAGGGATTTAATTTGGCTAATTCTCTTAATGCTTCAAAAGTCTCAGTAGTTTTATCCATTATCCCTCTTTTGGATGTAACGCCATCTCTTGCGTTCATATTGCCAAATAAGTATAAGTAATAAGATAATCAAATCAAGTTGCAATAAATCTATTAGGCGCCCTATCCGGAAATGGCCACTAATCAGGAACTCACCAAACATTTTGAAGATGATGAAGTAGAATATGCTCATTTGGATTTTCTCCTCAAATACCGCCATAGCACTATGCTAATCGGGATGGCGAAGCCCAAACCCAATCCTATGCCTGTCGCTATTGAGACTATGATAAGTCTAATCACAAATATACCTCTTCTCTTTCAATTCTTTTAATTCTTTTTCACGCCATTCAATTTCGTGTGGGTCTATTTCCAACCAATCGGGAAATTCTCCTCTTAAATACCATCTATAACTATCTCTTATAAAATTTGTTATTTTTTTCCAATACCATAAAGGATGACGAGTTTCTTTTGTATTATAAAATTCTCTTTCAAAATACCATTGATCTGGCCAACCTCCTTTAATCATTTGATATTCATGTCCTGTCCGAGTATCTTTTACTCGCACCCATCTTATTCCTGCTGTTAAGGTAATTATCTCATCAAGTATGCGGATAAAAGGAAAAACTTCATCTATTTTTTCATAAGGATGTTTTAATTCAATTACCTGTTGTTTATAATCATCAAACCAATCTGCCCAAGCTAAATTACAAATCAGACTCAAGACAATAAGTATTGCCAATGTGATTAAAAGTAATTTTGCCATTATCTTCTCCTTCCCCGATTATACTCTTTCAAGGCATCCCCCTATTCAAAATACTTCCCCAACCGCTTGTGTTCGTTATTTATCTCCGTTTATACTCACTTGTAGTTCTTAACTCTATCTCATTATAACAGTTAAGGCAGATAA
>SDBU01003556.1_pt1 | contig 19744 bp, 53 predicted proteins | sample 2277071 | NCBI WGS metagenome assembly SDBU01 (sample SAMN10397929, study PRJNA504765) | marine sediment metagenome | isolation source: marine sediment core GS08_GC12, 126 cmbsf | place: Arctic Ocean: Gakkel Ridge, Loki's castle | collected 2008 | reverse complement strand
TCTCGTATTGCACAATACGGATAATTTCCTCGAGGGGGGGTTGACTTTTTCTATAAATGTATTATAATAGTATTAGAATAATATAGAAAAAGGAGAAAAGTAATGACCAACAAAGAGATAACACAAAGGAATGTTAAGAGAGTTAAGGATCTACTCACCGATGTAGAGAATATGACCGACAAGCAATTCCAATCCGTACTAAGTGATATGGTGGAATTTCACCAGTATAGCCTTTACAATCAGATTATACTATCCTTTGCAGGCTGCTCCCAGGTGGCCGGGTACAAGAAGTGGAAGGAGCTAGGCAGAACAGTCAAGAAGGGAGGGAAGGCTGTTTGGATCCTGGCTCCCTGGTTCAAAAAAGTGGGAGAGATACAGGAAGGCCAAGAGAAAGAGGATGTGAAAATACTACATGGCTTCTTCTCGGTCCCGGTGTTCGATATAGGCCAGACAGAGGGCGAGGCGGTCAAGAGGAATATGACTACCAAGTCAAAAGTCAAATTTGAGGAGTTAAGAAAGGCTACGGAGAAGGCTGGTTGGACAGTCAGGTTCAAGCCCCTGGAGATAGCGAAGGGGGGCTATGTGACCAGCCAGAATGGGGAGATCACCCTGAACAGCAACTTGGATGAAACTGAGAATACCGGGACACTCATCCATGAATGGGTTCATAAGGAACTGAAACATTCCAATAATGGTACTCCGTCCAGGGTAGCCGAGCAACAGGCCGAGACAGCGACATACCTGGCATGCAAGGTTCTGGGAATTGAGAGAAAGTCCGTCTTTTACCTGAAGTCCTGGGGGTTGAGCGAGAACATCCTGAAAGATTTTAGCAAGGTGGATAAGGTGGCAAAGAAGATTATAGAAGGAATTGAGGGGAGCAAAAAATGAAGTGAACTTATATCTGCCCATCGTATACTGGTGGGCAGGAATAAGTTCATTATGAAAGAAAGGAGAGTAAAGATGAAGAGAAAGGATCTTGACCTAGTGGCAGGAGTAATTAAGGGACTCAAAGGCAATGTGGAAAATACAGGCAGTCCTATCAAGAATGTGGTGTATTGGAAGTTTGCTAACACATTCAAGGAGGCAAACGGCAATTTCAACGAGCAGGCTTTTAGGAAGGATTGTGGTATTGGTCCGGATATTATTTAGCCTTATACCCTGCCCCGGTGGGTAGTACAGTCGTAGAACCGTTTTTACGCTACCACCACAACTAAAGACGCATCGGGGCAGTCATAAGTCTATCAAGAGAAAGGAGATGCAGAGATGCAAGAAGAAAGAAAGATGACAGAGGCGATGGAGGAATTAGGGTGGGAGTGGGAGCCGAAAGTAGGGGACAAAGTGTGCCGAGGTCCTATGGTTCTATTTTATGCTGGGATTATACCTGCTATAGAGGGTAAAAGAGCAGGGAAGTTTATCTCCGAGGCTGCTACAGAATATGAATGGCCTATTGACATAGTAACTCGTATTATCCCTTGGCAAGAGGTTGAAAAGGTATTGGAGAAGGCGGGGTATTGGTTTGAAGAGCCAATAAGAAGAGAGTATGGTTCAGAGGGCACTAAGTGTCATTGTGTTGTTAAAAAGAGGGGCTACATAAAACCACTTGGTATAGCCTGGGGTGATACTCGCCAGGACGCAGTAAGGAAGGCAGTACTAAGCCTAGTAGAGAACTTGAAAAGAAAAGAGCAAAAGAGATGACTAAACGTGAAGCACATATTGAAGCATTGCTTGTTAGCTCGACTCTTATAGATAGAGTTACCGACCAGGATAGCGACCAATTTGAGGATAAAATTGTAAGTGCAATGAGGAAAATCGCAAGTTCATTATTGGAAAGAGCAGAGAACTTAAAATCAAATAAACAAAGGAAAAAAGACAGGAGCAAATTCAATGATAATCAAAATTAATCTCAAAGGCAAAGACAGGGAACTAAGCGGAGACACAATGCAACCCGGAAATCGGTGGTATCTAACATGGGCCGAAGATAGAAAGGAATTAAATATATCCTCTGGCCTCACTCTATCCGGATGGGAAGCTAAGCAAAGATACTTTAAGAAGGAGCAAAGTCAATGAGCGTCAATGACTTAGCTATAGGAGCGAGTGCGAAGGTCAAGAAATTAACCGGGAGGTACTCAAAGTACCTAACCCGACCAACTAGGGAAGGGATCATCACCGCAATCAACCCGAACTCGGTTAGAATAAAGTTCCTTCATAGCAGAAGGGATAGGTCTTATCACTGTCACGAGCATAGCTTCAACCGAGGGAATGTGGAAGTGACCAGACATCACAAGAACAGCAAAAGAGGCAAGGAGTTAGAGGCATTAAGACAAGAAGAAAGAAGTAGTCAAGAAAAATTCTTAGATATATTGAGACGACATAATCCCAAAATAGATCGGCTTGCCAAAGATATAAGAAAGGAGTAAGAAAGATGCGATATAAAGTTATACAATTCTATTATGATGAAAGTATTTATCCACAACATGCGATTATGGACACAAAAAGAAAAGATACCATTCGGGACCAAATGGGATATACTTCTATAATGACAAAATCAACAGCAAGGTGGGTCTGTGACTCACTTAATAGACAGGAGAAAAATAATGTTAATAATAAAAACTCACAAACGAAGAAGACAGATGTTGAGATCAATTACGCAAAGACAAGAACAAGCCTGGCAATTAAGAGTAGTTAGAAAATTTACTTTGGGGAAGGTAGGTAAGATTATGGGTGTATCATCAGAACGAGTCCGACAATTAGTAGAGGCTGCGGAGAAAAAGAAAGCAATGGGAATGATAAAAGAAGACCTACGAGAACTTTGTAACTGCTGTCAACACAAAATAACGATTTTGCCATGCAGTTTGTTAAAGACAACAGTAAGACACTTATGTGAAAATTGGAGATACCGAAAGGAGCAAAACAGATGTCAATAATAGTAACTCATAAAGGAACAACCAGAATACTACAAGACGAACAAAAAGTGGGTGGGACAGAATGCAAGCAGTGCAACGGAGAAACGGATGCCCTTGCATTCGCCCTGGGAGGAACAACCTGCTCTAAGTGTTTGGAAAAAAATAGGAGGAGAAGAGATGCAAGTAGGATATGGAAAGGAAAAAAGACCATCTGTGCCCCTTCCCGGACGCAGGAGTAAGCACCAAATACAATAAAGGAGCAAAAGAACAATGAAAGCTAATCAATACATCAGAGAAGTAGAAGTCAAGTTTAAGACCAAGCCCCGAGAACAGGATAAAGTGAAAATAACATCAGCCCTCGATGCCGTTAATCTCTTCAAAGATCTCCAATCCGAGACACAGGAGAAGGTTATCGCTATTCACATAGACATACATGGAACCGTTGCATGTTTCCAAGTGGTGTTTATCGGTACTTCAACCGCAGCTCTCACCGATCCGAAACCAATACTCCGGACATCTCTTTTGACAAACTCCTGCTCACTTATTCTAATTCACAATCACCCATCAGGGAATCCGCATCCTAGCACAGATGATATTACAATTAAAAACCAACTCCAAGGAGCCTGTAAAATTCTCAATGTCAAATTATTGGACTATATCATCATCGGAGATGACTCAATTTATTATTCTTTTGCCGATGAAGGTAATATGTAGAAAGGGGGGTTGACTTTTCTCAGAAATGTATTATAATAATACTAGATTGATATTGAAAACTTCTAAAATGACGAGAAAAATAACCTATCTGCCCTATGGCCGTGATAGCCTAAATGGTTTGTGCGCAAAAGGGGTTGGCTGGGGCTGACTCCGTTCCACTCGACACAACAACATTTGCAAGGTATCTCCCTGCTAGGGCAGGTAGACTAAAACAACCGGAGGAAGAAAATGGAAGGTTATCCAGCAGCGAACAGAATGTTAAGCACGTGGGGAAAGAAATTTCAGGGGATGTTTGGGATCACATTGGGAGCTTTTGTAGGAAGATTAGTCGTTCTCGGGATCCAGGATTTTGATATTATTAAATTTGATACCTACCTTCAAAAACTTGGCTACCGAACAGAAGAAGATGGTTCTATGAAGGATTATATCACAAAGGAATATGGGCAAGAAGCGGTAAATTTAATTGAAGAACTTAATGGAGCTAGCTAATGAAAAAGCTAATAACCGCCGAAGTAGTAGCAAAAAGTTTCAAGTTAGGACTCTGCGAGGACATTTCATACAGAATAGACTATATCGATGAACAGGGAATAAAACGAACAACCCTACAATACGGGAAAGATATTGAGGAAGCCTGTAAAAAGAAAGGCATTAACTGGCTATCATAGAAAAGGAGAAGGAAAAATGATGCTACTAACTAAAGAGTTACGAAGAAAGTTACCACCTCTTTACGCTAACGAGGAAAATAAGCCGGAGGATGTCCAGGTAATAGTCAAATTCTTTCTTCCTAATGTGCAATGGAAATGGTACGCCATTGAATTTAATCAGGAGGATATCTTTTTCGGTTATGTGAGAGGAGTTGTAAATGAATTAGGCTATTTTAGGCTATCGGAATTGGAGTATATCACGGATGGAATAGGATTGGGAGTAGAAAGAGATAGACATTTCGGAAAACACACCTTAGCCGAGGTAATGGCAGAGGCATTATAGGAAAATAACAAATGAAAAATCATCCAGAGAGCAAAATAGAACTAATTCTTACAGGAAGCGAAGAAGCAGTGAATTTGATAAAGCAGAGGGGCTGGACTAGGGGGTGCGAGAGGAATGTTTGGCACAAGGTCAAGTTGATAGACTGCACAATCGTGAGGGATAATAAGACCTATATCCTCTTTGCCAGGTCCCGGTGCTGGTGCGGGGCAAAGTACAGGCAATATTAGGAGAAGAAATAATGGGCAAAACACGAAAAAAGGCTGGAAAAGCTAAGAAGAGGCGTAGAAGGAATCGAGAGCCGTTGGCTGGAGACCGTTGCTTTAGGCAATACCAAAGTAGAAAGCCAAAGGGGGGTGATGTATTTCGAAAAGAGTTGATGGAATTTTTGAATGATGAGCCTGAACTGACTGCCGAGGAGTTAAGGCTGAGAGCTATTGAGAGAGCTACGAGAGGAGACTAAAATGAAATTAACAAAAGAGCAAATTTTTAAAGATTTTACTTGTATATGCGGAAAATGTAGAGGTCTAGCACACATAACGCCTATAGGTACATTGTGCACACATTGCACCTTTGGTGGTGAAAAACAAACATATAGGAAAAAGAAAGGAGGATAAGTAAAGATGGAAATACTTGAAAGTAAAGAAATTCGTTTTTGTGAGGATGGAGAAAGATGGGCTTGTGAAGTTCGTCTAAAACAAAATGAGTGTAATAAAAGATTTTATCTGCGGAAGATAAAAATTGAAGTTTTAGATGGAGGTCGAACTGTACAAGACTCTTACAAAATAATGAAAAGTATAGGGAGTTTTTTCCAAACAGTAACTATGGAATTACAAAATCTGAACCATGAAAAGGAGCCAAATCAATGACAAAGAGGACACCGTTTTACTTTATGAAGAGGAAAGAGAAAGGTCTTATCAGAACCTGGAAAACAAAAAGTAAGGATCAAGTAATCAAACAAACCTGGACAGATGCATCAATAATAGTGTTCGAGAACCGGGACGAGTTCCCCACAGTCCCGGGAAACTATAAGTTCGATTTCAAGAACAAAATGATAGTGCCGGAAGGGAAAAACTTTCCGAGGTTGAGGAAGGAGATTCCCAAACGCAAAGGATACAAGCTAGCCAAGCCACTGGAGAAGAATGGACATCTGTGCCTTGAGAGAATCGATGAACATGTTAGTTATGACACGATGGTAGTCGAATTGCAAGCCGGAGATATAAAGACCCTTCTGGACCTAGAATACTATGACTATCTCGAATACAATTATGGGGCAGTACACACTGCTGGCGAGTGGCGGATAAAAGGCCAGAATGAGCCAATCCTGTTTCTCTGGGATGGGAAGATCAAAGCAGTGATAATGCCAATAAAAGGCTATAACGAGGAAAAGTAAGGTGGGAATAAGAGAATTTTTATTTAAAAAAAGAGGAAGGGATGAGGAATTTAAAAGAGAGTTTGGGGAGGGTATTAAAGAGTTACTACATAGGATAGGAAGGATCAAAGAACTGGAAAAGAAATACATAAGACTGGAACGGATGGTAAGGGAGGGTATGACAAACAGGAATAGGCTGGCTACAAGAATACAGAAGCTAGAGTATAGAGAGAAGAAAAAATAAAAATAGGAGATAAATAAATGAAATGCCAAAAATGTGGTGGATTTTTTGCAATGACAGTCGCGCCCTACCAGAGAATCCATAGAGACAAGAAAACAGGCCATTGGGTACCAAGTTCCGGTATATGCCAATGCGATCCTGATGATATTTCTCTATTTGGATTAATTGAGTACAAGGAAGAAGAGGATAGGATTAGAAAAAAAGCGTGCCCTCCTCTAGGGGTGTAGTCCTAGCGTACAGAATTTGCTCTTTGACCTCTTTCTTGTTGTAAGCATAGAGAAGGTGCATCAGACGATTGCCAAGACATTCTTGTTGGTTATCCCTGAATTCTACCTCTATCTGGAGATTGGATTCAACCAATTTTTCCCAGATACCGACCGTCCTCCAGTTAGTCATGGCATGCTCCTTGAGGAAGTCAAAGAAGTGTGCCTTGTCCTGACGGATGACGATGGTGATAAGCTCCCTGTCTGTGGCTCCAAGTTCCTTGAAGTAATCGGCATCATAGAGGAGCTTGACAACCTCATTCTTGATTACCTGGACAGACATTCTCATCGGGTCCTTTTGTGAGATTGCCGGGCAAAGACTATATTTGGCTACCCAGACCTCAGGTGGATTCAAAGTTAAATGTTCCATTGATTTCACCCCCTTTTTAGGGGATTATAATATAAAGAAAAATAAAGTCAATGAAAAGAAAGTGAGGTGAGAGGAGATGATAAAAATATTTCTTCTTTTGGTTGCTAGTATCTCAATGGGGGTAATTCTCCTTTGGGGATATTCAGATGGGAACGCATTAGTTGCTGGCTTTGGAGTAATAATAGTTGTCCTGTGCATAGGCTTCTGCGGAGTAATACAAGCAATTGAGAGCCTCAAGGTTAAGGGAAAGGACAAGAAAGAGAAAAAGACTGATAGCCCTTGACAAAGTATTTATTTCGTATATAATAAACATTAAAATAATATCACAATAATAGGAGGATAATACAATGAAAAAAATTGGAAGACCCCGTCTGCCATGCAATGAAATAAAGAAGCGTAAGTTATTGTATTTAACAGAAGCCGATATGACGGCCATTGAAAAGGCAGCTAAGCACAAAGGACTGTCTGTTTCTTCATTCACTAGGATGATAATATTAGACTACCTAGCACACAACAACAAACCCGAGAAGTAGAAAAAAGGAAACTAAGATGCCAGTACAAAAACTTGACAAGAATAATGAATACGATCCCAAGGGGCCACCTACTGAATGGCAGTGGAAGCAGTTAGACAAGCTAGAGGATGAACACAGGAATTGGTTCTGGAAAAAGATGAACGAGATAGGCAAGTCTTTCAGGTCGGAGATTACCTTAGAGGAAGCAAATAGTATCATCAATGAGAGGAGAAAGAGGAAATGAAAAAATGGAAGAAGATATAAAAGGAAAGAAGGTCTTTATAACCAAACAGGAAGCCCAAGTAATATTGGGAGGAGTGTTCCTGATGAAGCGAGCGGAAAAAAAAACAAAAAAAACATTAGGACAATTTGGTTCAAAAAAGGAAAAAAGAGTTTTTAAGGACGCAGTGATGACCGTGACAGCAAAGATGGATGAAGTACTGGAATATACAAAATAAAAGGAGGTGATAACGATGGAACATCTTCAAACTGAAACACAAAAAGAACATCTTGAATATTTACGGAAAAAAGCAACTTTGGAACTATATAAAAATCGTTGGCCGACTCTGGCAATTGCTGAGCTGCTAGATACTACGTTGAAACAAATTGAAGAATACTTAGGAAAAGAACGAAGAGTTTATGGAGAAACTAGGAGGAAATGATGAAGAAAAAAGACAAGATATGGAACATAATCCTCTTTACCATAATAGCAATAGCGGTAATCATACTTATTTGGGCTACAATCCCATCCAAGGCCGAGACGATTGACATAGTCTCAGAGCAGTTAATCAAGGTTAAGGGGGGAACAATGCTAGGAGCCTTCCTGGGAATCGGAATTGTGGGAGTTATATTCTCTGTGATACAGATCGGCCAAGTACTCCTTTGGAAATGGTTCGCTAAACACAAACAAGCAAGGGAATTTTTAAGAGCAATAGGAATCGAAATCAAACTAGGAGGCAAACATGCCAAGAAAAAAGATTGAGAAGACGCTAAAAAGTATCTCTGAACAGGATATCTGTATAAATAAACTGATTGACAGGGTGAATACCATAGACAAGGATATTGTCACCATCGCCAGGAAGCAGAATATAATGATAAAGAAGTATAATGGTATGGCGGAGCAAGTGAATACCTGCAAGGAAGTACTCCAGAAATTAATCAATATAATACCTCAAAAGGGAGACAAGCCGAAGGACATTATCGTGCCTTGAAGGGGGGATAAATGGAAATATTCTTTGAAACTCTAGGTAAAGCTATTGAGGAAAGTGGTCGACAATGTTATACCACAGAGATAGAACTCAATATAGAGAATTTGGACGAGACAATCGAAATTACTCCTATAACTTATTTCCTATGGTCCACAACAATCATTGCCCCTAATGATACTTCTATATTAAAAGTGAAGTTGTTTCATCAAACCACATGCAAACAGCTATGGATAGACTCCTGGGAAGGAATAAAAGCAGTTGCTTTTCTGTATTTAGGAAAAGTTGAACCACTAGGAAGAGCAACGATATTTTGGCCCTATGTTACAGGCGAGGTTACTGGGTTAGACTTAAGGGGAGTGATGATAGGAGATTACGTCCTAAAATTACAGGCATCGAATGAAAATTTAGGGAAAATAATCTTGCAACATAAAGTTTTGTGAGGAAAAAGAAAATAAAAGAAAGGAGAAAGAATAATGAGCCACGAAAAATTTTTAACCACAACGGCAAGGATTAAGTTTTTGAAAAGGTATATATTTATTTTAAGAGAACTGATAGATGTTTGTTATGAGAAGGAGGATGAGGGGGGGCACAAAGAATTAGCTGATGAGCTAATTGAAAGTTTGGATGATCAAGCCGAAGATTGTTTTTCAAAAATGGAAGAGGACGATAGAGCATTTTTTAATGAAATAGGCAAATTGTCCAACGAACTCAAACAGATCAAAAGAGAGGAAACGATGAAGTGAAAGGAAAACTGAAAAAAAAGCAAAAATAGTTTGGGAGGGGAAACCATGAAAGCAATATGTACTAAATGCCACAGCCCACAAATAGTTGATCTCGAACCCGGGGATGACCTGGAGGAGTTCAGTTGCGCAAAGTGTGGGGGGAGGCTGAAGAGTATCAGCGAGGATGAGTGCGATGATTACTACAAGTCCGGGGAGGCCGAGAGGAGGGGAACGACCGGGATAATGAAGGCGAAGAAGGAGCCTGAATAACGAGAGGGGAAATCATGCAAAAAAAAGAGATTCAAAAATATAAAAAAATAATAAAGTCCACTGGTGAGCTTGCTCACTCAAAAATCAAGAGGATCACGCAGAAAAAACATGGTGGTTTACAACTTATGCCACCCAAAAAAGATGTATGCCAAGAATGTGCCACAAAACACAAACCGAATGAGCCACATAACCAAGAGAGCCTATACTATCAGATGCAATTCCAAATAAAGCATGGAAGGTTTCCCACCTGGGAGGATGCAATGGCTCATTGTGACGAAAAGACAAAAGAAATGTGGCGTGAAGAACTAGAGAAAGCAGGAGAAACACTTGCCAAAGTGAGCAAGAAGGGAAACTAATCATGTCAGTAGGCACAAAAGCAGAAAAAATAGCCGAAATAAGGAACGCTCTGGCTATTATCTTGCGAGCTTCGTTTGACACCAAACAGGAGGATAGACGTTTGGATATAGTCAGGCAGGTGGGAAGGATTGACAAGTTGCTGCCAGATGTCAATTTTAAGGGAGGAAAAAGTGATTAAAGATAAAAAGCATAAAGGGGCAAAATAAAATGCAAAACAAAGCGAATGGTCTGAACTTAGACCAAAAATTCCGGATCAGGAAACCGCCACCCAAAGAACCGTATGAATCAGCAATACTGAATATGTTTCAATATGGTAAGGCTATCGGGTACAGGGACATTGTTCGCGAAACGCCAGTAAGCTTATCTCAGGCAGCAAGGGTCTGTGCAAAATTTAAGAGAAATAAACTAATAGAGGAAGTGTGACAAGTTGCTGGCGAATGTCAAGGTTAAGGGAGGAAAGTAAATGCAAACAAAAGAGTCTATAACAGTAGCCGATGTTATTAGTGGAATAACACATGCTAGGGATACTTGGGAAGGAAAGACACCAAATCGGACGCTAGCTGACCTACACATAGAAGTGCTCAATGCCTATGGCCTGGCACTCAATTACTTGGATATGCTCAGGCAACGGATCGAGAGCATGAGAGTTCCCTATCAACCGAGAGAGGGATTAGTTGGGGCATATATCAGAGGGATAAACACTACCTGCAACAAAATCCTTAGCCGGGAACCCATAGTATCTGAGAAATTGCCGTAGATTGAAAACATTCAGAAAGGAGAGGAAAAAAATGCCAGCAATTAAAAAAAGACCAGAGTTTGAAGTCATAAAATGCCCATTCTGTGGGAGCACAGACCTTGAGCAGGATAAATATGATAGATGGACTTGTCTATCCTGTTTCAAACAATGGGATGAGAAGGGATAGATTTATTAGAAGAACTTGTTGGAAAGGAGAAAAAGGGATGAATAAAGAATGGTCCAAAAAGTGGGAAGAAAGATATCAGAGAGAACATAATATCCTCTGTCCATATTGCGAAAAAGAATATAAAGATGAGGAATATGAATGTATTTCTTATCATGGAAGTACTGATACTGGCCTCATCGAAGTAATTTGCTCTTACTGCGAAAGAACTTTTTATGTGAAGGAAATAGTAGACCGAACTTATGAGGCAGTGAAATGTCAAAACTGCGAGGATGAAGGTTGGGTTTGGAAAACAGTTAAAAATGATTCTGGAAAATTTAAAACTACGAAAATTCCTTGTAAATGTACTAAAATAGCTGAGGAGAAAAAGCAATGACCTACGAACAAGCAAACAAAGCAATGCCATACGCAACAAGAAACGTTGAGGTGCTGGAGAGATTGGGGTGGGAGTGTAAACAATGCAATGCAACTGGATATGTTGGTGTGACGGCTAAGGGTTGTGGTGCAATAAAGTGTCCTATTTGTAGAGGGAAGGGGGTACTCAAATACTCCTGGACTCCACAGGTGGGGGAGTGGTGTATGAATAATAAATTTCTGAAGGGTAGCCCATTAATTATTACAAAAGGCAACTGTCCAGACCCTAAGTATTATACCCCCATCCTCGAATGGGAAGAGATTGAGAGGGTGTTGAAGAAGGTGGGGTATAAGCTAAAAATTAGGGAGACAAGTCAAGGTGAATATTTTGCTCTTATTAAAGGGCAGACTGAGGTTGGTGGTATTGGCAAATCCCGCCAACAAGCAGTTATGAGAGCTGTGATTGAGCTAGGAAAGGAGCTAGAGAATGACAATACAAGAAGTATATGACATAAACATTTAGACTACTTATTAACTGACCGAGAATGGCTTCCTGATACACAACTAGGAATGATTCTTTACGATTTATGGTAAGCAATTAGGAAAAGGGAACAAAATGCAAGCAACAAAATGTAGTAATTGTGGAACAACCTCGAGGACCGAACGAGAGGGAAATAAATGTGCTATTTGTCTGAGAGGATCGTTCGTAAAAAAGGAAAAAAAGAAAGGAACTACTACAAACTTAGATCACTCTGACCTGATAGACAAGCTCGTCGCGAACCGCCTGGCAATGAAGCTGATCGTATTCTCCGAGGTTGGGATAGGAAGCAGGTGGTTGCTAGAGAAAGGAACCCCATTACCCATTCCTGACGTGATGACCATGAAATACTCCTATACCCAGTCCGATATAACGATATATGATGCCAAGGGTACCCGGAACGACTTTCTCGGGGATGTAGGACAAGCTAAGTACAAAAAGTATCTCACCTTCTGTGACCGGTTCTACTTCGCCACCCAGATTGGCTTGCTAACCAAGACCGATATCCCCCAAGATGCGGGCCTCATCGTATATAATTCCGGTAAAGATACATGGAGTGTGGTCAAATCCTCCCCACGACACAATGCAGAGCTTGACCGGATACACTGGCAATCCCTCCTTATGGCTAAGTTCAGTACCCTAACAAGAACACGAAGGCTGGAACAACGAATGAATTTGCGGAATGATATTGCTCTGAGTAATAAAGCTCTCAATTTGGGCCATAAGATAAGGGAAAAACTACGGAAAGTCGAGGGAGTCAAGTCCCAGGTCGATAATATCAAGAGAACGGTAGCTGAGGCACTAGGAATCGAGCCAGAAGAATTACTTAAAAAACGGTATTGGGAATTAAAAAGTTTTATCCGAGATCATGTGCAATCATTGACAATCCCGAAGGAAAAGCAGTTGGCGATGGAAATAATGCCAATGTTTGCCAACATAATTTGTAAACCTTGGATGCTTGAAAATAGAGAAATATTTATTGGGACACTTGATGAGTTTATAAAGATGCTAAAAGAGCAGAAAAAGAAGGAGGAAAAGTGATATACACAGACGGCGTTCATCTAGTGGCAGATGAATTAGAGGAACTCCACTCTTTTGCCCAGTCTGTGGGACTCAAACGACAATGGTTTCAGGAACAACCAGGTCATTCACATTATGATATCACAACCCAACGAATGCTGAGGAAGATCCTTGACACGAATATGGTGACTAAGGTTAGTACGAAGCAATTAGTCAAACAAATTTTAAGAACACAAAAAGGAGAAAGATAGATAAAATGAGACAAGTATATTGCCCATTATGCGGAGCAAGGTTAATTGATTGGGAAGGTGGAGGCTATAGAGGGTGGTGTCCTTATTGTGAAATTCGATATAGCGTAGAGTTGGATAGTGAACCGTACGTGATAACGTGGAAGGATAAAAAATGAATCCCGATAAGTTATAGAGACTGCTTAATTTTACTTTCAAAAAGGAGAAGAAGGATGGCCGATAAATGCAGATTTGCTAATAGCTGTACCCTTTATTCAAAAGTACCCGGTATGTGTAATACTCACTCTCTTCGGCTTACAATGGGTTCAAGTGGCGGAAGAGTATATATATGTTCAAGGTACCGTTGGCTAGAGGAGATGGAAAAAGTAAGAAAAAAAATCATATATAAAATAGGGAATTGGATAGAAGAAAATACAGAGGAAATGTCTTATTATCATGACTCGGGCTCTCCTTATGATGTTATTCACGCAAAAAGACTGAAATATTTCTTAGAAGATTTGGTTAGTGAGGAATAAGTGATAAAACAATCTGCTAAGAGTAGAAAAAAATATAGAGAAAATAAGAAAGCTCAGCAGGCTTACTGGCAAGAGCACAGGTATTGCGAAATTTGCTTATTCGAGGGAAGAGGCAGAGTCTCAGCCACTGAAGTACATGAAATTCTTTTTCGCAGTCAGGGTGGAAAATGCGAACCCGATAATGAAATAAGCAGTTGCAAAAACGACCATCTGAGATCTCATTTCAGGATAAAACCTTGGCTACATAGGGAAGATTTGTATAAAATTAAATCACAGGGAGGGAAACAAGATGAAAATCAAGATTAAGTGGTGGTACAGGTTGTTTCTATGGATACTACCCACGTGGACCGTTACAGAGTGTGGTGATGGCTTTGAGTGTACTACGGTTTACAAGAAGTGGTTTGGCAAGAAATTTGTCTTGGATGTGTCTAGGTATGAGAAATAAAGGAGGAAGAAGGTGAAAAAACATAAAGGTTATGACGCATATAAGGGCTGTATTGTCCCAAAGTTCTCCGACATTATGATAAATCAATTAGCAAAACACGATGATAGGGGAGATTCATGGAAAGATGCCCATTGGACTTGGTTACTAATGAGAGCTAAACAAGAGATGAACGAGGTAGAAAATGCGTTGATGAACATTTCTTATCCTACTAGACCAGTTCAAAAAAAACGTGTTGCTAAAGAATGCGCTGATGTAGCTAATTTTATGATGATGATTGCAGATTCAGTTGATGCAATTTAAGATCCGACCTTACATATACCCTATTGTGTAAGGTGAAAAAAAAGGAAAAAAAATGCTCGTATCACTTTTCAGTAAAAGACTTGGAGTCATTCCCTTCATTATAGCCCTTGACTTTTTTCTGTTCTGTGATATAATAAAAGCAATATGTAAGGTTAAAAGAGGGAAAAAATAGAGGTGACGAAATGAAGAAATTTGAGGATATTAAAATGGTTGTAGTTAAATGGTATGATGCTCGGTTTTTCCCTGGTACGTATACCAAAGAGGCTTGCAAAGACCACAATATGTGTTTATTTGAAAGCCTTGGTTATATCATCGCCAAAGATAAAACCACTGTGCGTATCGCCGCTGAGCGAAATAATGAAGGAGAGTACAGGGATATAACTTTAATCCCTACAGGGTCAATTCTGTTTATAAGGAAATTATTTCCCAGAAATAATAGAAACAACAAGCCCAGAAACAACAAAGAGATTAAGGTAAAAAAATAAAAAGGAGGAGCAAAATGTTTATCACATTATTACTGGTAGGAGTGGGGGTCATGTTTATAGTGCTGACAATTAGGGCAGATTCGTTTGACAAGGGACTAGCCATATTCGGAACTACGGCTTATTGGCTTGTATTCATCGTTTTTGCCTTGGTGGCTGTTCTCTGTAATAAGACATGCATCAACCAAATGCACATCTTCCAGGATGTGGATAGGGTGAACTTTGAAAGGGTCATCACAGAGACTCTTTCCTATGTCGAACCGGAGAATGTCACCTCTCTAGGTGTTGAAAAGTTTGAGGTATACAAAGTTGTGAGCGACAGGCTATCCGAACTGACCATACAAATAAAGGAATACAATAATAACTTGGCAGGATACAGAGTTTTAGAGGATAGTCTCCTCGTCAACTGGTACATTCCTAGCCTAGAGGGACTAGAGTATATCAAACTAAATTTGCCTTGAGTTGACAAATCGAATAATAGCCTGCCCTGTGGCACAGGTAGCCTGATGAGAGTCGGGGGCCGCAGGCTGACGAGCCGAAGAAGGTGTGGTGGGACGATGCCCGGTATGAGGTTGCTCATTGCAGTTGCCAAACTGCCAGGGCGGGCTAACAAGCCCAAAAACAACAAAGAAATGGAGGTGAGGAAATGAAGAAATTTGTGGGCGGACATAATTATCGTGTCAAAAAATCCTTTTCTATAAAGTGTGGACCTTTACATTATTTTGCCATTCAAGGGGAAGTATTACTCTTCAAAGGAAAGTCTTCAGGTTATGCACATTTCTATGGTAAAAATCCAAGCCGATTGGTTCTGTTGACTGGAAAAGAGACTTTCAAGTATTTAGAGGAGATTGAGGTGTGAGGGAAGAAAAAAGATGAAGAAAGCTAAACTCAGACAAACTTGTAGTGGTTGCCCTTCTCAGTGGGAGGGCTATACCGATAAAAATGAACCTGTCTATATTAGATTCAGGTATGGTTATTTGTCTGTTTCAATCGGCAAAATAGATCAGGATATTGAAGAAATATATGTTGGGAATGAAAGTTTTGGTTGGCAAATTGGTGGTGGACTTGATGGTTTCTTATCTTTTCAGGAATTAAAACAAAAACTTGAAGGAAAATTAGATGTGGAGGAGATAGAAAGAGAAGACAATGCTAATTGAAAAAACTCTATTTGGGGAAACGGTTGACAAGGTTCAAACTGCTATCGCCAGACTAAAGCAATTTGAACCCCCAGAAGGCTACTATCTGGCCTTTAGTGGTGGCAAGGATAGCATAGTCATTAAGCAACTGGCTAATATGGCCAAGGTCCAGTATGATGCCCATTATAACAACACAACGATAGACCCGCCGGAACTGATATACTTCATCAAGGAACATTATCCAGATGTAAAGATTGAGAATCCCAAGCACTCACTATTGAAAGAGTTGGTAAGGCAGGGATTCCCGACCAGGCTCGCAAGGTGGTGCTGCAAAACCTACAAGGAAAAAGGGGGGACAGGGAGAATAACCGTAACCGGGATCAGATGGGAGGAAAGTAGCAGAAGAAAGCGAAGTAGAATGGTCGAACTCTGCTTCACCGATAAAACCAAGACCTTCTTAAACGTGATAATAGACTGGACAGAGCAAGATGTCTGGGAGTTCATCAAAAAGCATAAAATGCCATATTGCAAGTTGTATGACCAGGGATGGAAAAGGATAGGTTGCCTGATGTGTCCCTTCACCCCTACAAGGCAGAGAAAAATGCAAGCCAAACAATATCCCAAGTACACAGAAGCCTTTATCAGGGCATTCACACGATTGCATGAAGAAAGGAGTAAGAAGGGATTGAGATCTGTAAAAATGTGGAAGGATGGCGAGGAAATGTTCTGGTGGTGGCTATATAACAGTCCACGGAGAAATCCGGACCAGACTGTCATGTTTGAATAAAAACAACAAAGAGATTAAGGTGGGAAGGGGAGGGAAGATGAAAATTTGGGAATTTTTTAGAAACAAGGAAGTATGGGGAAAAAATAAGAAAGAACAAATAAAATACTATAAACTAACGAATCAATTTGACCAAACATACGGTGGTTGTCAATGGGGCAAAAATATAACTCATACAGCATCAGGAAAGGGAGAACTCTGCACAAAAGGTTGGATACATTACTATAACGATCCACTTCTGGCTGTATTCCTCAATCCTATTCAGGCAGACTATAACTTGAAAAAAGCACATCTTTGGGAATGTAAAGTTAAGGGCAAGATAAAGGGTGATAGTGGTTTGAAATTTGGAGCAACTATAGTAAAAACGATAAAGAGAATACCTCTACCAAAAGTGACCACTGAACAGAGAATCAAAATTGGAATTCTGTGCGCTCTGAAAGTTTACAAAAAAGAGTATTTTGTGGAATGGGCTAAGAACTGGCTATCAGGAAAAGATAGAACGGAAACTATGGCTAAGGCGACTGACAAACTGGCTGGGGAGGAATACGCTTTGACGGCTAGAGTGGTTGGAGAAGCGGATTTGACGGCTAGAGCGGCTGAAGAAGCGGCTTTGGCGGCTAGAGCGGTGGCACAAGAGCCGACGGTTTTAGGAACTTTAGCGGCGACTGAGAAAGCGGCTTTGGCGGCTACGGCGGCTTCAATAGCTAGTAAAAAGGATATAGACCTACTAACAATAACCAAAAAAGCAGTAAAGGAAATTTCTCTATGGGTTGAATAATAACAAGAACCCAAAAACAAGAAAGAGGTTAAGGCATGAGGGAGGAAAATGACGTATAAACAATTTCTGAAAAACATTAAGAAACAATTCAGTTATATAGGCGAACCAGAGGTTTTGATTGATGTCGGAGAAAATCTTCAACGGCTCAAAATTGAAGTAGCAAATATAAAAGATAGGGAAATTCATCCAGACCATATAGAATTCTGGATTGTCAATAAATCTAAGCCAGATGAGGATATTCTCGAAGCGAAATCTGAACGGATGAGAAGAAAACAAATTATTGATACAATGATGCCGAAAAAACAACAAAAAGATTGAGGTGTGAAGAGGATATGATGAAATTAGATAATCGTGAGCTTAAAAATCTATCAAAGCTATTAAAACATTATTTGGAGCTTACATTCCGCAGCACCGATGCTACTGAGATTCCCCATCGTATGTTTGCAATGGAATTATTAAAAGTGAAGTTTCAACGAAAATAGGGATAGAAGATCGTGATGGGGTATTACGAATTTTCTATGTGCAGCTCCAGGAGTTAGAAGGTGTCCGGGGAGTATAAGGAAATCAAGAAATAATGTATGAATATCCAAAAGAGACAAATCTGGCAAGAAAAAAAGCACGCAAAAGGAGAAGAAATAAAATGAGAAAAATCAAATTTAGAGGGAAAAGAATTGACAACGGCGAGTTTGTCTACGGAATGCCGTATAGTTTCAAGCCTTTTGTGGACACAAAGATGGATGAGAAATATATCCTTATCTTTAATCCAATGTGGGATATAGAAGCACAATTCAATTATTTGAGAGATCCGGTTGCTTTTTCTCACTTAGAAGATAGTATTTGGAAAGTAATTCCTGAGTCAATAGGACAATATATAGGATTGAAGGATAATCCCCCAGACGACACAAAACGGACGGAGATATATGACAGGGATATCGTCAGGCTCTATACTTGTTTTGAACCGGAAGAGCCTGAGCTTAACGAAAGCACAGTCCATAAAGTTGAGTATCAGCTTTACCTTGATTACCCGGGCTTTGACTTAGTGCCGTATGGGGATTGGGAATGTAATGGCCTCGGGTGGGCTGTTGCCGACTCGGAATGTGTAGGTTTTAAGGTAATTGGGAATATGACGGATAGTCCCAAGTTATTTAAATTGGGTTAAGAAAGAGGCAAAAATGGCAAGGAAAAAAGCACGCAAAAGAAGAAAAAATAAAATGCACTGGCGAAAGGCTAGGAAGAACCACAGGAAGTTGCTGTGAAGGAGAAAATAGATGGCATCAAAAATCAAACGTTTTAGTGAGAACATTATATGGGATGACCATGAATGGAAAGGGAAAGGATATAATTGGGAAAGGGCGGAGTCCGAAGTGTTAAAGCAGTTTGATGAGTGGAGGAAGAAGGAAAAGCCCATAATCCTCTCGGTTGACTATGAGCGATGTGTGAAGAATAGCTCACTTGACCTAGACAAAAGCCCCAGATACTTCTTCCTTCGGGTCCTGTATGATGATGGGAATCCTACTAAGATAAAAAGGGCTAAGGAAAAATAGAAATGAATGTCGTTGACCCAATAAGAGATCCCCAAAAGATAAGGGAGATCAAGGAAAAACTGCGAGCCACCAACTCAAGGGATTATCTCCTATTTACCATGGGCATAAACCTAGCCCTGAGAGCAAGCGACCTGCTCAGCCTGAAGGTGGGGGATGTCTTCGATGAGGCCGGTAGCGTGCGACGCTACATCTGGGTCAGGGAGAAGAAGACCGGCAAACAGAAGAAGCTCTTCCTCAACTCCATGATAGAGGATGCCCTGCTGTTTCACTTTAGGGGCAAAAGGATCATCCGGGAACAATTCCTCTTCACAGCTAGGCGGTCCGGGGAGCAGTTAGACAGACAGGCATTGTGGGAACTGGTCAGGAAGTGGACGAAGAACGCGGGTCTAACTGGCCGCTATGGAACCCATTCTCTAAGGAAAACCTGGGGTTACATGGCCAGAGTTATTCACCACAAGGATCTGCCTCAGATAATGGAGAAGCTAGGCCACTCCAACCAGGAAATGACCAAGAGGTACATAGGGATCACACAAGAAGAGATTAATGAGTTGGAGAGGGAAGTTTGTATCTAACAAAAACACTTACGAGGAGAGAGAAATGAAGAGAGATAAGAAGATATGCCCTATCTGCAAGAAGGAGGCTATAATAACTAGGACGAAAAACGATGTCTATTCTTGCTCCGAATGTGGGAGAGCGTGGTATAATACACTAGATAGGGCAAAGAAAGGATAATAAGATGTTTTGCGAATGGTGTAGCAAGGACA
>SDBU01003555.1_pt1 | contig 19744 bp, 18 predicted proteins | sample 2277071 | NCBI WGS metagenome assembly SDBU01 (sample SAMN10397929, study PRJNA504765) | marine sediment metagenome | isolation source: marine sediment core GS08_GC12, 126 cmbsf | place: Arctic Ocean: Gakkel Ridge, Loki's castle | collected 2008 | reverse complement strand
CAGGGAGGCATCCTTGACCGTTTCAGCCAGGTCCTCCAGAAGGGGGATGTGTCCGGGCTCCCCATTGCCGGCACAGATGTCGGCGACGATGTCGTGCATGGCGGAAATGCCTTCACGACATGTTGTGCACTTGCCGCACGACTCGCCCCGCAGGAAGTCGAGGAAATACCTTGCCACGTCCACCATGCAGGTGTCCTCATCCATTACGATCAGGCCGCCGGAGCCCATGATGGAGCCGACCTCGGCCAGACGCTCGTAATCAATTGGCATGTCCAGAAGCGATTCGGGGATGCAGCCGCCGGAGGGGCCGCCGGTTTGAACGGCCTTGAATTGCTTGCCGTCCGGCACGCCGCCGCCGATGTCGTAGACGATCTCGCGCAGCGTGATACCCATCGGGACCTCTACCAGGCCAGTGTTGCTCACCTTACCGACCACGGAGAAGACCTTCGTGCCTTTGCTGGATTCGGTCCCGAGGGAAGAGAACCAGGCCGCGCTGCGGTTGATTATTACGGGCACGTTGGCCCACGTCTCCACGTTGTTAATGTTGGTCGGCATGCCCCAGACACCGGACTGGGCCGGGAAAGGCGGGCGGATTCGTGGCTCCGGCGTGCGGCCTTCCAGCGACGCTATGAGCGAGGTCTCTTCCCCGCACACGAACGCTCCTGCGCCGCGGTGCACCGAGACGTCGAAACTGAAGCCGTTGCCCAGAATGTCCTCTCCCAGCAGGCCGTAGTCCCGCGCCTGGTCTATGGCGATATGCAGGCGCTCCATCGCAAGCGGATACTCCTGGCGGATGTAGACATAGCCCTGGCCGGCGCCGATTGCATAAGCGCCGATCGTCATCCCTTCGAGCACCGAGTGGGGATCGGACTCGATAATACTGCGGTCCATGAACGCGCCAGGGTCTCCTTCGTCGGCGTTGCATATGACGCACTTCCCGTTCCCGGACGCGTTGCGGGTGAATTCCCATTTCAGTCCTGTTGGGAAACCAGCTCCGCCCCGCCCCCGCAGCCCGGCAGCCTTCATCTCCTCGATAACCTGCTCCGGCTCCATGGAAGTCAGCACCTTCGCAAGGGCCCGGTACCCGTCTCGAGCGATGTATTCGTCGATCTTCTCCGGGTCTATCTGACCGCGGTTCCGCAGCACGACAAGGCGCTGCTTGCTGAAGAAGTCGATGTCGCTCAGCTTCGGAATGGCCGGCTCGCCCTCTCGGGCGACGTACATGAGCTTCTCTACGGGCCGGCCTTTGACAAGGTGCTCCTCGACCAGCAGAGGCACGTCCTTTTCAGTGAGCATCTGGTAAAAGATGCCGTCGGGCTGGAAGATCATGATGGGCCCTTGTGCGCAGAAGCCCTGGCAACCGGTCGTCACGACCATGACTTCGTCGGACAAGCCACGGTTCTCGATCTCCTCTTGAAGGGCTGAGCGAACCTGGAACGATTTGTTGGAAACACACCCCGTGCCGCCGCAGATCAGCAGATGAGCCCTGTAGGCTTTGGTGGCTTCGGCTGTCGCGGTTTCATTAGCCATCAGGCCATTCTCTCGCTGCCAACGCCCAGTGCATAGTCCGCCACGATGTTGCCGCCCAGGACGTGGTCGGCAAGAATCTTGCGCGTCTTCTCTTCGTCCAGGTCAACGTACTTGACCGGGGCCTGATCCTTCAGTTCGACCGTCATCATCGGCTCCCGGCTGCAAAGGCCAGCGCAGCCCGAGGTAGTGATGATGACGTCTTCGACTCCCTGCTGCTCGATCGAAGTAAGTAGAGCGCTCAGGATTTTTCTCGCGCCGGCCGAGATGCCACATGTGCCCATGTGAACGGTCACTTTGGCACGTCCTGCGCCCTCACGCAGCACCGTCTGGCGCCTCATGCGCTCGGCGATCTTATCGAGGTCCTCCGGCCTGAGCTTAGCCATCCGCTGCTCCTCCGCCGGTCCCGGCCGCTACGGGTTCTTCCTGGTATCTTTCGAGGATCTTCGGAAGCTTAGCCTGTGCGACCGAGCCGTACAGGTCCTCGTTGATGGTGATGACCGGCGCCAGCCCACAGCAGCCAAGACACCGCACCTCTTCGAGGCTGAAGTTCCCGTCCTGGGTTGTCCCGCCTACCTCCACATCGAGCATGCGCTCAAAAGCCTGGAGGATTCGATGTCCGCCATTGACGTGACACGCCGTGCCCATGCAGACCCGAACCACGTGTTTCCCCCTCGGGGTCAGGCTAAAGGCGTTGTAGAAAGTGGCGATGCTGTAGACCTGGCTCAAAGGCATGTCGAGAGAGCACGCCACGTGGCGCAAGAGGTCCTCGGGCAGATATCGGTATTGGGCGTTTATGTCCTGAAGGACCGAGATGAGCGCCACCCTTTGGGCCTCATGCTTGGAGAGGATTGCATCGAGGCTCTGCCGGTCCTCGTCGTTCAACTGGACCTTGCCGAGTTCGTCCACCTCCTCGAAATGGGCGATGTTCCGCACGGGGCAGTTCTCCATGCAGATGCCGCAGCCGGTACACTTCTCCTCGTCCACGTAGCGCGGCTTCTTCTTGAGGGTCACCGTGAAGTTGCCCGCCTGTCCCGAGACCTTTTGCACTTGTGAGTTCGTGATAATCTCGATGTTGGGATGTCTGGCGGTGTCGACGAGCTTGGGTGAGAGCAGACACATGGCGCAGTCGTTGGTCGGGAAAGTCTTGTCGAGCTGGGCCATGGCGCCGCCGATGCTCGGTTTCTCCTCCACCAGATAGACCTTGTAGCCCATCTCGGCCAGGTCGAGCGAGGCCTGAATCCCGGCCACTCCGGCCCCCACGACCAACACGGCCCCTACTTTGCCATTGCTGCTCTGACCGATAGTGTTTTCGCTCATCGCTTTCTGCCGTGCATGACTGAAGTCAACTACGTGACGGCGTCCACCATGGCAACGATCTGCTCGGTGGCGAAATTCTTCAACTCCGTGGCGCCGCTGGGACAGGCCGAGGCGCAAGCGCCGCAGCCCTGGCACAGGATTTCTTCCACAATCGCAACGTGGCTTTTCTCGTCCATCTTGCGCGCGTCGTAGGAGCATGCCTTGACGCAGAGGCCGCACCCGCTGCAGATCTCCTCATCCACCGCGGCAACGATCGGCTCGGAGGTGATGTACTCGTTGGCGAACAGGGCGAGCACCTTGACGGCGGCGCAGCCGGCCTGCGCGACGGTGTCCGGGATGTCCTTGGGCGCCTGGCAGGCGCCGGCGAGGAAGATTCCGGCCGTATTGGTCTCGACAGGGCGGAGCTTGACGTGCGCCTCGGCGAAGAACTTGTTCTCGTCGTAGCCGATGCGCAGCTTCCGGGCGAGTTCCTCGATGCCCGGCGCTGCGACTATGGCGCAGGCCAGCACCACGAGGTCGGCCGGAATCTCGATCTGCGTCCCAGACAGCGTATCGGCCCCGCGAACGATCAGCTTCTTTCCCCGCGGGAAGACCTTGGAGACGCGCCCACGGAGGTAAACGGCCCCTTCCTCGGTCAGGGCCTGCTTGACGAATTCCTCGTAGCGCTTCCCGCCGGCACGAACATCCATGTAGAACACGTACGCTTGCCCGTCGTGCACGCGATGTTTGAACAGCCTGGTGTGCTTGGCGGTGTACATGCAGCAGATCTTGGAGCAGTAGGGAATGCCCTTGGACTCGTCACGCGAGCCCACGCACTGGATAAAGACGACCTCTTTCGGTATCTCGCCGTCGGAAGGCCGGTGAATCTCCCCTCGGGTGGGACCGGCTGCTGAGAACATTCTTTCCAGTTGCAGCCCGTCAATGACATCCGGATACTTGCCGTAACCGTATTCGCCGTAAACGTCCTTGGGCAGAAGTTCGAAGCCCGTGGCAACGACGATGGCGCCGACTTCCTCGGTGATGATCTCGTCTTCCTGGTCGAACACGATGGCCCCGGCCTCGCAGAACCTCTGGCAGATCTTGCACCTGCCGGTGCGGTAGTAGAGGCAGTTCTCCTTGTCAATCGTCGCCACGTTGGGGACCGCTTGGGCAAAGGGGATGTAAATCGCCTTGCGCGTCGTCAGGCCGCGGTCAAATTCGCTTGGCACCTTCGTGGGGCATTTTTCAGTGCAGAGCCCGCAGCCGGTGCATTTGGTCTCATCCACTGAGCGGGCCTTCCTGCGGATGGTAACCTTGAAGTTGCCCACCGACCCGGTCACTTCCTCTATCTCCGAGTAGGCAAGCAGCTTGATGGTCTCGTTCTGCGCCACCTCGACGACCTTCGGCGTGAAAATGCAACTGGCGCAGTCGAGGGTGGGAAACGTCTCGCCCAGTTGCGCCATGTGGCCGCCGATGCAGGCATATCTATCCAGCAGCAGCACCTCGTGCCCGCCATTGGCGATGTCCAGGGCGGCCTGGATGCCGGCGATGCCCGCCCCGATGACAAGTGCGCGCCGTGTGACCGGCACCTGGGAGACCTCCAGAGCAGCGTCGCCCTTCGCCTTCTCCACCACAGTGCGCACGATTCCGATGGCTTTCTTCGTGGCTGCCTCGCGGTCCTCATGCACCCAGGAGCACTGCTCGCGAATATTGGCCATCTCGCACAGGAACGGGTTCATCCCGCCCTTGGCTGCAGCGCGCCGGAAGGTTACCTCGTGCATCCTGGGGCTGCACGATGCCACGACGAGCCGATCCAGGTCGTGCTCCTTGATGGCGTCCACGATCATCTGCTGGCCGGGAGTGGAGCAGACATACGTGTAATTCGTCGCGAAGACCACACCGGGCTCCTTTGCGATCTCGGCAACGACACGCTCCACGTCCACCGTCCCGGCGATGTTAATGCCGCAGTGGCAGACGAAAACGCCGACGCGAGGCATCAATTACCCTCCCACTGGCTCAAGCCGACGAGGGCTGCCGAGGCTGGCGACGTGCTGGCGACCGCAGTCACGTGACCCCCTTCGCAGCCAAGAGTTCTTTGGGGCTGACCATCGCCCGGCCGATGCCCAGCTCTTTGCTTTCCAAGCCGAGGGCCATCCCGAGCAGTTGTGTGAAATAGAACACGGGGATTCGGTACTCGACTCCGAACTCTTTCTCGACGTCACTCTGGCGTAAGTCGAGGTTGGCATGACACAACGGACAAGCTACACTGATGCAGTCGGCCCCGACTTCCTGCGCCATCTGCAAGATTTCCGCCACCAGCCGCAGCACGATCTCTGTCCGTGTCAGAGAGAATGTGGCTCCGCAGCACTCCGTCTTGAAGGGCCACGGGATCGTCTTCATCCCCGCCGCCGTGAGCAGCTCGTCCATGAACTGCGGGTCTTCGGCATCGTCGAGCTCGGTGACCTTCGGCGGACGCGTCAAGAGACATCCGTAGTAGCAGACCACTTTCAGGTCCAGGTCCCGCCGTTTGGCTTCTGCGATCTTCTCCATTCCCACGTCCTGGACCAGAACGTCCAGGAAATGGCGGACCTTGATGTCCCCCATCTGTTCGAGTGGCAGGATCTCGGCCACTTGCGCCCGAAGGTCCTCCTTCTCCTCGATGTGCTTCTGGGCGAACTTGAACCGGCTGAAGCAGGCCGAGCAGCAGACGACCATCTGATCGGAAACGGTCTTGGCGGCGAGAAGATTCTTCAGGGGCAGGGCGGTTGCCAGGAGCTGGTCGGTTGAGTGTGCGGGTGTCGAGCCGCAACAGCTCCAGTTCGGCACCTCGATCAGTTCGATCCCGAGCGCTGCGGCAACAGCCCGTGTCGATTCATCGTAGTCAACACCAGTGGCGTGCAGCGAACATCCGGGATAATAGGCGTAACTCATTGATCCTCGCCGTTCAGCGTTGCGATTTTGGTCTCTCTCAGTCCTTAATGGGTTCTTCCGATGGAGCAGGCTGCGGCTCGGTCCGAACTGAGTGCAGCCTCTCGACATCCTTGAAGACCTGATTTGCCGTTTTTCTGCCTTTGAGACTGGGCCAGAGCTTCAAGCGACCTTTCAAGAACAGTTTTGGGGCTTTCGTTACGTCCTTGAAGAAGTTGAGGGTTCCGACGTTGAACATGCCGATGAGCTCCCCCTCGAAGACGCGGCCGTACCTCTTAACCAGGCGCAGAAACGTGCGATTGAAGAAAGTGACACTTCGCTCCGGGGTGCGGACACCCTCCTGGAGGGCGAGATTGCGCAGGGCATCCATCACGGCGGCCAGGTCCACCTCCCGCGGGCAGCGCGTCGTGCACGTCTCGCACGACGCACATAGCCATATCGTTCTCGAGCGAAGCGCCTCGTCTACCAATCCGAGTTGGAGGAGGCGCATCACCTGGTTGGGAGGCGGGTCCATGTCCGCTGCGATCGGACAGCCGGCCGAGCACTTCGCGCACTGATAGCAGTCCCGCACGTTCTGGCCGCTCAGTGCCTCGACCTTCTCCAGCAAATCGGGCCGCAGCTTAGTCTGGTCCATCACGTATTTGTGCGACACGGGGCGACGCCTCAACCAAACAGTCAGAGAACGGAGCAGAGCAGCCTTATGTGCCCGTGCAGAAAGGGCTCAGCGAACGGGGTTTGTCTTTGCAAGCTTCGTGCCGCTTGTCAACGAACGCGGCGCGAACAACGTAAACCGTGGAGCTACGGGGGGTTAAGACAAGAAGGGACCGGAGAGGTCCTTTCGAAGGACAGCCACAGAAGAGGCGGATGTGTAAGGAAACGTTACAGCAGGCTCTGGTCTGAAGGTCCTAACCTATTGGCTATCAAAAGCTTGAATATCTGCGTAACATTGCGTTACGGTGTCACGTTTCATTACAGTTTTGCTATACTTCGCCTATTTCATATCGGCGGATCATGTTGTAGAGCCTTGGCCTTGATATGCCCAGCAACTGTGCTGCACGTGTTTTGTTCCCGCCGCTTGCCCTGAGCGTTCGCACCAGAAGTTCCCGCTCCGATTCCGACAGGGTCGGGATGGGCTCCTGATCCTCCCCTCGCTGCGGGAGACCGGCCCCCACTTGCTCAGTGATGTGCGCGGGCAGATCGCGCATGCCGATCACGTCCGTCTTCCCAAGGGCGAAGGCGTTCTCAATGACGCCTTCCAGTTCCCTGACGTTGCCTGGCCACTTATGGCGCGCCAGCGCTTTCATTACATCGTCGCTAGCGCGCTCGACCGTTCGTTCGGAAACGCCATTGAACTTGGCAATGAAGTGGTTAACAAGGGAGGGAATGTCTTCAAACCGATCACGCAAAGGCGGCACGTCGATGCTGATGACACTCAGACGGTAATAAAGGTCGTTGCGGAGCCTGTTGTCGCGCAGGGCCTCTTCCACGTCCTGATTGGTGGATGCGATCACCCTCACGTCCACCGGCAGCTCCTCAGTGCTGCCGATGGGTCGGACCTGCCTGTCCTGGAGAACACGCAGCAGCTTAGCCTGGGTGCCGTACGGCATCTCGACAATCTCGTCCAGGAAGATAGTGCCGCCGTGCGCCGAGCGAAACAGCCCCGTGGAATCTCGGACGGCTCCTGTGAAAGCGCCCTTCTTGTGGCCGAACAGCTCGCTTTCGATCAACTCACCCGGCATAGCGGCGCAGTTGACCGGCACGAAAGGGTTGTCGGCTCGGGGGCCGGTGTAGTGGATGGCCTTCGCCACCAGTTCCTTGCCGGTACCGCTTTCGCCGCAGATCAGCACGGTGCTATAGGTTCTGCTTGCGGCATCGATCTTCTCGCAAACGGCTCGCATGTTGGGGCTGGTGCCCACGATGTTGTCGAAGCGATACTTGTCGCGCAGCTCAGAGCGCAGCCGGACGACCTCCTCCTGCAAGCCGCTTAGCTTGACGATCTTGCCGACCGTCATCAGCAGTTCGTTGGTGTCAAACGGCTTGGTGATGTAATCCGCCGCGCCGTACTTCATCGCCTCCACAGCGCTCTTGACACTGCCGTAGCCGGTCATCAGCACAACCTGGACGCCAGGAGCCAAAAGCTTAATCTGTTTCAGCAGGGCCACACCGTCCAGGCCCGGCATTTTGAGGTCGGTCAGAACGATGTCAATGTCATCGCGCTGCCTGAGTCGCTCCAACGCCTCGGCGCCGGACGAAGCTTCCAATGCGCCGTAGCCTTTCAGACGGAACAGCTTCGCGCAGCTCTCTCGCATGGCGTCGTCGTCTTCGACGACCAGGATGTTCGCGGGTCTACTCACCTACACGTCCCTCCGAACAGCAGCGCACGGCAGTCGCACCAAGACGGTGGTGCCCTGGTCGGGCCGGCTTTGAATCTGGATTTCTCCTTCGTGTTCCTCCACGATGCGCTGGCAGATTGCCAGTCCAAGGCCAGTGCCCTTTCCTCGCTCCTTGGTGCTGAAAAACGGATCGAAAGCCCTATCCAGCACGTCCGGCTCCATGCCGCAACCGTCATCGCTTACTCGTATCTCGACGCCCCGTTGGTCGGATGACGCCCGGGTGTCGATCCGCAAGTGTCCGCCGTGTGGCATTGCGTCTGCAGCGTTGGTAACCAGGTTCAAGAGGACCTGCTGAATCTGGTTGCCGTCGGCCCAGACGGTCGCCTCGTCGTCGGCGTAGGCGACCTCCACAGAGATGCCTTTGAGTTTCAGGTCGTTCTCGATCAAAGAGAGGCCTTCCCGAACCAGAGAGTTCATGTCGGCTCTGGCCATCACGCCCTCAGAGCGCCGAGAGAACCCCAGGAGGGCATCGATGATGCGCCGGCATCGTTGAGCTTCGCTCTCGACGACCTGCAAATCCGAAAGGGCGTCACCGCTGGCCACCTGGTGTTGCATCAGTTGAGCGCGCAGCAGTATGGTGCCCAGCGGCGTGTTCAATTCGTGAGCGACGCCGGCCACGATCTGGCCGACAAGCACCATTTTCTCTTGCTGGAAAAGCTGATCTCTCAACTGCTTTTGCTCTTGTTCTAAGGCCACCCTTTCGGAGATATCACGGCTCAGCAAGACCAGGCCGAGGTAACGCCCGTCCTCACCGTGAACAGTGGAATAGCTGGTGAGGCAGCGACCGCCGGGCAACTCCAAAGACTGGGCCGCGGCGGAACCCGGTTCACCTTTGGTCTGCTCAAGTATCTGAGCCAGCTCCGAGCGTAGCCGCTGGGAAGGGCACTGCTCAAAGGGCCGGCCCAGCAGCTCGCGTGCCGGCGTTGCCCAGATTCGCTCCGCGCTTTCGTTGCAGAGCGAGATTCTGCCCTCCGCATCTACGAAAATGACGCCCTCGACCATGCTGTCAATGATGGCGCGCAGTTTGTCTCTTTCCCACGCAGCCTGCTCCTGTGTGATCCTGATGCGACGACTCCGTTCCGCCAGCACCTTGTGTTGCTTCAACAGCTCGTCGGACATCTGGTTGAACGACTCCACCAGGTCACCGATCTCGTCCTTTGTGGTGGCAACGACACGCTGGCCCAGGTCGCCGTCGCGGATCTTCCGGGCCGCCTCTGTGAGGCTGCGTACGGGTTGTGTCACCACCCACGAGACCACTGCCGCCAGACCAATAGCGACCAACAGGACGAAGCCGGCGATCACCACGATCGCAGAAGTGAAATGCGAGATGGTGCTCTGAATGCGCTGCTCTGAGATGCCCACGTGGACGAACCCGGCTTTGCCCTTCAAGACCGGCACGGCGATGTCGTGAACAATGCCCGCCTCTACGGTATCCAGCACTTCAGTGCGCCACGGGGCATCGGCCTCCAGCACGTTAACCCCTGTCAGGCCCTCGGGAAAGCTCCCGGCGAAACTGTGAGCCAGGACCCGTCCCTGACGATCCGTCACGTAAGCATAAGCCACGTCCTGGTCGCTGTCCCGCAGGTCCGTAACCAGCTCCATCAGCGAAATGAAACCATCGGTCAGCACGAAATGCTCGCTGCGCGCGGCGAGATTGACGGCCATGTTGTGGCCCTTGACCAAACACTCCGCGCGGAGGGTCCCTGACAGCTTGCTGCGTACGAATATCACGACCGTCAGGTCCAGCAGCGCCACCAGGCCGATACAGCAAATCATGATTCTCGCGCGCAGGCCCAATCGCACCGTTGTCATCTCCTCATTGCTACGACCGGAAATCCTTCAGGAAATCTTCCATCCTGCGGATCGAGTCGTATGCGCTGTCATCGATCGTCGTGAACCGGTCAATCTGAACTTTGTCGAGGATCTGGCGGCCCTTGGGGTCGGTGTGCATCCCGAGAAAGGCCGAGCGGAGCATCTGCTTCAGCTCAGCATCAATGGTCGGCGAAACGACCACGGGCGGGATGGCGCAGGGATCTGAACGGTAGATGATCCTGGTTTCGGAGGTCAGTTCCGGATCCTTCACGTTCAAATACTCCCAAATCAGGCTGTCCACGGCAGCCCCGTCCACGAATCTTTCCGTGACCGAGCGGATCGAATTGTCGTGCGAATATGTGAAGATGTACCTTCTGAAGAACGACTCAGGCACCTCACCCATCTGGGCAAGAACATAAGTGGGGATCAACATTCCGCTGTTGGAAAGTGGGTCCGAGAATGCGAACACCTTGCCGCGCAACTCCTCGATCTGCTGAATCGCGCTGTCCTTGTGAACGATGAAATACGAATGGTACTCGGCCTTCCCGAAGCAGACGGGAACGCAAAGAAGCTCCATGCCGAAATCGCGGCGGCCCTGCACGTAAGGACGTGAACAGACAAATGCCGCGTCAATCAGTCCCTCCTTGATGAGGAAGTTCACCTCCGCATACGTCTTGCGTTGGACTATTTGCACCCCGCGGCCGAGCTTCTCCCCGATGTAGTCGAAGATGTCCTCATAGAAGATGAGAGATTCGGCTGGGGATACTATCGCCCCCACCGCAATCTTCAGTTCACCAGTGTCTCTCGGAAAGGAAGCGGAGTCTGCCGGAGGTGACTTCAAGCTGATGCGCCTGACAGGTTTGGGGTGCTCCGTCCGCGCCAAAAAGGCGAGCGCTCCCCCCAACAGGAACACGCCAAGAATTGTCATCCCGACCGGCCAACGTGCCTTCACGATATAACTCCGCCCCGCAACGCTTCCCGACCCGTCCGCCTACGACGGACCGCCGCAGAGCAAGTCAGCAAAGCGCCAAATTGGGGACCTCGGAAAAGGCATACGGTCATCAGAAGCCATTCTATTCCAACCCATGCAAAGTACCACAGTAGAGAATCACTGTCAAGACTGCGGTCCTCATCAGGCTCCCAGACGTTGTGCGCGCGCAGCTGGACAGGGCACGCGGCGCGCCGCGTGGTCTGGGAGTCGCACGACCTCTTTGCCAATCCCGACGGCGTCGAAGAACCGGTTCGCTCAGGGAGAATTGGCAAAGCCCCGCCCATCGCCTACTGTGAGAAGAGGGAGTGCCTTCCCGTGCCTGGCCGCTTTGCGCTGGGTGCCCCTTGCACGATCTCAGTCCAACCCATACCATGCGGAGAGGCCGCAGCCGGTCCAGAGGTCGGCGGCATAGCTACCGCCGACGAGGTCGCTACAGATGGGTGCGCAGAATAGAGACAGCCTTGCCCATTCGCAAGAGACAGCACGAGGACAGCGTCTTTTGGGTGGTCTGGGCCGCCGGATCCTGGGCGGGCTGATTCTGCTGTCTCTGGTTCCACTTCTGGTCATGGCATACCAGGGCTACCACTGTGCTCGGGAAGCCTTGCGCCAGAGGGCTGAGGAGCACCTACTTTCGGTCGTGCAGTCCGGCAAGGCGTTCGTCGAGGCATGGCTGACGGAGAAGCGTCGGGACCTCGAGATGATAGCACAGAACCCCTACGTGAAGGACGAACTGAGACTTCGCTCAAGCGCCGGGGACGATGCGCAGGCTGAGAGACTTACGCGCTTGCTTGGGGCGGTTCAGTCGCGCTCCGACGCCTATGAGGACTTGATTGTCTACGATTCCCGCTGGCGTGTTGTTGGAATGACGGACGTTAGAATGTACTCGGGTCATGTGGAGGTCTCCGCCGAGGCAAGAGAAGTAGTAGAGAAGGAAGGAGCGGTCTTCTTCGGCCTGGCACATGGCCATGAGGGCACCGACGTCGGCCTTCACATTGTGTATCCCGTCGGCGATTCCCGAGACAAACGCCTGGGGGCGGTCTTCGCCAATCTCAACCTCACCAGGGGCCTGGACCCGTTGCTCCAAGGGCGGAGCGGCCTCGGCCGTTCAGGCAAGGTGTACGCGGTCTCAGAGGACCTGGAGATCATCACCGAGCCCTTCAAGGTGGACAGGCCAACCGCTGTCGGGCAGAAGGTTGACGCCGTAGCCAGGGAACTTGCATCCGGATCCGTTCCGGCCGTGCGACAGTATCGGGACTACCTGGGCAGGGAAGTGCTGGGCACGGCCGTGGCGATCCCGTCGCTCCAGTGGCTTCTTGTGGCCGAGATGGACGAGCGTGAAGCACTGGCGTGGCTCGGTGTGCTCAGATGGCGGGTCCTCGTAACGGCTGCGATCACGACGTTCGTGCTGGTGGTTGCCTCGGTGTTTGCTTCCAGGCGCCTTGGATGGCCTCTGAGAGAACTGGCGCGCGTTGCCGTCCGCATTCGAGAGGGACATTCCGAGGAGCGCGTTCCCCCTCTCCCCGGGGCTGAGGCCCAGGAGGTGGCGGGGTCCTTCAATACGATGCTCGATGCTCTCGAAGATACCCAGAAGAAGCTTGTTCAGGCCGCCAGACTGGCCTCTGTGGGGGAGCTTGCTTCCAGCATCGTTCACGAGATGCGGAGCCCGCTCTCGTCAATTAAGATGAACGTGCAGGCCCTTCGGCGGCAGGTCGGGGTCGACCCCGACTACCAGGAACTTGCGGCGATCGCAGATAGTCAGGTCGGTCGTGTTGAGAGGATGCTGAACGACTTACTCAACTACGGCCGTCCTGTGGAGCTGGCGCTCACACCCGTTCGTTTCCAGGACTTAGCGCAAGATGTACTGAGAGTCATGAGCGAGACGGCAACAGCCAAGGATGTCCAACTCGATGTGCAGGACGTCCTGGGCGAGGGCTGTCTGTGGGTCGACCGAGAGCAGATGTGTCGCGCCCTGACGAACCTGATCGACAACGCCATTCAGGCCGTTCCTCAGGGAGGAGAGGTCTTGCTGGCGGCGCGCGAAGAACCCGGACACACCCGGCGCGCTTGCATCGAGATCTCGGACAACGGCCCGGGGCTGTCGACACACGTACAAGCAAGTTTATTCAGACCATTCTTCACAACGCGGCCTGACGGAACTGGACTGGGTCTGGCCAACGTGAAGAAGATCGTCGAACTGCATGGCGGATCGGTCTCGGCGCACAACCGGGACGAAGGTGGCTCTGTCTTCGTGGTGTCGATCCCTCTGGCGGAATGACTGGAAGATGCGGATCCTTATCGTCGACGACGACCGAGCATTGTGCCGATCGCTGGAGATTCAGCTGGAGCGAGAAGGGCACGAAGTGGCGGTCGCAAACACTCTGGAAGATGGCCTTCTGGCGGCCCAGCAAGGATCGTCCGACCTCATGCTGGTGGACTTGCGCCTGCCGGATGGCTCAGGCCTGGACGTGCTCCGAGCGCACCATGCCTTGCGCCCAGGACACTTCGTCGTCATGATCACCGGAGTCCAGGACATGCAGGCTACGATTGAGGCGGTGCAACTTGGGGCCTTTGACTATATCCGCAAGCCTCTCGACATTGATGACGTTCTGCTCACGATTGAGAAAGCAAAGCAGGTCTTGTCCCGCCGGGCTGGAAAGGCGGTGCCCCTCGATCTTGAATCGCCTGCGGGGCCCAGGGAGATTGTTGGCGCTGACCCTAAGATAGTCGAGATCGTCAAGCAGGTCGGCGTGCTGAGTCAGAACCGTGTGCCAGTGCTAATCGAGGGCGAGAGCGGAACCGGCAAGGAGTTAGTGGCCCGAGCCTTGCACGAGGCAGCTACGCCGGGACGGCCTCTCATTGCCGTCAACTGCTCCGCAATACCTGCCGCGCTTCTGGAAAGCGAGTTGTTCGGTCACGAAAAAGGGGCCTTCACGGACGCCCACGCTGCCAAGCCGGGCAAACTTGAGCTGGCTGGGGACGGCACGGTTTTCTTTGACGAGATCGCCGACATGTCGCTGGATTCCCAGGCCAAGCTCCTACGGGTCCTGCAGGAGCGGGAATTTGAAAGGGTCGGGGGCGTGGCGCCTTTGAGGATGAACGCGCGAGTCATTGCTGCCACCAATCGTCACCTGGAAGAACTGGTCGGCGAAGGCAAGTTCCGCGAGGACCTTCTGTATCGTCTTTCCGTGGCGCGTCTCTTCCTCCCGTCGCTTCGTGAACGCCGCGGGGATATCCCTCTGCTTGTGAAGCACTTGCTGAAGGGAATCGCCGAGCGGATCCACAAGCATCTGGCCGGCATCGAGGAGAAGGCGCTGCAACGGCTCGAGACGCACGATTGGCCGGGCAACGTTCGGGAACTGGAGAACGTGTTGACGCGCGCCGCACTTCTGGCGCGAGATCCAATCATTACCGACGAGAACATCGCACGCACTATCGTGCCAGCGCCAGCCAGACAGAAGGAAGAAGGCCCGGCCAAAACCTTGCGCGAAGCAGAAAAGGAACACGTCCTGAAGGCCTTGCTCTCTTGCGGGTGGAACATCACCCACACTGCTGGGGTCCTCGATATCTCCCCGACTACGCTGCGGAAGAAGATCGCCGACTACGACCTCAAACGCCCTCGGTCCTCTTCGTAACCCGCCAGATTCTGATCACCTCGCCCGCCAGATCCTGACGTTTCCGCCCTATTCGTTGTTCAGGCCTTTCTGTCGTAACCAGGTGCCTGCCAATAGTTTGGGTGGCAGCACACAGGATGGCATGCCGGTTGCTCTCTTTCCTGGCGCAGCGACGGCCGAGAGATACGGCCGGATCGAGGAGTACCTTGGAGGGAACTTGTGGTCTTACAGGAACATCGGAGGCCATGAATGCGCGTGATGGTGATCGACGATGATTATGCCCTGCTTCGGAGCCTTGCGATCCACCTCAAGCAGAGGGGCCATGAGCCTCTCTGCCATTTGGACGCGGGGAACGCACTGGACGCTCTACGTGCCGGGAAGGACCCGCACGTGATCGTGGTGGATTTGGTGCTGCAGGGAATGGGGGGAGAGGAGTTTCTGGCCTTAGCCCAGCGATTGCCGAACGCGCCACGCAAGATAGTGGTGATCTCCGGGCACACGGTGTTGCTGGAAAACATAGATCGCGATTCCCTGCAAGTGAGCGCGCTTCTGCCGAAGCCACTCGATCTTGACCGGTTTTCTGATGTGCTTGACGCTGCGGCCGCAGCACTAGACCACATGGGAGCGTGAGATGCGCGGTCCAGCTTGTTCGCAAGGCGAGATGGTCGGTTGCGGGCGGCCACATCCAGAGGCGACACAAACAGTTCCTGTTCGGTACGCAGACATGCCCCGGCGGGAGTGGGAGGCGCTGGCAGGCAGTGTCTCGTGTCGCATGACGGACTGTGTGAGCGCGGAGCGATCTCCGCTGGCCTTGGATATACCGCCCGCTTCCCCATGTAGAGGCAAGCACAGCGTGGTGTGCGGGGAGGTAGAGGGATGATTCGGCTGTCTGTGTTCTGTCCAGCGTGCGGGAAGTGGCTGCAGCGCCTGGTGGACGAAGACTGCCCGCCTTCGTCCTTGAGCTGTGCCTGTGGCATCAGGTTCTCTTTGGAGATGGAGAAGGGACCTCCACCATTCGTGCCAGGAGGTGCTCGGGAGACGCGGGAGTCCGGACGGCAGGAAACCCTATTCGAGCTCTACCGGACGATCGAGGCCGAACGCGAGGAGTCCTTCACAATCTAATCCGTTCAATCGGGCGGCTCTTTCCGGCCGTTCGCCGGGGCCGCTGAAGCGAGGCCTGGACATGGCAAGAATCCTGATCGTCGACGAAGAGAAGAACCTTTGCCATCTCTATCGGATGGAACTTGCTGAAGAAGGGCATGATGTCGTCGTTGCCTACGATGGCGAGTCGGGCGTGCAAATGGCGAGAGAGATCAGACCTGATCTGGTGGTAATCGAGACCGAGGCGCACAGAGAAAACGACGGAGTTGAATGCCTGTCCAATATCCAGAGGGAGCACACGTCTACCGCCATTATCGTCAACACAACCTGCAGCCCACGTCTTGGTGATCCCTGGGGGTCAGCGGTCGATGCGTGCGTGCTCAAGTCGCCAGATCTGAAGCCCCTGAAGAGCGCAATTCATAAAGCGCTGGAGAAGAGACAGGGAGGCCCAACCTACACCAGACACTGGAGACCACAGCCACGAGAAGGCAACGGACTCCCACAGCTAAACTCGTGGGGAGGGTAACGATGGCTATTCTGGTACGATGTCCCAGTCGGGACTGCGGCAAAAGTTTCAGCCTGAATGACAAACTCGCGGGCAAGAAAGTCAGGTGTACGCAGTGCAGCGCGGTGATTCTTGTGCCTGCTGCGCAAACTACACAGGCGAGAACGCCTGCTCCTCAGCAAGGCGTCTCCCCACCCATACACCACCCCGCTCGCCTTGTCTGCACGAACTGTGGCGCCGTTCTCGGCGTCCGGGACGCGACCTGTCCAAGGTGCGGCGGGGATGTCCGCTCCGGCGTAACTGTGATGAGGACAACGAAAGGGGAGAAACAGAAGGCGGGCTTCTTTCGGTGGACAAAGCAAGAAGGGCCCTCTCCGGCTGCACTGGCGGCCATTGCTGGCCTTTTGCTGCTTGTCATCGTCGGGCTTGCTTTCGCGGCGTTCTAACCCATCGCGAGAGGCACGGGCACCCCTCGGCTGCTGGTCGGACGGCCAATACCTGCCGAGATGGTCGCGCCTGAAGCGGACGAGCACCGGCCTGCCGATGACGAAGAGGAGGACGGGACATGAAGGTCTGGCAAGCGATCAGGAACGCGGTGAAGCAATGGCTGGCGAACCTGGCGAAGTCCAATCGGGAGCAGTTCGGCGGTCAGCCCCCGGACTGCTGCAAGACTAACCCCCCAGAGAGAGGAGCGAAGCGATGAAGGCCTGGAGCTGCGCATTGGTAGTAGCTGTTGTCACTATGGCAGTGGTGAGCGGTTGCTCGGTGGAAACCGAAACGAGGTCGGCAATGCCCGACGTGCATAAGGAGCACAGCCGGCACCATGAGTCTGGGAGCATGTCAAAGGCAGACGCGGCCCCCGTGCAGATCGCCCAGAAGACCTGCCCGGTCATGGGCGGGAAGATCGACGAGAAGATATTCGTTGAGCATGGAGGCCGTCGCGTCTACTTCTGTTGCGGAAGGTGCGAGAACGCGTTCCAGAAGGACCCCGCGAAGTACCTCGCGAAACTGGACGCCGCGTTGGCTGCGACACACACGGACTGACTACGCCTGCTTCGCTGCAAGGGAGAATGGAGAGAGTGGTCAGATGGACCCGCTGCGAACAGTGCTGAACTCTTGGGCGAAACGGTTGGGAATGGTCGTTCGTGTCCTGCCTGGCTTTGATCCCGGTCCTTACGTCCACGGGCCGCGGCTCCGATGTGATGGTGCCAAAGGCGATTCGGTCCTTTGGTGGTGTACTGGTTGTTCTTGTGTCTGTCTTCGTTGTGCTTGTGCTCTACTGTGCTATCCAGGAAATCAAGTTCAGCTTCCGCAAATAGGGGCCGCCAGAGACGGAGAAGATTGGGAGGACTACCGGTCGTATCCGTTCGGCGGCGTTCCATCAGCAAGAAGGAGGCGAAAGAATGAAACGCCCAGCGACGACGTCCCTCGTTGTTGTGATCACTTGGTATACGGCGCTAGTGATCGCGGGAGGAATGACGGTCTACGGGGTCTTTCAATACCTGTCGACGCCTGAGAAAACCGTTCTCGGCCTGGTTGTCGAACACGGGGTACACGTACTCGCTCTCGGCACAGTCATTTACCTCGCGCTGAACATTGTCCTCCATAGGAAGGTTACCCGCCCGATTGGCCAGCTGACTCTCGATCTGTACGCCATTAGCAAGGGAAACTTCCGTCCTGTCACGGTTGAATCGCGGATCACAGAGATTCAGGCAATAGCTGAGGGAGTGAGCCTCTTGATCGGGCGAATAGCAGGATCTCGAACAGGGGCAACTGCCCTGGAGCTTTCCAAATGTAGCAGCAGACTTCGCTCCAGGGCCAGGAAGTCTGAGGCCATGGACGAGCAAGACAAGCAAGTGCTCATGGATACGGCGGAGCGCATAGACACTATCATAAGGGAGCTGTCCATGGGTTCGCTCGAAGCCGATTTCTACTGGGAAACGAGCGCAGAGAGACGTCTGTATCCGCCGGACGCAGTGCGAGCCGTAAACGTGGGGCACAATGAGTAGAAGAAAGACCACTTTTCCCGTCACGGGCATGAGCTGCGCGAACTGTGCGGCCAACTGCTGTTCGCCATGCCGTAAGTTCCTTCTGCAAAGGAGCTTTTCGGGATGGACAGAAAAAGGTATAGGCCGGAACAGATGAACAGCAAGTCGCGGTTGGAGTTGCGCAACGGGACGATTCTTGATACGTTGCCGGAGGCGGGGGAGCCCGGCCTGGGGCGACTGGCCGGGTAGGGAGAAAGACCGTGGCCTGGCTGTGACGCTCCAGACGCCCACAGGTGCGATGTGGGAGACGGGCCGATACCCGGAAGGTCTCGAGGACGGGCAGATCCCTTTTGCAGCGCGCGTCTTCGCGGTGGCGGACGTCTTCGATGCCCTCACCTCGAACAGGCCTTATCACAAGAAGGTGCCTTGCGACGAGGCGCAAGAGCTGATCCAGAAGGATAGCGACACGCACTTTGACCCGGAAGTCGTCCGAGCGTTCTTGCGGATTCCTTGCACTGAATGGCACCGCATCGACCAAGGCATTGCCGAGAGGCCAACCACGATTCTGCAGCAAACGCCGGCCGACAAGTGCGGCGGATGGGATCGAGATTGAACAAACAGGCAACCTCGGGCGGGAAATGAGTAGGAACAACCTGCCGCCAGAGCGAGGCCGGCGAAGGCGGCGTTCAAACACTGACGCTATCGTACCGGGACAGTTGGGCTTGCGCCATTGGTTGGCATGGTGAGGGCGATGGGTCCGCCTGAGGCGGATAAAGATCGAACTTCACCCCCCTCCGGCGGGCCACGACCTACGGATTAAAAGGCTGTTGGGCGAACGGCTGAGGGGGCCATATTCGGCGCTCTCAGCCGTGTTCGTTTTCGCCGGTTGCTATCATTTCGCTGGTTTTGCTATCACGCGTGCTATCGGCGTGGGCATGACTATGGGGTGGGCATGCGGTTCCGCCAGGAGGTGATGGGCTGGCGGGTGGACGAAGGGGTGGTTGGGCGCTTCCTGACCGATCTTGGCTTCGCGGCGGACGACTTGCCAAACAACGGGCAGCACATTGACGCCAGAGCGGCAGAGATCTGAGGACTGGCTGGGGGAGTGAGAAGACCGCCCGCCCCGCCGGCCCGGGCGGGGGGCATCCTCCATCCCTCAGGTGTCAGGCGTTTGGTCCAATGCCCGAGCCATGGCGCGCGCTTGGCTGCGCGATATCGCCCGCGCCACACCCTTAGCGCCTCCTTGAGCCGTTCCCCTCCCATCCTGCGTCCTTTCTCTCGGCAAGATCGCAGATGGCAGGATCATACCCGCCGCGGTAAGATCTTGGATGGCCTGATCCTTGCTCGCCGGCGGAAGGAGCGGGTGGTAACCCTGTCCGGGCAGTGGGCCGGGGAAAGCCCGCAGGCAACGATGAATGATGAATCGAACGGCCACGAGGACGACCAGGTTGAGCAAGAGCGCGAGAAAGAGCAGGAGTAAGAGTAAGAGGAGGAGTAAGAGGAGGAGGATTGGGGATCGCCGCTTGGCAAACGGGAAAGGGCGAGAGCACCAGGGCGACGAAGAGGACGACCCTTCGACGGGCTTAGGG
>SDBU01003554.1_pt1 | contig 19745 bp, 22 predicted proteins | sample 2277071 | NCBI WGS metagenome assembly SDBU01 (sample SAMN10397929, study PRJNA504765) | marine sediment metagenome | isolation source: marine sediment core GS08_GC12, 126 cmbsf | place: Arctic Ocean: Gakkel Ridge, Loki's castle | collected 2008 | reverse complement strand
CTTTCATCTCCTTCTTAGCACGGCATTTCACACAATATGCTTGCATTGTTTACCTCCTTATATCATCTGTGGTATGAACGATAAAATATTGAAGTACCTGATGGTTAAGGAGAATACAAATTCCAGATTTGGGCTGGCGCTGATGAACCCGATACCTTTCGCATCAGGATTTGGGAGGGTGAAGACGGCGTCGTTTACGACAACGGAATGAATCAAGAAATTGGAGGAGGTAGTATCGTCGTCCACATCAGCAAGAAGTAACCGAATTTCCCAAGCGTGTTAGTTTTAGAGGGAGCTTCTTCGGGGGCTCCCTCTCATTTTTAAATAACCGTTTCACCTCTAAGGTTTTCTCATTCTTAGCCACGTTTATATCTCGAGCTTTTCGTCTGCTGTACAGGCTGTAGGAGAGGGCAGGACTTCCCTGTAATCCGCACACGTTCAGGAGGACATTTGCTTCCAATTTACATAGGAGTAGGCTGGATATTGAGCATATCATGAGGCTGGGGGGATGGGAGAGCTTGGATAAGGTGTTGAGATATACAAGGTCAGATTGTAGTTATAGTTGATATCGTATGTTATTTCATGACATGTTTTTACACTTGTTATCGTGTATAATATTAAGGATGACCGCCAAAAAATACACTCTTCGTCAAGCAGCCCGAGAACTACAGATACCATATAGCGATAGAATCTATAGCGTTAAGGAAGCTGCCCAAAGGCTTGGAGTTTCAGATAGTCACTGCAGGCGCTTACTTGAAACTGGTATAATCGAAGGCAAAAAACTAGGACATGACTGGGTAGTCTTGAGCTTGGACTACAAGAGGAAACGAAAACCAAAAAGGAGGGTAGAGCAATGAAAAAGTTAAGTAAAAAGTTAAGTAAATGTGGAGCGGGAGACGGGACTCGAACCCGCGACAACCTGCTTGGAAGGCAGGGACTCTACCAACTGAGTTACTCCCGCTTTATGTCAAATAGTTTTGCCTATAATGCTTTTGCTTGGTCGGGGTGAGAGGACTTGAACCTCCGACCTCAGCGTCCCAAACGCTGCGCGCTAGCCACCTGCGCTACACCCCGCCGCTGAAAGTATAGCAAAGCAGTCATTGAGAATCAAGCAATACCTAACTAGATTTTAATCTCTACAGGTGGGACAGTTATCAAAGGTTTCTGGGGCTAAGCTTGCCATTTTGGCTATATAGTCTAGCTGTTTTTCCGGAGCCCAGTAGTTGCCACAGGTCTTGCACCTCTTTAGTTTGAACTCCGTCTTGGAATTAGGCATGGTTATTATCCTGGCACCGCCAATGTCTTCTATCTGTATGGCATCAGTAGGACAGACAAAGGCACAGGAACCACAACCTATGCAGGCGTCTGAATTATTATAGAAGGGGATAGCCATCTCTCGCTGAACACCTCTGTTGACCAAGCTGATTGCTGAGACACCCACAACTTCCTCACATACCCTGACACACAATGCACAGAGAATACATTTCTTATGATCCTCCAACGGAAAGGGTGTCTTCTCGACACCTAGTCGCTTAGCCATGTCCTGTATTACTTCTGAGTCAGGACACCGGGCTAGTAATAGTTCCATTAGCATTTTACGGTTGTCCGCAATCCTATCGGAATTAGTCTTTACTACAAGTCCTTCTTCTATCGGGTAGAGACAAGAGGCTACCAGCCGGTGCCTTCCATTCTTAGCCGCCTCGACTAAACAAAGACGGCAAGCACCATATGGTATAACTGACTCATGAAAGCAGAGAGATGGAATATAGATATTATTATCTTTAGCCACATCTAATATCGTTGTTCCATCTTCAGCTTGAACTTGCTGTCCATCAATAGTTAACGTTACCATTTCTTTTTACCCTCACTTCACTAATACGGCATTTAGTTTGCAGACATCATAGCAAGCACCGCACTTGATGCATTTCTCCTGGTCTAAGATAACTGGCTTCTTTTTCTGAACTAAGGTTATAGTTTCCTGTGGACAAGCTTTTACACATAACCCACACCCTGGACACTTTTCTTTGTCAATCAGGTAAGTAATTAGCTCCTTACAGACGCCGGCAGGGCATCTTTTATCCTTAATATGAGCTTCATACTCATTCTCAAAATAGCGTATTGAAGTTAGAACAGGATTAGGGGCAGTGCTACCTAAAGCGCACAAGGAGCTATCTATAACTGTAGCTGATAAGCGTTCAAGTAGTTCAATATCTCCCTCTTTTGCCTTCCCCTCAGTGATAGCAGCTAATATTTCCCGCATCCTTTTTAGTCCTTCACGGCAAGGGAGACACTTACCGCATGATTCGGCTTCAAGGAAGGCAATAAAATACTTGGCTACATCCACCATGCAGGTAGTCTCATCCATTACAATCATCCCGCCAGAGCCCATCATCGAGCCGATTTTGGACAATTCATCAAAGTCCACTGGCAGGCCAAGCAGACTCTCAGGGATGCAGCCTCCTGAGGGGCCACCTGTCTGAACCGCTTTGAACTTTTTACCCTCAGGAATACCGCCACCTATCTCATAGATAATCTCCCTTAAGGTTATGCCCATTGGTACTTCTACTAAGCCAGTATTGCTAATCTTACCTACTAGAGAGAAAATCTTGGTTCCCTTACTATTGGGAGTGCCTATTTTTGCGTACCAGTCAGCACCCTGGTTGATTATTAGCGGGACATTTGCCCAGGTTTCTACATTGTTGAGGTTGGTAGGCTTATCCCACAGACCTTTCTCGACAGTATGAACATACTTTGCTCTGGGCTCACCCACTTTACCCTCCAGCGAAGCCATTAAAGCGGTTGACTCACCGCAGACAAAAGCCCCCCCTCCCCTATTTACCCTGATGCTCAAATTAAATCCAGAGCCCAGAATATTCTTACCCAGAAGCCCATGCTCCTCTGCTTTCTTAATGGCTATCTCCGTATTTCTTACTGCCAGAGGATATTCATTGCGGACATAAATATAGCCCTCGCTACAACCTATGGCATAGGCTCCAATTATCATTCCTTCCAGAACAGAGTGTGGATTTCCTTCCATCAAGCTTCTATCCATAAAGGCACCGGGGTCACCCTCATCACAATTACATATTACATACTTAGTATCACCCTGTGCCCGACGGCAGCTTTCCCACTTGATGCCGGTAGGGAATCCACCGCCACCACGCCCACGTAAGCTAGATTTCTTAACTTCGTCAATAATCTGTTCTGGTGACATTTTAAAAAGGGCCTTACTCAAGGCAGCATAGCCACCCAGCGCCAGGTAATCATCAATGCTATTAGGGTCAATTCTGGAATTGTTAGCCAATATAAGACGTTCTTGCTTGCTATAGAAAGGTATCTCACTCTCGTAAGTAATTTTCTTGCTAGTATCTGGGTCAACGTATAATAGCCTGTCAATTATGTTACCGTTCAGAACAGTTTGGGAGACTATCTCAGCAACATCCTCCTGTTTTACCCGTTGATAAAGGACACCTTCTGGATGAATAACCACATGTGGTCCTCTTTCACAAAAGCCGCGACAGCCCGTTATTCTAAGGTCTACCTTAGAATTTAATCCCTGACTTTGCATTTCTTGTTTGAATAGGGCGATAACATTGGTGCCTCCCAGAGCCAGGCAGCCGGTACCGCCACATATGGTTATGCATGGCTTATTAGGATCCCTGCTTTTTGTTATTGATTCTCTAAGTGTTTCAAGCTCCTCTGGAGAATATAGCCTCTTCAACATTTACTCCTTTCCTGCTAATCTAGTCGTAGCTCTCTAATAAAGGTTTGACTTTACTCGTGTTCATCTGACCCAGGTGCTCACCGTCAACTATCACTATAGGGCCTAAGGCACAAGCTCCAACGCAGTTAACAGTTTCCAAGGTATAATTACTATCTTCAGTCGTTTCACCGGATTTAACTCCGAGCTCTCGCTCCATTCCTTCTAAAACCCTTACCGCTCCTCTAACATGACAGGCGGTACCAAGACAAACATTGATTAAGTGACGTCCCCTTGGTTTTAAACTGAAAGCCTTAAAAAAAGTAGCCACACTGTAAATCTGACTCAAGGGAGCATCCAAACCCTGGCTGATTTGTATTAAGGCTTCCTCGGGCAGGTAATTATATTCTGCCTGGACATCCTGCAAAATAGACACTAACAATCCCCCGTTATGTTGGTAGTTATCTAATATTGAGTCTACTTTTTCTTCTAGTTGTTTAACCTCTGTGTTCACTCTAATTTCTCCTTAAGTTGAGTGTATTGCTTATTCACTCTGTCTTGGATGATTTGCACATCATCATCGCTCAGATGGCGGAATCTCCCTTGTAGTCTAAGGTAGTCTGTAACCGGTCTAAGTTTGGGAAAATCAAAATTTAACTTATATTTACCATCTTCTACCTCATACAGGGGAAATATCCCGGTTTCTACAGCTAGTCGGCCTAACCTAATAGCTAAATCGCCGGGAGACCTCCACCCAATGGGGCAAACTGAGAGGATATGGATATAAGCTGGACCATTAATCGCAGCCCCCTTGGCCACTTTATCCATTAAATCAAAGGGATAGCTGTGGCAGGCAGTGGCTACATAAGGTATCTCATGGGCGGCAGCAATTGCCGGCATATTCTTCTTCCAGGTAGTTTGTCCTATACTCTTCTTACCAGCTGGGGCGGTAGTAGTAGAGGCACCGTAAGGGGTAGCTGAAGACCTTTGTATGCCGGTATTCATATAGGCTTCGTTATCAAAACAGACATAAAGAAGGTTATGCCCCCTCTCCAGTGCTCCGGATAGTGCCTGAAGCCCGATGTCGCTAGTCCCACCGTCGCCAGCCATAGCTACCACATATACATCTTGGTCTATGCCTTTTCCTTTCCTCCGCATTGCTTTCAAACCTGCCTCTATGCCAGAAGCCACTGCTGCCGTATTCTCAAATAGGGTATGAATCCAGGGAACTCTCCAAGAAGTCCAAGGAAGCGGTGATGAGACTATTTCCATACACCCTGTGGCGTTAGCGATTATTATATTCTTCCCTAGTGCTTTGCAGACTAGCCTTACCGCTAAAGCCTCACCGCAACCTATGCAAGCCCGGTGACCGGGGGCGAAGTTTTCTTTTTTAGTCACTAGTTTAGGAACATAAACAGCATACTTTTCCATTATTCTCTCACCCCCATTATTTCGAACTCTTGCTCGCTTCCTGTCTTCGAGATTTCTATACCCCTGTTAATTATGTCCTCAAACCCAGTAACGGAGATATCTCTACCCCCCAAACCACTGACAATACTTATTACCTTTGGTTTTTTGTCCTCAGTATATAAGGCTGACCTAATCTCAGAGCAAACTGGTCCTACTGGTCCACCAAAAGAAATAGCTCTATCTAACACAATGAGAACTTCAGTATTCTTAACTGCTTGGCGGATTTCCTCAAAGGGGAAGGGACGCCACAGGCAGAGCCTTATTAGCCCAACATCTTTGCCCTCCCCTCTCATCTTATCTATAGTATCCATCGCCGTTTCGCTGAAGCTTCCCATGGTTAACAACAGAACCTTCGCCTGCTCGCTATGGTAACATTCCACCGGGGAGTAGTAGCGTCCAAAGATGCCGTTAAATGTATCCCAACACTCAAGGATTACCTCCTTAGCTGCTCTTAAATTTACTTCCTGTGCCTTCTTTGCTTCTGTAAATATGATAGGTGGGCCGAAAGCCCCCATGGTTACCGGTTTATTAGGGTCTAGAGGAAAGGGATAGTGATATGGAGGGATAAACTGGTCAACCTCGTTCTGCTCCGGGAGGAGGATAGGCTCAATCATATGTGTCAGGTGAAACCCATCTAGGTGAAGCATTACCGGGAGTAAAACTCTCTGGTCTTCAGCAATGCGGAAGGCACATAGGACATTATCGACAACCTCCTGCCCATTCTTAGTAAATATTTGAATCCATCCGGTATCGCGGACTGCCATGGCATCAGAGTGGTCACCCCAGACGCTTAATGGCGATGATAAGGGTCGGTTTGCCACTGTCATAACTATTGGCAGGCGCATGGATGAAGCAACATATAATACTTCATGCATCAACTCTAAGCCTTGCCCAGCCGTAGCCGTAAATGTCCTGGCCCCTACCGCTGAGGCTCCAAGGCAAGCACTCATTGCTGAGTGCTCAGATTCAACAGGAATATAGTTGGCATCTAACTCGCCATTGGCTACTAGCTCGGCAAGGTGCTCCACAATGTGAGTCTGAGGGGTAATGGGATAAGCAGCCACAACATCAACATTGGCTAGCTTAGCTGCTTCACCAACAGCTACCGAAACTTCCATTCCTACCCTTTTCGCCATTATTCTCCCTCCTCTAGCATAGTAATGGCTTGAGGCCAGCACTCTCTAGCGCAAATGCCACACCCCTTGCAATAAAACAGGTCAGCCTCAAAATATCCCTCAGCATTTGATGCAATGCACCCTTCAGGGCAAAAGATATAGCACATTCCACACTTTATGCACTTGCTATTCTCAAATATCGGTCGTTGTGACCTCCAACCCCCGGTTTGGTATTGACTGGCATTTCCCGGCTCGACTACTATTGAGCCAATTTCCAAGTCTTTCCAAGTTATCTCACTTTCATTCTTAATCAATTACCTCACTCCTTTACTATAGTTTCACCAAACGCCTTTTTCATAGCGTTAATGTTTCTTTCGGCTAAGCGCCCGAAGCGACCCTCCAGGGGCTCAATCAAGGATTCCAAGCTAACAACTCCAGTAGCTCTTATCAAAGCCCCGAGCATAGTAGTATTAACAATAGGCACTCCTAATAGCTCCCGGGCAATCTTGGTAGCATCAACTACAGCTAGCTGCCATTTAGTTCCAAGCTCAGAAGCAACGTCTTTAAGAGGTCTAATGGTATTAATTATTATTATCCCTTTTTCCTTAAGTCCCGAGGTAACATTGACAATTTGTAATAGCCCTGAGTCAAGCACTATTACTACGTCGGGTTCCCTGATTTCGGCTCTTACCCTGATAGGTTTTTTGGCACTTATTCTGTCAAAGGCTAGGACCGGTGCTCCTCTTCTTTCCGGGCCAAAACTGGGGAAAGCTTGAGCATACTTACCCTCATCTATAGCTGCCCTTGCCAGCAGTTCAGCGGAGGTGACTGCACCTTGACCGCCGCGACCATGCCACCTAATCTCAACAAGCTCGTTTATATCTATCACCTTAGCCTCCTTCCACATTACCGAAAAAGCCTCTCTGCTTTCCAGCTATCTTTTATTAAAAAAAGCGCCCCTGGAGCGACTTGAACGCTCGCACCCAGCTCCGGAGGCTGGTGCTCTATCCACCTGAGCTACAGGGGCAGACAATTATAAGGCTACAATGTAATATAATACCCTATAGCCAGTGCTGAAGCAACAAATTGTCCTACTTAAGCATATCTTACAACTAGGTAGAGTCAGCACAGGGCAACTACCATAATCGTAGGTAGGAGTGCGTACTTGAGACACCTACCTCAACCAATAGAGTAGCCTTCTTTCTCGGCAACTATTACTGGAACCGGGTCAAATTTGAGCAGACGGGCTAGCTCAATGGTTACTGTGGTTAAAAACAGTAACACGGTGATACTATCAATAAACATTGCCAGGAAGCCGGAGAGCAGCATAAAGGTAGTTAAAATTAGGACCGCCTTGTAGTACTATTTTGGCTACATAAAGGTATAGCCAGCGGAAGAAACCAGCTTCAGCCATTCCCTCTACCATAACCATCATACCGCCAATAAAGATGATGGTCTGCCAGTTTACCCCATGAGATTCTATATGTTGTTGTCCTTGTATCCAGAATCTAAATTGCCCGAGCTGTTCAAGATTCAAAACGGAAAAAACGGTCGCTGGGCTCTTCATCACGCTAATAAAGACAATTATTACGACGAGGGCAGCCCCAACAAGAGCGGGAATACAACGGTGAATCTTGCCACTTACGATGGCAATAAACATTACAGCAAAGATAGCAATGGCAAGGATTTGGTTCAACTCTAGTATTTATTTAGAAGTCTCTTTCATGTTTCCCCCCTACAGTCAATGACAAATCCAGGCAAAAACAGTTGTTATTATAGCAGGACTCTTCTCTTGGTAAAAGAGGCGTAGGTATTAAAACAAGGACTTATCCCGGAATTGTACCTCAAGTGAACAAAGCATAAGCACCAAAAGTATAGAGCTCAATCAAGAGGAGCCTCTACCAGCTAATGATGATAAATGTCTTATGCTTTTTAAGATATGTCAGTTGTGCTCACTAAGTATCATAATCATCCCCATTTTTATCTTAGCCCATAATGAATAAACCGTAGAACCCCAAGACATATAGTACTATTAGGGCAATGGCATACCAACTCACCCCGGGAAGCGTTTTTCTCCGAGAAGGAGAGGTAAGTCCCACGATGACGACACAAGTCATTAGGATAGCTATTAGACCGGAAAACACGTGCTTTATTGACACGTCTGCGAAAAGCGGACCTGCCCTATAAAAGAGGTCATCCCCGGCAAGAACGATACCCATATTAAACATATTGCTGCCCAACATGTTGGCAACCGCCATATCAGCGGCACCTAGGCGCAGAGCAGTGATGGAAACCACCACCTCCGGCGCTGAGGTAACCGCAGCCAAAAAAAGGCTGCCGACAAAAGTAGCACCCCAGCCGGTGACCTCGGTAATTTCCTCTCCTACGAATGCCAACCATGCCGCCCCAGCTATGATAAACACAGCTGCTATACTATAATATATATACGCCCTCGGCAACGATATTTCTGCATAAGAGGGTGTCATCTCCCCCTCCTCAATAGGTTGACCGTGTTGACTTCGTTCATGATGAAAGGCCTTCCGTAAGCTAAATAGGTAGAGAAGGACAAGGAGCGGAGTGAAGATGCTCACCCAGCCCAGGCCTAACCCTGAGACATTCAAGCTAAAAAAGATGCTGGTCGTGGCAAAGGCGATGAGTAGTATACTCAGACCCCCTACCAGCGCCTGCCCAGTGCCTACTCTTGTCAATAGAGGCCCCTGGCGGTGCAGGATATCCAGCAAAGCGATAATCACTAGGTTAAATAGATTGCTCCCGAAGGCATCGCCCATAGCCAAATCGGGAACTCCTACTAAAGCTACAGCACTTATTCCGGCGAACAGCTCGGGCAAAGAGGTAGCAGTGGCCATAAGTAATAGGCCAACCCATACCCCACCTAGTCCTGTCTTTTCGGCAATAACATCCCCATATCGGGCTAGCTTTATCCCGGCAAACACGACAATGACAAGACACAGGAGAAACTTTAACCAAACCAAGTATTGGAACTCCTAGAGGCTGACAACATGCTGTTAGTATAATATATGGCAAATAGACCTGTAAAGCAGGTGGTATTTATTTCAGCTACGCTTCATCCCGGCAAGTTATTACCAAGTCCTCTCCAAAGGCCATTCACCCATATTTCGGCTTATTGCATTACAAAACTAGTCGTCTTGCCGTTGACATTGATTATATAAGGCTCACCCGAAGTGAAGTCACTACCCAGGTTTATGTTTTTCTTGAAGAAGCCATAAACCTGAGCACAGATTGCCCTCTTGGGACGTTGTGTGGTCACCTCGATATTTATGGTATTGTCGCTGCGTTCTACTGTTAGTTTATGAAAAGTTGTGCAACTGTCGGCAAGCCCCCCTTTAATATAGACGAACATCTGCGGCGGGAATGACTCGGCGATATTTACTTGAATTTCATGGATAGGTGCCGAACGAATTTCTACCTCCTGTTTATCAGTACCGGAGGTATCAAGCTGGCAACCAATAGCGGTTACTATAATGGCGGTGAGGGCTAATGATGCCAGACACAAAGGCCGGTTCATTGTGTAACCCTTCAAACCTCAGTTTCTACATCCTCACTCCACCAGTCCTTATTTCTGCTATCAAAATTCCATCTCACCCTGTCGAGGTGCCTTCATTATATTATAATATCAAATTTACAGTTCAGAACGTTTACCATTGAACACTAAGATTACATCAGGCGCTTAACTACCTGGCCTCACTTAAGCTTCTGGGGCAGTGGAAGGAGAATTAAAGAAAGAAGGTCATGTGTCACTAACGTTGCGGTGAGCACTCAAGCTTGACTTTTGTAGCATTCGTTTCTATAATGCTAAGGTTGCTTGATCACGAAAAACTGCGTTACTGGGTGGAGATTAGAGCTGGGGTTGGCAAGAGTTGAATCCCACTGGCAAAGCCTCAGAATACTTTCTTCAGTAAGTATGTTCGATGTTTGATAGCAAAAATTATTAAGAGTGCCTGAGTAGCTCAGTTTGGTAGAGCAGCCGACTTGTAATCGGCAGGTCGGTGGGTTCGAATCCCCCCTCAGGCTCTCCTCCTGGCAGAGAGGGCATACACGCACCTAATCGGTAGGTTAGTGGATTCGAGTCCCCTCTCGGGCTGAGGCATTTAATCCTTAATGATACCATCGGGAGGGGTGCCGGAGTGGTTAATCGGAGCAGTCTGTAAAATTGCCGCCCTGACGGGCTTCGCAGGTTCGAATCCTGCCCCCTCCACCACAGTTTGAGGTACGCCTACTCAAAATTAGGTTTTCACTAATAAGAGGGAGTGCCAGCAACTTCTGTCTAACACTTGCTGAACTACTGCCCCCAACGATTCGGTGCACTAGTTAGATGCCGCAAGAATTGGCGTATGTGATTCGTCATAATTTCTTATGGTTCATCAGCACAGTCATTTACTTGACAAAACTACATAAAACACTTTAACCTATATTAGTAGTTTTTACCGTTGGTTGAGGCTTGGTTTCATAATGTCAATTCGATAGATAGCCCTTGACTAGTAATTTTATACTGGTGACAGAAACCGCATTTTTATAAGAATGCGCTCTACAGATTGACTTTTCATATGTGTTACCTTACAATTAGCTATGCCAATATGCCCACATAGCTCAGTAGGTAGAGCACGCCCTTGGTAAGGGCGAGGTCACCAGTTCGAATCTGGTTGTGGGCTCAGAATAAAGGGGGGATAAAATGGCTAAACAGAAATTTGTGCGGACTAAACCACATTGCAATGTGGGTACTATCGGTCATGTTGACCATGGAAAGACCACGCTAACTTCAGCCATGACATTAGTATTGTCTAAGGGAAACCCTACAGGGTTTCGCTCCTTTGATAGTATTGATAATGCTCCTGAGGAGAAGGCGCGGGGGTTAACTATTGCTATTGCTCACGTGGAGTATGAGACTGAAAAGCGACACTACGCTCATATAGATTGTCCGGGACACGCTGACTTTATCAAGAATATGATAACTGGTGCTGCTCAGATGGATGGAGCCATACTGGTGGTAAGTGCCCCCGACGGTCCTATGCCCCAGACTAGAGAGCATGTCTTGCTGGCCCGCCAGGTGGAGGTTCCTTACGTTTTAGTTGCCCTCAATAAAGTAGATGCAATGGAGGACGAGGAACTTCTGGAGCTGGTAGAAATGGAGGTAAGGGAACTGCTGACTAAGTATAACTTTCCCGGTGATGAGTTACCAGTAGTGCGGGTAAGTGCCCTTAAAGCTCTCGAATGTGGCTGCGGCCAGAGGGAGTGTCAGTGGTGTGGTTCCATTTGGACACTGATGGATGCAATAGATGACTATATTCCTACCCCGGTGCGGGCTAAAGACCAGCCATTCTTGATGCCTGTGGAGGATGTTTTTAGTATCAAAGGTAGGGGTACGGTGCCTACAGGAAGGGTTGAGAGAGGAGTAATCAAACCCGGAGAAGAGGTTGAGCTTGTCGGCTTACATCATGAACCCAAGAAAGTGGTAGCTACTAGTCTAGAAATGTTTCATAAAACCTTAGATACAGCCGAGCCAGGGGATGCAGTAGGTGTTTTGCTTAGGGGAATAGACCGCGATGAGATAGAGCGCGGCCAGGTGTTAGCCGCCCCCGGTTCTATCAAACCGCACACCTATGCCGAAGGAGAAGTATATATCTTGAGTAAGGAGGAGGGGGGAAGACACACTCCCTTCTTTAATGGATATAAGCCCCAATTCTATATCAGGACTACCGATGTGACCGGAAGCATTGAGCTACCGGAAGGGATGGAGATGGCGATGCCCGGTGATAATGTAACAATGAAGATAAAACTTATCTATCCGGTAGCTCTGGAGGGGGGTTTGCGTTTCGCTATTCGTGAGGGAGGTAGAACGGTAGGCGCCGGAAGCTTTAGCCGCATTATTGAGTAGAGATGGCAAAAAAAAGTGACGCTAGGATTATTATTCATCTTGCTTGTATTGAGTGCAAGGAGAGGACATACACGACTACTAAAAACAGAAGGAACGACCCCCAACGGTTAGAGCTTAGCAAATTTTGCCCTCGTTGCCGTACTTATAACCTTCATAGGGAGATAAGGTAGAATAGATCGTGGAAAACTGAGTTTTCCGGCAGAGGTTGAAGTTAGAGGTGGTCGAGGGCTGGATTTACTGGAAAAGCTCTGCAGACTTTCTTCCAGTAGTTACTGAAAGGCGTGTGGGATAGGCTCAATGACATATCGAAGTGCTACTGCCAAGCGAAAAAGCCCAAGATTTAGGTTCATTAGTGGAACTATAGCCGAGTTAAAGAAGGTAGTTTGGCTCACCAGACGAGAGGTTACCTATTTGACAATTTTGGTGTTGATAGTCGCTATTACCGCAGGCCTGGTTCTCGGAATTATTGATTATGGTTTTACAAAACTGGTTAATGATATTTTGCTCGGTGGATAGAAACGCGGCTGGTTTCCAGATTGGAATAAAGTATTCTAAGTCGAGGGATAGCTTGTGTTTCTTTTCTTAAACCCTGTTCTGAGTGAGGCTGTTTGTGGACGGGAATGAAAAACAATGGTTTGTAATTCATACCTACTCTGGGCATGAAGAACGAGTTAAAAAGAATCTAGAGCAGCGTATGAAGCTCATGGATGCTGGGGATGAGATCTCTCAGGTAGTTGTACCTACTGAGGAGGAGGTTGAGGTTAGAGGTGGGCAGAGACGCGCAGTGGCCAAGAAGATATTGCCTGGTTACGTCCTTGTTCAGATGAAGGTGAGTGACCAGAGCTGGAGTATCGTGCGTAGTACCCCTGGGGTTACCGGTTTTGTCGGTAGTGGGAGTAAGCCTGCTCCATTGCGTGAGGAGGAAGTTGACCAGATTTTGAAACAGATGACGGCTGAAGCACCAAAGGTTAAGATTGGCTTTAAGTCGGGGCAGAGTGTGCGGGTGACTGACGGTCCCTTTACCGATTTCGTAGGGACAGTGGATGAGATAAGTATGGGAAAAGGTAAGGTTAAGGTGCTTCTATCCCTCTTTGGGCGGGACACACCCGTGGAGCTTGACTTTTTGCAAGTGGAGAGGCTTTGAGTCCTTATAAATTTTATGGTTAGGAGATAAGAATGGCCAAAAAGATTAGAGCTGTGGTTAAACTACAGATTCCGGCAGGAAAGGCAAATCCAGCGCCTCCAGTAGGACCGGCTTTAGGTCAGCATGGGACTAATATTATGGCCTTTTGTAAGGAGTATAATGAACGTACTGCTGCCCAGGCTGGATCTATTATTCCAGCCGAAATAACTATTTATGATGATAGGTCGTTCACTTTCATTACCAAAACACCACCAACTGCCGATTTGTTGAGGAAGGCATTAGGTGTAGAAAGAGGAGCTAGTGCTCCTGGCCGTGAAGGAATAGGCGAGCTATCCCGAGAGAAACTTCGTGAAATAGCTCAGATTAAAACTAAGGACATTAATGCAACTAGTATTGAGGGAGCAGAGCGAATTATTAAAGGCACCGCCCAAAGTATGGGAATCAAGATAGAATAAAAAGGAGGTTTAAATGGCTAAGGTAAAAATAACCGTAGTTAAGAAGATAAGTAACCAAGATATGTTCGGTGATAACTCTCCGGTTGGTTTTACTGCTGTCCCAGTGTGCGACCGGTTACAAACAGGGCAAGAATTTATCAGTGACGAGGGCAGATATCCCCCTGATTTTTGTGCTTGGGCATTCGCTGACATACAGAGAGACATCACTCATCTCCGATTAGGTGGTGATTTCCCATGGATAAAAGAAAAGGGAACTGTGCTTGCATGTTGCACAGATGGTGTTAGACCGGTGATTTTTAAACTAGAAAGAATAGAGGACTAACTCTAGAGGATTCTAAAAGAGGGAAAATGGTAAGAAGCGGTAAAAAATATCAAGAGGCAGTTAAACTGCTAGACAAGACAAAGGCTTACTCTCCTGATGAGGCTATTGAACTGGCTAAGAAGATGGCTCACGCTCGATTTGACGAGACTATTGAACTTCACCTTCGAATGGGTCTCGACCCTCGGAATGCCAACCAGCAAGTGCGCGGCGTTACCCTTTTGCCCCATGGGCTAGGAAAAAAGGTCGGAGTTTTAGTTTTTGCCCAGGGGGAAGCAGTAAAAATTGCTGAAGCAGCTGGTGCCGACTTTGTTGGTGGTGACGAGCTAATAAAGCAGATTGAGGATGGTTGGCTAGATTTTGATATGGCTATTGCTACCCCTGATATGATGAGTAAGGTGAGTAAACTGGGGAAAATCTTAGGGAGGAGGGGGTTGATGCCTAACCCTAAATCAGGGACTGTGGTAGCTGCTAATGACTTGACCAGCGCAATAGAAGATGCCCGTAAGGGTCGAGTGGAATTCAGGTTGGACAGAACAGCCATCATTCACGTGCCTTTGGGCAAGGCTAGTTTTGAAGGTGATAAGTTGATGGATAACCTAACTACGTTGGTAGAGGCGGTGGTGAAAGCTAAGCCCAGTGGGGCTAAGGGTCAGTATGTTAAAACTGCCTCGTTAACTACTACTATGGGGGCTGGTATAAAGCTTGACCTTAAATCCACTCTCTCTTTGAGTTCCAATTGACACCTTTAGAACTTGCTAGTAAAATGGCTTTGGAAGGAGATACAGATTAGATAGCGGGAAAATCTAAATACCCTGAGACAGCAGGGGCTGATTGAGGCTTAAAGTGTGCCTGCCGAGGAAAAGATAACACCAGATTAGCCATATTTTGTGGTAAAAGTAAGTAAAACCAAAATTTAGATTAGTTTAGGTGGAAGTCTTTGTGTCATCGGCACAGGGGCTTCTTTTTTAAGAAAATGTTCAGCAGCTAGGAGATTAAAGAAAGATGTCTAGAGAGAAGAAGGTGCAAATTATTGATAAGCTACAAGAGACTTTTTCTAAATCTAGTGTTAGTATTCTAACTGACTATCGGGGGCTAACGACGGCTGAGATAACTACTTTGCGTCGTAGATTACAAGAGTCAGGTTGTGAATATATGGTGGTAAAAAACACTCTGGCTCGGTTTGCCGCAGTGAGAGCAGGCAAAGATGATTTAGTTAGCTCCTTTGAGGGTCCAATAGCTATTGCCTTTGGTTATGGCGATATAACTGCACCAGCCAAGATTTTGCTAGGCTACATTCGTGACTCGCAAGCAAGCCTAAGTATCAAGGAAGGCTTTTCGGATGACAAGTTACTTACTTCAGAGGAGGTGATGATCCTTTCGACGTTACCATCTAGGGATATATTGCTAGCCAAGGTTTTGGGTCAGATGAAAAGCCCTGTTTCGACTTTACTTGGCTGTCTTACCACTCCCATAAGGAGGATTATTGGGGTGTTACAAGCTAGAATTAAGCAACTGGAGGAAAGATAAAATGTTAGAAAATGAGGTAAAAACTGGACAGGAGAGCGGTGGAGAAACAATGGTGACTGAACAGCAACCATCGGCCGAACCGGCGGTGAAAAAAACCAAGAAGGCTAGTGCTACCACTAGCAAGCCACCGGCTCCTGCCAAAAAAGCGGAGAAGACGAAAAAGGCAATAGCCATTGATGAGGTAATGACTACTATAGGAAATATGACAGTGCTTGAACTGGCAGAGCTAGTAAAAACTTTAGAAGCCGAGTTTGGAGTTACTGCCGCTGCCCCGGTGGTGGCTACTGCCGCAGCAGCACCGACTGAAGCTGAAGCTCCAGCTGAAGAGAAGACCGAGTTTAATGTGATTCTTAAAGACGTTGGTGCTAATAAAATTAGTGTGATTAGAGCAGTGCGGGAACTGACCTCTCTGGGGCTGAAGGAATCTAAAGACCTGGTGGAAAGTGCCCCCAAACCAGTAAAGGAAGGGGTTAGTAAGGATGAAGCAGCTGCTGCCAAACAGAAGTTGGAAGAAGCTGGGGCTACTGCTGAGGTCACATAATCTAATTAGCAACCTTGCCAGCCAGTATCCCAATTGAAAATAGCGCTAAAAACGTATATAGTTATGATTAAATAACCGCTTTGTATCTAGGGTGCGAAAATGCCTCAGCATGACTGGTTTGTGCTAATGGGAATGGGAGGTTTGTTTATCCTTCTCGGTCTAGCCGCAATTCTCTGGGGTAGGAAAGAGGAGAAAGACTATTATAATTCCATTTCCAGTCGCACTGATACCAGGGAATTTATGGAGCACTGGCCACAACGCCCTCAATTTGGAGCGCTAAAGATAGGTGGTTGTATATCTATTGCTATTGGTGTGATTATGCTAGTTATGGGCGGCGCCTTCATGCTCTGGGGTTAGCAACTGGTCTGGAAAAAGTAGCACACCTTCTATCAAGCAGGATAAATACGCCAGTTCTAAGTCCTTTGTCAATTCAACTTCACCTCCATGATACACAGGTGACACATTCTAAGAGCTATTTTATGTAAAATTGACAATCAGTTTGACACTCGGTAAACTAACCTTATTCTTAACTTCCCATCAAGAGAAGGATTATCTATGGCATCTATTGAAGCTATCGGGCACCAGCTAGCTGAGACACTCAAGAGATATAGTGCCGATTATATAGAGGTTCATCTTGAGGAGGGCCAGGCTAGTCATATCACCTACCGGGGAAGGAAGCTAGAGTCTATTGACCGGACAACTGCTATCGGGGGAAACATACGAGCTCTGGTACGAGGTGGCTGGGGTTTCGTCAGTTTTAATAACTTAGATGAACTACCAAGTAAAGTAGAAATGGCAGTGAAGCAAGCCCAATTTGTCGGTAAGGAAAAAAGTAAGCTAGCTACCACTGAGCCGGTGGTTGATACCATACTCACCGAGGTAGACAAAAATCCGTCGACCATCCCCCTGGCTGAAAAGAAGCAACTACTCGATGAATATAACGGTATTATCTGGAGCACCCCAAAGATACAGACATCAATCATTAACTATGGTGATAGCCATAAAAAGAGCATATTCTTAAATTCATTAGGTAGCCATATTGAACAAGAAAGGACAGGTATTACCCTGCGCCTGATGGCTATTGCCACCGAAGGCAGCGAGGTGCAGCAGGCAGGATTGAGCCTCGGCAGTAGCGGTGATTTCAGTCAAATACAGGGGCTGCATCAGCAGGTTGAGGAGATGGCACGGCGGGCTGTAGAGCTATTATCTGCCCCACAGGTAAAAGGAGGCGAATATACGGTAGTACTAGACCCGGTTCTGGCTGGTGTCTTCGTCCATGAAGCCTTCGGACACCTATCTGAATCTGACTTTGTTTATGAAAATGAACAATTGCGTCAGATTATGACCCTAGGTAAGCAATTTGGCAGTGCCGAGCTTAATATTGTTGATGGCGCCATGATTCCCGGGCTTCGAGGTAGCTATAAATACGATGATGAAGGTGTGCCGGCCACTAAAACCTATCTTGTCAGAGAGGGTAAATTAGTCGGTCGGCTTCATTCCAGAGAAACTGCTGCCAAGATGGGTGAAGAGCCTACGGGTAATGCCAGGGCAATTAACTATCGCTACCCACCCATTGTGCGTATGACCAACACCTATATCGAGCCAGGGTCAGCTTCTTTTGAAGGTATAATTGGTGATATCAAAGAGGGGGTGTATGCCAAAAACTGGTATGGTGGTACCACCAGTATGGAGATGTTCACCTTCTCTGCCGGTGAAGCCTATATGATTCGCAATGGTAAGATTGCCGAGCTACTACGACCGGTAGTACTTACCGGCAATGTATTTACTACATTGGAGAACATAGATGCTATTGGTAATGACCTAGAGATGAACCAAGGTGGTGGTTGTGGTAAGGGAGAGCAAGCGCCCCTACCTGTTTCCAATGGCAGTCCTCATATCAGGATTCGCCACTGTTTAGTTGGGGGTAGATAGGTGGAAGAAATCCTAGCTCAAGCTAAGAAAGCAGCTGAGGAAGCAGAGGTCTTCATAGTTTCCTCAGAGGAAACACCTATTCAATTCGAAACCAACCGCCTGAAGCATATCCAAAACAAGCAGAGCACCAGTGTGGCGCTGCGTATCGTTAGGCAAGGCAAGATTGGCTATGCAACTGCTACAGAGCTAGACAACCAGAACCTGGTTAATATGGCAGTAGAAACAGCCCAGTTTGGCATGACAGCCAAGTTCGAACTTCCTTCCTTGACCCCCTATCCTCAGGTTGAGGTCTTCGACCCTGGTGTAGAATCGGTATCCACAGAGGTAATGGCTAAACTTGGGGAAGAACTGATAACCAAGATTAGAGGTCATACCCCGGAGCTTTTGTGTGAGGCAGCCGTTACCAAGGGCGTAATATCAGTCCGCATCATGAATTCTCGTGGTGGACAGGCAAACTATAAACAAAGTATCTTTAGCCTGGGTATCGAGGGCCAGCTGATTCGTGATACTGATATGCTCTTTGTCGGTGAAAGTCAAAGTTCCTGTCACCCCATATTAGAGCCTGATATTGTAACTGAGGCAGTACTGCAACAGCTTGAGCTAGCCAAAAACCAAGCCACAGCACCAACCAAGTCACTGCCGGTGGTTTTTACCCCTAATGGAGTAGCCAGTGCCTTAGTCATGCCCTTGATAGCTGCTTTCAATGGTAAGACAGTTCTGGAAGGGGCTTCACCTATAGGCAATAAACTTGGACAGCCGGTTTTTGATGAAATGCTATGTTTGTGTGATGACCCTACTATTGCCTACCGCCCGGCAAGCCGCCCCTGCGATGATGAAGGCATACCCAGTCAACGTACCCCTCTCATTGAACAGGGGGTTGTCACCAGTTTTCTTTATGACCTGCAAACCGCCGCCCTGGCCAATACACAGAGCACCGGTAATGGACGGAGAGGCCGTGGTGGATTACCTGCTCCCTCACCCAGTGCCTTTATTATTACCCCAGGCAAGGCTACCTTTGATGAGATGGTGAAAGATATCGAGGAAGGGCTAGTTGTTGAGCAGCTCATGGGCGCCAGCCAAGGTAACATTCTGGGTGGTGATTTTAGTGGTAATGTTCTCTTAGGTTATAAGGTAGAAAGTGGTAAAATAGTAGGTAGGGTTAAAGATACTATGGTCTCAGGAAATATTTACCAGCTTCTTAAACAAATTACAGCTATCGGCAGCGAGGCTAAGTGGGTAGGTAGCTTTCTTAACACCCCACCCCTCTACTTCCCCAGTGTGTCAGTGGCTAGTAAGTAGTAACACCGATAATTGGGATTATCCAGAGACTAGGGTAAGCATAGGGGAGCCGATATATAATGGATATGCTTAAGATAACAGAAAGTATCTCCCTGTCAAAATCAGTGGTTAGTTAAGAAAAGTTGGAGGTAAACATGACTACAAATTCTAGGTCATTTGAACAAGGGCCTTACTTATCAGCAGCTGTGCTATGTGAAAAAGTGCTTACAGAACAGGATACTGTAAAATCAGCGATTCGCATTATTGATAGGATTAACCGCTCGGCTGTTGGACCTGAACCCCCAAGCGAAATGGAACCATTTGAATATGAATTGGTTTTGTTACTT
>SDBU01003553.1_pt1 | contig 19745 bp, 17 predicted proteins | sample 2277071 | NCBI WGS metagenome assembly SDBU01 (sample SAMN10397929, study PRJNA504765) | marine sediment metagenome | isolation source: marine sediment core GS08_GC12, 126 cmbsf | place: Arctic Ocean: Gakkel Ridge, Loki's castle | collected 2008 | reverse complement strand
AGTGTCGTTTCTGTGACACCGCACTCTAACGCTTTACGGAAGGCATTTCGAGTCTTTTTTTGAAAGAAAGCGATCAAACTACGCTTGGCTTAGGCCTAGCCGGAAGAGAGGCCGGCTTCCTGCAGGATCTGTTTGGCTGTGTCCCAGGTAAGCCAGTTCTCGCACCAGCAGACCAGGTTTCGCCACTTGCCGAACGGGGCGTAGATTCGCTCGATTTGCTTATGGCTGGGCTTTCGGCCGTTGGTGTGCGTGTGGGCCACGTGGGCCACGGTGGCGCTGTCGATCGCCAGGCGATCGTACCTGCCCAAAAGCGAGAGCAGGAAATGGGCGCTGGACGGGCCTATTCCCTTTATCCCGCGCAGTTGTGTCAGGATGTCGTCACTGCTTTGTCCGTCGTCCGCCGCCATTTTCGTTAGCGTTTCCGGATCGAATCGGCCTTCACACACGCTGCGGCAGAACGTCAAGATCGATTCGGTACGATATCCCAGGCGGCAGACGTCTTTCAAGTAACCCTCACCCGCCCGCAGAATCTCCCGCGGTGTGGGCCAGGCGTTTAGCTGGCGGAAATGTCGAACGTTGGGGCCGAGCTGGCCGAGACGATTGATCATCTTGACCGCCTGGGTCCAGTTCACGTTAGTCGCGCACAGCGTCTTGAGGATGTTCTCGGCCATCGAGGTGGAGCGGATGAGCCGGCCGGCGCCGATCCGGGGTATCACCGCCAGTGCGGGGTGCTTGCGGCAGAGAGAATAGAACTCGGAAAGGTCGCGATCAACTCCCAGACTCAGTGACACTCGCTTCACAGTATCATCCATGAATCTTGCGTCGGTTGCGGAGTCCTCCACCGTGATGTTGAGCGTGTGGCACCGGTTTGCAACCTGTGTTGGCCGCCGGTTGGAAACCGGTGCCGCGTGCTCAGTGACGGACACACGGCACGCCTGGCCTTTTGCCCCCTCGATCAGCTGCAGGCACCTGCCTCCCTCCGACCAGCTCAGCGGGGAGCACTCGTGCCAGCCATGGCTAAGGGCCGTCGCCTTGAGTGAGAACGACTTGGCTGGCTCGATGGTTGTCGACCGTGCGGTCACGGGGTCTACCTTTCGGTGTTGAGCGTGCGGACTGTGCGGACGCTGCACTTTCGGCAGGCACTATCGCGAACCACTCTTGAGTCGTCAAAGACCGAACCGGATCTTCGCGGGCGAGCCCGGAAAGCGGGTGGTTGCATTTGCGGGGTTGGCGCCCGCATTCGATGCGCTACAGTGAAATCACATGTTTTTGTCGGGCACCGTTCCTCGGTAACCATGCGTCCCTGCGGTAGTTATCGCTCTGGAGGCTATTTTGTCGCGCAACCACAATATCTGGGCATTTCTGCTTGACGAGGGCCAATAGGTGGGGTAGTATTGAGTTTGCCCGCCAAGCAGAGGGCGCCCGATATGCTGCGGCGGATGACTGCCGCGTCAGCTCGGGCACGTCGGATAACCAGGTCCGGGGCGGGTCGGGAACGGGGAATGGAGACACGCGGTGGCTGTCCCACGGGTCGGGGTGGCTTGCGGATAAAAAGACTCAACCCGGCGAAAAACGCCGGTGGAGGCGTAGCGTTTCAATGTCGCAAGCGTTGGTATTGGATGACAAGATCCGGGCGCCGCAGGACGCACGGAAGTCGGATTTGGGGCTGACGGAAAACGCGGTGCGTGTCCTTCGGGCGCGGTACTTGAAGAAGGACGAGCAGGGTCGGCATACGGAATCACCCCGGGATCTCTTTCGGCGGGTTGCCAAGGCCATCGCCGATGCCGAACTGATCCACGATCCCGACCCGGACAACCGCAGCGAGTGGGAGGATCGGTTCTACTCGCTGATGACCAGCCGACGGTTCATGCCTAACAGCCCGACGCTCATGAACGCCGGGCGTGAGATGGGCATGCTCAGCGCGTGCTTCGTGCTCCCCGTCGGCGACAGCATCAACGAGATCTTCGACTCGATCAAGCACACTGCCCTAATCCAAAAGGCCGGCGGCGGAACCGGCTTCGCTTTCGACGAGCTACGCCCCACCGGCGACTATATCAGCAGCTCGGGCGGGACCACGAGCGGCCCGATCTCGTTTTGGCGGGCGTTCAGCGAGGCCACCAACGCGATTCAGCAGGGTGCCTTCCGCCGCGGAGCCAACATGGGGATGATGAGCATCGAGCATCCCGACATCCTGAAGTTTCTCCACGCCAAAGAGGACTTGTCCCAGTTCACCAACTACAACATCTCGGTCAAAGTTCTCGACGCCTGGATGGAAGGGCTGCGGGAAGATCCGGATTCTCCGCACGTCGTGCGGAACCCGCGCAACGGGCACAGGTACGTCATGCCCAGAGATCTAAAAATATGGGAGTATAACATCCGCTCGCTGGTGGCTTTGGACGACGAGGGAAAGTCGCCCTCGGGGACGTACTACTCGCGTCGGGACATCTGGAACATCATCTTGACCAACGCCCACCGTACCGGTGAGCCGGGCGTGGTGTACATCGATCGCGTCAACGAATACAATCCCACGCCGCACATCGGGCGGATCGAAGCGACCAACCCCTGCGGCGAGCAGCCACTCTTGCCTTACGAAGCGTGCAACCTGGGCAGCGTGAACATTGCCCGGTTCGTGCACCTCAAAGAGGGAGGCGAGCCGACCGTTGACTGGGATGGGCTGCGCGATACGGTGCATGACGCCACGCGATATCTGGACAACGTCATCGATGTCAACAAGTATCCGCTCCCCGAAATCGATCGAGTAAGCAAAGCGAATCGCAAGATCGGCCTGGGCATCATGGGGTTTGCCGACGCCTTGTTCAAGCTCGGGGTCGCCTACGACAGCGACGAGGGTGTCGAGTGGGGCGGGCGGTTCATGGAGTTCGTCAACGAGGAGTCGCACAATTGCAGCGAGAAGTTGGCGGGGGCGCGCGGCGTCTTTCCCAACTGGGAGGGCAGCGTCTACGACACGAAGCACCACCGGCCGATGCGTAACGCGACCTGCACGACCGTCGCCCCCACCGGGACGATCAGCATAATCGCCGGTTGCGTCGGCGGGATTGAACCGCTGTATAATCTGGTCTACTTCCGCAACGTTCTGAAAGAGCAAGCGGGCGAATCGGCGCCGATGATCGAGATCAACCCGATCTTCGAGGCGGTCGCCCGCGAAAAGGCTTTCTTCAGCGAGGGATTGATGGAGCATCTCGCCACGGATGGCACCCTCGCTAATACCCTCGACGTTCCCGACGACGTGCGGCGCGTCTTCGTCTGCGCCCACGACATCGCCCCTAAGTGGCACATCCAAATGCAGGCCGCCTTCCAGAAACACTGCGACGCGTCTATCTCCAAGACGATCAACTTTGCGGAGGGCGCAACCGTCGAAGACGTCGAAGCCATCTACCGCATGGCCTTCGACCTTGGCTGCAAGGGGGTGACGGTCTACCGCAACGGCTGCCGCCAGCATCAGCCCATGGCGCTTAAGAGCCGCGAAAAGAGCGGTGCGCTTGCGGAGCAGCCGGGCGCCAACGATGAGTTTCGGCCTCTCCAGCCCGCCGACCTGCCGGAGATCTGCAGCGGTATTCGTGTCCGCCAGTTGACTCCTTTCGGGAACATGCACATCAACATCACGGTCGATCCGAAGACCGAGCGTGAGATGGAGGTCTTCGCCCAGTTGGGCAAGGGTGGCGATCTGGCTAACAGCGACCTGGAGGCGATCTGCCGGATGGTGAGCTTGTGGTTGCGGTCCGGTGGAAGCTTGGAACACGTGGTCCGCCAGCTTCACTCGATCGGATCGAGTCTGCAGGTGCAAACCAAGGACGGAAAGATCATGAGCCTGGGCGACGGGCTCGCCCGGGCGCTGCGGAGGTACCTGCAAGCCAAGCAGCACGCCGGCCTCAAGGCCCTTCTGATGGGCGAATGCGACGCAAGCGCTACCGCAAGGAGCGCCGAAACCGGCAGGAGCGGCCCCGGGCAGCAGCGTCGCGGCAACGGGACGGCCCCGAAGGATCGCCCGATCGTACGCGTTCCGCTGCGCGACGAGGCCCTCGGTTTTCAGTGGCAGCAGACGCAATTCAAGGTACTTTGCCCAGATTGCCAGAGTCAGCTTCGTTTTAGTGAAGGCTGCGTGATTTGCGACGCCTGCGGCTTCTCGGAGTGCTAAAAAAGTGCGTCATGTCCGGTAAAAAAGCAGTTTTAGGTGCTGACTTCGGCCTATGACGCTGGTAGAATATTCTGTGGGGAGATCAAGCTTGGCGCTCGCTTCTGTCGATAAAAGAAGCGTGAGTCGGCCCGCGTAGGCCGGGCAACTGAATGCGGGCTGTTGGTTGGCGGATTCATTCGGAGGTGCGACCGTGGGGTCGCGCGTATAAGAACCTGGCTTCTTTCCCCTCCGGAAAGCACCGTTTCGCCCTAGGGTGAGCGGTGCTTTCTTTTTCGGTCTTGGCGCTGTTCGCTCGCGGAGGTGCTGAGATTTAACGGTCGCATCTCGACGACCCCCTTGCCGCACGGCGACTCCCCGCTATACTCGTGCGATTCGGTGCCGGTTTGCGGAGCGGAACCGTAGGCCGGCGGTCAGGCAAAGCCGTGGGGAGTCCATCGTGGCTGTTCGGATCAGGTTAAAAAGAGTCGGGCGCCGGCATCGCCCATCATACCGGGTAACGGCCGTCGACCGCCGTCGAGCTCGTGACAGCAATGTTATCGAGGAACTCGGGGTCTACGATCCCATTAACCCAAACGAAGAGAAGCAGGTCGTGCTTAAGCACGAACGGATCAAGTACTGGTTGAGCGTAGGTGCTCAACCCAGCGACACGGTCCGGCGGCTCTTGCAGAAGCATGGCGTCTTACCTGAAGCCGACGCAGCCCCGAAATAGGCATGCCGGTCCATGCGAATCGACGTCCTGACGCTTTTCCCGGAGGTGTTCGAACCGTTTCTGGCCTCCAGCATCGTGGGACGGGCGGTTCGAGGGGGCTTGGTCGACATTCGCTGTGTGAGCTTCCGGGACTTTGCCCGCGACAAGCATCGCAGCGTCGATGACAAGCCCTTCGGCGGCGGGCCGGGCATGGTGCTGATGTGCGGGCCCGTTTTCGACGCTCTCGAGCAGGTCGAAGCCCGGGAGGAGGGGAAACCGGTCCGGATCCTGTTGACCCCGCAGGGCGAACGCCTGACTCAGCGGGTCGTCGAGGATCTTTCTCGGGAACCCTGGCTGGTTCTGCTTTGCGGTCACTATGAGGGGTTTGACGAGCGGATACGCATCGGAAGCGGCGCTCGGGAGATCTCGATCGGCGACTACGTGCTGTCAGGGGGCGAGCCGGCCACCATGGCCCTGATCGACGCGGTGGTTCGGTTGCTTCCTGGGGCACTTGGTAACGAAGAATCGGCCCAGAGCGACTCGTTTTCGCGGGGGCTTCTGCAGTACCCCCAGTACACCCGGCCGCAGGAGTTTCGCGGCATGAAGGTGCCGGACGTGCTGCTTTCCGGTAATCATGCGGAGATTGCCGCCTGGCGCATGGAGCAGTCCAGACAGCGAACGCTCGCCCGTCGACCGGATCTGTGCTGCCCGGACGGTTTGGCACGATAGAATATGGTCCCCAGGCGGGCTCACCGGACGCGGGGCTCGGGCTGGGGATGGAACTCGTTGAATATTGAGGAAGTGGGGACATGGCTCACCCGTTGATCGATGTAGTCGAGAAGCCGTATTTGAAGAAGAATCCGCCGGTGTTCAACGTGGGCGACACCGTGGACGTGATGTGCCTGATCGTCGAAGGCGAAAAGGAACGCGTCCAGGTCTTCAACGGAGTGGTGATCGCCCGGGGCGGGGGCGGCATAAACAGCTCGTTCACCGTTCGGCGCTTCGTCGCCAAGGAGGGCGTGGAGCGGAAGTTTCTGGTTCATTCTCCCAACGTCGTTGACGTGAAAGTTCGGCGTCGTGGTAAGATCCGGCGGGCCAAGCTCTTCTACCTGCGTGGCCGGATCGGCAAGGCTCGCAAGCTCCGTGAACTTCGGGTCCATCGCAAGAAAGATGCGGAACCTGCCCTGGCCGGGGCGGCGGGATGACGGCGCCCGTTCATTGGGATTGCGTGGCGAGCGCGCCGCGGCGCGGCACCTGAAACGCGGTCACCATCGCATCATCGCCCGGAATTACCGCGCTCCTGTCGGGGAGATCGATCTGATTACCACCGAGGGCGATACCATCGTCTTCGTTGAGGTCAAGACCCGAACGAGTGAAGAGGCGGAGGACTCGGCAGAGGCGGTCCGCCTGCACCAGTGGGTCCAGATCGAGCGGGCGGCCCGCTACTTCCTGATGGAGCGGAACGCGGGGAGTCGCCCGTGCCGCTTCGATCTGGTGACGGTCGTTTGGCCGCCGCGGGGTTCACCGCAGATCGAGCATTTCAAGGATGTGCACCGCCCGCGACAGCCGTAGCCGCCCGCGGCGGGCAGCGTGCTTATGCCACGGAAACACATCTGATGGGGTTGATCGACTCCCACGCTCATCTGACGTTTCCTGAGCTGATAGACCAGGTGGATGACGTGTTGGACCGCTGCACCGAGGTTGGTGTCGACCGCGTCATCACCATCGGCACGACGCCGGCCGACTCGAAGCTCGCGATCGAACTCTCTGAAAAACACCCCGAACGCATCCACGCAGCCGTGGGGATCCATCCTCACGAGTCCCCAAAGGCGGTCGAGGCGGACCTTGCCGCCGTGGCCGAGTTGTGGACCCACCCGACCGTTGTCGGGGTCGGCGAGATCGGGTTGGACTATCACTACGACTTCGCCGACCGTACGGTGCAGGGCCGCGTGTTCGCAGGGCAGCTCGCTCTTGCCGCCGATCGCTCCCTTCCACTCATCATTCACTGCCGGGAAGCGTTCGACGATACCATCCGCCTGCTTGTCGACCACTCGTTCTTGGGGCGACGCGTGGTATTCCACTGCTTCACCGGGACTGCCGACCAGGCGGGGCGCGTAGCCGAACACGGATGGTCGATATCGTTTGCCGGGATTGTCACTTTCCGCAAATCAACTTGGCTCCACGAGATCGCCCGAGCCTACCCCGCCGATCAACTCATGATCGAGACCGACTCACCCTACCTCGCACCGGTGCCGCGGCGCGGCAAGACCCCCAACGAACCCGCCTATCTGGTGCACACGGCACGGTTCCTATCCGAGCTGCGCCAAGAGCCCTACGAAACCGTAGCTGAGCGGACGGCACGCAACACCCGGCGCTTCTTCGACCTTGGCTAAGAGCCTATTCCGGTAGGGCGAAGATTCTCTTTGCCCACCAGGAGGCAGGCGCGTCGGAGGGTGTACCGAGACAGGTTCTTGGAGCCCATCCCATCAACCCTTGTGGCGCCGGTTTTCAACCGGTGAAAAGAACGAGCTGCAATCCCGTGCCACACTTTTTGGGATAAGTTCTTAGTCGACCTGTCGAACGCCCGCCCGGCGAGGCCGGTAGGCAAGCAACATCTCGACGCCGGCATTGCAAACGCCTGAAGAGTTGCGCGCGGGCAATACATGCCGATACTACCACCGGCCGATCAGCACCTGGGCGAACAACCGAATGGTTCCCGGGCCGTGGTCCGGCGCTCAGATCTGCGAGCCGTGCATGACCTTGCGCGGATCGATTCCCAGCGCCTCCATACGCCGGTAGAGCCTGCTTCGGGAGATCCCAAGGAGTCGCGCAGCCATTGTGCGTTGACCGTCGGCGCGCTGCAACGCGTTTAGGATCTCGCGTCTTTCGATAGTGGCCAGGACCTCATCGAGCGGCCGACTTCCAGCCTCTGTGTTAACCTGCATGTTGTTGACTCCTGACCGCTCGCCGAAAGGGAGCGGTGACGGGGTTTCTATTTGTCCGGCGGCATATTCCGCCGCAAGCCAAGCTTCATCTTCCATTGGCTCTGCGTCTCCGACCTCCCGGACGACGCCCGCTACACATGCCACCTCACCGCCTGAAGCGTACAGCGACGTGTAGGCGGTTGGTACCCGAACTCCGATCATACCCGGTGATTCGCTAGCAGCCATCCGAAAACAGGACAAACCACCGATTTCGGTCGGCGACGAACACCCCGTCTGCGGTATGTCGAGGGACATAATCCAGGGCAAGCTCCGCAATCTCGACATTCGAGGCCGGACTCAGATCCCCGGAAATACAGTCAGGTTGCATTGTGGAGCATTCTGCGTTTTTGCGTAGTCCCGGCGCACCGGGACCCTCCGTGGCGGTCGTAGAGGGCCGCTTGTCGTTCCCTTATAGCTCCGCTACACGAAAACGAAGAACGCTGCAGAGATAGACTCCGGCCAATCCCGCAACATTGTATGATGTTGCCCACGTCGGTTCAACACCGCGCGCGGATCATCCGCCTCGTGCTGCCTGGCGAGCGAGTCCCGGTGTCGCTCACACGTGCCAGAAGGACAGAACGCGATCCACCTCCGCCTTGCTTCCGATGATCAGCGGCGTCCGCTCATGCAGAGCGGTCGGGATCTTCCTCAAGATGCGCTGCCCGCCGTCCGTGGCAGTCCCGCCGGCCTGCTCGGCCAGAAAGGCCAGCGGATTCGCTTCGTACAACAACCGGAGCTTGCCCCCTGGGGCCTTCTGCGTGGGTGGATAGAGGAACACGCCCCCGCGCACAAGGATCCGATGGAAGTCAGCCACAAGCGAGCCGATGTATCGGAGCGAGTAGCCGGGCTCGGCGGTCTTCACCCAGTCCAGGTATTCCCCGATACCTGCCGGGAACTGGCTACGATACGCCTCGTTGATGCTGTATTCCCTGTAGGATTGCGGCATCCGCACGTTCTCGCGATAGAGGCGATATGCCCCGACCGACGGATCGAGGGTGAACATGTGCACGCCGTCGCCGGTGGTATAAGCCATCACCGTGCTACTGCTGTAGACGACGTAGCCGGCCGCAACCTGGCTATAGCCGGGCTGAAGAATGTGATCCATCACCTTGCCCGCAGCGACGTCCTCGCGCCGCTGGAGAATGGAGAAGATCGTCCCGATCGAGACGTTGACGTCAATATTGCTTGAGCCGTCCAGCGGATCGAAGAGCACGATGTACTTCGCCCGATCGTCGATCTCCTTGATGATGTGGGGCTCGTCGTCCTCTTCCGAGACCATGATTCCCACGTTGTCGCGGTAACCGAGACACGCGAGGATTGTCTGATTCGCGATGATGTCGAGCTTCTGTACGATCTCGCCTTGCACATTGGTATCGCCGGTCGTGCCCAGAATGTCCCGCAATCCGGCGTGGCGCACCTGGTCCGCGATGGTCTTGGTCGCCAGAATGATGCCAGACAGCAGCCAGGTGAACTCGCCGGTGGCGCTGGGATGGGCGCGCTGTTGCTCCATGAGGTGCCGTTGAATAGTTTTGATCGCCGGAAGGCCATCGTTTGCGTTCACGTCGGTTTCTCCCTGCGAACATGCTAACCCGGATTATTCATGCCGCCAAGAGCGCAGAGAACGCAGAGTATTGTCAGAAAAGAAGTTAAGGCAAGAACAGGGTGCATCCCGTTTCGACAGTGTGTAGATCTTCCCTCCCGGCACACGTCTCTCAAGTCTCTTCCCATTCTGCGCTTTCTCTGCGGTCTCTGCGCGCTCCGCGGTGAATCATCCGGGCTAACTGCCCGCGTGTACGTCGCTGCTTCACGTCATGAGAAGGCCATGCGTCTGCCAGTATGGTACCGACGCGAACGGCTTTGCGAAACCGAATTCTCTCGCGGCGCTAGCCGATGTGGTGCCCGCCCCGGACCCGGGGAGTGGCCGCCGGGTGCGATGCGGACCCCGCCGGCCGGAAAGGCATTGCCCGAGAGGTCGTTCTCCCGGCCCTCCCTCCCCAACGCCAAAACGCCAAAAAGGTAAGGCCCGGCTGGGTGAGCCGGGCCTTGGGGAAACCGACCCATGGGGGGACGGGTCGGTAAGAGGGCTTCATTCACCGGACGCTAACTGCTCAATCACCGTTCGCTGCCACAAAGAGAGTCCCTGAAAAATCAGACTTTGCGGTGGCCACTACCCGGGCCCGGTAAACCGGGTGGCCCAGCGACGCCAAAAGAGGTACCATAAGAGTGTTCGCCGGCGGCGTCAAGCCCGCCAAAGGACGAAACAGCCATGATTCAGTGCGTGGATTGCGAGTATTACCGTAGCGGGTCGGACGGCACTCCCCGGCTCACCTGCAGTCCCTTCGCCAACATCAAGGAGCCCGAGTGTGTCGCAAAGTGGCAGCTTGTCCACCTCAATCTGATCTCCCAGTCGCATCAGGCCACCCTCGACATGTACCGGCAGCTCGCACCCCTGCAGGAGAGGATGTTCAGACACATGGAACGTGAGCTGGACGAATCCGACGAAGCCGACCGCTGGAAACACGATGACGACGAGGAAGACGAGGACAAGGACGAACCCTTCAAACTGTAAACTCCGCCCGGGGGCCGCTTTTCACAGCTCCAGCAGTTCGGAGCTGTCATGCCGTGGGGCGTGGTGGATCGGGTAGCTGTCACCGACGAAGAATCGCTGGGCGGCGATCGCCAGCTCGGGGTGGTTGTTCTCCTCGCTCAGATGGGCGACGGCGATCCATTGGGGACGGTCCCCGCCGCAAGCCCCGATAAGGGCGGCAGCCTCAACGTTCGACAGATGCCCGCCCGGCCCCTTGATCCGCGCCTTTAAGGCCGGCGGATAGCTCCCGCTTTCCAGCATCGTGGGATCGTAGTTGGACTCGAGGTAAGCGGCGTCGAGCGACTCGAGCAGCTCCTGCAAACCCGAGAAGGGATGCCCCAGGTCGGTCAGGATTCCCAGCCTGCGACCCTCACACTCCACCACGAAGGCCACTCCGTCAGAGGCATCGTGAGCTGTGGGGACGGTGTGAACCACAACGTCACCGAAGGTCAGCGACTCCCCGGAGCGAAAGTATCGTACGTCGCTCAGTTCGCCCAGGCCGCACCAGGTTGACGTTCGGGTCCGCTTGGTCATGTGAATCGGCATTCCGAACTTGCGCTGAAAGATCCCGGCGCTTCGTATGTGATCGGAGTGGTCATGGGAAACAATCAGGGCGTCAACGTCTCGAATGTCTCGGCCGTGCACCGCCATCCGCCCCCGGGCCGACTCGCCGCTGATACCCGCATCAAAGAGCAGCCGCGTACCGTTAGCCTCGACGTAAATCGAATTGCCGTTCGACCCGGATTGCAGAGAAAACGTCAGCACCGCGGGATTATAGCACATCCATCGTGAGCCGGCGAAGGCACGGGTTCCACGGGTGCTGGTGCGAGAATCCCTTCTCGCACCCGGCCTGCATCCGCCTCGCCACGCCTTTGCCGTCACGCGGACTTCACAGTATCCTGACGGGGCACGTGAAGTGACCTTGGAGAGCCAAGCATGCTGGGACCCGACGTCGTTCTGGCCCTTTCGATCATCCTCCCATTGACCGGTGCCGTTTTTACCGGCATCACCGGCGGGATTGCCTACAGCACGTTCCAGAGGCTGTGGGATCTCTCGCGTGAGGACGTCGCCGAGGTCATGGTTGCCCTTCTACAGTCCGCCCTCGATGCGGTGGCGGACTGCCTCGAAAGTGGACTTGACGATCCCGATCAGACGCTGACCAAGGCCGAGAAGAAGCAGATCAAGAAACGTATCACGGAATTCCGCCAATCGAGGAAGGGGATCAGCAAGTACGACACACAGCTCATCCGGCGCATCGCCGAGCTCAGCGACGCTGCCCCGCAAGGCCGAGAGACGCCCTCAGATTCGTCGTTCGGACCGCTGCTTAATGAAGCCGCAAAGGGCTTGCCGGAAGGGATCCGCCGGACGCTTGACGCAAACTTCGTCGCGGCTCTGCGGATGAACTTCCGCAGAAAGCTGCGCGACGATGATCGTGTCTATCGGCTTTGGACGGCCGACACGCTCGAACACCTGGCCGGTGCCGTCGACCTGTGGCGGAAGCTCGACGAAGATCGCCACCGGGGACTCATCAGGTCGTTGGCACGAGAGGACGGAGCGATCGAGAAAATACTGCTCCGCATCAGCGCGAACGTCGACGCGACGCGAGAGGACGTACTCGACGCCCTGGACGGCGTCATGCGGTACCTCGGCGATCATTTCGACGAGATGCGCTCCAAACTCGATCGCCTGGAGGCGGTCGTTCAACGCTCCGCCACTCCGGAGGAGCTCGAGCCAGCTAGCGATGACCCGTTCGATCTGCTCAACGGGTATCCTGAACCGCGGCCGGAGTGGGTGGGGCGGCGGTCCGAGCTGGCTGAGCTGGGTGCGGCGTGGGAGTCCTACATCACCCGTGTGTTTACCGTCGTGGGGTTTGGGGGGGAGGGTAAGACGGCCCTGGCGCGGCGGTTTACCGAGTCGCTGCGCCGGCTGGGTGGCGATACGCGCCCGGTCGTCGTTTGGTGGAGCTTCTACTTCAACAAGGCAGCGGACAGCTTCTTTACCGAAACGCTTGGGAACTTCAACGTCCCGCTCGAACAGAAGGGCCACCGCCTGTCGGCCGAGCAGCGGGCGGCCGAGGTAGCGAGGTTGCTGCGCGAGGGGTACAAGGCCCGGCGCGTGCTGCTCGTTCTCGACGGCCTGGAATCGCTGCAGGATCAGACCGCCGGGCGCGTCGGCCGCATCGACGACGCCGGGGTGCGAAAGCTGCTCGGCGACGTCCTCGACGATCAGCCGATCGCCGAGCCGGACGCCGACGCACCACCACCGGGCATGATCCTGATCACCACCCGCGAGGCGATCGCCGGTCTGCGGCGCGCCCGCGAGGCCAACTTCACCCGGATGGAGCTGGAGAACCTGTCGAGCGGCGACGGGGCGACGCTGCTCATCGACCGGTACGGCCTGGACATTAAGCGCGAGGAGGCTGAGACGTTCGCTACGGAGGTCGGCGGCCACGCCCTGACGCTGACGCTCACCGCAACGCTGCTCAAAGAGTCCGGTGCAACGTCCGCCAGCCTGGCTGAGCTGCGCTCGTTCATTGTCAGCGAGGAAGCCGAGCTCGACGATAAGGACCTGACCACGCGCGCCTACCGCCTGCCGGGCTACGTTCTTCGTCACTGTCGTGATGCGCTCACGGCCGAGGATCGACAGCTCATGCGTCTTATGAGTTGCTGCGTCCGCCCGGCCATGCGGGAAGATTTCGAGGAGGTCTTCCTTCAAGCGCTTACGACTCCGAAAGGCAAGAACCCGTTCAACGACAAGCTCGCCGGGCGCAAGTATACCGAAGTCCGCAACCGCGTCGTGCGGCGCCTGCTGCAACTGCATCTGATCGACGGCAAGGAGGACACCGGCTACGACATGCACCCGCTGATCCGCCTGTTCTTCTACGAGCAGGAGGATGGCCGGGGGGCGCTGACGGACGCGCAGCGCAGGGCGATCCACAGCCGCTTCTTCGACGTGCTCCCCGCTCGGCAGAAGAAGCACCACCCGGACACGATGGAAGAGATGCGCCCGCTGATCGACGCCGTCCTCCACGGCTGCCGAGCGGGGCGCGCCCAGGCGGCGCTCCGCGACGTCTACTACAGTCGAATCGACCGGAAGGACGACCTAGGCCGGACCACGTCTTACCTGAGCGCGGACCTGGGAGCGCTCGAAACCGAGCTGGAACTGCTGCGTGCCTTCTTTCCGGATGGCGAGTCCGACGGCGAGCCGATCGTGTCGAACGACGCAAGCAAAGCGTTCCTCATCAGCGCCGCCGCGTACGCGCTGAAGAACAGCGGTCGCCCGGGGCTTGCGGTACGGCTCTTCGCACGCGGCCTGGCCATGAGGCGAAAGCAGCGGAGCTGGGCGAACGCGAGCACCGTCTGCCAGAATCTTTGGTCGGCAAGCACGTTCATGGGACGTCTGCCCGACGCCGAGCGGGCGGCGGCGGACGCGTTGGACTACGTCGCGCGCGTTCCAGACGACCATCAGTTCAAGAGAACTTACACGAAGTTCAGCCACGTCTACGCGGCAACGGGTGCCGCGCTGGGCGGTGACGATCCCGGAGCCGCCGAGCACTTCGCTGCAACGCTCAAACTTCATCCGAACGATTGGGTTGCATCGCTCGCTGGCGGTTGGCATTGCACGTGGCTGGGACGGCGCGGGGAGTTCGACCGGGCACGCCCTGCCGCGGGAAACAACGCTAGGGACTGCGCGGAGATGGGAGGACTTTACGAGCAGACGTTCACGCTCGCCACGCAGGCGTTTGTCGAGCGGTTGGCGTGGGCGGCGGGTGATTCGAAGCGTCGCAGCCTGGATGAGATGCGGCGATACGCACGCGACGCAGTCGAGGTGGGTAGGCGCAGTGGGCACCACTTCTACCTGACGTACGCGATTCTCGAAGCCGGGCGGTGTGCCATCGCGTGCGCGACGCACGACCCGTCGAGGCGGGCGGAGCTTATCCCGGAGGCCGACGGGCATCTATCCGAAGTCGAGGACCGAGCCGAGTACGGCGGGTATCGCTTGATCGAGGCGGACGCCCACGTCGCCCGGGCCCAGCTTGCCCGCCTTGACGGCGACGAAGACGGCGTGCACACGCACTGCCGGGCAGCCATCGACATCTGCGACGACCCCGAGTGCGGCTACGCCTGGGCGAAGCAGGACGCCGAGGCGCTCATGACCCCGTAACCCCGCCCCGGCTGAAGCGCGTCGAGAGCGGGCCGGGTGGCCCATGTCCTTTGGACATGGGGGAGACGATGATATACGCTCAGGGCGATGCCCACGCCGGGGTCCCACTGCTCTGTGAGCAGTGTCGTTGTCGAGGCAGCGTTCCCGCCCGAGGGTTGCTGACAGAGAAGTGGAACACATTAGCCCAAAAGAAGAAGATGCGGAAGTGAAGTTCGCGAATTGGAATGAGTAGCTGTGATGACTACCGCGGTCCGGACAAGAGAAGATATCTTCAAGATGCTGGACGAGAATCAGACTCAGCTTCGAGCGCTTGGTGTAAAACGGCTGGGACTGTTCGGGTCGTTTGTTCGTGGCCAGCAGAGGGCGGATAGTGATGTGGATATGCTGGTCGAATTTGAGCCCGGGCAGAAGACTTTTGACCACTTCATGGAGCTCTCGTTCCTACTGGAAGATATGCTGGGGCGTAGCGTGGAGTTGGTCACACCTGAAGCGCTGAGTCCTCACATAGGCCCCTACATACTTAAGGAAGTGGAGTATGTCTCCGTCGCCGCTTGAGTACCTTCGCCATATTCTCGACGAAACAGAGTATCTCGCGGGGCAGACGAATGTCTTGAACCAAGAGCAGTTTCTCAACGATGAGACAGCAAAACGAGCGTTTGTACGCAGCATCGAGATCATAGGAGAGGCCGCGAAGAAAGTGCCGCGTGAGATGAGGGAAAGTTATCCTGATGTGGAGTGGCGCGCAATGGCGGGAATGAGAGATAAGGTGGTTCACCGTTACTTCGGAGTAGACTACGATATCGTTTGGGACGTTGCGCTGAACAAAACACCCCTCCTGCATCGTCAGATTGGTGAGATCCTACGGCGTGAGAGTACCAGTTGACGGTCGGACAGACCGCGCACAACGCCTTCTTTGATCGGAGCTTTACGCCATGAGAATTAGGTACTTGCTGAACACGGACACGCTGTATCATTGAGTTCCGGGCAACGAAGGTTGCCGAAACAAAGGACTTGGATGAGAACACGCTGCTTGACCTGGATAAGGACGGAAACATCTGTGCCATTACTGTCGAGCACGCGAAGGACCGGGCAGGTATTCCGCACTTCTCGTTCGAACAAGTAGCAGCCTAACGACCGTATCACGTTGCCGGATCGTACACGGGTGGTCCACACACCGGACCCTACCGGTTGTTGGTCCGTCCGTCCGCTACCGTCCGGCCGTGCTCAGCCGGGTAGGTCGGGCTCTGCCCGACGCCTTCCTTGAACAAAGCGGTCAGGCTACTTTTCGGGGGTGGGGACCGGCGAGGGAGCGTTGGGGGTAGAGCGGGCTGTAGGGCGGTCTGACTTCTGGGCCCCGGCATGTCGAACGAAAGCCACGGCCAGGGTTCGCTTGACCGTGCAACCCGGCCGAGCGGAAGCGACTGGCGGACAGACCCCGCGCTCGCGCTTGGGGCTCGGATCAGTGGCGCGGGATTGCATGCGGTCGTTTAGGATAGCAATGACTCGTAGGCCTTGCGCACTTCGGATTCCGGTACATCGTGGCGAACGATTGGCCGACCGATGCCCTCCAGCAGGACGTAACGTTCCTTTCCCCCCTGGACCTTCTTGTCCTTGCGGATCGTCGCGAGGATCCGGTCGGGGTCGATTCGATCCGCGAGCGTGGTGGGCAGGTCGAAACGCCCGAGAAGCGCCTCGGTTCGAACCGAGGCGGCATCGTCCAGCAGGCCCATTGCGCATGACAGCCGGCAGGCGGCCAGCATCCCCAATGACACACACTCGCCGTGGCGCAACTCATACCCGTAGCACGCCTCGATCGCGTGGCCTATCGTGTGCCCGAAGTTGAGCATCACGCGTACGCCTGCTCGCTCCTCCGCGTCCCGCTCGACGATATCCGCCTTAATCCGAAGGTTCGTAAGTATCAGCTCCCTGATCTCAGCCTGGTCCCGAGCCAGGATGGCTTCGACGTTTGATTCGTGCCACGCGACAAACGCTTCGGGTGAGATCAGGGCGTGCTTGACGGACTCGGCCAGACCGGCCCGGAAATCACGGCGGTCGAGGCTTTCGAGGCAAGCCGGGTCGATGGCCACCAGCACCGGTTGATGAAATGCCCCGACCAGATTCTTGGCTCCGGTGATGTTAACCGCGGTCTTGCCGCCGATGCACGCATCGACGTCAGCCTCCAGAGTGGTAGGGCAGATCGCAAAGCGGACACCGCGCATCCAGGTGGCTGCGACGAACCCGGCTAGATCACTCACCACCCCGCCGCCAAGGGCTAGGACTAGCCCGTCGCGCCCGATCTCGTGTCGCGCGAGAAAGTCATAGATCTTGCCCGCCACGTCCAGGCTCTTCGAGTCCTCCCCCGGTTTGATACTGTAGACGCGGGGCTGGCAGCCCTCGGCGCTGAGAGAATCAAGCACGGTCGTGGCGTACAGCGAACCGACCCGCTCGTCAGTGACGACCACCACCTGCGTGGGAAACGTTTCCGGAGCCGCGTGGGCCAGGAGTGATCCAACCTCCCGAAGGAGATTCACTCGTACTGTAACGAGCGTGGTTTGGGCTCCAGTACGAATTCGCAGGTCGAACATTGGCCTTGCCCTCTCGGGGTGCCCCCGCGTTTGAGCGACTGAATGCCCGATCCCGGGACACATCCATGAGGATTCGCCACGCGTCAAAGCGATTCTACCCGCGTTTTCGATCGTGTCGAGTGTAACGAATATTCCGCGTTGACGGATTCGGGAAGAGCCGGTACAATCCCGCTCATGCCCAGAGCTACGGTCGATAAACCAAGGCCCGCGAATCGGGGGGCGTCCGCTCCTCGCCGGTCCCGCACGTTTCGTTCATCAGTGAATTATTTGAATTCGCTCTCGAACTACGAGCGGGCAATCCGCGTACAGTATAACACCAAAAACTTTGGCCTAGCGCGAACTGCCCGGCTGTTAAGCAGTCTCGGGAATCCGCACCGGGCATTCAAGTCGGTGCACATCGCGGGGAGCAAGGGTAAGGGCAGCACTGCGACGATGCTGGCGGAGATGCTTCGCGGCTGCGGCCTGAAGGTTGGCCTGTACACTTCGCCGCATCTGTTGGACATCCGCGAGAGGATAGTCGTTGGCGGGAAGAAGATCTCGGAGGCTGGGTTTGCCAAGGCGATCTCCGCCGTTGCGGATATTACCGCCGAGGCCCGCGTACCCGAGCCGACCTACTTCGAGGTGCTGACCGTCGCCGCCTTCCACTACTTTGCTGCGGAGAAGGTGGACATCGCGGTTGTGGAGACCGGTCTGGGCGGGCGGCTCGACGCCACGAACGTCCTTATCCCCAAGGTCGTGGGCATCACCAGCATCAGCTACGAGCACCTGGCCCAACTGGGGCCTGATCTCGAGTCGATTACCCGAGAAAAGGCCGGGGTCATAAAGAAGGGGGTTCCGGTGCTTTGCGCCCCCCAACCCGAGAGTGTTAGAGCGGTGCTTCGCGAGTGCGCCGCTCAGGCGGACGCTCCGCTAGGGTTTTCCGACGAGGGCACCGCCTTCAGCTACCGCTTTGAGTTCTCGCGTTCCGTAGGACGGCACGCTCGAATTTGTCTGACGACCCCGACAAGCCGGTTTGAGCATCTGCTTGTTCCGCTTCTCGGGGCCCATCAGGCGCGGAATTGCGCCTTGGCGCTAACCATGCTGGACGCGCTTAAGAACATCGGGATTCCGGTGGACGACCAGAAAGCGACAGCCGGTCTGGCTGAAGTCCGCCTCCTGGGTCGCATGCAGATGGTCTCCGACGAGCCCCGCATTCTGGTGGACGGAGCCCATAACGCCGCGAGCGTCGACGCGTTGATGCGGGCGATAGGCCAGCATATCACCTATGACTCGATGGTCGTAATCTTCGGCTGCCACAAGGACAAGGACGTGTCCGGGATGATCCGCCGCATTCAGCTTGGTGCCGATAAGATCATTTTTACCAGCACCGGTTCTCCGCGGTCGGCGGATCCGGCGGAACTGGCTGCGGAATACACGGAGCGTACGGGGAAGATGACGCAGGTTGCTAAGACGCTTGAGCAGGCGATGCACATTGCCCTTGGGGCGATAAGCCGAGAGGATCTGATCTGTATTACCGGCTCGTTTTATCTGGTCGCTGAGGCGATCCGAAAATACTCCACCAAACCCTTAACCTGACGGTTTCCCGCGCCGATTCGTTTCCAAGAGGCGAGTGAGCCCGGGCGGGGTCGGGTACGTTCCGCCCGCGCCATGGGCCGACGCTCGCAGGGCTGCGAGGTGCCTATTGAATCCGTTCCAAGATCAGCCTCTGGGGGCAACCTACACGGACCAGCAGGTGCTTCTGGACTGCCCGGCTGACTGGCCTGACGGCACCCGGCTACTCGTGCTGCCGGTCCTGCCGCCGGAGACCGCGGAGCACATAGACGGCCACGTAATCGTTGTGGGTTTCGGCCTTGCGGGGCGCTACGTGGCTGACCTGCTTGACGGGGCCAACACGCCCTACACGATCATCGAGAAGAACCCCACGACGGTCGCGACCCAGCGTGCCCTGGGGCGCAGCATTGTGGAGGGCTGTGCGACGGACGCGGAGACGCTGGTCAAGGCGGGCCTGAACACCGCAGGCATCGTGGCCTTGACCATTCCCGATGAGGAGGCTGTCCTGAAGGCGACGTCGCTCACCCGGAGGCTGCGGCCCGAGATCTACATCATCGCCCGGACGAACTACTCCTCCAAAGGGATGCGGGCTTCGCAGCTCGGGGCGGACGCGGTTGTCAAAGCCGAGCAGGCGGTGGCCATGCAGTTCTACGAGAAGCTCAGCCAACGACTCCGACAGGTAGTGAGCGGGCAACGCTAGAGCGCTTCACGTTCTCCCGTTGCGGCCGCCCCCCGTGGCGGCCGCTACATGGAGACGAAATCCACAATAACACTGCGCGTCTGTGTCTCCAGCTTGCATTCCGCACTACTCATCGAGAAGCTTGGCGACGATGTCGGGAACCATCCGCTCAGCCACCGGACTGGCGAACTCCAGTGATGGGTCCTTCAACTTCTGGGCCAGGGCAGCCCGTTCGTCATAGGGAAAGTCTTTAACGCACCAGCCGGTCAGGGCCTCAACGATCAGGGAGAACTCTTCCACCTCCTCGGGCTCCGAGGCGACCGCGGTCGTCAGGTAGGTGACAAACCCGTC
>SDBU01003552.1_pt1 | contig 19752 bp, 15 predicted proteins | sample 2277071 | NCBI WGS metagenome assembly SDBU01 (sample SAMN10397929, study PRJNA504765) | marine sediment metagenome | isolation source: marine sediment core GS08_GC12, 126 cmbsf | place: Arctic Ocean: Gakkel Ridge, Loki's castle | collected 2008 | reverse complement strand
CATCATCCCCCAGATAGCAGATTCTATCGAGCATCGCCTGACGACCCGCCCCGGTCCAGGAAAAACTCGCTGTAGTCCCGAGGCGAATAGAACTTGAACTTCACCTCGCGCAGGTACTCGGTCGGCCCGCCCAGGCGCAGTTGCTCCACCAGTGCCGAGATCATACGCTGGCTGACGAAAGCGGAGATGGCATCCAGCTTGGTCGCCAACATCTCATCCGTGGCGGCCAGCTTGATCTGTGGGGGCTCGGGGAAGGTGGAATAGGTGACGTACTCGTACATCTTGGGCACCGCAGGAATCGGATCGCCCAGCTCCGGCCAGATCTCCCCCTGAGCGTGGAACAGGCTGATCATCATCTCCTGGTTGGCGATCTTGTGGTCCGGATGGAGATCGGCTGCGGTGGGCACCAGAACCCGAGTCGGCACGATCCGGCGCAAGGTATAGGTATAAGCGTTCTGCACGCCGGTGTGTCCCATGATGACCGAGTCATCGTCGTCGGACGCGCGGCGGCGCCCGACGTAGGAGTTGAGGTCACAGTCCGGGAGGCCCAGAAAATGGAGGCGCCCCACGGGGACGCCCAGGACCTCGAATGCCTGCTCCGCCTCTCCCCGGCGGATCTCCACGATGTCAGCGCACTGCTCTTCCCTGCAGTAGCCCATCCTTCCATCCGTGGTGATCACGGCGTGAACCTCGATTCCCTCGGCGACGGCCGCCAGCACCATCAGCCCGCTGCCGATGACGATATCATCATCATGAGCCCCGACGAACATCCATCGCTCGCCGGCTCCCTGCCAGTCGGGGAAGACCTCCGAGGCGCTCGACGCCTTGATCAGTCCCCCATCAGCCCTTCGATAATAAGATATCCCCCCAGGCATAGTACCCTCCATCGCAGGCTTAACAGCCCGCCGCTGGCCGCATCTTTCGAACCTCGGACGCCAGGCGAGGCGTCAGATCATCCAGGTCGGGATGATGATGGTGCTGGGGAGTATGGGAAACGATGGGCCATCCTGCACCGGAGCCACCAGACCCTCAGGCCCCAGGTCTGCCGTCCACCCCGTCGGACACTTCGTGAAGTCCTGGGTGATGCCGGCCAGCCAATCGATCCCCGCCGGGATTCGTCCCGCCTTCTTCTCCTCCGGCGTCGCCTCGCCCCCCAACACCATCACGTAGCCCCGGCGTGCGCAATAGGTGAATTTCCCCTCCGTCGTCGTGCCGTTTTCCGGATCGGCCTTGCCCAGAAGGCAGTATGGCTCATCGGCCTCCACCATAATGACCTTGAAGGGACGCTTCAGAGCATAAGCCACCGCCCGCCAGAACTCCTCCGTGTAGAAGGGGTTCGATTCCGGAGCGATCACCACGGGCCGCGGCTTGGAAATGAGCCGCACAAGGTCATCCGCCCGCCCCAGATCCTCTTCGGACACCTGGACGTCCGACTCCCTGGGAATGGCCCTTCTCTCCGCCTCCTCGTAGCTCAGATTCGCGGGGTGCACCACCCTCAAAGCGTCGACGAACCTGTCCAGAACCGATTTCTGCTCCACCGTTCCGTCGCCCCTCGGCCGATTCTCGCAGAGTCTAACACTTTTACAAGTCGCCTGACAATCGAGATCGATCTCGTCGACAGTGGTAGGGCGCAATTGCACGATCCGATCCACACGGAAGAAGCGCAGCTCCCCTCTCAGGTAGCAATGAGCCTCCAAATACAACATGTCCCCCGGGCCGGGCGCTACCCTGATGGGACGGACCACCCTTTCCGTAAGCCGTCCGCCGGACGATTCGTACCGAATCCAGACGGACCCCTTCCCGGTCAGCGCTTCCGCCAGGTCGGGAGGCAAAGCCGGCACTTCCATATGCTTCCATGGAATGGGACCCCCTTGAGCCGCCAAGAGGTCCTTCAAGGTGCGGACGCTCCGCCGACACATGACGCGCATCAGGTGGTCGAAAAGCCCCACGGTGGCTTCCACATCTGCCATGGCCCGATGCCTGCCGTGGATCGGGATCCCCAATGCCTGGATGAGATAGCCCAGGCTGTGACGGCGGAAGGATAAATGCCCACGAGCCAGGGTCAGGGTGTCGACGGCCAGGTTCTCCAGGGGAGAGGCACCCGCCAGTTGCCAGTGGGCGGACAGGAACCCCATGTCAAACGGTGCGTTATGGGCTACCAGCACCGCCCCTTCCAGCAAGGGCGCGACCTTGCCGATGATCATCTCGAAAGGGGGAGCATCGGCCACATCCTGGTCTGAGATCCCGTTGACGGCGGAGGCGCCCGGCGAGATGGGGCATCCGGGGTTCACCAGGGAGTGAAAGGAGTCGACGACCTCCTTGGCGCGGCGGCGCAGCACGGCGATCTCGCAGATCCGGTCCCCCAGATAGGGGCGAAGGCCTGTGGTTTCCACATCCACGAACGTGAAATCCACATCTTCCAGTGGGATGCTCAGCCGCGCGTCCGGCCCCGCATCACCCCAATCCGAGTAGACAAGTTGTCCAGTCACTTTCTGCACTCAGAGCGAGTAGATCTCCTCATCGCTCAAGGTTCTCAGCCCCGCCCCCGCAACCACCCGTTCGGCCTCGGGGATGCGTTCGGTCTCCAACAACAGAACCGCCTTCCCCTCCCCGCCGCTCAGGAAGGCGGTGGCATCCAGGATGTTGATGCCCCGTTCCTCCAGCAGTTGGGCGATCCGGCTCAGGCCGCCAAGCCGATCCTCCATCTCGATGGCCAGTATCTCCCGCTTCCGGGCCACCAGCCCGGCATCGCTGAGAGCTTTGTGAGCTACCTCCGGGCTATCCACCACGAACTTGAGGACGCCGAAGTCTCCTGAATCGGCGATGGTGAAGGCTCGGATGTTCGCCCCGGCGTCGGCCAGGATTCGGGTGATCCTCCCCAGCCGTCCCGGCTTGTTCTCCGCGAACACGGTCACCTGATGGGCCATCTCGCTCGCCTCCCGTCTCTCAGACCATCACAATTCCCGGTTGTCCCGGACTCGCACCGCCTTCCCCTCAGTGGCGGGAAGGGACCGGGGCTCCAACAGCTCTACCTTGGGCGTAACCAGGATCTCCGACCGAAGACGACGCCGTATCCGCTCCTGCAAGTCGGTGAGAGATCTCACGTCCCCGTTGAAGCTGGACGGGTTCACCTCCACCTTCACCATCATCTGGTCGCCTCGATCGGTGCGCTCCAGCACTATGACGAAGTTGTTTCCCACCTCGGGGATCTCCATCAAGGCCGTCTCGACCTGGATGGGGAAGACGTTGACTCCCTTGATGACGAACATGTCGTCAACCCCGCCCTTGATGCGGGAGATGCGCCGATGGGTCCTCCCGCAGGGACACGGCTCAGGATAGACGGAAGCCAGGTCGCGGCTCCGATACCTGAGGAGGGGCATCCCCTCGCGGGTCAGGCTGGTGAAGACCAGTTCCCCCTCCTCTCCATCCGGGACCGGCTCGCCCGTGGCCGGATCGATCACCTCCAGGATATACGCATCCTCCCAAACGTGCATTCCCGCCTTCTCGGTACACTCGAAGGCCACGCCGGGGCCGTTCATCTCCGAAAGACCGTAGGAATTGAAGGCGTCCAACCCGTAGGCTTCCTCCACCTTCCGGCGCGTCGCCTCCGAATGAGGCTCGGCGCCCAGGAAGGCGATGCGGAGCTTGCCGTCTTCCTTCGGATCCACGCTCTCATCCGCGAAGGTGTTCAGGAGCGACAGCGCGTAGCTGGGTATGATGTGAATAACGGTGGTGCCCAGGTTCTTCATGAAGAAGATCTGGCGCTTGCTGTTTCCCGCCGCCGTGGGCAGGACCAGGGCCCCCAGGCGCTCGGCGCCGTAATGGAAGCCCAGGCCGCCGGTGAAGAGCCCATAGCTCATCATATTCTGGAAGACGTCGGATGTCCGCATGCCGGCGGCGTACATGGACCGGGAGAGAAGCTCCGTCCAGCTGTCGATATCCTTTCGCGTGTGGAATATCACCGTGATCCTGCCCGTGGTGCCCGAGGACGAGTGGAGGCGCACGCACCGGTCGAGATCCACGCACAGAAACCGGTAAGGAAACCCCGAACGCAGGTCCTCCTTGGTGGTGAAGGGGATGCGCCTCAAATCATCCAGGGACTTGAGGCTCTGGGGCCGGAAGCCGGCTTCGCGGAATCTCTGGCCATAGAAGGGAGACCTGGAGGCGATCTCCACCGTGCGCCGCAGCCGCTCCAGCTGAAGCTTCTCCAGGTCCTCTCTGGGCACGGTTTCGATGTCCTTCTTCCAATACACGCGCCTTCCTCCGTGGGTGGAAGTGTGGGCGATCCCGCCGCCATGGGGATTATAGGTAGCGGTCCAAGCGGTGTCAACGGGGGGGGGTGGGACAAAGCTTCCGCCCCCCCCCGTCTATATGCGCCCCGTCACATGGGGAAAGCGGGGCACGGGAGATGCGCCCGCAGGAGGGGCCGCAGGGGAACTCAGTCCCTTATCGAATCCAGCTCCCCCAGATAGACGGCCGGCAGGAATCTGCCCTCATCCCTAGCCCGGTCGCAGAGGAAGGCCAGCAAGGCGCTCTTCAGCCCGTCCTTGAAGCTGGCCTCGGGCACGTGATCGGGATTCTCCAGGCTCTCCATGAAGGAACGGGTGATCACGCTGTCGCCGCCCCCATGGCCGCTTCTCTCGTGCTGGATCTGGATCTCCTCAGGGGGCTTATCGAACATGGGGTAGTAGAGGATCCGATTCTCCAGGAAATCCCCCATGATCCTGCCCTCGGTCCCCACGATGCTGATGGTCCGCTTGGTGGTGGGACCGCCCAGCGTGACGTTGAAGTGCACCAGAATCCCGTCCTGGTACTCGATCAGGTTGCTCTGCCGGTCCACGTTGGTGTTCCCATCGTTGTAGACGCACAGATCGTTGTCGAAATCAATGTACTCGTACTCGCCGTCATCTTCCCTCCACTCGACCTCCCTGGCCCAGAGCACGGTGGAATAGGAACAAGTGTCCTTTATGTCGCAGTCAGGGCAGCGAGGCCCCAGGCCCTCCTGGGGCAGGAAATGGTCCCTTCTGGCGAAAGCGGCCGCTCGCACCGGTTCGACTCCCACCATGGCGTTGATGAGGTCCAGGTCGTGGCAGCACTTCTCCAGCAGGAGGTCGCCGCTGTAATCCGCGTTGGCCCGCCAGGTCCTCAAGAACGCGGTGCTCAGGACCGGGCCAACCACCTCGTCGGCGCTCAATGTCACTATCCGTCCCACCTTCCCCTGCATCAGCATGTCCATGATGGTGCGATAGAAGGGAGTGTAGCGGAGCACGAATCCCATCGTCACCCGCGACTCGCTCGCGGTGTAGGCGCGGGCGATGTTCATGCAGGACTGGGCGGTGTGGGCCAGCGGCTTCTCCAAGAGGAGATTCATCCCCCTCCGCATCGCCATCACCGCCACCTCCTCGTGGAGATGGTTGGGAGGAGCGACCAGAAGCCCATCCAGGTCCTCGTTCTCCTCGATCAGCTTCCCATAGTCGGTGTAGACGCGAGTATCCTCCTGCCCGTAGTCTCTCTTGAAGTCCAAAGCCCTTCCCTCGTCGATGTCGCATACGGCGGCGATGCGGACCCGGTCCCCAAACTGCCTGCGAAGGTTCCTGGCGTACGCGCTGTTTCGAGCCCCCGTGGCCACGAAGCCCAGGTTGATCTCGTCCATGGCTGTTCCTTTCCGGATTCGGCTGGTGAAGTTTCTCCCATTCGCTCAGAACAATTCTCTCACAAGTGAATGATAATCGCAAAGCCTCAGGTAACTGCCGCACCCGATAGATTACTGAAGCACTGTTGACACCCCAACTGGCGAACTAGTATACTCCGTCCAAGACAAACGCCTACAACATTCACCCCACAGGAGGAGTGATTATGGAAGCGATGGAAGCGATTCTCTCCCGGAGGAGCATCCGCAAGTACACCGACCAGCCGGTGCCGGGCGAGGTGATAGACGAACTGATGCAGGCCGCGATGGCCGCGCCCACCGCCAACAACCAGCAGGATTGGCAGTTCGTGGTCATCACCGACCGCGAGATCCTGGATCAGATCCCCCAGATCCACGCGTATGCCCAGATGGCGAAGGATGCTCCGATGGCCATCGTGGTCTGCGGAGACCTGAAGGCCGCCACGCTGGAGAGATTCTGGGTCCAGGATTGCGCGGCGGCGACGCAGAATATTCTGGTCGCCATCACGGCGAAGGGGCTGGGTAGCGTGTGGTGCGGGGTCCACCCGGCCGAGGAGCGGGTCGCCAAGTTCCAGGAGCTGCTGGGCCTTCCCCAGCACGTGATCCCATTCTGTCTGATCGTGGCCGGCTACCCGGCGGAACAGAAGCCCCGGTCGAACCGCTACGACGCGGCGAAGGTGCATCACAACCGGTGGTAGGCCGGAATCGTTGACTCTAGGAGGTAAATCGTGGAATTTTCGGAACTGATCCAGAAGCGCTACAGCGTGCGGGCCTACAAGCCCGACTGGGTGGAGCAGGAGAAGGAGCACCAGGTGCTGGATGCGGCGCGCCTGGCGCCCACCGCCGCCAACCGGCAGCCCTTTCAGCTCATCGTGATCCACACCAAGGGGCGGGAGAAGGAGCTGCGGCGCATTTACAACGTCGATTGGTTCGTGCAGGCCCCGGTGGTGATAGGCATCGTCGGCCTTCCCCAGAAGGCATGGAAGAGATGTGATGACAAGAACTACGCGGATGTGGACGTGGCCATCGCCATGGACCACCTCATCCTGGCCGCCGTCGACCTGGGGCTGGGCACCTGCTGGATCGGCGCCTTCGACCCCGGCGCCGCCCGCGAGGTCCTGGGCCTGCCCAAGGATGTGGAGCCCATCGCCTTCACCCCGCTGGGCTACCCCGCCGACGAGCCCAAGCCCAAGAAGCGCCAGGATTTGACGGAGTTGGTGCGGTACGAGAGGTGGTGAGGATAGCTGTACAGCTAAGGTTCTCTTCTGACGCTGGCATAGAATACACTGACAGCACAGGAGGGAGCAAATGAGGGTGAAAGAGAAAGTGCCAGTAAGAAGTTGAGCGTCTTGGAGTAGGCCTAGGGCCTGGGCCAGCGAGGCCTGTCGCAAGAAAGGGTAACAGTTATGCGTAAACTGTCGGAGCAGGAGATTGAAAGGATCGTAGGCCTCCTCAGAGAAGGCAAGCCCTTGCCGGAGGATTACAAGGCTAGCCTCTTTGATACCAAGAAGGAATACGAGCTCATCTACGCCGACAAGGAGCGGGAGGAGGACATCCTCGCAGATACAATGGCCGTTCCGTTACAGCCGGTCAAGACCTTCCGAAATGGCGAAAGCGGCAATGGCTGGGCGAATATGCTCATATTCGGGGATAACCTGCAAATATTGAAGACCCTTTGGCAGATGAAGAAGGAAGGGAAGCTGAAGAACGCTGACGGCACACCGGGGGTGAGGCTTGTCTATATTGATCCACCGTTTGCATCGAGGCAAGAATTTGGTGGTAGTGAAGACCAGAAAGCATACCAGGACAAGATTGTAGGGGCGAAATTTGTTGAGTTCCTTAGAAAGCGACTCGTTATTCTCAGAGAAATCTTGTCAGACGATGGCGCTATCTATGTCCATATGGACGAGAAGAAAAGCCACTATGCAAAAGTGGTGCTGGATGAAATCTATGGCGAAAATCGCTTTCAACGAGAAATGGTTTGGAGGATTGGCTGGCTCTCTGGTTTTAAAACGCAGGCACAGAACTGGATCAGAAACCATGATATCCTTCTGTACTATGTGAAGAACACCAAGGATTTTGTTTTCAACAAAGAATTCATCCCTTACCCAAGCGACTATGTTAGACGAGATGGGTCCAAGCCAACGGGTGAAGGTTACCCTATCGAGGATACTTGGAATTGCAGCGAAATTGATAAGTTGGACTCCATTCAAATAATGAGCTTTTCTGGTGAAAAGACAGGATACCCAACTCAGAAGAATGAGAATCTCCTTGCAAGGATTATCAACGCCTCCTCTAATCCAGGCGACCTTGTGTTGGATTGCTTTGCTGGATCCGGAACTACGCTTGCGGTAGCGGAGAAAGTGAAATCGGGCAGGCGGTGGATCGGCATAGACTGCGGGAAACTTGCTATCTATACCATGCAAAAGCGGCTCTTGAGCATTGCAGAGAGCAAGGACTTGGAAAACACTAAGAAGAAATACGGGAAACCCTGCAAGCCGTTCACTCTCTACAACGCCGGGCTCTATGACTACAAGATGATCAAGGAACTCCCCTGGGAGCAGTATCGTGACTTTGCCTTAAAGCTCTTTCAGTGCCGGGATGAAAGGCACGAGATTTCAAAGATTGAACTGGACGGCTACCTGGGGGCGGATAGCGTTATGGTCTTCAATTATCAAAAACACAAAGACGCCGTGATGGACAGAGGCTTCATTGGCGACCTGCACAGGTACTTGGGGGATAAGGTCGGCAGACGCTTCTTTATCATCGCCCCTGCTGCTTCAGTGCAGTTTCTTGAGGACTACATTGAGAAGGGGAAGGCAAAATACTTCGTCCTCCGCATCCCTTATTCTATCATTGAGGAGATTCACAATCGGGGGTTTACCAGGATAAAACAGCCGGTGAGCGAGATGGATGTCAACGACACCGTGGACACTGTAGGGTTTGACTTCATACAGGTGCCAACGGTTGAGTGCCAATATTTCATTAGCGATAAGAAGGAGCAATTGGAATTAGGAGAAGGAACAAAGGAATGCGTCATCAAGATTGAGAAGTTTGAGAGCAAGGTCATCTCTCGCAAGCCCCTGGGGTTTGCCAACCTTGAGACCCTTTCAATGGTCATGCTGGACTATGACTTTGACGGGGAAGTCTTTGACTTGGACGAGGTCTTCTATGCCGAGGACCTGAACAAGCGTACCCTGAGCGAAGATGAAGGGAACGGCTACGAGGTGCGCTTTGCCGAGGATAAGGTCAAGGACCAGATCATGGTCATTTACATTGACATCTTCGGCAATGAGAAGCGGGAGGTAAAGACCCTGGCCGACTTTGACGGCAAGAGGAAGAAGTAGATATGCTTGAGCGGCAGACCTTTCAAAACAAGGACTTAGTCCTCAAGGTATCTCCTAGCTACGATCCCAAGAGGTTTGATCCGAACAAATGCGAGGATTTTCTGGATGCCCTCTGTGTGGACAGGGAGTATCAGAAAGAGGCGATCCGGGAGGCAGTGCGCTACTTTCTAAGCAGGGAATATCAAAGCCTCAGGGAACTCGCCGAGGAGAACTATCACGAGAACCACAAACTTCAGGAGAAGTATTCATCGCTTGAGGATTTCTTAAGCCATCTGCAACTGCCGGATCAACTCTCCTGCTCCCTGGATCATGCGACGGCTACCGGGAAAAGCTATATGATGTATGGCATCGCCCGCATCATGCTTGCTGAGGGAGCGGTAGATCAGGTGTTGGTCCTATGTCCTTCCAACACCATCGAAGCAGGATTGACGGAAAAGTTTCGGGGCCTTTCCGGCGATAGAACCCTCAAGGACCTTCTACCTGCCGATTCCAGGATTGCCAATCCCCGCATCATTAATGCCTCCAACACCATTCAAAAAGGGGACATCTGCATTGAGAACATCCACGCCACCTATATCAACACCAAATCCGCCATTGAGGACAGCCTCGTCGGGAAGGGCGAGCGGACCCTGGTATTGAACGATGAAGCCCACCACTTGGTGAGTCCCTCCAATACGACCCTCAAGAAATGGAGGGGGTTTTTGCTAGATCCCAAATACGGATTCAAATTCATCGTGAATGTATCCGGCACCTGCTACATCGGAGATGACTATTTCACAGATGTCATCCATCGTTTTTCCTTGAGGGATTCCATTGAGGAAAAGTTTGTCAAGTCCATCCGTTATGTGGCGGAGGACTCCTCAGGGAGCGAGGATGAGAAGTTACAAAAGATTTACGACAATCACATTGAGAATAAGACGGTCAAGTACCGCAAGGTGAAACCCATCACCATCCTGGTTACCAAAAACATCGCCGCATGCAAGCGTCTCACCGATAGACTGATTGACTTCCTTGCCAAAAAAGAAGGGCTCGCCAAAGAGCAAGTGGCGGAGAAGGTTTTGATCGTAACCTCTTCCAACGAGCACAAGAGGAATATCTCCATCCTGCGAAGCGTGGATTACAAGGAAAATCCTATCGAGTGGATTACCTCTGTCAGCATGCTCTCCGAAGGCTGGGATGTGAAAAACGTCTTTCAGATCGTCCCTCACGAGGAGCGGGCGTTCAACTCAAAGCTTCTTATTGCTCAGGTTCTGGGAAGGGGATTGAGAATCCCTGAAGTCTACAGGGGGGATCAGCCTGTTGTAACTGTCTTCAATCACGACAAGTGGTCAGGTAGAATAAAGCATCTAGTAGATGAAGTTCTAGAGATTGAGAAACGCCTTCACTCGTACCCGGTGGAAAAGAAAGAGGATTACAATTTCGATCTCCACAATGTTGAGCTTGAGTACAAGCCATACGAAGAGGAGGTAGAGCATCCTCAGCAAGGTCCCTATAAACTACTGAAGAAAGGCTTTATCGATTATTCCAGCCAAGCAGAGGAATTGAAAAAGGGCACCACCTACACCGATGCGGTGTCAGGGGAGCAGGATGTTAAAGAGACTCTGATCGAGTTCAAGATGTATTCAGTGGAGGAAGTGGCCCAAGACACCTTCAACAGGCTTCTTCTTTATGACCAGGAATATGGTACTGAGTACAGTACTCAGCTAACAAAGACCAAGCTTGAAGAAATAGTCAGGGAGTCGCTGCGGAGAATCAAGGACGTAACTGGTAAGGTGAGTAAGGCCAACCGCAATCAAACATTGGCTGGAGTTGGCGTGATTAATAGGCCAGGATCAAAGAGTCTAAGGTTCAGGATCGAGGTACGGGAGGTTACAAAGGTCAACACGAAGGAAATCAGTAGGAATTCGATAGGGGTGGGATCACTTCGGCGTGATAGCACCATATTCTGGGATGGTTACTCCATGAGCCTTGGGGATGCGGCAGATATAAAGCTGCTCAAGGAGATTAAGGAAGACGAGAGCTTTCCAAAATCAGCCGACATCGAGGTGAAGAACAAGTACAACTTCAAGACTCCCCTGAACATGGTCTTTGCTTCCTATAAGCCTGAGCGCACGTTTGTTAGGGGATTGATCACAGAACAGATGGCCAAGGCGATGGATGCCTGGATCAAGTCGTTGGATGTAGGCTTCTATCGCATCGACTACCACTGGCGTAAAGGGGACCATCAGAAGTATGGTGGTTTCAATCCCGATTTCTTTCTCAAGATAGGGAGAGCAATTGTAGTTGTAGAAGTTAAGATGGATGACGATGTCACCGATAAGAACAAGGCCAAGCTTCTATGGGCAAGGAAGCATTTTCGGAAAGTCAACGAGTTGCAGGCGGAACAGAGCTATTACTTTAAGTTCCTCTCGCCGAAGAGCTTTGATCTGTTCTTCAAGGCGCTTAGAAACGGCACCTACAAGGATTTCAAATCGGTGCTTGAGGCGAAGTTAGAGGAATAGACTGACCGAGGCTAACGGATGCCCCGACACCAAAGCCAAAGTCAATCGGGGAGGGAAGACCCCGCCCCTACGAAGCCGTCTCTCTATCGAAACCCACGCTGGGCCAGATCGTGGCCTATTTCAAATACCAATCCACCAAAAAGATCAACGCCAGGCGAGACACGCCGTTCTCGCGCCTGTGGCAACGCAATTACTACGAACACATCATCCGAAACGACGACCAACTGGACCAAATCAGGCGGTACATCATCGACAACCCTTCCCGATGGGCGCTGGACCGCGAGAACCCCGATCGCGCCCAACCGCCCGCCGATCCCCCATGAACTCCCCGGGGACAACACCCGCCATCCGACTTCCCCGTCGCATCACACCCCCTCCGCCAACCGCCCGGTAACAGACTCACCCTTCTAGCTCCATAAAAGCCAGGAACCCAGCAGGCGTCAAGATTTGAATTTCTTGAAACTCCCCCAGCTCAAGCAGATGCCGGTCTCCACTCACGATAAACTGCACCCTTCCCGCCAGGGCGCACTCCAGGTAGCGATCGTCAGCCGGATCGGACTCGATGAGGGCGACCTCCTCCGACGGTTCTACTTCGATGGCTTGTCTCCTGAGCATCCGCAAGAGGCCCTGAGTCTTGTCCTCTGGCAAGTTATAACGATGTTGGAGCCTGGGATAGTGAAGGACTCGATCCAGTTCTTGGAGAATCGGAGGGGAGACCACCACGTCAAACTTCTCTTCTCGCCAGCAGTCCAGCACTTTCGCGGGACTGCCCCTCGCAGATATGAAACCGCTGACCAAGACATTGGCATCCAGGACGACGCGCATTCGGAGTTCTACTCGGTCCGGGATCGGCGAGCGGCTTGCTGAGCTTCTACTACATCCTTCATCACCTGGTCAGGGTCGGCATCCTGGTTAGCTATTTGGACGCTCCGGATGATCTCAAACATCTCCTCTCGGCCCCTCTTCCACTGAAAGTACACTTCCACCGGAACCACGGCAGCGGCGGGTTCGCCATGCCTGACGATCACATAGCTTTCACCCTTGTACTTGACGTCATCCATCATACGAGAAAAGCCCTTGCGGGCTTCCGTGAGTCCCAATCTGCGTTCCACAATACCTCTCCTTCATGTTACCTAAACTCTATACAGTTTGTACACTATGTACATAATATACACCAACATGTGACTTCTGTCAAGTGGGGTGACAGCTGAGCGAATTACAGGTCATCGTGCAGGAGGCACGCGATACGCCACATAGACCAGGCGTCCCACCGGATCGGGATGGAAAGTGGTTGCCCCGCCGGGGAAGCGGGCCCTCACCGCTTCCAGCTCGCCAGCCCGGTGGGCCAGCGCTATCACCAGCAGCCCCTCGTCGTCCGGCAAGGAGGAGGGCAGGTCGTCGGGGCTGGCCAGATCCTGGGCGTGCGCTTCCCTGGCCACGAACCGGATGACGCCGTGGTTGACATGCAGGACGGGTGCCCCCAGCAGGAAGGCACGATACCGCTCAGGGGCCGCGGACATCTCCCTGGCCACCATAATGGACGTCATGCCCGGCGCCTCCCTCGCGTACTCGCGGAAGTAGACGTTCCAGTTGACGAGCAGGGTCAGCATAGCCAAGGCGGCCAGGGTGGGGGCGCCGATCCACGCCGAGCGCACTCGATGTCTCGAGGCCAGGAAGCTCCACAGGCGTGAGGCGAACACCCCGCCCATCAGGTAGACGGACGGCACCACGATCAGGAGGCGCTGAGCCGAGGGCGAGTCGATGGTCATGATGCCCCCCAAGAACAGCCCCAGGCCCAGCCATGTCAGCGCCGCGAACTCGTGGTAACGGCGCGCCTTGGTGAGCGCAGCGCCCAGCCCCAGCCAGAACAAAACGACGGTGAGGGCGTCGAACGCGGGAACGTTCTGGAAGTAGAACCCGGACGCATCGCCCTTGCGGACCAAGAATCCAAGGTTGCGCTCCAGCTGAACTCCGACCAGGCCGAACAGGTCGTGGGGCCAGCTCGCGTCGGGGCCGAGGGTATGTCTCATACCGGCCTCGCTGAAGACGTTGACGAAGGCCGCTCGATTGAGCAACGCGCCGGTGTGGCTCAAGTAATGCGCGCCCAGGGGGGCAAAGGCGATGAGCGCCGCCAGCCACAGCCACAGAATCTGCTTCGCGCTCGCCTCCTTCTTCCACCAGAGGAACATCAACAGCGCAGCGGCCACCAGCGGGATGAGTCGGGATGCGTAATAGAAGTACTGACTGAGTCCCATCACCAGCCCCGCGCCAACGAACAACGAGACCGGAGCGGCGGCGCGGGAGGCCTCGTCAGGCGCGTTCCCGTGCGATCCCGCCCCGCCAGCGTAATGCTCATGTGCTATCGCCAGGAGGAGCACCAACAAGATCATGCCCAGGGCGCTATCGATCATGTTGAGGCCCACTCGGCTGTAGTGTATGCTGAGGTGCGAGACGGCCATGAGCCAAGCCGCCGTCATCCCCGCCAGCCGACCCCAACCGAGGCGGCCGATCCAGTAGAGCAGAGGCACGCAAGCCGTGCCCAAGATGGCGGAGAGCATCCGCAGGCCGCCTTCCGTTCCGCCGAAAACCGCCATGGACGCCGCCCGCAGGTAGAAAGACAGCGCGGGAAGCTCTCCCCAGGAGGTGGCAAACGGAGCCGGCGGGTTCCTGTTCTCAAGGATCCGCAAAGCCACTAACCCTATCTCGCCCTCGTCGCCGTGCATGGGAGGCGGGAAGTGCTCCAGATCGTAGGCGCGCAGGGCGAACGCCACAGCGGTAACCAGGAGGATCAGCATCGCTTCCAGCGCCACATCGCGACGACGCAGCAAAGCGATCCTCGAGCACCAGGAGCGCAGCCGCTGGAAGGTGAAGCGGTCGCGGAGCAGCGCGGCCAGCAGGATCGACGAGAGCGAGGCGAACCGGAGACAACCGGCCACGAGGCCGCCCTGGTCGCTGGATGCGGCCCAGATGGCCAGCCCGCTGCACAGAGCAGCAATCGACGTCAGCGCAAATGATGCATGCGCTGGCAGATATCTCCAGCCCAGCCTAGCCCCAGGCATGCCAACATCCCTGTCCAGGGCCAGAGAGATAAATATCAGCCGGATCCGCATCACTGACCAAAGCTCCAACAAGTGGGCGCGGTTATTCCTGCCGCCCGGATGCGAGAGTCTATCACAGAGACAGCTCTCCATCAAAGGCTGTGCAAACCTTAAAATCGTGTCCCAGGCCTTGACATAGAACAAACGTTCTGATACAATATGGACAGAACATTTGTTCTTGTACGTCGCCGAGAGGCGAAGGAGGATGTGCATGGAAATCTCGCACGAACATGAGGCCCGTATCCTGAGCTATCTCTGCAAACGAGCCCAGCGCTCCACGATTCCACCCACCCTAGAAGAGATCATGCGCGCGGTGGATCTGCCGTCCAAGAGCCACGTCCATCGAGACCTGGCCAGCCTGGAAGCCAAGGGCTACATCCGCCGGCATCCCCGCAAGGGGCGAGGCATCGAGCTCCTCCTGGACCCCGACGGCCAGCCCGTGCGGGTGGAAGCCCTCAGAGTCCCCCTGCTGGGAACGATCGCCGCGGGCCACCCCATCCCAGTGCCCAACGACGCCATCTCGCCGGACGACTACGTGGACGTGGCGCGGAGCCTGGTGGGAAATCCGGAGGAAATATTCGCTTTGCGGGTCAAGGGGGATTCCATGATCGACGCCTCCATCAATGACGGGGACATCGTCCTCATGCGCCATCAGAGCGTGGCCGAAGAGGGAGAAATGGTGGCCGTCTGGCTGCGAGATCGGGAGGAGACGACCCTCAAGCGGTTCTATCGCAAAGGCGATCAGGTCATCCTGAAGCCCGCCAACCCGGCTTTCCCGGTGCTCACCTTTCCGGCGGATCGGGTGGAGTTGCAAGGCAAGGTGATGGCGGTCATCAGGCGAGTCGCCTGACAGAAGCGGCCCGCGCGTGGGGCCTCGCTGGAGGCCCTCTTTTTTGAATAACGATCGGAGCGTCCGTTCCCAGAGGTGAGAGAGGCGATGGCCAGCAGCATCTGCGCATTTCGGTCGGTGGACGGAGACGGGCATATCGTGTGCGACAAGATCCGAGGGCTGGATCGCGATGTGGATCCCGGCATCTGCGGGGGGACGAAGTGATGGACGGGCTGCTATGGTTCGATGGCGACACAGATCGCCCTCTGGCCGCGAAGATAGCCGAGGCCACGGAGAGATACAGGCAGAGATTCGGCGCCATACCCAACCTGTGCCTAGTTCACCCGGACGAACTACCTGCAGCCTCTGAACGAGGGCAGCAAACCACCGAGACGACCGCTGGCATCAGGATCAAGGCGTCCAAGACCATCCTGCCCCATCATCTCCTGGTGGGGATCGCCGCCTCGACCAAAGCTGCAAAGTGACGGTCAAGGGGTCCTGCCTGGGCTAACGCCTCCCAGGGCCAGCCCGAGGCATGCGGGCGAGCCGGAGATCATGCTTCCATCCTCCCTCGTCATGGTCATCATATGTGGGGGCAGCCCCGCGCCGAACGGTTGCCCCTAGTCCGCGTGGAAAGTATAATCCGGCGCATGAAGACGGTTGTGGTCCTCCCCACCTACAACGAGGCCGAGAACCTTCCGGGCATGGTGGCTGAGCTTCTAGCCCTCGACTTGGAGGATCTCCGGATCGTGGTGGTGGATGATAACTCCCCCGATGGCACGGGCGAGGCGGCCAACAGGCTCGCCGGATGCTACCCGGATCAGATCCATGTCATCCACCGCGAAGGCAAGCTGGGATTGGGAAGCGCCTACGCCGCTGGATTCGCCATGGCGCTGGAGCTGGGTGCTGATTACATCGTCCAGATGGATGCCGATTTCTCCCACTCGCCCCTCTATATCCCGCAGCTCCTCGAAGCGCTGAGCGACCACGATGTGGTCATCGGATCTCGCTATGTAGAGCATGGTGCCGTGGACGAACGCTGGAGCATTTGGAGACGCCTCTTGAGTTGGGGTGGCAACATCTACGCCCAGCTCATAACGGGCCTCCACATCCACGACGTCACGGGGGGCTTCAAGGCCTTCCGCCGCCGGGTGCTGGAGAGCATCGACTGGTCCCGGATCCGCTGCGATGGCTACTCCTTCCAGATCGAGGTCAACTACATTTGTCAGCGCAAAGGCTTCCGAATGACGGAGGTGCCCATCCTGTTCGAGGACCGGGTCATCGGACGCTCCAAGATGTCGGGCCGCATCGTGGTGGAAGCCCTCTGGCGAGTCTGGCAGATGAGATGGCGCCATTGAGGCCCCGGCCAGGCCTCCGGGACCTGCTTATCGCACTGAGCCTCTTCATCCCCCCTGTGATACTGCTGTGGCAGGTCGTCCTGGGGGGGAGGGTGCTGGTCCCGTTCGATAACCTATTCGCTTTCCCCCCCTGGAAATCCTTCGCCCAACAGATGGGCGTCAGCGTGCCTCACAACGAGCTCCTCAGCGACCTGCTCCTGGAGAACTTCGCCTGGAAGAGCTTCATCGTCCAATCTCTGGCCGAGCGACAGATCCCCTTGTGGAACCCCTACCTCTTCTGTGGGGTGCCCTTCCTGGCGGCGGGTCAGCACTCGGCACTCTATCCGTTGAGCATCCTCTTCTACCTGCTGCCGGTGGCGCAGGCCTATGGCCCCTTCACTGTGCTTCAGCTGGGTTTGGCGGGCCTTTTCGCTTACCTCTTCCTGCGGTCTCTGGGCGCAGGCAGGCTGGGTGGAGCGGTGGGCGGGTTGGCTTACAGCCTCAGCGGCTTCATGGTCACCAGCATCGATTTCCCCATGGTCATCTCAGCCGCGCTGTGGTTGCCTCTGGCCCTGATGGCGATGGAGGGCATCTTCCGCCAGGCCCGGCGCGAAGCCGCGCCCTCGCCCGTGGCCTATCTGCCCTGGGCCCTGGGGGGGGCCACCGTCCTGGGCATCCATTTCCTGGCAGGTCACCCCGAGATCTCCTACCTGGTCCTGGCCGTCCTGGGTTACTACGGCCTCTGGAACCTCGCCTCATTGGCCCTGGCCGGCCCACGGGATTGGAGGCTGGCCCATGTGGCCGGATCGCTGATCCTCATGGTAGCCCTGGGGATGGGGCTGGGAGCCGTCCAGCTCATCCCCCTGTACGAGCTGGTCCAGCTCAACGTTCGCCAAGGCTCCGCCTCCTATGACCAGGTGGTGGGGTGGGCCTACCCTCTGCGACAGGTCATCACCTTCCTGGTGCCCGACTTCTTCGGAAATCCCAGCCATCACAGCTACTTCGACCTCCTAAGCTGGCGGTCGGTTCTGGCGACCCAGGACTTCGCGGGTCACCCCATCAACACCATCTTCTGGGGGATCAAGAACTACGTGGAGGCCGGGAGCTACACGGGCCTGGTGCCCCTGCTCCTCGCGCCCCTTGCCCTCGCCAACCGGACACGACGACGGGCATGGCCTTTCGCGGTTCTAGCCATCGTCTCCCTCCTCTTCACCTTCGGAAGCCCCCTCTACGCCCTGCTGTACTACGGTGTCCCGGGCGTGGGACAGCTCCACACTCCCTTCCGGTGGGTATTTCCCTTCACCTTCAGCATAGCGATCCTGGCTGGCCTGGGAGCCGACTCCCTGGCCCGAGGCCGACGGGGCGGCCTGGTGGAAGCCATCCGCTATGGCGCCCTGGCGGCAGGCGGAGGCTTGCTCCTGGCTCTCGCGGGGATCCTTCTCTGGCCCCAACGCCCGGCGGCCTGGGCCCAGGTGCTGGTGGAACGCTCGGACTTGGCCCAACGCGCTTTCACCGATGGAGCCATGTTCTTGTCCTATCAATTTCCGCACTTCCTCAAGCTGGGCGGCGCCATCGTGGCCGCCGGCTTGATCCTCGCCTTACGCAAGCGCGGCTGGCGAATCCGAGGGGTGCCGCTATGGAAACCCCTGCTGGTACTGACCGCCGCCGTCGAGCTTCTGGTCTTGGGGATAGGCTTCAACCCGGCCGCAGATCCGGATCTATATGACTTCGTGCCCCCCTCCATCCGATTCCTCCAGGAGGACAGGGGGGTCTTCCGCATCACCAGCTATAACGCCGACGGCGAGCAGACCTTCCAGGCCAACGCAGGGATGTTCTACGACATCTCGGATGTTCGAGGTTATGACTCCATCATACCCAAGCAGTACGCCGAGTACATGGGCCTCATCGAGACCCAGGGGGAACTGATCTACAACCGCATCGCTCCTGTCTACCAAGCTAGCTCCCTGGACTCGCGATTGCTCGATTTGGCCAACGTCAAGTACATCTTGAGCACCAGGGACATCCCCAACGATGGCTATCGACTGGTCTACGATAAAGAGATCCGCATCTACGAGAACCTGGACCATCTGTCCCGCGCTTTCCTGGTCCCCCGAGGCGAGGTCATCCGCAACGACGACCTCCGCTCGCGGACCCTGCGCTCCTTCGAGCCGACCGAGCTCGTCATCCTGGAGGAGGCCCCTTCCGAGGCGAATCACCTGTTGGGGGAAGATGCGCCCTCAGTAGCGGTGCCGGGCCAGGTCGAGGTGACCAGCTACGGCATCAACGATGTGCATCTCCTCGTGGACTCCCGGGCTGACGCTTTCCTGGTCCTGGCGGACAGCTTCTTCCCCGGATGGAAAGCCTACATCGCCCCGCCGGGAGAGAAGGAGGTGGAAGTTCGCATCTATCGCGCCGACGGGAACTTCCGCGCCATCTACGTGCCAGCGGGGCAGCACCAGGTCCACTTCAAATACACCCCCATGAGCTTCAAGCTGGGCCTCTACTTCAGCTTCCTGGCCGCCGTCACCATCATGCTGCTGTTCGGGCTTAACCTGTGGCGACGATTCTACCGCGAGGACGAGCAGGTCTCCACCCTCCGGCGGGTGACCAAGAATAGCCTCACGCCGATGACTCTCTCCCTGATCAACAAGGCGATCGACATGGCCTTCGCCATGCTAATGCTGCGCATCCTCGCCCCTGAGGGGGCCGGCCGTTACCAGTTCGCCGTGGCCTTCATCGGTTACTTCGAGATCCTGGCTCGCTTCGGGCTGGGAACCCTGATGACCCGTGAGGTCGCCAAGGATCGCTCCCAGGCCAACCTCTACTTAAGCAACACGGTCGTCCTTCGAACCTTCCTGCTGCTGGGCTCGCTGCCCCTCATGGCGATCACCGTGCTGCTCTACGTCGTCCTCTCCGGGCTTACCCCGGACGTGGTTGCGGCCATCGGCCTCTTCGCCGTCGCCCTCTTCATC
>SDBU01003551.1_pt1 | contig 19757 bp, 17 predicted proteins | sample 2277071 | NCBI WGS metagenome assembly SDBU01 (sample SAMN10397929, study PRJNA504765) | marine sediment metagenome | isolation source: marine sediment core GS08_GC12, 126 cmbsf | place: Arctic Ocean: Gakkel Ridge, Loki's castle | collected 2008 | reverse complement strand
CAAAAATATTTTAGAATTTAGAAGTCAGGAGTCAGAATTCTGAATGGTGAAGAAAGTTCCGTTTAGTATAAAAAAGTTATTTTCTCATTCTGGCTTCTGTATTCTGAATTCTGACTTCTGTCTTTATTCAGATATTTTATTTAACCATCCCCCAATAGCCAATCTGATATAAACACCGTTAAAATTGACATCCGGGGCTCCAGTAATTTCAGTATCATTATATTTCCATTTCTTGCCTCCCGGGGTAAAAACGTATCCTGTCCTGATACCAATCGATAAACCCCTTTTACTGGTCTGGCTTTTTGAGAAATTCATCAGAAAATGGTAGCTGTATCCCAAATTAATTAATAGAGCAGCAGCTTCAAGCTTACCTCCGCTATTAATATCTTCTTCAGCAAAAGTTATTATTTCACCGGATTTATCGTTAAACTCCAAAGTGCCGTTTCCCATACCAGCTCCGACAAATACAAAACCCTTAGCCCTTTCTTCCGAGACAACAATATAACCAAAATTTAAAAACCACCGGGAAACTTTATAATTTATATCAACATTTTCAGAACTTGTTTTTTTACTATAAATTCCGAAATCCGGTGAAAATACAAATCTGTTGTAATCAATATAACCAAAACCACCCATCGAAGCAAAAACCGGGTCAAATTCACCTAAGCCATCCCGTGTAAGCTGCTCATTTAAATCATTAATATTCGCTAACTTGGCTCCATACATAAACCCGGCACTTCCACCAAATTCACCTGCGGCTGTTATAAACGAATTATAAAAAAGCATTATTAATACTATCAAACATTCAACTGCAATCTTTTTTAAAATATCAATATTTTTCACTATTGACCTCTAATTTTAAGTTCAAGTTAAAATTTTCTCTCAATATATCATCTGAGGAAGTTAAATTCAAATGTAATCTTATTGTCTATATTGTTATGAACAAAATCAAACCGCAATATGTTCAGTAAATCACATATTCCTAATCCGAATTCATGATAAACACCCTCGGTAGTTAATTGCGGAATGTTTGGTATTTGAACATATTTTCTACTTTTGTAAGAAAGCTCACTCCATCCGGCTCCATTATAGAAAATAAATTTTACTGCTGATAACAATTTATTATTAATACCGATTTTTTTCAATGCTTTTCCATTAATTTGATATTCAAAAACTCCGGTGAGCATTCTGTCGCCGGTAAAATATTTATAATCAACTCCTCTCAATCTGCCTCTATAACTTGCAAAAACTTTTCCGCCAAAATCAAACCACTTTTGCGGGGCAACCGAACCCGACGAAAAACCACCGTTTAGATTAAAAAATAATCTGCTGAAATATGTGAGTCTATGCTTCCATCCAAACTTAAACTCAAAAATTGAATAAGAAAAATCACTTTTTAGCAGATTTTTATCAGTATATTTAAAACGAGTTTCTGCATTTATACGATATGTATTATACTTCAATAAAAATTCTAAAGCATTGTATTTTCCTTTTACTACATCAGGATTAAATCTGAATGGATGATTTCTTCTAAAAATACTGAAATCGGTATTTTTTTCAACAGGTCTTTCCTCCTGAGAAACATAAGAAAGACCGGTTCCTATATTATCGTGAGGAAATTTGTAATTTAAACCGACAGAAAACCCCTTTTTCCTATAATAATCGCGGTAATCTTCTTTAAAGAAAAGAGACGTAAATGAATTTTTTCCCGTTGAGATTAAATTATTTTCTTCTTGAAAACCCAATTTACCAAAAATTTTTGAATTTACAAAAAAGTTTTTTCTTTTTCCGAATAATTTTAATAATGTTATCTCTCCTTTAAACTTCTTATCTTCAAAACCGTATCCGGCTTCAATGGATGCGGCAAAATTTTTTATATAAGGATTTGCAAATTTATAATTATTCCCAAAATGAACGCCTTCGACCCGGTTATACTGAAAAAAATTAAATGCCCTTTCTCCATAAGTAAAAAACTTTCCTCCCTTTTCCATTAATCTTTTCTTTGCAGATTTTTCAGCAATTTTTGCGAGGTCACCCATTTCACCAAATAAATCCTCCGATTGAATTTTATCCTCGATTACAGCCACAATTTCTTCTTCTTCCTTTTTTGATAACCTATCAGGATATTCAGGTTTTGTTAAAATTGAATCCTGTAATTGTTCATTAATTGAATATTCGATTTTTTTGGAAGGTTTAATTGTTTTAAACTTTGGAATGTTAACAACGTAAGATTCAAATTCTATAATTCTATGTACCTTTACTTTCAGTCCCCAGAAGTATATAAAAAAGTCCTCTTCCATTAATTCCGGCAGCCAGAATGATGAATAATACAGACTTTTCTTCACGTGAACATAATGTTCTTCACCGCCTGATATTCCAAAACTTACTGAGATCGAACGCTCGCTTTTCTTAATCCTGGAAGTTATTTTTGCAGCATCATTATATTTGAAATCGGATGCAACTATCCATGAATCCTTCCTGTCCAGTAAAAATGAACCTTCAACAGCCGGTATATCTATGAATTTTGGCATAACACGAATGGAAATTACATCCATCATTCCCGATTTTACGCTCCCAACCAACTCATAATCATAATATTTTTCCGAATTTTCAGAGAACGGATAATAGGGACTTTTAAAGTCTTTATCTTTCTTTTTTGAAAGAATATCGTACTCGAATAAAAATGGATTGGGAACTGAAAGAAACTTTCCGAGGGAATCTGACACAATGGAATCATTTCCGGCATTAATTATTTTTTGTGCATATATTTTCAGGTTGACACTGTCCGGCTTTTCCCAGTATCCATCGGCATAGTATTCTTCAAAGTATGGAATGAGATTTATATCAAACGGTGAGAATCCAAAATAAATATAAGTTCTTGAATGGACTTTATATTTAAGGTTATCTATACTGTTATAGATTTTACTGTTATTCTGCTGAGCTTTTTTTATTATTTCGGATAAATTATTTTCTTCCGAAAATGCATTATCTGAATTTATACAGAATATTAATGATAATAATATTAGCTTTATTAAAAATTTATACATCGAAGAAAATTTATTTATTATATCATGATTTTCAGTTAGAAAGCTAAAGCAAACAAAAATTAAAATATTCCATAAATTCATCCGAACACGTTTCGAGTATTACTCCAATCATAGGTGAGCCGGTTTCGATTTCATTTTTTTAATAATGTAATTTTTTGAAATTGGTTCTAAATTATCAAATTATAACAAATATAAAAAATTGTTTATTAATAATCTATAATTTTGTTAATAGGAAGAGCGGGTAAATCCGCCCCTACGTATATGGCGTTTATAATTTGCAATTTATTTTTAGTTCAATCTTATTTATAGAGAAATTATCTTTGTAATCTCATAGGTATTTTGGGATTTTTTTTCAACTCTACGGATTATTAATATACTTAATAAGAATCCAAAAACACCCCCTATACTTGCGAATAAATTGTTATTGGTAAGATTTTTAGATAAGAGATGCCCCGTCAAGGCACCTGAAAATATCATCAATAGTGGAAAAATGAATAATAAAAACGCATATCCGCTTATTTTTTTCCCGGGTACGGATATTTCAACAAATTGTCCTTCTTTTGCATTTATTTTGTTATTTGCAGTAATTACGATGTCTTTCTGTACATCATTTTTATGGCTGTTTTTAAACGGGCATCCATTATGTTCCCCGGAACACCCATTATGATGCTTTATAATGATGTCAGCATTATTACCCGATGTGGAAACAACCGAACCATATCTTTTTATCTTTTCCACAGTTTATTAAACATCACAGCACTAAAATAAGTTCATACATACTTAATCTTAACCATCTATTTTACATATTTCATTTGTAACAATATTTGAAATATTTTCAATCATATTTTCATTTATTTGGATAGACGGATTGTTTTGAGGTTCTGGTACTGTTTTTCCGCAGCCACCGCATTCGACACAATATTGAGCGGCATTCCGGATACCATATTTTTCTGCAATTGCAGAAACTACTTTAATTTGCTCCGGAGTGAGTGTTTTTATTGAACCGAGTTGTCTTGCAGTAAATGTAATCTTAGCTGTATGTTCAATTTTTTCATGTTTATAATATGCCGACCAAAGATCCTTTCCAACGGTAAGTGTCCCGTGTCTATCGAGTACGATAGCATCATGCTTTTTTATCAAATCTCTTATCACATCGGCATTTTCCGGAGTAGTTGGAGTTGCATATTCTGCTGTGGGTATTATTCCGAGTGATAAAATAACCTCAGGCAGAATACACTTTGCAAGAGAAACTCCAGCCAGACTCAATGCAGTTGCCAGAGGTGGATGGGCATGAATAACAGCGTTAATGTCAGGTCTCTGCTTATATGCTTCCAAATGCATTACTACTTCTGAGGTTACATTGTGATGTCCCGATAATTTTTTGCCATATTTATCGCAAATTATCAAATCTTTTTCCGTTAAATCTCCTTTGCAGAATCCTGAAGGAGTCATCAAAAATCTATTTTTATCAAGCTTTACAGATAAATTTCCATCATAAGCAGTAACATATTCTTTTTGATAAAGTCTTTTACAAACTTTAATCATTTCCGTTCTTGTTTCTCTTTCCATCATATAAAGTCTCCTGCAATTTAAGAAAGGGACAAAGGCACAGAGGCACAAAGTAAAAGAGTATTTGAACAAGTATCCTTGTTTTAAGTCCCTTTGTCCCTTCTTTTTATCTCTTCACCTTTGTGCCTTCTTTTAATCGATATTGTCAACAATTGCCGTGATAGTACTGTGAACCGGAGCCCATTCATTCCTGACTGCGATTCGTGATGAACCTCCTTCTTTATTTACAAGGACAATTTCTCCCGAACCGGAAGAAACGGTATCAACGGATAGAAATGATATACCCTCCGGCTTTCCGGATTTGGGATTTACCGGCTGAACCAACATAATTCTTTTTCCGGAGTATTCAGGATGCTTAACAGTTGAGGTAACATTACCAAGTACTTTGCATAATATCATATAATCTTCCTTACAGGTCTTAATGTAACGTTAAAAGAAAGGCACAGAGGGGCAAAGGCACAAAGTTAAAGAATATTTGAACAGGTGACCTTGTTTCAAATATAGCAATTCTTGTTTTTTTTCCTTTGTCATATATGCCTTTCTGTTTTTACAGTTTTATTTATCTCTTCACCTTTGTGCCTTTGACCCTTTATTTAGGTTCTACTAAATCAATTAACAATTCAGGATTAACATCATCAACAATTCCAACTATCGTTGCATCTATCGGAACGTTAAAAAAATCGAGTGCAAATGTTGCTTCTCTTCCGACAACATAAAATATTATATCCCCTACACCGGCATGAACAGTATCCAGTGCAACTGTTGGAGTACCTTTTATCTGAAGCGAATAGTCAAGAGGCTCAACAATTAAAAATTTCTCCCCTGTTATCTCTTTATATTTTACGACTGATGTTAAGTCGCCGATCACTCTTCCCAGATGCATTGCTTTTCTCCGTTATTATTAAACTTTTATATTACCGCTGAGTCAGAAGAAAGGCACAGAGGCACAAAGGCACGAAGTAAAAGAGTATTTGAACAAGTATCCTTGTTTTAAGTCCCTTTGTCCCTTCTTTTTATCTCTTCACCTTTGTGCCTCTGTGCCTTTCTTTTCATTTATTATAAAAGAAATTCATAAGTTTTTTTATTAGGATTTGGAATAATGACTTTATTGACCATTAGTCCAATACTTTCAGGGTATTCAGAACCGGCTATCATAGCTGCCTGAACTTCCTCGAGCGGACCGGTGAAAATGTAAAATGCTTTGCCTCCGATACCCTTAGCAAGTCTTATTTCCATTAAATTAATATCTGCATTCTTCACAGACTGGTCGGCTGAAATTATTGTAGATGCAACCGAGAAAGTTTCAATTACTCCGATAGATTTTAAGTCTTTAACCTGTGTCGTTGCACTAATTGCAGGAATTATCTGTTTATGAATATTGGGAATATATAGTTCATCGATAATCCATCCTTCGGATATCTCTTTCCCTCTTTTAAAGGATTCTTCAACCTCACCTTCACCCCCTGCTATTAATAATAAATATTTTCCCGGGCAGACAGGAGAGGATTCCAATACTTCAATTTCTGCCATTTTAATCATTTCATCAGTTGCAATAACTCCGGCAGCAATACTCGAAAATTCAATCAAAGCAATTGCCGGTTTGTCATAACTCTTTGCCGGATTATTTTTTACAGCACTAAACTTCGTTTCAACATTTTCTTTTGAACAACTCAATTTATTACCTTTATATTTAAGACGTTATCTCTATATATTCACTATTTATATCTGTTACCTTCCCTTTAATCGATGCGTGAATATAAGCACCTATTTTATCATCCGGAACATTTCCAATTATTTCTCCTTCATCAACAAGGTCACCAATCCTAACAACCGGTTTTGCCGGAATCCCATAATGTTGGAGAAGATTTATTCTCACATTCGAGGCAATTATCTCTTCATTGTTATAGTCAGGAGTGACGTCATATTTTGAAAGTCTGAGTCTGTTAACTAATCTGCTAAGTGGAACCCTTCTTTCTTTCAGAAATCTTTCAGGCATCGGCTCTTTATTATAATGTGAATTTTTAACTCCCTGCAAGCTTAATTCTTTTTTAATTCTACTATAGACCATTTTTGGCGAGATTCCCATTACACAAGCATAAATTTCACATACACCGCATTCCGAACAGAGAAATGATGCAGTAAAAATATCAACCGGCTCAATCTTTCTATAATTTATAGACCTCATTATCTCATGCGGTTTAATCGAATGACCAAGAAGATGCCTCGGACATAAAACCGTACATTCCGTACATTGAAAACAGACTGATTTGGCTAAACTTAGATTTTTATCAAAAGGCATTGTTTTTTTCTTAACCAGAAATGAATCCGAGGGTAAAACAATTATTGCCGACGTAATTTTGTTAACGGTAATATCAAGATTATTAATAATTTCACCTGTCATAGGTCCACCATCGATAACAGAGAAATCAGTAACGGCTGTCCCTCCTGCAAGTGCAATCACTTCATTAATGGAAATACCAATTGGAACATTTATCACTTTTGGATATTTAACAGCCCCCATTACAGCGATGGTTTTTCTTGTAACTGAATTCCCTTCTAAGGCATTTTTGATGTTTAATATAGTTTCTACATTATTAACAAGGACACCAATATCGGGAGGAATTCCACCTTCAGGAACAACTAAGCCGGTAATTTCATTCACAAGTATATGTTCATCTCCTGACGGATAGAAATCATCCAGCAAAAATATTTCTATATTATCTTCGTTTTTTACAGCAGATTTGACTAAATCAGAGATTTCACCTGATTTTCTTTTAAAAGCAATTATCCCTTTTTCAGCCCCGACAATATTCATTACAGCTTTTAATCCATCAACAATCTCTTTTGTATCATATTTCAATAAATATTTATCTTTCCATAAAAGCGGTTCACACTCTGCTCCGTTTACAATAACGGTATCAGCCGGTTTCTGTAGTTTAATATGGGCAGGGAACCCGGCACCACCGGCACCTACCACCCCAGCTTCTTTTATTTTTTTAATCGATTTCAATTTATTTAACTCAAATATGTAATTAAAATGCCGCGAAATTCACGAATTATATAAAATTATAAGGTTTTAATTATATTGTTCTTATATTTATTTATTAATCTGCCAAATCCTCGGCTGTTATTTAAATAATTCTGAAATGGTCTTTCAATACGCATCTTCTTTCTCTGGTAAAGGTTTTTGCAGATGTTAATCCTTCACCTGTTGGACCTGCAATTGTGAATGAAGTATAACCTTCTCCCGTATAACCAATCCCGGCGAGTGAGGAAGCATTTTTCACAAATATTGTAGTTTCTATCATTTTAGCCATTTTCGACAGGTTATCAATATTTTTCGAATGCATTACCGCCGTATGTTTATAACCGTGCTCACATCTTTTAGCGGTTTCTATTGCTTCATTCACGTTTCTGACTCTCACAAATCCGATAACAGGCATAAGCATTTCCAATTGGACAAATGGGTGCATTTCTTCAACTTCCGCAATAATAAGCCTGATATCATCTGCGACATCTATATCGATTTGTTTTAAAATATACGAAGCATTTTTACCGATAAATTTTTTATTCGGCTGATTATCTTCAACTATTACTTTTTCAAGTTTTTTTATATCGTCATTTTTTAATTCATAAGATTTATTTTTTATCATTTCTGCCTTCAATACATCAGCAATGGAATCGACTGCAATAATCTCTTTTTCCAAAACACATATAATGTTATTATCAGTTGAGGCTCCCAGCACTATAAACTTTGCAGCTTCAGTTATATCGGCAGTTTCATCAACAACAACCGGAGGATTGCCGGGACCGGCAGCAATTACTTTTTTGCCGGAACTCATAGCTTCGGCTACAACTCCCCCACCACCGGTAACAACCAGTAATTTGACAGTTTTATGATGCATAAGCTCCTTAGCTGTACTTATAGTAGGTTCAATAATTGTATTAAGCAGATTAGCAGGACCACCTGCTGAGATAATTGCTTCATTAATAAGTCTTATTATTTTAGCACAAACATATTTACTTCCCGGATGAGGATTGAAAACGGCGGCATTACCGCCGGCAATAAAACCGATACTATTACATATTATTGTTTCAACAGGATTTGTAACAGGGGTTATTGAAGCGACAACTCCGAATGGTGCTCTTTCCACAAGAGTCAAACCATCATCCCCGGAAAAAGCAACGGGTTTTATATCTTCAGTTCCCGGGGTTTTTTCAATCGCAACCTGAAGCTTGAGAATTTTATCTTCTGCTCTGCCAAGACCAGTCTCTTTTTCCATATCATTTGCCAGAGAGATTATATTTTTTCTCGAGATCTCACGAATAGCGTAAATTAACTCATCTCTTTTTTTCACCGGTAAGAGGAGAAGCTGACCATACGCCTTTTCTGCAGAGGAAACCGCTTCATCTACAGTATTAAACAAGCCGGGTTCAGATGTCTGGCTGTCTATAACCTTTTCTTCGGCAACATTTAATTCTACTTTTCGATTTTCTTCAATCTTCTCCACAACCCGCTTAACAATTTGCTTAATTTCTATTTCGCTTATTTCCATATTTAAATCCTAATAAGAGATCCACTGATTACACTAATTCAGAAAACCACGGATTTCACTGATTTTAGAATAGATTTCACTAATTAAGAAATATAAACTGATAATTTTTTTTTATTTTCATAATCTGTGTTATCTGTTTTCTAATTTGTGTAATCCGTGGTTATCTTCCTTCGCTATTTTTTATATATCAGTTCACCTTTTACTTCAATTGTATCGATAATAGCGATAACTGCTGCATCAACGGGTTTTGCTTCGGTAAAAGATGATTGTCTTGCAGAACTTCCCTGCACAATCAGGACAATTTCATCGATTCCGGCACCTACGATATCAACTGCAATAATACTTTTGCCCGTAAGATTCATAGCCGCATCGAGTTCTTCTACCACATAGAACTTAAAGCCTTCTAATTTTTCATCTTTTATTGTAGATACCACAGTGCCGGTAATTTTACCTATTATCATTCTTTACTCCATTCATCGCTTGAGGTTTCTTCCTTTTCCTTGATAATTTTCTGTCTGCCTAGAGGAAGAACTTTATCAATGTTCATATGAGGTCTCGGAATGATATGCACGGAGATTAATTCACCGACTTTTTCAGCAGCTTTTGAGCCCGCATCGGTAGCTGCTTTTACCGCAGCAACATCTCCCCGGACAATTGCAGTAACATAACCTCCACCTATCCTTTCATAGTTTACCAGTTCTACACGTGCAGCTTTTACCATTGCATCTGAGGCTTCTACCATACCTATAAAACCTCTTGTTTCAATCATTCCCAATGCTAATGAATTATCTTCAAACATTACTCCTCCTTTTTTATCGGTTATAAATTTATGCTATGAATACAACATTTTTTGAAAATTAGTTTAATTTGCAGTAAAATTATTTATTCTATTTTTAGATTAAATGATAATCTTATTTTATTCCTTACCTTCGATAGAATTAATTGCCTTAACCGCAGCTTCTCTTGCAGAATCTATTTCCGATTCCGTTCCTCCCATATACAATCTTCCGAATGCTCCAAAAGCTCTAACTTCAATAAGATTAACCGATGCTGCTTTTTCAGCTTCATTTGCAGCAATTGTAATATATCCAGCCGGTTCTGTTTCAAGAATGAATAGTGATTGCTCAGGAATCAACATCGAGCCATGCCGAATTCTGTTTATCAATTGTGCATGATAAGGTTCAATTCCTCTTATTATCGTATCAGAGATTATTTTTGGTGCCATTCTATCCTTTTCTTCAATTTCAAGAAAAGACTGAATAGCTCCTCCAGCCCGCATAACCTGCCCCTTATCAGCGTGGTGAATTTCAAGAAGTCCGTAAGCTCTTTCCACAACTTGAACGGCAGGTGCAACGGATGTATCTTTCAAAGCAACATCGGTAACTTTGTTAATTGCCATCCCGGGAGAAATTTCGACCCATAAGCTCGAAACACCTGCTACGGGCAAAAATCCCGTCGCTACCGAACCGACAAAAGCAGCAAGCTGCGGCTGCATTGAATCAAGAAAAACATAAGCTCTAAGTTTAATCATTTAACACCTCTAAAGTTAAATATAGGCACGAAGGCACATAATAAGAAGGGACAGAGGGACAAAGTTTTTAAATAGGAAAGATTGTTCTCTTAATATTGATGCAACGGCAAAAAGTCTAAAATCTAATATTTTGAACAGAAAAGAATTTGATAAATCAAATTCCTACATTTATTAATATTAATAAATATAACATATTTCTTACCTTAAACTCTGTGCCTTTGTGCCTCTGTGCCTTTACCCCTTTCTTTCAATATTGTTTTATAACTATATGCTCTTCAATATTTCTTTGTGCCTCAATAGTATTTTCAATATTTTTCATCGATACAATTGTATATAATACATCTAAAATAGTTGCTTGAGCTACTCTCGACGCCATTGCTTCACTTCTGAATTTTGTTTCCCTTGACGCTGTATTTAACACTATATCAGCAACTTTTGTAATTGGTGAAATTGAATTATTTGTAATAGCAATAGTCACAGCTCCTTTTTTTTTAGCAACTTCAAGGGTTTCAATGGGGTCTTTCGTACTTCCGGAATGAGAAATTGCTATAACCAGGTCCTCTTTTTTTAATAAACTTGCAGCCATAACCTGAATGTGACTATCCGTATGACAATGGCAGTTATATCCTAACCTGAAAAATTTATTGTATGCGTCTATAGTATTTGGTCCCGACGTTCCGACACCAATAAATAAAATTTTTCCTGCCTTTTCAATAGCGTTTACAGCTCTTTCAACCTCTTTAATATCAAGAATTTCAATTGTATCCTTCAATGTCTGTATATTACTTCCAAATACTTTGGAAACGATATTATTAATGCTATCACCCTCTTTCAGCTCTTCGTGGATACTCTGAATCGGGGAAACAATATCCCTCGATAAATGCAGTTTTAAATCCTGAAAACCCTTCAATCCAATTTTCCTTGAAAACCTTATAATGGTGGCTTCACTCACTTTACTTTTCATCGCCACCTCATTTAAGGACTGATATAATATTGACTCGGCATTTTTAATAATATACTTGGTAAGTTTTTTTTCAGAACCTTTGAGCGAAGAATACATCGACCTAATTTTTATTATAATTCCGTTCATATCTTATACTATCGGTTGTATGTTGTAATACTTTAATTATTGTTTTTATGAAGTAGTAATACTTCATTTGTTTATAATATAATAAAATATTTTAATTTGTCAAGTGTTTTTTTGATTATTTTCAATTTTTTTCATTTATTGCTTTTAAATTCGACATTTGTTATTAGATTTGAGGAAATTTAATAAATTCAGAGATTCAGTTCATATTTATAATACCTTTGCTTATAAAAAAAGCACAGCCGGTTTCCTACAAAATATTTTTGTTTTGCAAAATAACTCAATTATTCCTATATTTATAGAGAATATATTACGGATATGAATCATAATAATTAAAATCTCAGTGCCATTCCGGGGACAACCTGAATACTATTTTGGCGCATTTTGATAAATCTACATCAAACTAAATCAAACTCATAAATATTTTAAAATTAACATAATACATCGTAAATTATTGTTTATTATAAGTGTATAAAACAGAGTCCCACCTTCGGCACTATTATAACATCCACATAAACAAAATAATCATTAATGTATTATACTTACATCCTTCAAAGCGAATCAGATGGTTCATTTTACATTTGATTTCTAAATAATAATATTTTTGTATCCATAAACATTATTAAATTAGAAAAATGCTTCTTGAAAATATCATAAATAATGAAATAAATATTCCCGATAAAAGCTTTTTAATTAGATTAAGACATAAAGTTACTCCTTATATTTTATCTTTAAGTATTTTAGCAGGAACTTATACCGGCGGCAGTAAAATAACAAATTATAGAAAGAGGGAAATATCACCAAAAAATAATTTAACTTTTCAGTTATCCAATTTAGATTACAAAAAAATTCACAAAGAGATCGAAGACCTTGTAATGGAAACTTTCAGTTTATGGTACCAGAATCGAGTTGGATTCCAATGGAGAAATTATCTACCTAATCACACACTTCGTGTATCTGCAATGTGTATCGAGTTAGGCAGACGCGAAGGTGGAAACCTGACTGAACTTGAATTTGCCGGAACGCTGCATGATATTACAAAACCTTATAGCGGAATTTACCTGACAGGTGAAGGAGGCAAAAGAATCATCGATAAGAATGGATTTTGGAAGAACGAGGTCTTGATGCCTGCTCGAAACAACATAGTTACTGAACTCTATGATAAATATGACCTTTATGGCTCTATCCATCATATTTCCGGTGCTTTCATAGCAAGGAAAATCCTGGAAAGATATGAATTGGACCAGGGATTTATCGATAATGTTTGCTCGATTATTAATGCTCATATTAAGCCCCTGAATCACACGTCAGGGCAATTCAATGGACTTTACAACAAGATAGAGAATCAAATTATTTACGATGCAGATACGATGGATGCGAATCTCGGGTACGTTGCATTTTTCCGAAATGTACATATTCACGCTCATCGTGCAATTCAGCGCGGCGGATTTAACATGGAAAAATACATTGGCAGCATTGGACAATGGATTGAAAGAAAACAGAGTTTTGCTGATGGACTTTTTACTGAATCCGCACGTAAAATTGCGGAAAAAAGGCAGGATCGAAAGAGGCGTCTTTATAAAGAGCTTATCGAGGAAAAGGAAAATTTTGACCTAAACATGAAGTATGGAATGCTCGGTGTCATAGATTACTTTGTTAGTCAGACAGCAAATCCTAATTTCAGTGAAGAGTTAAGTTATCTTCAAAAGAAATGGATACCTGAAAGACGAAAATGGATCGAGGAAGACTACAGCATTAACAGCGGTCTCGCAAAACAAAGTTTGTCACGAGTAATTAACTTCTGTAAGACAATCTTTGAAGAATCTCAGGGTAAAAAATAAAGTATTCAAAATGTTTTAGATGCTTAAAATATTGTACTTATCAGTTTACAACCGGTTTTCCGTCAGCATCCAATGTTTCTATCATACGGAGTTTCTTCTTTTGTAAAGCATTATAACAATCGGGCAGGTCAAGGAATTTTAGTATATCCGGAACAAAACAAGACAGGGGCCAGGAATATGTTTCAGACTCAGCAATTGCTGAATATGAAATAAGGGCATTTTTAAGAGTAACCTGTTTAACCTGATTGGATAAAACAGCAGCAAATACCGCAGGAATGGAACCCCATCCCTTACCGGCCAAATGGACTTCTTCATGCCCGCACTGTTTAAGCCAGTCAAGAACACGCATTATATCCAGCGTCTTTTGTCCTGCGTATGGTTTATCTAACATTATAGAATGTCCCGCATACAAATAGTCGCTCCCATAAGGCTCAAGAAATGAATTAGGATAGCATGTATTTGGTCTTGATTCTCCAATACCTCTAACATCACAGGTGTAAAATACCGAGGCAGGTTCGGAGGAGATTAACTCTTTAACGAGAGGTTCCCGTCGCAATTCCGCATCACTCGAATGATGTGCTATATATAAAACAGCACGTTTATTTTCTTTTGGCGGTCTTGACATCATTCTCTCATCAGAAAGTCGATAGACTACTGCGAAAATTCCCGGTTCCGTTTCAACAGAATACACGCAGAATTGTTTTGGATACAAGTTCGGCTTATGATAGCTCCTTCCGTAACTATGAGCCATATATCTATATTCGGGAGCCGGATTATTACTGCGTAATTCAAAAATATTTTCAAGCCGCAGCAGTTTAATAATCTGTTGTTTCAATTCTTCCTGTGTAAAACTTTTCTGCCTTTTTTGTGCTAATTCCAGCGACTTTTCTTTTGTAAATGAATATACAGGTCTGGAATTTAACTCTGAAACCTGCCCGTTCGGAGAGCACCAAATAGTCTCATCTTTTTCAATAACAATTTCAGGTTCTTTTTGGGCATTTGAAACACCTGTAATATTATTAAAAAAGCTGTACATCGCTTCACGGTTATCCTGTGTATATCCATGATACCCTTCACCGGCAAAAAACCGGATATTTTTTTCCACACCGAGTTTTTTATAAAAACCTCTAAGCTGTTCATAGGCACTTTCTGCTCCGCGTACATCAAAATAATCCTTCTTTTTTGCAAGGATAATCACGGGTTTCGGCGCCATAGCAGCAAGGAAATCAAGTATATCTAATCCAAAACCTAATATTTTGGGAGGATATTGTTCGGTATCCGCAGGGAGTTCATTCTCGATGTTTCTTCTAAAGGCGGTTACAAAACAACTCGGCGCTCCCATAGTAAATCGTCTTTCAACGCCGCAGAGCCAGGTTGTCATAGTTCCACCGCCGGAGTTTCCGGTAACACCGATTTGATTTGGGTCAACTTCCTTACGGCTGAGCAGATAGTCCAAAGCACGGATTCCATCCCATGCCCTCCATGAACCAAAAAACTCTCCCACTAAAACTTGCTGGTTTCCCGCGAATAAATGTTCAAGCACAGGACTGCCGGCCTTTGACTTTAAATTTTCATCGGGATACTGCAGACGTTCTCCCTGCCCTATGGGATCGTAAACCAGGACAACATACCCCAGTTTTGCCAGCCCCTGTGCAAAAGACTGATAAAATTCAGACGCTTTGCCATTAACAGAATGACCGCATGTTCCTACTACTCCCGGCAGTGGAAACTTTCTGCCTTTGGGTATGTAAAGATTTGCAGTGACAAGGAACTTAGGCCGGCTTTCAAATATGATATTTTCAACTTTATATGTATTATGCTCGATAACTTTAATAATACGAGGATTTAATGGTGTTTTTTCAGGCCAAGGTCCAAAGCTTAGCTGTATTTTTTCTCTTATATCCTGAATATAAGCTTCAGCTTCAGCAGCGGTTTTTATAGCAGACCGGCGATTATTTGCTGTCTTTTCTATTTGTTTCAAATGTTGAATAAAATATTCATGCACCATACGGGGGAATCTGTTAGGTGGCTCTGTATTATTATTTTCAGGAGTTGAAATAGTTTGTGAAAAAATTATCTCTATACAGAAGCTGACCAACAACATAGAAGTTAAAAGTGTAATTAATTTGAAATATATTTTCCTTTGCATTGATTTTCTTTGCAATATAGCAATTGAACACATTTTTCTACCCTCCTTTAAAATGAAAGATTTTTTATAAATATAGGAAATTAACAATATATTATAAAGATAAAAATTGAATGCCCCCCAAAAATTATGTATAAACTGGTATAAGTCATTGACAATATGTTATATTTAAAGTAATTTGATTTGAAAAAAGTGTTATGAAGATTCGTTAATTCTTACTTTCATTAATGGAAAAATGGTTGACTATGAAAGATATAAAGATCCTGAAACAAGTTCAGGATGACAGGGGATTACTCACTTTTTACCCGAAAACACCACCCTTGTCATCCTGAACTTGTTTCAGGATCTACTTTCATACTTCGTGGCGCTGCATAGCAGCATGAGTGTTTATTACAAAAAAGCTTTTATTAACATTTGAGACGGAAGGAGGATAATAATTATCTGACTTTCCGGAGCCTGTAATTCGTGTTAGCTTTTTGACCCGGTGTTGCAGAAGTTATAGGCTGTTCACCCTCAATTTTAAGAGGAGAATAAATAGCCCGGATTAAATCTCTGTATTTCACTGAAAAGGGTTTCTTAATCAATTCAGGTAGTTGATATATCTTATAAAACGAATCATAATAAGCCGGATCTTTCTGTGGAAGAACAAAAGGTTTGTTAGATTTTCCATTCTTATCGATATAACAAAAATACGGTTTCATAAATAAACCGTCTCCTCTCTTACTGCTGAAGACAAACCACCGGCTGTTGCTTGACCATGAATGCCAGGAATCGGATTTATCACTGTTGCATAGTAATGATTCGTATTCACCGGTTTTCAGGTTCATTAAGTAAAGGTCGCTGGTTGGATTAAGAGTAGGAAAAGCTCCGTATGTTAACATACAAAAAAGCAAGAAACGCCCGTCCGGCGAGACTCTCGGCTCTAAAATGCCCAATCCGGTCTTTTTAGCCGAAAGCACGGTTTCCAACTCACCAAACTCATCTTTTTCTATGTCATAACTTATTCGCATCAGGTCATATCGATTTTCTTCATATAGATCGGGCGGTATATCATTACTACCGGGGGGCCACAGCATCGGCGCACTGCAGAAATACAGATATTTACCATCCGGTGTCCACGTAGGAAACGTTTCCAAACGTTCGGGATCAGTGAGAATCTGTTTATATTTTATAGATTTTGATTCGACATCGTAAAGAGCTAATCCGGAATCAAGGTCTAATCCGTCGCGAGTCGCCATCCTTTCAGAGTGATAAAATTGAGCGACTTTATTGAAAGAAAACACTATTAATCGCCCACTCGGGTGCCATGACGAATATGCTGCGGGTCTTGTTCCGAATTTTGTCCGGGAATCTACATTCGTAACTTCCCCGTTTTGAACAAGCAGCATACGACTGCCGTGAGGTTCACCCCGAATATGTATCAACATATTGTCCGGATTATTATTGAGAAACGTGTGACAGTTAAAGCAGCCGTGCTCAAAAGACCTGTTGTTCAAAATAGTTGATTTATCAAAATTCTGTATATTCCGCTGGTAGATACTTAAGTTTTTGGAGAAATTATATTGGACTCTAAGCAGCCGATACACTAAGTATCCATCGATTTCATCCTCTGCAATTGTATTCTCAATTTTATCAAATCGTTTCCACTCCCCATCCGTATTCTTCACATAAACATCAAAATATAAATTCTGACCACGGTTAGCACTCAGCAGTTTCTTCCACGAATTAATAGGGATGATAATTTTGGGTGTTTTTGAAAAAACTTCGATGTTTCCACCGTTGTTCGAATGTATCTTTACGTAATAATGTGTGCCATACTCCTCCACAAGAAAACTCAAAGGTGCGATATTCGGAGGAATAACTGTACCGTTGTAATCCGGGCGAATGCCGGGAAGCCGGTGAACATCAGTGTATTCCCCGATAATGAAAGCATCATCACTCATTGTGCAATAGATGATACAAACTAATGATAATATTATTATGCATAATAAAAAAAAATGTATATGATAATTCTTCATTTTTTCGCTCCTGAAAATCCAAACGTGTAGTAGAAAAAATAACTGTCACCAAAATCCCTTGCAAGCGAATTAATTGCTAACTGCTTATTCCAATTGTAGCGTTTAAAAATATTAAAGAACCTTTGAAATCTTTGAACTGTATCCTGACTGATTTTCATGTTGTGCAGGTTTACTTTTTCATCTGTTTTATTTATATGGATAATAATAGCTTCCTCATAATGACGGGGGATATTGGAATAATTAAAATCTTCCAGACAATGAATGTTTTGAGCAATTTTTTCTAATTGCAAACTTAGAAGATAGTAAGCCATTAAATATTCAAATGCCATACGATTTTTCTTATTATGCATAAGACTCTGCAATATTTCTTCAACACCGAAAGACCCGACATGGTCGGTATCCACCATCGCAGAGCGTAATTCACGTATTTCTTTATTTGTGGACATTAAGGGGTCTTCATCGAGTTTGCGGAGAATACTTTTTGCCCATTTACCGTAAACTAAGTCCTTACTCAGAGCATTCAGGTAAACTTTAGCTGCCATAGTATTTCCCTTGACAATATAGATAAAAAATAACTGTCGAAGAATTGCCGGATACTCACCGATTAATTCCATTGTCTCCATAGCAGATTGTTCTGCATTATTGACGAGTCCAAGCTGAATAAAGGTGTCACTGAGTTTTGGTAAATCTGCAAGCGAGAAGGATTTATCAAGTGCCAGGTATCCGAGGGAAATCAGAGCCTTAAGTTTCTGAGGATATGAAAACATATCATAAGGAAGACGACCGGTGTGATAGAGTGCTTTGTTAATATCATGGTTAATTAAAAGATTGTATTTTTCATAAGGAATATGTCGTGCATCCTCAAGAACCTGATACCAATTTTTCTGGTAGGCAGAGTAATTTATTCGAAGCATTCTCTTTTTGTTCATATCGAAAGAGAATAAAACGACAACGGCAGTTATTCCAAAAAGCACTATCGACTCATATAGAAAATTTAAGTTATTTTTTTTATAATAATTTTTAACATTTTTACCGGGAGAGGTTTTTTCTGCTTTAGATTTTAAGAATGTCTTTTTAGTCGGACGCGGGCTCAGTACTTTTATAAACGGCTGCGATAGCGATACCAAAACTGCTGCAAGTGGAAAGAAAATGTAAAGGCTTTTAGCTGCTAAAGAGGCACTCGAATAACTTTCCGGGTGGAGCGGCAAAAGCCGTGTATAGGCATCTATAATTCTGACAGCGAAAATGTATTTGCCTATAAAGTAAGGAATAAACAATGCCAAAAGAATATACGACAGACCGATGAGAATTTTCCGTTTGGTCAAAAATTCATAAATTGCGCACAACAATGCAAAGAGAAGATAAATCCCTCCTGTAAAATAATAAAGTGGAATAGAAATGACTATAAAAACAGCTAAACGAATAAATGCTTTTCGCCGGGCTGTTAAAAAATATATCCAAAGGAAGAAAAGGATTACCAATAATCCCAAACAGTCGGCAAGACAGTATATGTATCGGTTATATACTAATAACATGAGTATTGCCGGAATGTAGATTACCGCACTGAAACGAGTGTCACCCATTTTTGAAACAAACATACCGGCTGCAATGCAAATTAGTCCGGCAGCAAAGGTGATAATTATAGAGCCGAGATGAGAAAAATAAAAAAACTGTGAGAAGAATGCAGAAGTATACTCTATTATTCCACCCGGATAAGTTAGGAATCCTTCTAAGAACTCCCCTCCCGGAGTGAAAACCGGAAAAGGAATCATTCCATGTGCATGATAGATAAGGCTGGGGTCAATACGAAGCCAGACATATAGATAAAACAGGAAGAAGAAAACAGTGAAGCGAATCATTGACAGTAAAAATCTTCGTTGAGAAATTACCTGCATGTTCTAAAGTACTCTTCAGTTTATCCTTAATTCTCTTATCTCTTTTCCCAATTAATTTTTTACAAAT
>SDBU01003550.1_pt1 | contig 19764 bp, 25 predicted proteins | sample 2277071 | NCBI WGS metagenome assembly SDBU01 (sample SAMN10397929, study PRJNA504765) | marine sediment metagenome | isolation source: marine sediment core GS08_GC12, 126 cmbsf | place: Arctic Ocean: Gakkel Ridge, Loki's castle | collected 2008 | reverse complement strand
TCCTCTAAAAGCACTTTCACTAATATATCACCCTCTAATTTATTAAACATGGTTTTTCTTAATTTTTCTCTAATATTCAATTTTGAAAAGAGATTACATACTCCTTCGTATTTCCCCACATCGAACCTCCAAGTTGGAAAGGAAGAAATATATGAAATTGCATGTGTCATCATTTCATTTACATTAATTATTTCGCCTTGTCCAGCGTTAATGAGTGATTCTATAATATTGAAATACATATCATAAGGTTTATAAGAACAATTAAAATTTAATCCATTTATGATACACTCCAAGGCATCTTTAAATTTTCCTAATTCCATATAGGTTTCGGCAGCTATTTTATAATCTTCAGCCGTCTTCATCCCTTTCAATGCTGTTTGTAAGGATTTTTCTGGCATTTCAATTGATTTATATAAACTTATCATAGTTCTTCTAACTCTATTTCGCATATAATCAAAACTATTATTATCCGATATTTCCATGTAATCTTTAACTTCCTCTTCGATTATCTGAATATTATCTCTAGTTACTATGTTTTCAAACATGATTTCCACATCAAATCCACAATCTTCTCTGATATAAAGTTCAAGTACTGGATCGATAAAAGCAGTTTTTAATCCATTATCTTTAATTTCTGACATGCATTTACTAAAGTCTAAAATGCATTCTTCTCCAAAACACCCAAAACTTCCTGAAGAATCATCAGCTCCCTGATTATATGCATCTAAACATCCTTCCACTAGAAAAAAATAAATCTCTGCCGCAGATTTGAATTTAGAATTGTTAAAAAGGGTTTCTGCAATTTTTTGCACTTCATATAATTCTTCCAATGCTCCATCAATATGATAATAATCTAAATCTCCATAAACGGCACTTAGAATCTTTCTTTTGATTGGTTCTAAATCAATTATATCATCTTCTTCCATATTAGAGAGATAAAATTTAATAGTGGAGGCCAAGGAAGGATTTGAATGGACGAGTTTTTTTAAACGTTGGAGTAATTCCTCTTTACTATTCTTCTCTAAAGATTGTTTTATTTTAGAATAATTCATAGCTTATCCTTTAACTTAGAATTTCTTGACTAATAAATTAATCAATATAATTTAAGTTTTCTTCTTGGTCTTTAATTTTATTGGGTGGGTTTCGAGTTTTGTTAGATTTAGGTAATAGCGCTTTACATTCATTAATGAATTTAATGATATCTTCGTTTTTTTTACTCATAACTTAAAGATAGCTAAAAAGACCTTAAAATTATCTATTAATCATTTAATAATTAGGATCTACAGAAGTTATAGTGCTTGATAAGGATTTTGTCGAAAAGGGAGATAGTTTTTGTATCAAAATGTTGGGAACAGAAGATATTTAAAAGAAATAATTATATCAAATCAGTATCTATTTGATGTTTTCTTTATTCACACTACATTCAATTCTCAAATGATTTAAAATATCTAAAAATTCCTGAAAGTGCATCTCTTCATACTATTGGGGGACTTCAGGGTTTAAAGCTTACCGATGAAACTGTTCATTCACTAGATCACTGAATTTGTTCTATAGTTATTTGCCATTTCATAAAGAATAGTTTAAGAAAATAGGAAGAAGCCATTGTTTGTTTTGATAATATACTTAAAATGGATCCTCAATATGAAGAAACGTTGACTTCAAAACGAGAGACTTTGATAATTATGAGTAGAAATGAACAAAAACACAAAAAAATGTCAAAAATTGACCTAAAGGATAATAATCATTAGAGGAGAGAAAGGATAATTATAAGAAATGATTTGATGGGCTAAATAGACGATTGAAATGAAATTATGTACAAAAATTATAAATGCATTATTTTATAGTTTTATCATGAAAAACTTTTTTATACATGAAAAATATTATAAATACAAGTAAATAATAATTTTAATTGATGATAAAAATGAAAAACGAAGTAACTGTTACAAGTCGAGGAATGGTTACAATTCCTTCAAAATTAAGGAAAAAATTAAATATAAAAGATGGGTCTAAACTCATTGTTAAAGAACATAAACTAGGATTATTATATATTCCAATCACAGAATTAGAAGATTTATTTGGAGTTGATTCTAAAGAATTAGGTTATGAAATGATACGAGAACTACATGAAGATAGAAAAAAAGAGAGAATAAAGGAAACTGAGAAAAAATGAAAATGAGAATCATAAATAAATAAATTATGAAAAGTATATTTTTAGATACAGGGATTTTTGAATTATTTTTTAGCGGTAATCAAACCATCAAAAAGATTTTTAACCAAATAAAAAATGAAACCATTAAGGCATTTACATTAGAATTAAACTTATGTGAGAATTTTTATAAGACTTGTGAAAAATTAGGCAAAGAAACCGCCCAAATTAGAAATATTTCTCTTAGAAACAGTAAAATAAAAATTCTTGAAATAAACGATCAATTAACAATAAGATCTGGAATTTTTAAATGTAAATATCCTCAACTATTATCACTAGTAGATGCTTATATAAGTGGATGTGCAGATCTAAATAAATTAGTAATCTATTCTACAGATCCTGGGCTTAAAGACATAAAAGAAGTTAAAAATAACATTTTCCCTTTGGATTAGTTTGTAATCGTTGGTTCTCTCAATGTTTTTTGTCTTGCTAAAGGAGATTGACCTCTATTCTAAGCATTCAATAAGTTTATCTTGAAATATTCATGAATATTGATTACTAAGAGTTAAATAATAGCCCATGCATCTATAAATTAAAATATTATGTTAGAATTTTGTCCGGAGTGTAGTAATCTTCTCCGAAAGAGGATTATCGATGGTATGGAGTATTTAGCGTGTGGATGTGGATACAAACGAGAATTAGAGGGCCAAACAGGCAATACTCGGTTTAAAAAAATCCAAAAACAAAATAAACCGAGAAAGCTTAAGGTGAAGTCTGTCTCTTGGGACCCACCCAAAGCAATATCGCTCTATGCTAAAATAAAAGATGCCCCGAAAGGCAAAAATAAGGGTGGAAGGACGGGTAAATCATCCATAATCTTGAAGATGGTACAAGACAAGTTGGACATGAAGTATTATAATTGTTCCAAATGCACGCAGTTAATGAGTGCAAACTTATTTTGTACACTCCATGAGCGAAAAGTTGGTAAGAGCGATATATGCAAGTCGTTTGAGCCCGTTTATGGCGGACTTGACGCAAAGAAAGCGGGTCGTCGCTCAGATGACTGGAAACGAGGAAGCGCCTTAAAAGCTAACAGGAAGTGTGGTAAGTGCATTTTCTTTCAAAAAAAATTTTGCTATGCTCATAAGAAAAAAACTACAGGAAATAAAGAAGCGTGCGAGCAATTTGAGTATATTTATGAACGATCCGAGGAACTATTGCGTAAAAAAGATTAGTGGTGTCGAAATATTACCAGAAAAAATATAATTTAATAAAATTCAGCAATAAGCTGAGAAACTAAATTTCGAATAATATTTTTAATTTTGCCAAAGGAACCCTTTTTCTCCCCTGTGTGTTCCTCCAAATAGAGTCCGCGATTTATTTCAATCATTATTGATTTTACCCGTTTTTCTTGGCGAAGGAATTTTGAGGGAACATAACAACCCTCAAATGGCATATCTATCTCAGTAGTCAGATTATTTTCTTCGAAAAAATTCCGAACATATTCGATTAGATATTCAGGGGAATGATAAGGATCCGTACCTAAACAAATTTGCGGTCTTTTCGTTTTCTGAGAGTTTTCGTAGGGAAGAGGGATAGCCGGAAATGAGTGTGCATCGATGATAAGACATTCCTCAAATTTGGTTAACAACTCTTCTACTTCTTTTGTTATTACCTTATGATAGGGATCATAGATATTCTGCAAAAGCATATTTTGTTCTTCTTCATTTATTTCCCTTAACTTTCGCCCTTTTGAGTCTTTAGTATACACTACTCCCATGCCTTTAGCCACCATGATTTCTTTCTCGTCATCTTTAAATCTTTCTGGATCCAACACTAATCTACTATAGTTATATATAACTAAAATACCCCCAAATTCAGCAATACATGAAAATAGTTCCTCTGTATATCTATCAGTAATCCTCAACAATTCCTCTTGAAGATCATTATTGTTTAACAAAAATTTGGCTTTCACTTCAGGGGGTATACAAGTAGAGCTATGAGGGATGTGGACCAGAATCGGGATGATAACTTTATTCTTTTTTATCTCAAAGGGGTTAATCATAATAATATTTTTCTCAATGAGTTGGTAATATGGACCAATTTAATTTTGAAGTTTAACTTTGATTGGAATCGCTATTAAATTTCTATTTAAGCCTCCTCCTCCTGGAGGTTTAAAGATAAATGGGTAGGGGAAGAAACCACCTTCATCATCATCTTTTTTATGTCCACACCAATCACAGGTGTCTTGACCCTTTTGAATCATCTTCCCACAGTATCGACATTTAGATTGAAGCCTTTGATTTTGCCCGAAAAATTTTTCCATGAGTTGTAATTTCTCATCTAAATCAGCACCATTTGGATTTTCTAGTAGTATCCTCCTTCTAATAAAATCTAATCTGCTCCTCCCTGATATATTTGGGAAATTACGATCCATTGATCCAATGTTATTTTCAATAGCCTTCATGCAATCTATAATATCATCATGCATATTTTCATCAACCTGTAGAAGAAGATCCTCAAACGCCTTTTTAATAATAGATAAAAATCTGGGATTAAACCCAAAATAAAATCTGGTACGAGAAATTCCTGGTTTTAACGAAAGGCTCGAGATTAAATTAGTCTTTCCTTCAGGTAGCTTTAATAGTTCTAACAGAATATCCCCAATAGATTTCGGAAACGCAGAAATACATGACAGTAAGAATCGCCTTAACATCCCAGACTCAGATGAGAGGTTCTTAATAAGGTTAGTAGATTCCAATATAGTTTTAAATTCTGAGGGAGTAAATTGTTTAATATACCCTTGGTTAATGAGATATTGAACAACCGAGGGATACCCACTTTCGAGCCTTAGAGCAATCTCTTCTTTGAAAACCTTTTTTGCCAGGGGATCTCCGGCTTCACTCAATACTCTTAACAGCGGAAATGATATATTACTCATGAGTATTCTCGTATCATAGTCATGCTCAACCCAAGTTTGAATGTTTGAACAATGTCCCCAAAATTCCTGTTCGGGAGTGATATCACAAACTTGATTTGGCATGTGAGCTGCCATGGGTCCCCTTACGATTCTATTTTGGAATACATGTTTTTCGTATAACTTAGCAGCTTCATCTATTGAATCAACCTCCTCATATAAGTCCACATCGATTTTCTGTATATTGAGAATTAGACGGATACATTGTATGAATCTCCTGCCATTTACATAAATATGGGTCCTTCCGTTCTCCATCTTAAGCGTGATATATTCATTAATTTTTTTCTCCCGGGATGAAGATCTTTTATAATTTCTATGATTTACAGCATTTGGAATTAATCTAGGTCTCATATTCCTAATTATTTTAGGTTTATTGTTCCTAAGATTTTGTATTAATTCAATCTTTAATTCTAGTTTTTTTTTCCATTGGTTTACTGATTTTTTTCTTGATCTTCGCACTATTTCAAATCACCATATTTTTTAAAATCAATAGAAAATCCCTGACTTTTTTCTCTCCCACTTATATTTACAAAAAAATCCACATATATATATCACATCTTAATTGATCACTTCTTGCTTAAATAATATTTTCTTAACTCATTTCTACTTTAATCTTAAGGCAAGAAAAAATTACAAGAATTTTTTATAGTTTATTTTTTAAAATTTTTGAGATTGAGGGGTAATAATTTAAGTATTGCTATGAAAATTTTATATTTAGATTTTTAAACTTGAGAAAGGCTCCATCCTATCTTCCCTTAATTGTAAAATTATTGCTTCTTCGGGGCAACTTCTATGGCACAAACCACAGCCAAGGCACTTATTCCGATCAACTACAGCAAAATCTTCTTCAATAGAAATTGCACCAACAGGACATCTATCAACGCAAGCATTACAAGCAATACACAGATCTTTATCTATTATTGACTCGAATATCGCATTCATGAACTTATGTTTATCAAGACCAAAGTGGGTTATACCTCTCATCAAGCCACAGCAACATGGACAACAATTGCAAATATTCGATAAATGCGTTTTATTAGCTCCTGCGTGTACTAATCCTGCTTCATCTGCTTCCTCGAGAATTTTTATAGCTTCATCAGCAGTAATTTCTCGCCCTATTCCATTTTCAATATAATACTCGGCAGCAGCACCAAAGCTTAGACAACTTTCTATGGGATGATCATTTTTATGAGCACTTTGAACGAGTCTAGCTTCTTTTCTACAAATACACTCTGCAACAGAGATTACTCGAGCGTTCTTTATACTCTCCTTAATTTTTTGATAAGGTAAAAGCACTGTATCATTTTCTATTGTTTCTTCGATCGGGATAACCTTAAAGCCCGGTACATTAAATTTAGCTAATTCATAAATATATGTTGTATCAAAATATTCTCGATATAATTTAGCTAGATCCTCATCTACTATATCTACTGAGTATTCATATAATCCAATCATAAAAGGTGCTAAATTATAGATAGTCGTGTTACCTCGTCGGATGCGAAAAAGTAGTCCCTTTTTTGATAGTAATTCCAATTCCTTTTCGATCGTACTTTTATCTAAACCCGTTCGTTTTGCTACTTGATCAGCAGTTTCCCTGTGTCGAGAAGGTTTCAATTTTAAAATAATTTCCGCCTCTTCCTCTGAAAAAAGCTTTTTTAATATCTTAAATCCAACATTAGATGAGGTTTCAGGAAAACCAATTGAGTTCTCATTTATATACTCTCTTAATTTTACATAAGACTCGTCTGACATTATTTTTACCTTTATGATATGTTGTTTTAATTTAGATTCTCTTTCAATTCTTCCAATTTAGTACCAATTTTTGCTTCAATCATAATTTCGGTAGCTCTTATAAATTTCTGATTAGGATTTTTTTCATCACTTACTATCATTTTCAATCAAATTTACTTAAATTAAAATGGCATAAAAATTTTGAGCAAAGTTCTTATTCAAAAATAATTCAAATTTATCTAGACTGTTTATTAATGGTTTCTCTAATTTCCTTTGCAGCTTTGGATGGATTTTTAGCACGAGTAATCCCCCCTCCTACAATAATAATATCCACAGGAAATTCCAATATTTTAGATATATCAGTGAGTCTTATTCCACCTGCGATCGCTAATCGTGGATGTTCTCGCAGCCTTGCCACTGATTCTAACTCAAACAAGGGAGCCCGTCGCGATGCTTGTTGATCTAAACCACTATGGACGAGAGCATAATGTACAGCTGTTCCCCCATATTTAAGATCTATAAGACCAGCCAAAGTGGTAACTGGTGATCGAGAAACGATTAAATCTGCCATTATTTCTATGTTAAATTCTTGAGCGGCTCGTAAAGTCTCCTTGATTGTGACTTCATAAGCATCTGCAAGTACTGTTATAATACTCGCTCCTGCTTGAGCCGCCAATTTTACTTCTAGGTAGCCAGTATCCGTAGTTTTTAAATCCACACACACCAGTTTGTCTGGATATGCATCCTTTAACGCCTGAGTAGCTCGCATTCCTTCGGATATTATTAGAGGTGTTCCAACTTCAAAAATATCTACAAATGGAGCTACATCCTTTGCAATCGCCAATGCATCATCCAAATGTTCAAAGTCTAATGCCACTTGTAAGTGTGGATGTTGATGATCCTCCTTATGCATTTGAGACAAACTAATTATCACCAATATTTATTATGTTCTAAGGATAACTGATCTTATATTTAAACATGTTTGTTGAACATTTTCGGAGCTCAAGCGATAAAATATTTTTTTTTCTCTTCATTTAATAATCAATTTTTTTAACTTTGAGATTTTCAACGTTTTTAAAGTGAGTTTCAGTAGTGTAGATTAATATTTTCCGAGTTAATACTTCAGCAATCATTATAGCATCTACCATTGATAAGATTTTGTACTTACACTTGAGTTCTCCAGCCAGTATTGATATATTTTTGCTAAGAGGTACGAACTTGATCATACTACCTTGACGGAGATTTTCCATCACAATTTGAGCATTGATTTTTCCTTTTTCCCTACATAAATGATTGAATAATTCAATATAATTTAATTCTGATGATATGAAATTAACCCGAATTTTTTTCTTAGTAATCTCCTTAATTATTTCTTCGTGATTACTTTGGTATAAACTAATAACTCCCGAATCAAGAAAAATGGTCTTTTTCATTATTTTTTCACTTGAAACAATTTGTTTTTCTCATTTTCTATTTCTTTTTTGCGTTCTTTAGAGATTTCTTCAATGATCTTAATCCCTGTTTCTTTATCTAATATAGATTGCATTTTCTCATCCGATAGATAAGGTAATATTTTAATTCCTTCTAAAGGGTGATCAATTATTATTAGTTTATCACCATCTTTCCATCCGTATTTATTTCTAATTTCTGCAGGAATCGTGATTCGCCCATGATTGCTTAGTTTTGTTATTGTCATGCATTATTAATAGAAAATTAAGAATTTAAACATGCTTATAATTTTCATAAATTGCTTAGCAAATCGAATGAATTCCATAACATTATCTAAAGAGGGTTATAAATGCATTACAGTGCATTTTTATAATAAATATTTTTTTCCGAGTTGATTAAAAATTAATCCTATAATTGAGAGAATTGCAGGCAAAATCAAGGAAGAGATTAAATCTTTAGATTTCATTGAAGGAATTGTGTTTTGCTTTGTTGTTAGATTTGCTTGGAGTGAGTCGTAAGCTGATTATTGAAGATTATTTGCTCTCTTTTTTAGATACCAAGAGAAATTATATTGAATTAATATTCAAAACTCTCGATGAGGAATATGGAGGGGTGGATAATTTCCTTGTTAATTATTGCAATGTTTCATTAGGAGCAATAGATAAGATAAAAGAGACTCTGGCGGAAAATACTACAATCCAAAGGGAATTTTAACCTCTAATTATATAATTCATTATATTTTAATTTGGTTATAATACGTAATTTTTTATATTTTTTAAATTTTTAAATGTATAACATATCAATAGGCTATTAAGAAGAAATGAAAGAAAAGAATAATAGGATAAAGGAGATTGTAGATAAAGCTAGAAAAATCGCTGAGGGATATTTTAGTAGGGGAGAGTTTTTCTGTTCGGAATCTGTGGTTCATACGATTAATCAACTGATGGGATCACCATTACCTCACCAGATAACTAAGCTTGCTTCTGGATTTCCCATTGGATTGGGAAAATCAGGCTGTTTATGTGGGGCTATAAGCGGTGGAGTAATTGCGTTAGGTATTGCGTATGGACGTAACCATGGTGAAACGATGAATCCAAAAATGTTTCCGTTATCCGCTAAATTACATGATTTCATCAAAGAACAATACGGTAGTACTTGCTGTCGAGTTCTGATCAAAGATTATGATTTTGAATCTCCAGAAAGAAAGAAACACTGCATAAAGATAACCGGGGAAGTTGCTGCTTTTGTCACAGAAGTTTTTTTAAAAGATGCATCATATACTGAAGTTATAACTAACTCAGATGTGTTTAGCTGATGAATTTTAAGAGAGAGAGTTTTGCTAAAATTCCCGCGCCTTTGGCGGGACTGGGTTTGGGTGTATCGTGTTTAGGAATCGTCATCCTTAACTTTAATATTCTGTTTGGAAATATTCTTGGTGTTATAGCTGCGATTGTTCTTAGTATATATCTTTTAAAAATAATATTAAATGTTTCTGCTTTTAAAAATGACTTAAACCATCCTGTATTCAGTTCTATTGTCCCCACTTTCAGTATGGGGATAATGATTATGTCCAACTATCTGGGCCAAATTATCTATGAAGCTGGTAGGATAGTGTGGATTGTTGCGGTAATTTTACATGGATTATTACTGATTAATTTTCTTAGGAACATCCTCAAGGAATTTGACTTCCTGAATATTCTTCCAAGCTATTTCATACCTCCAGTGGGAATAGTGGTTGCTTGTGTGAGCGGTGGAATGTTTAATTTCTCTATTTTATCTGAAACTCTTTTCTATTTTGGTTTCATCAGTTATTTTATAACTTTGACATTCATAATTATCCGCCTTCAAAGGGGAAATATTCCTAGTCAAAATAAACCAACTTTAGCAATTTTAGCCGCCCCAGCGAGTCTTTGTTTGGCAGGATATCTCTCTCTTAACTCCGTACCGAACCCTGTGTTTATCTCTATTTTGGTACCTCTTTCTATTATAATGACAATTATAGTATATGCTATGTTTATCAAGCTGTTAAGAATTCCCTTTAATCCCGGATATTCCGCATATACTTTTCCCGTGGCGATAAGCGCTGCAGCGATGGTGAAATTTACAGGATACTTGAAGAATCTGGGAAACGCCTGGGCGAGTAACGTTGAGGTCTTTGCGATTATTGAAGTTTATATTGCAATTTTAATTGTGTTTTACGTGGGAATTAGATATTTATATTTTTACATTGGAACTACAGAAAGTGAAGGTTTGACATAAAATAGAAGTAACTATGATAAAATCTAATCATGTCATTATCTAAACGAGATATATTAGAAGAGCTAAAAAAGACCAGAGATTATTTTCTAATTTAATTCGATTTCACGAGAAATTTTTTGAGAAGGATTTAAAGAAAATTATTATATATGATTTAATTCTTAATGTATTATCGAAGGAAAAATGGTGTAAATGAAATGAGTAGTGAAGATTCTATTTATCGAGAGCTTCAAAAAAAAATACATGAAAGCACTCCAGCGGGGTTTCCTGCTTCTGATGACGGAACAGATATAAAAATATTAAAGTTGTTATTTTCACCTGAGGAGGTTAGTATTGCTATGAATTTAGGAGCACGCATGGAACCCTTAGACGTAATTCAAGGAAGGGTAAGTAAAAGTGGTATTTCCCAATCGATTGAAGAATTAGAGGTAATTTTAGATAGACTAGTTAAAAATGGAGCCATTATTGGTGTTGAATGGCAAGGTAAAAAAATCTACAGTTTGGTTCAATTTGCAGTAGGATTTTTTGAATATCAGTTAGGCAGAATGACTAAAGAGTTTGCTGAACTTGCCAATAAATACATGCTTGAAACTTTTTATAAAGCAATGCACGTTAAAGGGGCACCACCTCAACTCCATACAATTCCCATAGAAAAAAGTCTTACACTCGAACATCACACCGGCACCTATGATAATATAAGAAACATAATAACAAACAAAGTCGAAAAGATTTCTATAAAAGATTGCGTATGTAGAGAAGAGCATGATCTCTTAGAGGAATCCTGCAAATTATCTGATATTCGAAGATGTTGTGTTATGTTCAATAGAGCTGCTGAATCATCAATTAAGGATGGTACCGGAGAAGAAGTATCTAAAGAGGAATTCTTTGATATTTTAGATAAATATCAAAAGGCAGGATTTGTGCTTCAACCTCAAAATACTCAAAATCCTGGATATATGTGTGTATGTTGTGGTTGTTGCTGTGGTGTTTTAAAAACAGCAAAACAGTTTCCCCGTCCTGCTGAGTATTACTTCTCAAATTTTTACACTAAATCAGATCCTGATTTATGTACTGGATGTGAAGTATGTCTAGAACGATGTCAGATGGATGCAATTACGATGGAAGATGAAGTGTCTGTTGTAAATCTAGATAGATGTATCGGGTGTGGAAATTGTGTTGCAACCTGCGGATCAGATGCTATGATACTCCATAAAAGAGAAAAAGAGATTGTTCCCCCACAAGATAGGAATGAACTCTACCAGAAAATTTTTGAAAAAAAATTATCTTCTGCTTAGTATTAAAAACTAGTTTGCCCCCTTCGCTTGTTTTTTATCTTCCTTTTCATCCATTTTTTATAGTTTATTTTTTAATATTCGTGATATTTCACGCGAAACTCGCTCACATTCAAAAAAAATTAATCCTAATTTGACATCTTCCTTAGTTGAAACTGACAGCACAGCGGGTATAGCTTCAAAAACTAATAAATAACCGTCAATTCCTTTAATGAATAACTGGCTGAATTCACCAATTTTCATTTCCATGACTGCTCTTTCGGATAAGGAAAGTAATGTAGCTACCATCGCAGAAACTATTGTTTCATTAACCCCCCGAGGAAGTATTGAAACAATAGGGAGACCTTCAATTGATGTAATTATCGCAACTGTTATAACAGGATTATCTATTAATAACTTTTTTAAAACCTTTTCTAATTTCTCTATTGTATTATTTTCTTCCTGCATTTTAATTTATATTTCTTATTTCTATCAATTTAATTTGAATTTATTTAAATTCAATCTAAGGTCGTTAATGCTGGATATTCAATGAATTCTCTTTTGTATTCTCATCAATTTAGCTAGTTGTTCACGGTTTATAGGTACGTCTTTATCTGGATTTTATTTTTTAAGCAATTTTATTAATTCTCGACAAAGATCTAAAAGAAAGTCAATATCGTCTGAAATATCTTGATTCTCGAAAATGGTCATTTTTAATTTATCGGATTAAAAATTATTTTGTATATTAAAGTATACTCGCTTGTATATCAATTGTATACTTATGTATTTAAATCTTTGTGTTTAAGTATTATTTAGATGCATATCCCCCCATATTTAAATATGATAATATACAATTAATATACAGACTAAATTAAAAGTAAGAAAATATCGTTATTATTAAGATGTAATTATAAGCACATAATAATCAAAAGAGATTGATACTCATAATTGTCATTTATTATTCTATACGAGTCAGTGAGGAAAACTAAAGTTAGAGGAAAACTAAAGTTAATGGTGAGAAATAAATCACGTTAAATTCTGAAGTGGGACTAAGTAATAAAGATCGTATATTGGATCTTCTTAAAATTAATTCGTTAACCAGCGATAAAATCGCAGATAAGCTCAACCTAAGTAAACAAGATACACGTACTTATCTTCTACGACTTAAAAAAGAAGACAAAATTAAAACTCTTGGAAAAAGAGGAAGACAGTATATCTATACTTATAAAGCTTATAAAGCTCCATCTGATACGGAAAAATCTCATATTGATACAAATATACTTGTTGAAGTTTTAAGAGATTATCTTGAGTCTGAACCAAGTTTTAAAAAAGAAGTTAACAAGAAGATTGCTGAACTCGAAGCGAAACTTAACTTCATAGCTTCCAAAACAAACGAAACTTATAGTGAAATAGAAGAAGAGCTTGAAATGTTACAAGAAACCGAACACCCTGATAAACGAAGCCTAAGATCCCCAGAATTCTTATCCCAACAAATGTTTAAATCCCCTGTTTTAGAAAATCTTGACAATATCTTGGTGAAATTAATAGCTACCATTCCGGAAGCAAAAGCTGCAACTATTGTTTCTACTGATGGAGAAATATTAGCTTCGGCTCTCCCTCAGGATGTTGATGAGACTACAATCGCCGTAATGACGGCAGCACTTCTTTCATTAGCCGAAAGCGCCATCACTTTGATAAAAAGAGGAGAATTTGAACAATTATATGTAAAAGGCTCAGAAGGTTATCTTTTAGTACTCCCAGCAGGCCCCAACGCTGTTCTCGCTGTTGCTACAACGAGAGATGTTAGACTTGGATTAATTTATCTCGATTGCATAAGAACTACTGAAAAAATCGCGAAATTAATTTGATTACTTTCTCCTGAAAAAATCGAAAATTGTGTAATGGGGCTTCTTAGACTCAGAGAGGAATTTATCAATAAGTATCTACATATAATTTTTAGAGAGAATTTTAGTTTAACATTAGGAGTTAAATTTTGTACAAAAGATGTTCCATTTAGTGGAGACATAACTTGACTACGATTTTGGGCTCTCATCGAATGTGAAATATATATAGTTAGATTTTTTTGTCAATATATGAGAAAGCAAAAATATCGAATGTCAATATTCCTTTCTAGTGAAAAGATGTCAAGTTATAAATTAAAAGTATTACTAACAGGCTCTGCAACACTAGGTAAGACCAGTTTAATTCAAAAATTCACTAAAAATAGGTTTCAAGCAAATTACAAGCTAACTGTAGGGGTCGACATCCTCACGAAAGATGTTGAATTTAGGCAAGGAGAAACAGCTACTTTAAGTATTTGGGATATAGGAGACCAACAACGTTTTAATTTTATTCGCAGTACATTTTATAAAGGATCAGCTGGAGCATTATTAGTTTTTGATTTAACACGAGAACAAACCTACATTAAAATAAGAAAATGGTTTACTGAAATTAAAAAATTTACGGGTTCTATTCCTTTTGTTTTAATCGGAAATAAGATTCATTTACTTAAAATGATAGATAAAGCAATTATCCGAAAAGAGGCTCGTGAATTTGCCAGAAATGAGGGAGGGATCTATATTGAAACATCTCCAACCAGCATTGATGTTATGGAAGAGGCAGTTCGTAAGTTTACTCGTAGAATTATAGAATCAAGAACATAAGATCTATTATAGATAATAAATAGGAATGTAAAAATATTAAATTTTTTATTAAGGGTTAATGTAATCTCAACATATAGAATTTAATATTATTCTTTCTTAATTATTAAAGGATGAAAGAGCTAACAAATAGAGAAATCCAGTGGCTAGAAGCGTTTGCTAAAAAACATGAATTTTTCGCATCTTTCCTGCTCCACTACAATTTAAAACAGCATTTATCAAATAGTCAATATTACTGGCTCCATCTCTATATTAATCAAGCCGAAGAACAAGGTGATACTTTATTAAATACCTCAGAAATTGAATTTATTGCAGAAAACTCTAAGGGGAATGAATACTTGCCGGTATTATTCCGAATCTATGAAAATGAAGGATATTTGGAGCATGGGAAATATGAAGAATTTTTAGGCTTAAAAGCAGAGATGATAGGCACCCCTACGGAAGTGAAAGCTCCAGAAAACTCTTTTAAGCATAAAATCGTGAAAGTACTTTGCCCCCATTGTAGTTTTCTTTGTTCACCCCTTATTCAGTTTTGTTCTAAATGTGGTGACCCTTTACCTAAATTAGAAAAATTATATGAATCTTCTGGAACCTCAGATATCATTAATGAGGATTATACAGAAAAAAACATAATTCATTCACTAGAAAAACTAATTGATAAAAATATCCCTTTGGTAGAAAAGTTTAACAAATCTTCTACATGCTACAAAAAAGAGGGGGAAGAAATTACGGGATTAAGCATTTTCAATTGTGGCATCAAAACTTTTCCACACGGAATTTTTAGACTTAAATTTCTTAAGTTTTTAGCACTTAGGAGAAACAGTATTGAACACTTACCGAAAGAGATGGGATTCCTCTCTAACCTTGAATACCTGGATCTGCGTTTGAATGCCCTTGAAACATTACCAAACGCGATCGGACTGCTTTTTAAATTGAAAAATCTAAATGTTAGCTCGAACAATTTAATGACAATTCCAGATTCAATTGGAGACATGCTGATGCTAAAAAACTTAAATTTAAGCAATAATAAGTTAAAAAATATCCCTAAAACTATTGAAAATCTGTATTCACTAAAATATCTAAATATAAAAGCGAATCACTGGATAACTATACCAGAAAATGTTAAAAAGCTAGAATCGGAAGGACTTGAGTTAATTTTATAATGCGTTTACGTCATTGAAATAATCGAGAATCAATAAAAGATTTACCCCTCTTAATCAGTATAGATTTACTTGCCAAAATGTTAGAAACAGAAGAGATTACAATATAAAATTGAAATGAGGAAAAATTTAGAAGACATTTTCTCACTTAATTATTTAAACCAAAATAGGAATTAATTATATATTTTTATGATTTTTGGAATCTGGAAAAATAATTTTGAATTCTTCAAGACTTCCCTAGAAAACAATTCTTAATTAAATATTGACCTCAGAATTGACATCTATAATAGTTTATATTTAGTATAATTTATTAATAGAAAATTTAGGATGATTCTTGCATTTTTTAGGAATACTTTTCGTATAATATAACTATAATTATAACTATTACCTCCTCTTTAGATTATTAGCGGAAACGGGGATACGAATCGGGGAGCTTCTCAGTATAGATTGTAAAGATCTAAATATTAAAAAAAGATATGTAGAAACGGAGAGAAAGACAGGAAGAAAGATATATTATTTTTCAGAAGGCTTGGCCAAGCATTTAACCATAAATTTAAAAGAACGGATGGTCAAAGAAACGGTATATTGAAATTTTTTTTTGAAATCCTCTAAAGTTAAATTTGATGGGATTCCGAATTAAAACGATTTATAAATAAATTCATGCAAAAATATTTTACTTTTTGTTTGATTCTAATGTTTTTTTCATTTTCTGTTTATACTCTGAAAGATCTAATTTCGATATTCGATTAATTCCAATCTCCACCTCTTCTTCTGTCAAATCCAGTCCGATTTTATGTGTATGGCAAAGATCGATGAATTCCCAAAGATTAATTCCTGCTATCTCCGAAGCTCTACCAAAGGATACCTTTCCTTTTTTATAGTCATTTAAGGCAGTTTCAATTTTTATCTCACGAATAGATTTTAAAAGTAGATGGCGGATAGTAGAACTTTTATCCATTTTCAAAATTTTCTTCAGTTTATCAATTTCCTTATTCAAGTTCGATGGTATTACAATTGACAACCTTTCACTCATATTTTTTTCCTTCTGTTAGATATTTCTCATATATATCAGGAGCTAACCATCCATTAGCAGAATATTTACTTAAATTCAATTGAAATAATGTCGAGTTAATCACCTTCTCTTTTAGCAATAACAAGAGCACATCCGCAGTAGTTAATACTTCAAGATTTTTTTGTCCTGCGACTGTTCGCGCCTTTCTATCATCTATTACTAATAATCCATCTAATTGCTGAGCTAAAATTATCGCTTCATATTCTCCGGGATGAAGATAATCTTTTAAGATTAGATCAGGTTTATTAATTTCCATTTTTTTAATTTTTTTATTTTCAACATAATTATATAATAGAGTAGCATCAGAAAATCCTTCTTTTATTCCCTCTTCTATTACTTCAGAATATACTTCACTTGGAATTACAATAAAATCAAAGATATTTAAAATATATTCTATTTTTCCAATTTTAGTTAGGTGAATTAAAGGAGATGAATTAAATATGATCATTTATGATAGTATATGTTTTTTACATATTTATTATTATCAATTTTCAATAGAAGTTAAATTAGCATTTGAATTAAATTTCCCATTAATCACTTTCAACAATGAAATTATTGAAAATACAAGCCTCCTTTTTAAATTAAACAATCTCTAAAAGAATGTGGAGCAAGATAGTAAACGCATTCTAGTAAAATTCTTTAATATCCAATTAATAGAACTTTTTATAAATACGTTAAGGCAATAATGATTAAGTAGGTATGAGTGAAATTTTTGAAGGATAACTACTGGAAAAAAATCTTTCATTTAATATCTCAAAATAATATAAGGTGGATTAAATTCGAGAAAATATCTTGATAGGAAATAGAAAGCGGGAAATTATTGAATTAATTGATATTTTCTGTGATAAGAATTTAAATGATGAATATAAACAATTATGTGCAAAACTCATGCAAAAATTGTCCAGGAAACACAATGTTCCATTTTTAAGAGGGAGAGTTGAGATATGGGCTGCTTCGGTGATAATCTCCGTAGGAAAAATAAATTTTTTATTCGATAAAAGTTCTGGGTTCAATATTTCTAGAGATAATATAGCAGATTTCTTTGGCGCTTCAAAAAGCACCATTTCTCAAAAAGCAATAGCTATAATAAACATGCTTAAATTGGGATATTGGGATGCGGAGTTTTCCACAGAAAATATGCGAAATAATAAACCCTCTTTTCTTAACTGGTTTTCTAATAGTCGAATTTTTTAATTAAATTCTTGGACTAAATTGGCATTTTGAATCATTTTTATCAATTTTTTCCGAGATTTGTATTTTGACATAAATTTGAATGGATGAGTTTTTCCAAAATCAGTAGTAAATCTTCTTTACTTTTATTCTTCAAAATTTACTTATAAATATCGTTATAATTCATAATAGATTCTTTACTTTATAATTTTTTATCTATAGGAAATGAAATACTATATTTTTGCATTATAGGATTATTTTAAGCGATATGGATAAGTTTTGGTATCATCATGAATACCTAATCCGATCATTGTAACATTATATTTAAGACAGTCTCCATAATCGTATAAATATAAAAATCGTTGTTTAAATCCAAGTTTAAGTTCTTTTAATTGAATATTCGTTAATCTGGAACATTGTTCTTGTTGAAATTCTGGAGGACCAGCATATTCTGTAGAACCATCCCATTCCTTTCCATTCATGAAAAAAGAATATAAATGTTCGTCATAGAAATCGTCAACATCCATGAAGAGTTGGATCGCATGATGGAGATCATCTAGCGTACTAGATTCTGCTAATTCAAATTTAGACCAATCTCGACCGTTATAATAATTACTAACTTTAAAGATATATGTTTTTTCTTTCATTAATTTCAGGTCATCCCCAGAAAAAAAAACCGGGTAAAAATATTCCAGGGGTATGCAAGGTGCAATTATATAACGATGTTTGATTAAAGTAGCTGGGGATGTATTATGTCGTTTTGCAATTTCGCTCTGAGGTGTTTTTTTTGAGAATATTTCGCTTAATGCATAATCTATTGCTGCTAATAATCCATTCTTATTTAAGTTTTTAAGTTCATTGAAACTTTTTAAAACATTTTCTAAAATTTCTTTCCCTACTTTTATCTCTTCATCATTATACCATTGATTTAAATCAGTTTCTAAATTTATTGATTTTATTAGAAGACTTTTCTTCAATTCCATTTCTGATTGTTCCCCTTCCTCTCGAACGCCCCAAAAATTTTCCATTAATTTAAGAAAATTGTTCAAAGTATCTGGAGTTGCAGGTGTTCCATCCCCCTTCTCAAGAGAATATGAAAACATTCCATTAATATTACCTCTATATTTTAATGAAATACCGTTTGGATTAGATGCATTTTCATCCCCTAAATCTTCATCACCCCAATCAATAGTCTTAATTATTTGATTAGCGTTTAATACTTTTATCATCTTCTTATAAGAACCATCATTAAGATAATAGTGCAATTTTTCTTTTAAAAAGCCGATAAATATATTCAAACTCTTACACATACTCTTTAAATCATTTTTAGAGAAATTCAACCATTTTCGTGGGAGAAAATCTTGCAGAAAATAATTTAATTCCTCCTCATCAAGTTCAGATAACAATTTCTCACTATAATCTAAATGAAAAATTTGGAGAAATGTTTCAATATCCTCCATTATAGCTTGAACTAAATTTTTAATTAATTGTAACTCGTTTTTTAAATAGCTATGGAATCCGTCAAAGAGGATATTTAATTTCCTCACATAGAATTTCTGCTCGTTTATGATCGGATATAACTTTTTTGAAGGTGTTGAGTTTGAAAATAGTTTTTTTAATTGGCTTACTGTTTCTTCAAGGTCTAATTCCATCATTTAAATCATCTCTTATAATACGTAGTATAAAATTTTTTTAAAGATTTTTTTTAATTTTAATATTTCTTTGATGTAATATTAATGATAATAATTAGTGGATGAAATATATTAATTTATTCCTATTAACAACAAAATAAGTAATATAAATTAAGGTCACTGCCGACAAAATCAATTTAACCTCAAATTTAAAGTCTATCTTTACAGATCGAATTAGAAA